>Ga0307987_1002129_pt1 | contig 10491 bp, 7 predicted proteins | sample EllFjometagen181_FD_203157 | JGI IMG/M metagenome (GOLD analysis project Ga0307987, IMG submission 203157) | Marine microbial communities from Ellis Fjord, Antarctic Ocean - #181 | ecosystem: Environmental > Aquatic > Marine > Unclassified | place: Southern Ocean | collected 2014-10-08 | reverse complement strand
CCTCAACTGAGCTAACCTCGTTAAGAACAAGGTTCATTGGTATCTTGCTAAAATCATCAACATATAGTCCGTCGAGCGAAATTATTTTATCACCAGACAAAAAGCCCATTTCCATAGCCAAGCTATCTGGTCGTATTCCATATTTATTAACTTCCTTGGTGCTCAAATATTCATCACCCCAAAAGGTAAGCATACCTATATAAATAACAAAGGCAAGTACCACATTCATAATAACACCGCCTAACATAATAGTAAGTCGCTGCCAGGCTGGTTTCGATCTAAATTCCCATGGCTGTGGAGGTAATTTCATTGCCTCTTTGTCCATCGATTCATCAATCATACCCGAAATTTTAACATATCCACCAAGGGGTAGCCATCCTAAACCGTATTCGGTTCCTTTGTAATTAAACTTAAAAATTGAAAACCATGGATTGAAAAACAAATAAAATTTTTCAACACGAGTTTTAAAAATTTTAGCAGCAGCAAAATGTCCAAATTCATGAACAATTACTAGTATCGATAAGCTCAATAAGAGCTGAAGTATCTGGATTAATATTTCCATTTTTATTTATTTATTTTTATTTTGAGCTGAAAGTTTGTAAAGTTCATAAAGTTGAAAGTTCATAAAGTTATAAAGTTGAAAGTTATGAATCATACCCTTTTACTTTCCACTTTTCACTTTTCACTTTCCACTTTTAACTTTAAATTAACTCACTCGTTTTTATCCTTGTAATTTTATCTGTTTCTATATAATCAGTTAAAATTGGTTTTTTAATTAATGTAATTGCTTGCATGCTTTTTTCAATAATATCAGGAATTTGCTGAAACCCAATTCTTTTATCTAAAAAAGCCTTAACAGCTACATCGTTAGCAGCGTTCAGAATACACGGCATATTTCCACCAATTTCCATGGCTTTAAAAGCGAGTGCAAGATTACGAAATTTTTTTACATCAGGGCGTTCAAAATTTAGTGTCTTTGTTTTTAGCAAATCTAAATCAGGAAATGAACTTGGTAACCTTTGCGGATAGGATAATGCAAACTGTATTGGAATACGCATATCAGGAAAACTTAGCAGTGTTTTTACTGATTTATCCGCAAAATAAACAAGAGAATGTATTATACTTTGAGGATGTATTATAATCTCAATGTTGGACGGTGGAATATTAAATAACCAATGTGCTTCAATAGCTTCAAGTCCTTTATTCATTAAAGTTGCAGAGTCGATACTAACTCTTTTGCCCATGTTCCAGTTAGGGTGTTTCAAAGCTTCTTCAGGAGTGGCATTATTTAAGTAGTTTGTGTCTTTATCCCGAAAAGGGCCGCCCGAAGCAGTAAGTACAATTTTTTCAATAGGATTGTCAAATTCGCCCATCAAACATTGAAAAATTGCTGAGTGCTCGGAGTCAACGGGTATAATTTGAGTGCTGTTATCAATGGCAGCTTTTGAAATAATATCACCGGCAACTACTAAACTTTCTTTGTTTGCCAGGGCAATTTTCTTTTTATTCTCCAAAGCTGCTAATATTGGCTTAAGTGCGCCAAAGCCAACAATTCCCATAAGTACAATATCAATTGTATCCATTTCCATTACCTGGCAAATGGCTTCTTCTCCTGCATAAACCTTAATATCATAATTGCTAAGAGCATCGCTAACCTTCAAATAATGTTTAGAATTACCAATAACTACCACATTAGGTAAATATTTAATTGCTTGTTTTATAAGTAATTCGTAATTATTGAAAGCCGTAAGTACTTCAGCGCTAAAAAATTCATTCTGCGCATCAATAACACTTAGTGTTTGCGTACCAACAGAGCCTGTTGATCCTAGTATTGCAATTCGTTTTTTCATATAAATATTAGCTGTTTTGTAGTAGATAGGGCGTAATTAGTTGAATAGAATATATTCCTGTGGATCTACTGGTGATCCATTTTCCCACAATTCAAAATGTAAATGTGGACCTGTGGTTAGTTCACCCGACTGTCCGGATATTGCAATTGGATCACCAGCAATTACATGGTCACCTTCCTTTTTTAATAATACTGAATTGTGTTTGTAAATTGAAATAAAATTTCTGTCATGTTGTAAACCAATAATATATCCGGTTTCCAAAGTCCACCCCGAAAAAACAACGGTCCCTTCTAGTGCTGCTTTTACCGCTTCATTATGCGTTGTAACTATGTCAATTCCATAATGATGATTAATTAAATCAAAAGGTGAGGTAATAATTCCTTGTAATGGAGTAAAAAAATTGAAGCTTTTTATTGAAGTTTCATTGGGTTCATTAATTTGTCCGCCGGATTCGTTAAAATACAGGTTGTACATACTTTGATTTTCAAATTCAGCTCTCAGTACACTATCATTGTACGATTTTTTATTTTTAATGGTGTCATAATGAAGTATAGGGGAGGTATTCTCAGTAATGTCTTCATTTAAATTGTTTTCATTAAAGATATTTTTTATGTTCTCAATATATCTATTTTTCATTTCAATATCAAGTAGAAGAGAGTCAGCTATAATATTTAGATTATATAGTTTTCTTCTTTCTTCAATATCAGGATATCCAGGTATATATTCTTTAACCGAAGTGTTTGCAATTAGTATGAATGTTAGAGTCATGAAAATAATACCAATGCTTAATAAAGTTGCAAAAACATTAAGCCTTGTTAACCTAAACGAAAATCTATCTTCAAATGTCTGGTCATTAAAAATTACGAGCCTATATTTACCCCTAAGATTATTATACCACTTTTTATTTGTTTTTGATTTTGCCATTTATGCTTAATAGTTTTACTTTTGCAAAACTAATAATAGTGGATGACATAGCATCATCTTTTTGAAGTTCAATAAAAAAGGAATAATAAAACTGTATAAAAATAGTTATACAATATAAATTAAGAATTTGATATACCGTAGAATTTATAGTATAATATTACCTCTGGTGGCAATTACATTGCTTATTGTTGCGAATTCGTGTTCTACTAAAAAGAATACCTGGACACGACGTGCATACCATAACGTAAATTGCCATTACAATGTTTATTGGAATGGGATGGTAAGCCTAGACGAAGGAAAAGTGTTGCTTAGTGATAAAGTTAGAGATGATTATAATAATATACTAAGGGTATATAACTACGGTACAAAGCAAGATGCCACAACGCTAAATCCAAAAATGGATCGTACCATTAAAAAGGCATCCATAGGCATACAGCGCCATTCAATGACTTTTGGAGGTGAAGAAAAAGTAAAGTGGGTTCAGAGTAGTTATCTTATGATGGGCATGGCTCATTTTTACAAGCAAGATTATACCAGCGCTCGCCGTGTGTTTGACTATGTCTCAAAAGAATACGAATCTACCCCAATAAGTTATGAGGCTATACTTTGGCTTGCGCGTACATATATTCAAACAGAGAGGTACGAAAAAGCTGAGGCTGCTCTTAATTTGTTGCAAAGCAAATTTGAAGAGGAGAATTTCCCTCGTGATGTTGAAAATGCAATACCTTTAGTATATGCTGATTTTTATATTGCACGCGAAAATTATAATGCAGCATACTCTTATCTTGAAAGAGGACTAGAGGTGTCAGCAGACCATGAATTAATCACACGTGTTAATTTTATTTTGGGACAAATTAATCAACTTGACAATGATTTCACTAAGGCATCTTCATATTTTGCCAAAGCTGTTAAAAGAAATCCACCTCCCAAAATGGCATTTGAAGCTCAAATGAATATTGCCCAATGTTATGCTGATGGTGCTGGAAACAGTAATCAAATTAATAAGGTGTTGCTTAAAATGTTAAAAGAGGTAAAAAATGCCGAATACTTTGATCAGATTTATTATGCCCTCGCAAATGTTGCCATAGCAGATAATAAAGATACTTTAGTAGTTTATTATCTTAAAAAATCAGTTAGTACTAGTGTGAGCGATGATGTTCAAAAAACAACTTCATCACTTGAGTTGGCTGATATTTATTTTGATGATGCTAGTTATTTAGATGCTCAGGCATATTATGATACTGCTGCAATGTCGTTGCCAACGGATTATCCTAATTATGAAGCAATTATTAATAAAACCTCAGTTTTGTCTGAGTTGGTTAATCAAATTCAAATAATAGTATTGCAAGATAGTTTGCAAGTAATTTCAAGAATGGATACTACAGACCTCTATGCTATGATAGACAATCTTATAGTTGACTATGATGCAAATCAGGAAAAAATTGCAGAGGAGAAAGAACGGGGAGGAATCGAATTTGTTAATGTTTCTGGAAACAAGCCCAATCAAGCACTTGGCGGCGGAGGCTGGTATTTTTATAATGCAGCAGCTTTAGGACGCGGTCGTACTGAATTTAAGAAAAAGTGGGGCGACAGAAAATATGAAGATTTATGGAGGCTTACCGACAAGCGAATGATGATGCAAGCCTTTGAACAAGATCTTACAGATGAGGAGCTAGTTACAGTAAAAGACAGTTTGATTTCAATTGTTACAAATCCACGTGATAGAGCCTTCTATCTGCAATATATTCCACGTACACCTGAAATGTTGGCAAAATCGGATAGCATTATAATTGAATCTTATAATATTCTTGCCCATCTTTATTTGGAAGAATTGAAAGACACTACCTTGGCTTTAGATACTTATCTTACATTCCAACAACATTATCCTGAAAATAAGCACAAGCTCAATTCATGGTATGCGCTTTATACCATATATTTAGCTGAACCAAATACAGAAGAATCTAATTTTTATCGTAATCTTATTGTTACAAATTTTCCGGAGAGTAATTATGCTAAAGTGATTATAGATCCTGATTATTTTATAAAACTTAGTCAGCAAAAAAATGAGGTAGCAAGTCTTTACGAAAAAACATATAAAGCATTTAATCGAGAACAGTATTATAGGGTTATTGGCTATGCAGATCAAGCAGTTGAGCTTTTCCCAGAAGATACAGTATTAGTGCCTAAATTTTTGTATTTGAGAGCTATATCTTTGGGAGCTGTTGACGTGGTTGATACATTATATTCTTCGTTAATAAACCTTATTCAAACATACCCCTCAAGTTCAGTGGCATCGTTGGCTGAGTCGGTTGTAAAAACATTACAACTAGAATATGGAATAGGCGTTCCTGAAGGTACAATCGGACAAGCTGGTGAAGGCTCAGGTAATCAGGAATCTATATATAGTTTCAATGCAAATGAAATGCACTTAGTGCTAATTGTTGTGAAGTCAAGCGATATTAATATTAGTGCTTTTAAGGTTAGAATATCGGATTTTGATAAAAAGTATTTCGGGCTTAATAGGTTAAGAGTTAAAAGTTTGATGCTTAATGATCAGCAAACAATAATTACAATTGGCAACTTTGATAATAAAGATGAGGCTAGTAATTATTTATTAGCAATAAAAAATGATGAATATGTTATTTCGGGATTGGATGCAAACGATTTTCTAGTATTTTCAATATCAGCCTCAAATTACCCTCTTTTTTATAGGGATAAGGATGTTTCGTTGTATGAAACTTTTTTTGAAAAAAATTATAAAAGAAATTAGACAAAACAATAAATAGTGTGAAAAAGTTTAATAACGGAAATGCCGACAAACAAGTGCCTAATATAATTGCCAATGGAACAAATGTTGTGGGCGATATTATATCTGAAGGTGACTTTCGCATAGAAGGTAAAATTAAAGGTATAATTAGCGCAAAAGGACGTATTGTAGTTGGTGAAAGTGGCATTGTTGAAGGTGAAATTAAATGTAGCGACGCCGACATATGTGGAACAGTAGTTGGGAAACTCGAAGTGGCAAACTTAACAGTGCTTAAGGCTACTGCAAAATTTGATGGTGATGTTGTAACAAAAAGAATATCAATAGAGCCGGGTGCAGTTTTTTCCGGAAATTGTAGTATGGTTTCAAGTACATCTAAAAATAAAAAGTAGAAAATTGAAGGATGATAATAAAGATAATTTGAAGTTTTATGCAAAGTATTCAACACTTGGTTTTCAAATGGTTGCTATTATCTTGGCTGGAGCATTTGGTGGTAAGGCTCTCGACTCGTGGTTAAATTGGAGTTTTCCTGTCTTCACTCTGGTTTTAACTTTGCTTTGCGTTGCCGGAGCTGTTTTTTACGGTATGCGTGAGCTCTTTAAAAAGTAGCTCTTTAGCCTGAATAATTGAGGCTAAATCCTTTTTGTTAATTTCAATTAAAATTTACGTTTCTCCATAAAAATGAAAAACTTAATAGCTAATTTTATTAAAAACTTTAGCCTCTATACCGGAGCTATATTTATACTAAGCTTTATTATCCAAATCTGGATGCCAAATATTCCAATTAGCAGTGCTTGGCTTTTCATACTTATATTTATGTACCTATTTACCCTGGCAGCATTTACAATACTTGTTAAATATATTTATACTAAGATAACGTATTTTGCTAATGCATTTATGTTAGTTAATTTTAGTAAATTAGTTCTATTCTCGGTGATTATTTTTATTTATGCATGGTTAGTTCGTGATGATGCAATATCATTTACGATTACATTTTTTGTTTATTATCTTCTTCTAACCACATATGAAATAGTTGCACTTCTTAAATTGCAAAATAAAAAAAGCTAATAGAACTTAAAATTTTGTACTTTTATCGGTTCATTATTTTATTTTGTTTCATCCTTTCTTAATTAGTAACTATGGTAGTTCAAGCATCTTTTGAGGATTTTATATACATCGCTTTGGGTCTGGTTTGGGTAATTTATTCAGCATATAGCGCCAAAAAAAAGCAAAAAGCAAAAAATAACCCCACATCTGCTAGTAAAAACAAGTCATTTTTAGAAACAATTATTGGCGAAATGGGTCTTCCATCTGCCCAAACTGAATCAGATAATAGGGGTCAGGAAGAAGATGATGAGTATAAATTTGATGTTGATGAATCCAAAATAACCCCTTCTGTTGAACCCCAAGAACTATATTCATATGATGATGAATATGAAGAAAGTAATTATGTTGACCCTTACAATGTCATTGAAACTAAGACAGTAGTAGATACAAACAATGTTGATGCCAACATTGTTAAAATACCGAAAGAATTGGTAGATAATGATTATACTATTAAGAAGAAAAAGAGCATTAGAAGAATAGATTTAAGAAGAGCTGTTATCTATTCAGTGATCCTGAAAAAAGTGGATTTTTAATATGTTAAAAAAAGTTAATGTTATTTTGCTTGGTGTAATCAAATATTACTAAATTTACCGACTTTTAGAGTTACATTAAAAGAGTTTAATTTATATAAATTTCCAGGTATGTTAAAAAATTTACTCCTTACTTTTGGTTTGATTTTTGCCACAAGCGTTGTGATGCTTGCCCAAGACGGTGCATTGAAAGGAAAAGTGCTTGACAAGGACACAAAAGAACCAGTCCCTTTTGCCAATATTATATTGGAAAATAGAGGTTCACAAGTTGGTGGTGGTACTTCCGACTTTGATGGTAATTATATGATCAAGCCGATTACCCCCGGTAAGTATGATTTGAAGGCTACGTTTGTTGGCTATAAAACTGTATTGATTCAGGGAATTATTATTGGTGGTGATCAAATTAGATTTTATGATGTTGAATTGACTTCAACATCTGAAACTCTAGACGTTGTTGAGATTATTGAATACAAAGTGCCGTTAATTGATAAAGATGCCACCACTACTGGCGTTACAATTACTGCTGAAGAAATCTCTAAAATGCCAAACAGAAGTGCAAATGCTGTTGCTTCAACCGTGGGAGGAGTATTCTCGGAAGACGGTGAACGAGGTAGCGTACGAGGTGCTCGTGAAAATGCCACAGCAATGTTCATCGATGGTATTCGTGTAATTGGTAACTCAAGTGTACCTCAATCAGCAATTGAGCAGGTTGATGTTATACTTGGTGGAGTGCCTGCCAAATATGGTGATGTTACATCCGGTATTATTAATGTTACAACAAAGGGCCCTGCTCGTGAATTTGGTGGAGGTTTAGAACTCGAAACGTCCGAGTTTTTGGATGCCTTCGGTCATAATAGAGTTGGGTTTAACGTGATGGGACCATTAATTAAAGGTAAACATCAAAATACATCTCTACTTGGGTTTTTTATTGCCGGTGATGTTAATGCTGATGCTGATGGTAGACCATCAGCAACGGGTTATTATGCATTATCTGATGCAAATCAACAACTGCTTGAGGCTAATCCGGTTAGACCAACAGGTACAGGGTCAGGTACATTTATTAATGGAGAGTTTTTAAGAAATAGCGATTTAGAAAATATAGATATTGCTCCAAATACTGCTCGACAGAGCTATAATTTTATTGGTAATATTAATGTTCGTACAACTGAAACTATAAATCTAACACTTGGTGGTAGTTACTATTATTATAATGGACGTGATTATAGATATAGTGCAACCCTAGCCAACTCAGCTAAAAATACATTGCGAAAAAACACTAATTATCGTGGTTATATTCGATTTACACAGCGTTTTCCAACTGATGTAGAGAGTACTTCTTTAATTAAAAATATTTATTATTCCGCACAGTTTGACTATACAAAAGATAAAGGCGAAATTGGGGATGAAAATCACTGGGATGATCTTTTTAAATATGGTTATAATGGAAAGTTTTCTACATATAAAACACCAACTTTTGCATTAGGTAACGATACTGTTAACGGGGTATTCTATGAAAATAAGTGGATTCTTGACTCATGGAATTTTGACACTCTTGTTGAGTGGACTCCGGGTAATATTAATCCAGTGGTAGCACAGTATACATCTGATTATTATAGTGTTTACGAAGGCTTACCAGAAGGACACTTTGAAAATTTAACTCAAATACAGTTGGGTAATGGCTTGTTGAATGGTAGTACTCCTAAGTCAATTTATGGTTTATATCAATCACCAGGAACTAACCAATCGGGTTATAGTAAGTGGGATAATGATCAGTATAATATGCGTGTTGATGCTTCAGTCGATGTTGGAAATCATTCAATAAATTTAGGTTTTCAATATGAACAACGTACAAATCGATATATAAATTATGCTCCTACAGGCTTTTGGAATCTAGTACGAGATGGGACAGGCTTAACCAATTTCCAATTAAGCCAACTTGATTTAGATAATCCAGAACTCATTTCATACAATGGACACGTAGATACCATATTATATAATAGAAAATATGATGCCGCTTCCCAGCGTACTTTTGATAAAAATCTGCGTGAAGCTATGGGATTACCAGTGGATGGTCTTGATTACATTATTACAGATTCATATGATTATGATAATGGTACAATTGAGTATTATGATAAAAATGGTAATATGCATACAGCTAATTTAGCTCCTGATGCACTTAATGTTGGGTTATTCTCTCCTGATGAACTTTGGAATGATGGTCTAACTTCAATTACTTATAGTGGATTCGACTATCAGGGAAATAAACTAACTACTCAACCTGCATATGAGGATTTCTTTAATAAAACAGATGATAATGGTGTTAACACCAGAGATATTGGTGCATACCAACCAATTTATATGGCTGGTTATATTCAAGATCAATTTGCATTTAACGATTTAGTGTTTAATATAGGAGTACGTGTTGATGCATTTGATGCAAATCAAAAAGTGTTGGAAGATCCTTTCGTATTATTCCCTGCTCGTACAGTATCAGATATTGACCAGGTTAGTGGGCTTGAGAATGTTTCACATCCATCTAATATGGGTGACGATTATGTTGTATATGTAGATAAGGTTAAAGACCCAACAAAGGTTGTTGGTTATCGTAACGAATATATTTGGTACAATGCTGATGGTATCGAAATTCTTGACCCAACTATATTAGATGTTGGTAATGGTATCTCTCCTGCTTTAGTAAATCAGGAGCAAGATCAGGTAACTATTAACTCATTTAAGGATTATGATCCTCAAATAAATGTAATGCCACGTATTTCGTTCTCATTCCCTATTTCTGATGAAGCTTTGTTTTTTGCTCATTACGATGTGCTTACTATGAGACCAACTAGTAATGTGTTCTCAGATCCTTCCAATTATTATTTCTTTCAAAATATTGGTAATAACTTAAGTAATCCTTCATTAGAACCTACTAAAACAATTGATTATGAACTAGGGTTTACTCAAAAGGTGTCAAATACTTCCTCAATTACAATCACAACTTTCTATAAAGAAATGCGAAATATGATACAAATGTATCGTTTTAATGGAGCATATCCTAAAGATTACACCTCTTATAATAACCTCGATTTTGGTACAGTAAAAGGGCTTACTGCTGAGTTTGATTTACGTCGTACAGGAAATGTACGAGTACGGGCAGCTTATACTTTGCAATTTGCTGATGCAACAGGTGCTTCAACAACTACAGCAGCATCATTACTTGCTGCAGGTTTACCAAACTTACGTTCAACTTTCCCAATGCCTTGGGATAGAAGACATGCTTTTAATATAGTTTTTGATTATCGTTGGGGTCAAGGTAAAA
>Ga0307987_1002128_pt1 | contig 10493 bp, 10 predicted proteins | sample EllFjometagen181_FD_203157 | JGI IMG/M metagenome (GOLD analysis project Ga0307987, IMG submission 203157) | Marine microbial communities from Ellis Fjord, Antarctic Ocean - #181 | ecosystem: Environmental > Aquatic > Marine > Unclassified | place: Southern Ocean | collected 2014-10-08 | reverse complement strand
CGTGAAGGAACAATGAAAATGATGCGTGCAAATCGTTATTTTGAAAAACCTTCTGAAAAGAAGCGCAAGAAGTCAGCTAGAGCTAGAGCTAGAAAAAGAATGCTTTCTTCACAAAGTTAATTCCTTGTAAAGCTCCTTATGGGAGCTTTTTTTTTGCAAAAATTCATTTTACTGTTCTGTAAATAAAATCAGAAGCAAAGACGTTGCATAAGAATTATAAATACCTGCGGCTGTGTCCGGTCGTAGCCCTCTGGACGAAGACTGACTGCGTCCTGCATAGCTCTCTGAGCGAAGCAGGGAACTATTCCTTAACTTGCGCACTTTCGCATTTGAGCACTTACGCACTTCTTATGGGCTTCTCAAAATTAACAAAAAAACTATAATTTCATTATGAAACTTTCAGTATCAACACATTGGAATGCACATCGCCACAACAATGGCTACTCAATGGTTCAAGAAATTCTTGAGCTTGGCATACAAAATATAGAGCTTGGTTACAACACCCAACAACATATGATTAACGGTGTAAAAAAAGCCATGCAAAAAGATGGCGTACAAGTAACAAGTCTGCATAATTTCTGTCCTTTACCAATGGGATCTCAAGGACATCCAGAAACATTCCTGCTGGGTTCTTTAAGAAGGCAGGAAAGACAAGCTGCCGTCTACCATATAACCAAAACAATAGAGATGGCTTCCGAACTAAATGCAAACGCAATTGTTGTTCATGCCGCACGAGTAAAAACACCTTTTGTTTCAACATATGACCTGATTAGACTAATTGAATTTGACAAAAAACAGACTAAAAAATATGAAAAGACAAAAGCGAAACTTATCACACGCAGAGAGAACAGAGTAGAAAAGTACATGAATGTGCTTTTACCAGCCTTGGAGACTCTTGTGCCTATTCTAGAAAAGCACAATGTAACCATGGGATTGGAAATTCTGCCAACATGGGATGCAATCCCAACAGAAAGTGAAATTCCACAGATAATCGAACATTGCAAATCAGACTACATCAAAGGGTGGTACGATATTGGGCATGTACAGATCAGAGAAAACCTCGGGCTAGTAAATCAGGAAAAGATTCTTCCAAAACTATCACCGCATATCGCAGGTTTTCATATTCACGATGTAATATACCCGTGGCAGGATCACCAAATTCCTGGAACCGGAAAAGTAGATTTTCAAATTTTCAAGCCATACATTCAGGACAAAATACTAGTCCTTGAACTGGCAACTCAAGTTTCTGAAGACCAGCTCAAACTAGGAATAGACCACATAAGAAAACAGTGGAATCTTGCATAAAACTGTAAAGGGTAAAGGGTAAACGATTGTGTTGCTCCGCAACTTATTTATTAAAACCCTGCACATCCCCGTCCCACCTCGTCCTGCGTAGCCTTTAGGCGAAGCATGGATCAGTCACATCTGTTCCATTTATCATTCATAATCTTTTTACCTAACCTCGTAGAGCAACTTAACACTTAAAACTTATCACTTAACACTGGAAACGCTTCGCGTTTCCAACCCAATCTCATCAAAAGGAATTCCTTTCTCTTCAGCCAACTCCTTAACAGTTTTCTTTTCAGAAACCTTCTCAAACCCCTTTACATCACGATAAGAATTTATTTTGCTGTTGGTTAAATTATTGGTTACAACCAAGCGTGCAAAAACATCTTTTGAGACACTTATAGATATTGCCTCTTTAGAACAGTTAATAAATGCATTGTTGGTAATAATATTATGCAACGGCAGAGTTGGAAAATCATTCATTATGTTAGCAAGACTTGGATATGCATCACTCCATGGTGGCTCCTTATAATTCATTCTCTCAATTTTTCTAAGCAACTACCAACTGGACTCGCCTGCTTGACCTTTTTTTACAATTCGAGTCTTCCCTCTCGAATCAATACTCATACCCATTATACAGTCATAAACAATATTATTGATCATAATGTTATCTCTGCCTCCACCAATCATAAAACCACGACCAACATTGACAAGTACATTGCCTTCTAAAGTCTCTCCACTATCACAGTCATCAAGATATATTCCCATAGTATTTGCATGGTTAGTATTCCCCATGCCAAGATCATGAATATAATTATATCTCAAAATAGTTCCCTGACTTCCCCAATCTCTACCAGTATAAAATGCCCCTGAATCCCCTGTTTCCATAACCACATGATGAATCTCATTCTTTTCAAAAAGATGTTCATTGCCACCATATAGCACAGCATTGTGTGGAGCATCATGAATAAGATTATTTCTTGCCGTCTGACCGCATCCATTCACACCTATCCCTGGTGCATATGTTCTTTGAAAAAGAGCATAATCGTGTATATGGTTATTATAAGCAACATTGTCAGCCCTTATCAACTTATTGCGATCGCCACCCTGAAGATATATTCCAGCTCGACCAATATTATAAATTTCGCAATTGCTGATTGTATTGCTATAGCCATTTACATATACTCCAGAGTCTCCTAAATTAGCAATGGTGCAGTTTTTTATAACTATATTTTTTGAATTATTTACATAAATCCCCTTGTCATGCCCATAACCAATAGAAAAACCATCAATAACGATATTACTTTTATCATCAACCTTGATAATGGGTTCTGTCAAAGTCGCTAAATATATCTCCTGATTTTTTATCCTTTCAGGAGGATAAAAATACATAATTTTTGTTTTTCAATCAATATACCACTCCCCTTGCGAATCCAGTTCTTCAAGCAAATTTTGAGCAAAGAACTTACGTTCCTTATTCCCCCATGTGCCTGTTGCAATTCCATAATTATGAATACCAGCTAGTTTGATTTCCTTGCTGGCTTTATCATAACTACCAATCTTGAGAATTCCATCAGACCAGTCATGAGTCCAATAGCCCCAAAGCCAGACACCATCATCGATGTTCCACTTCCCAACTCTGTCATCTTCAAATATAAAACTTCCTGGGTGTTTTTTTCTTAACTTTGGATCCTCTGACTTCGAATTAGGCATACCATTGTCAGTTGCCTTTGTAAAAGTAGCCCATGAATCTTTGCCATTCCCAGCATTTGGCCACCTAGCAAGAGTCATTGGTTCCCCATTAAAATAGAGCCATGGTGCTGGTGGTGTACCTTTATATGAATTTGGATATTCCAGTAGCTCTAAATCAAACTCTCTTAAATCATATACAAGAACATTTTCTGCAACACTCTCTGGAAGCCTACCTAGAATCTGCTTGTCAGTCACGCTTGAGAACATTTTATTTGAAAGTTTATAGCCACCAATAAGTCTTGCTTTATTAGGCTTTTCTGATACATAAGAAACAGATTTTCCCGCATTACCTCCCGTTAGTGTCACTCCATTGGTAGGTAAAAAATAATCGCCCGGCAGAACAAGTACCTCCACATTACCATCAAAAGCTTTGGCATAACTGCCCACTTCATTCAGGCTCTGTCACGGTTTCCGTGGGTGAACCTAAAAAAATTAGATTCGACCCAGCTACTAATCTAAAACATGTTACGTTTAAAATCAAAAGTCTCATTTCTTTTAGTAGCTGGGTCGAACAAAAAAGTCTCACCCACGGAAACCGTGACAGAGCCTTATATCATAATTAACCTTCTAATCTTAGAGTCTATAATATCTTATTTGAAAATACAATATTTTTTGCAAAAAACATTTTCTATTCTTCACAGAAATGGATATCAGAACTATAAGTTTAGAAAAGCTTGTTGTCTTTTTTCTTATCACAAAACCAATAAAGAATTTGCATCTACTGTTAATATATCATACAATAAAACAATATTTGCTGGAATTGTTTCACGGGACGGCTTATCGCCCTGCGAACACTAACATTCAATTTTGGAAGGACAAAAAAACCATGGGTGTATCAATACATTATAGAGGGCAGCTAAATGACAAAGCCCTACTTCCTGACCTTATTGATGAGATCAGGGACATCGCCAACACATTGGATTGGCCAACAACAATACTGGACGACGACTGGACTACCCCACCGAATGCATCAATGCAAAATGCAGGCGTAATTGAAGGCAACCTAGGTCTCAAGGGTATTGGTTTTGCTCCACACCCAAAATCAGAATCTCTTTCTTTGTTCTTCGATAGAGATGGATCTCTTCGCTGCCCAATGAGCATGTTACTAATTCTTGATGGAACAATAAAACCAGAAGATGCATGGATTTCAGTTAAAACTCAGTTCTCTAATCCAGATACCCACATATGGGTGATTGGTCTCTTAAAATATTTAAAAAAGAAATACATATCTAGTCTTGAGGTTTCTGACGAGGGTGGATATTGGGATACCGGAGACAGAAAAGAACTTGAGAGAAGGATGAATTTTATAAACGAAAAAATTGATTCTCTTTCTGCTTCCCTCTCTTCCAGCAGTATGGGCGACCTATCAAATCTTTCCGCCGATGAAATTGCGAAACGAATAGAAAAATTCTTTTTAGACAACGATAACCAAGAAGACAAACAATAACGTGGTAGACTACTGCTCTTTTTGCTGAATTTCACTTATTATTGCATTTTTTATGCCCTAATATAAGTAACTATTTCCATTTTGGAATTTTAATACGGCCTGTCCTAATACGCAAAGATGTCTCTAAAAACAGGATAATTGATGATTACATCATCATTTATCCTGTTTTTATGTCAAAACTATTTTCATCTTGTTGTTGAAGTTCCCTTATTATTAATCTTTCTGTTTCAAGCGTCATCAAATATGCCTTGTTGAAAATATTTTCATAGATGACGATTTTGCCTGTTTTTTGGATTACGTTTTGCGTGAAATACATATAGAAGGAGAAATACGATCTTTCACCATTTTCCAAGGTGATCCCTCTTCAGAATTCTTATGGTAAGCGTCAAGACGACAGTCAAGCTCTGCCTTCTGTTCATCTGTCAAAGCTACTTTTTCAACAATTATTTTCTTGTTCATGTTATTCCCCCCAGGCCAAACCGGAAGGGTTCGGTGGAATAGTATAGTCTTTTACCTTTTTTAGCTTAATTAAATTCTTTTCGTTAAAAACTGCTTTCATAATAGCATTACCAAGATCAGTTCCACCATCGCCTGGATTAATTGTTATGTTTTCTTGTTTTAAACCTTTTTTGGTAAACATGTACGAGGTAAGCACTCCCTCTTGTGAACTCATATGCCAGTAAGACCATAATCTCATCTTGCCTGTTGGTATTTTCTCTAGTGCAAAATATGGTTTTCCACCAATTGCATAGGCCTGCTGGGTTGCCTTACCATTAATTGTTACAACAAAGGATCCTCCACCAGTGCCAAATGTCCATGAAGGACCGGATTCAATTTTGTCTGCGATTCCATCGCCATTAAGGTCACCGTTGTATATATACCCCCCTTCTCCATGTAAGATAAGGCATATTAAAGAAATCACTATTATTGTTATTTGTTTCATTGTTGACCATTATATATTGATTGGAAAAATCACACAGATCCACACATCCTGAAAGATGGAGCCATAAGACTTATAGAGTTCTTATTAAAACCAGCATTAACTAACTCTTTTTTCCAACCTTTCGCAACCACTAATTTAACTTCGTCAGTAATTTCTTCTGCATCCATATCAGATAGACCAAAAGCTGTTGCAGCAGAACACAAATTATTAAAGTTAGCCAAACGCCCCTGTTCACCAATACTCATTGCAAGAAAAAATTCAGTTCCAACACCCACTCGAGCAAGAGAAGGAACAACATCATATAATGGAGAAAGTTCAACACCTTCTCTTGTTATCAAAAAACCATGATTTCGCGGATGATCATCATTGTTTCTGACAGCAATATTAAATGCTATACGTCGAAAAAGCTCATGCATATCATTTGCGGGATTTAAAGCATATCTTCGAATGCATTCTGCAATCTTAGGATAAGACCAACGCTCTCTATCCTTTTCATCCCATTCTGCGAGACTTAATGAACTCATAAAACCAGATCTGCTCCATCCTGAAGCTGTTGCAAAACGATCAAAACGTTTAATAAGAAAAATATCTCGTTCACCAATTGTTACCAATTTCACATCTGGCACATTCAGACCACAGATAGTGGCTAGTTGCATTGTTGCATACTCAAGTCTAGGAATGCTTATTGAATCACCCTTTGATGAAAATTTTGCCAACCAAAGATCACCACTATAATCAACTGTGCATTTTGGTCGTGCTCCACCTAAGCTACTACCTTGCTCTAAAAACATGCTTAAATTCTTATCCACAATTTTTCCATCTTCGAGAGCTTCAGCTACGTTCATTAACTTGTCAAGGTCTTGAAACTCTGGTGGAGATAGCGTAGGCTCAATCTGGTTTATTGACATACGAAAATCTAGATTTCCAACTCGTGTTGCATTAGCCTCTATCAAGTAATCCACCTCAGATATAGCTTCAGAAGCACATTGTAAGCGAGATGCAATAACAAGGCGTCCCCAATAATCGGGTGATGCATCTCTAAAAGTACCATACAACCCTCCGTTCAGAACTACAGGTATAGGTTCTACACCAAGGGGTAGGGCTGCAAAATCAAGTGGCAAAGCATTGGGAAGTTCTATATATCTTCGTCCATATGTGAAAGATCCTACACCTGTAACTGAATCATGAGTAAACTGCCCTGCTGGTACAGCAACAGTTTCACCAGGCAAATAACAGAAAACTATAACTTTTGAAACAGTCATTAGAAATCAAGCTCCTCTTCTTGTTGACGATGTACGCGTTTAGGTTGACGTATTCTTTCCATATGCTCACCGACTTTATCAGCACTTGGTTCAGCAACATTACCAACGGTATTCCATAGACCTAAAACCCATAATGCAGTCAAAAAAATTCCTAGTGACACTCCCGGATCTCCATTTTCTATTCGAGCAACAGTACGACGACTCACATTAATACGTTCTCCCAAATTTTCCATGCTCCACCTTCGACGTATACGTGCAGTTCGAATACGCTCTCCAAATGTTTTGAGCATGTTTATAACATCATTTGTATATTTAAATTGGTTCATATATATACCCTTATTTATATTTATAGAAGTAATATATACCATTTCTTGTTATATGGCAATAAAAAAATAGTTTTATTTTAAAGCGGAAATGCATTTATGGATAAAATATTGACAACAAAGAGTACATGGCAACAAAAATTTATAGACATTTAAAAAAAAATCTTGAGCTTTCAATCTAATAGTAGTAAAATAAATATAAATCAAGGAGGATGTTATGAAAATAAAGATTGCATATTTTACCTCGACAGGTAATACACTTTGGCTTTGCGAAAAAGCAAAAGAGATGATGGAAGCAAAAGGTCATACCGTTCATCTATATGAAATTATAAAAGATAGAAATGAATTCACAAAAGCTGAAGCTGATTTGATGGGATTCTTCTATCCTGTATGGGGATCTAATCCACCAGATCCAATGGTTGAATATCGCGACCAAATGGGATTTGGCGATGGTAAAAAGGTTTTTCTTTTAGGTAATTGCTGTGCACTAAATGGTGATACAGGATATTTTTTCAAAAAGATACTTGATGAAAAAGGTTATGATGTCTTTTTCACAGATCATCTATATATGCCTACGAATTTTAATCTTCCATATGAGCCTGAAAACAAATGGAAAAGAGTTCCTCTTGAAGACGAGAAGAATGAAATTATGTGCAAAGCTCAGGTCAAACTATCAGAAGTCTGCAATTCTATTATGACTGGAGAACGAAAGTTTGACGGAAAGAGTTTATTGAGCCGTGCGTTGGGTGGTCTTCAGAGAAAAACGTACTGGATGGGAGATGGTTATAAATCTCACTTTTCAATTGCTGAAGACAAATGTATGCACTGTGATCTATGCATACGTATGTGTCCATCGAACAACATTACAAAAGATGCCAATGATAAAAAAGTGTTTGGTGACAAATGCATGCTTTGTGTGAAATGCTATAACCTTTGTCCTAAAAATGCGGTGCTTATCTGCAAGACAAGTATTGATGATGAAAAATATCGCCGTTATAAAGGTCCAAGGGAAGAAATTAAGCCGGTTGAATACCGTTAAAATCGAAGATTTTAAAGTTGTTAGTTGTCAGTTGTTAATGTTGGAAGTCGCTACGCTCTTGATTGTTTATGTTTGTGTGACAACGGGGACGTTGTCGCTCCCAATGTGCGAAGACGGTCTAAGAATTTCGTGTTACGTTATACGTGGCTACGTATTAAGTCCTAGCCTCTATTGTTTCACGATAGGCTTGTGACAACATACAGGACAAAGCCACAGTGCAAAATTAATAAAAAGAAAGAAATCATGAAAACAAAAAGATTGAATGACACTCCAATAATGGAGAACGCTCACAATGTTGATGCAAGAAACCTATATAATACTACTGATGCAATGATTACGGTAATAACGCTAAAACCTGGTCAGTCACTCAAACGACATATAACGCCTGTCGATGTAGCTTTCTATGTACTAAATGGAACAGGCGTCATCGAGATTGGCGATGAAAAACAAAAAGTTACAGCTGACACCTTAGTTGAAAGTCCTAAAGACATAATGCACTGTTGGTACAATGAAAGCTCTGAACCGCTACGTTTCATGATAATAAAAGCTCCACGTCCAACAAAGAAAACAGTCTTTGTCGGCGATTAAAATCAATATACTTTTATAAAGCTTTGAATATCTGCTAGAGGTCTAGCAGAGACGTTATTTTGATTGATGATGTTATGTCATCTATGCTTCTTGAATCATTCAAAGAAATTGTAACTATGTTACTATGTTCTCCATCCAGGTGGAAGAAGTTGTCTGATATTTTTGCATCAAATACTTCAATCTGAGTCCATAGCGTTGGAACATCAGAATTTATAGCAACTGTATATTCATTACCAATCTGCTCAAGCACTTTGCAGGAATATTTTGCTGGTTTCAGCTCAATATGTTTAGGCTTTACAAAGAAATTAACATTGCTGCTTACAACTACTCCATCTTTTTTGAGGTATGCAAAAAAGAGTAGATTTCTCTCTCCGTATTCTTTGAGTTCATTTTGAAAGTTCATAGAGGAAACCTGGCTATTACTTTGCGGCATAACTGTTACTGGTTCTGAATCTGTTTTAACAACACAGCCATCAGTAGAGACAAGTTTCCAATCTACAGTATACTCCTGCTCGTCAAATGTTTGATTTGAAACATGAACCTCCATAGCAATTGTTTTGCTGATAACCTTATCTGGAAGAGAATCGTTATCCTTGATATCAAGAATGCTTATCATCTCCGGTTCAAAAAATCTTTTTGCAAGATAATGAGATGCTTTCCAATTACCCAAACAGTCAACAGTTGACCAACTTGCACATGGCCACATATCGTTAATCTGCCAATACAACACACCATAGTTATGCGGTTGAATGCGTCGCAAATGTTCAACAGCAAACTGCAGACACATACCCTGTGATATCTGAGACAAAGTGATCCCAGACGAAAAATCCTTTGGCATTTTAAACCAATCCAGTATATATGAATAAATGGTTTTATTGCCAGGTTGACTACGCTGATGATAGTCCATAATATAACTTGTCCAGTTTCTATCCTCTGGTTCTGTAAAAGATTCAATAGTTTTGAACTCAGGGAATGATTGAAATCCAAATTCACTCATAAAACGACATGTCCAAGTTCGCTGTTGCTCAAATGGCTGATTTCCAAACCATACACTCCACAAATGGGCATCACCAGAACCATAGTCGCTACTGTTCATTCTGTCACCAACTGGTGTATAAGGACTACCTGGAATATATGGTATTTCAGGACATAGCTCCTGAACAACATTATAAAGTTCTTTATCAAAGACTTTTTCATACTCTTCCATCGTCATGATCCCTTTACCAGGATTCGGACTCATGAACGCACCTTCCAACTCATTGTTTCCACAAATTAATGCAAGTGATGCGCGGTGCCTCAGTCTCTTCAGATTATCTTCTGTTTCTAATCTTATACTATTGCAGAACTCATCGTCTGAAGGATAGCTACCGCATGCAAACATACAATCCTGCCAGACTAATATTCCTGTTTCATCGCATATATCATAAAAGTCTTCATTCTCAAAAATGCCCCCACCCCATACACGTATCATATTCATATTAGCATCAGTTGCATCTTTAAGATTTTTTTCATAATCAGCTTTTGTGATTGATGGAAGGTATATCTTAATTGGAATCCAATTTGCCCCCTTTGCAAAAAATGGTTTACCATTCACTGCAAAACAGAAAGATTCTCCAGCTTCATCTCTTTCTCGTTTCAACTCTAGAGTTCTCAAACCAATTTTTTTTGAACACTCATCTAGAACTTTGCCATCATCAATAATTTTAATGGAGATTTCATAAAGAGGCTGTTCGCCTAATCCTGCCGGCCACCAAAGATTTGGATTCTCAACATGAAGTAGTACAGAGTTCTCTCCAGCAACAGTCTTTTTAGAAACAATAATTGCATCTTTAAAAGATAGAGTGATTTCAGC
>Ga0307987_1002127_pt1 | contig 10493 bp, 7 predicted proteins | sample EllFjometagen181_FD_203157 | JGI IMG/M metagenome (GOLD analysis project Ga0307987, IMG submission 203157) | Marine microbial communities from Ellis Fjord, Antarctic Ocean - #181 | ecosystem: Environmental > Aquatic > Marine > Unclassified | place: Southern Ocean | collected 2014-10-08 | reverse complement strand
AATGATTTTAAGCGGGTTTACCCGGGCCGGCTTGGTGGGATCCATATCCGGGATCACAGCTGTCATTCCCAAGACCGGATCAAACAGGGCAAACAGGGGAAAGGTGGGAAGATCAATTTCATCGGGTGCAATTTGAAAATGGTCCTGGATTTGTCGTATCTGGGCATCAAAATTTCCATGGGTGTAGACAACCCCCTTGGCAGGGCCTGTGGAGCCGGTGGTAAATACAATGGTGGCTGTTTCATCCCAGGTGGTATGGGCTTTGGGGAAATCTTCCCGGCCAGGGAGCATGAGTTCAGAAAGGGTGTGGCCTCCCCAGAACCAGCGTTTGCCCACGGTCACCCAGTGTTTGACGGTTTTAAAATACTTGGGTTTCAGGGTCCGGAGCAAATGGGCTCGTTCAATGCCGATGAAGGCCTTGGGTCTGCCCTGCTCAAGGCATTGGAGCATCCGGTCAATTCCCATGCCCGGATCCACCACAACCGGGACCGCTCCCACCTTGAACATGGCAAACATGGTAATAAAAAACTCAATGCCCGGGGTGATCATTAAAATGGTCCGGGTTCCCCGGATAATGCCGATACTTTCCAGCCCAAAGGCCAGGTTGTCGGAAAGCTTATCCAGCTGACTCAAGGTGATCTGGCTGTATAACACTCTTCCGCTTTTGTCCCGTCCGTCGGGATAGACCACGGCTCTTTTAAAGGGGTAACGTTCGGCTGTTTGTTTAAGCCTCAGTGAAATATTGGTAAATTTTGTCATAGAAATTTCTTTTTCAATTTATACAAGGTTCCCTGGAAGATGCCTTCCGGCGCTTGGGGCGCATGGGCCTGGTTCTTGCCTTTTCCTCCGGCATTTTTTTTCGCTGGCTCTGGTGGGGGGGGGCAGCAACGGCCTTTTTTTCTTCCGCTTCTCGTTTTTTCTTTTTTCCAAATCCAAGCATAGATGGTGTTTACCTGACCTGGTTCAAAAAGTCAAAAGGGGCATGACTTTTTAGGTTAAAAATGAGGTGATAAGATTCAAGGTTTCTCTGGGTTTGTCTTCAAATAGATAATGGCCGGCATCTTGAAACACATGGCAATCTGCCTTGGGAAACCGTTGTCTAAATTCGTTTAAAAATGTCAGATCAAAGACAAAATCCTTTGCCCCCCAGAGGAAGAGAAGTTTTTCTTCATTCAATTGTGTCAGGTGTCGGTCCACATGGTCCACAAGACAAAAGCTGTTGTCATTTTTATTTATCGGTATGTCCTGGACAAATTTTAAGGTGGCAATACGATTTTTCCATGAATTATAGGGGGCGATCAGCCCTCGTTTAACGGCGGGTGAAAGTTTTGTTTCCGATCCCATATACAGGGCTCCTCTTGCAAAGGCATTCAACCCAAGTACCGCAGGGACCCCGAACCAGCCAAGATATTTGATCAGCCACAACCGCAAAGGGAAAGATTTTTCCTCGGGCAGAAGAAAACCTGCGGTATTGGTGATAACGATTTTGTCAATTCTATCCAAATGATCCAGGGCCCAGGCAAGCCCGATCATGCCGCCCCAGTCATGGACGATGAGGGAGATTTTTTCATTGGGGGCAAGGTGCTCAATTAGAATATCCAGGTCGTTAATTCTTGAGGCCAGGGTATAGTCATAATTTTTCGGGGCTGGTTTGTCGGAAAATCCGCAGCCGATATGGTCCGGGGCAATGGTGCGAAACCGTTTGGATAAATGGGTGATCAGGTTCCGGTAATAAAAGGACCAGGTGGGGTTGCCGTGGACCATTACAACGAGAGGACCTGTTCCCTGGTCCACATAGTGAAGGTTGTGGCCCTGTATGTTTAAAAAATGGGATTCAAAGGGGTAGAGATCTTGAAACCCTCGTGTCGAAATTTGTTTGTTGTTGATCTTTTTTTTTACCATTCCACACCCAGCATATAACAGTTTAGTCCAGATCCGATCCCCATCAGGGCAACAAAATCACCGGGCAAAAGAAATCCTCTTTCATCAGCAATGGCCGCGGTAATGGGCAGGGAGACCGAGCCCACGTTCCCCAGAAATGGGAAGGTGACAAAATCTTTTCCCCGGTCTATGTTTAACGCCTTGTAGAGCAATTGATGGTGGCCTTCTCCCACCTGGTGACCGATGAATTTGTCGGGCTTGTCATCGGGGAGATTTAATTCTCGTTTAAAGCGTTTATAGGTTTTTATTCCCAGGGCTATTCCGTTTTCCAGAACTTCCTGGGCCTTGGTCCGCATGATGACCCGGGAAGAGGTGGGCATTCCATTTTGTTCAAAGCCCCAATAACAAAGCTTGTGGTGCTGGATGGCATTCTGGACCACTCCGCCTTTGAGGGCATGGCGTTGGGTGCCGGGATTGCCAAGGGTTCCATCGGTGAGGAGGATGGCAGCAGCGCCGGATCCGCCGGTCATGGTGGCAATGGTGTCTTTATAAAAATTAATATCCTTTCGCATATTGATTTCATCAATGGTGCTTTCCACAATCTGCCTGGCGGTTTCACAGGAAACCACAAGGCCTGCTTTTATATTGCCAAGTTCTATCTCATTGGCCACATGGACCATGCCGGTGACCATGCCCAGGCAGGCGGACTTTAGATCATACACATGGGCATCGGGCCCCAGGTTCAGCTTGTCGGCAATGGCACAGGAGGTGGCCGGCTCGAATCCGTCCTGGCCCACCCCGCAAAAGGTCAGGGCACCGATCTCTTTGGGATCGATTCCGGCTTCATCAATGGCCTTTTGCCCGGCTGCAGCTGCATGCTCGGCCAGGGTATGGTCCACGTCCCAAAACCTTCGTTCTTTGATACCGGTCAATGCTTCAAGTTGACCCGGGTTAAACCCGGCTGAATCAAAAAAGGGTTTGAGCTGTTCTTCCAAATCCCTGGATGTGACAATATGGGGTGCCAGTTCATATCCAAAGGCTTCAATATATACAGTTGAGTACTTCATCGTTTTCTCCAAAAAGTCATAAGATCGTCCCGGGTAACGTTGCAAAGCTTCATTCCCATGTCCTTGTATAACACAATTTGCAAATCATCGGAAAACATATGTGCATCGGCGATCACATAGGGTTCGGGAGAATATCCCATCTCCTTGATTTCTATTTTATACCTTACGGTCCTGGTTTCCCGGGTGACAGGTCCCCGGCATTTTAAATCACTTTCATTAAAAGGGATCACATCATAGTGGACAGCAATATCCTCGCTGACCCAGCCCATCCTCTGGACAAAAACCCTCAGGGTATGGGCACAGCATTCATACATCAGGGTGCCGGGCATGACCATGTCATCAATGAAATGACAGGTTAAAAACCAGTCATCGGGATGGATGTCGGCCTCGGCACTGATGGTGCCCATCCCGAATCGGCCTCCTTTGGGGTCCAATTCAATAATCCGGTCAATGAGGGTCATTTTCCCCCGGGGAAGCCATTGGTTCTTCCCGAGACGTATTCCCTTAAACAGACTGCCAAAGGCGGTTTCCAGATCCCCCTGTCCCAGGGCCTGGATTTTGGCTGCCGGAAAAGCGGTCTTGTCCATGGCCACAAGGGGGGGGAGGGTCCTCTTGGGTGCTATGGCTTTGAGATCTTCTTTCTTAAGGATAATGCCCCCGGAATTTTTGACTTCTTCTTGTGTGAAAAAACCGGCACACCCGTCCCGCATGGATATAAACAATTGGTTGTCAATATATCCCTCGTAGTGGAAAAAGAAGAGATAGACATCCCCCTGTTTTAAAAATCGATCAATTTCAATGTGGTATTCAATGGTTTCATTGGGGATGGGCAGGGTTCTGTGAAAGGTCACCTTTGCATCCAGAAGCCTGTATCTGCGCTTTCCTTTAACCGCATGGTCAATGCCCAGATAGGCGCATAAAAACAGGTCAGCCTGGCCCGCTTCAATGGAAATGGAAACCGGTGCTTTGCCCCCGTCAAGATACCAGGCGTTTTTTCGTACATCATGCTGGGTGATGATTTTTCCCCGTTTGAGGGAGAGCATCTCTCCTTGAATATCCATGATCCGGTCCACCAGCATCAGGGGTTCTGCCGGCAATCTTACCCGGACAGGATAGGTGTCAATGATGTCAAAGGCGGGTCCCAAAACATTTCCTGCCTTTCCAATGGCATATTCCAGGCATTTGTCCCGGTCCAGAAATACAGGGGTTTCCCCGGGGGTTTCCCTGGGGGGGTCCCTGGGGGGTTCCCTGGGGGGTTCCCTGGGGGGGTCCCTGGGGGAGGCCTGGGCAATGGGGGGACGCCCGGGCGTCGCTTGGATAAAGCCCCCCCCGGCATTATCCGGTGTTTCATCGCTTACCCCGCCGGCCGCCTGGACCAGGGCTTTAAACTGGTGTTCCATTTGAGCCATATTCCGGCTTGAAAATTCAAGGAAGCGTTCATGGGTCCTGGCGGTGGTGCGGACTGCATCTGCAAAAAGGTCCGGGCCTGTCCGGGATATGGTCGGCACTGTTTGACTTGTTTTACCCGGATGGTCTGACCGGATGGCCTTGGTCTTCTCTATTTCCGTTTCGATATCTACCGCCGTTTTTATATCCATCTCCATTGCTATGGGGGGCCGGGATGTTTTAATCTGAAAAGAAAGATGCTTTTGGACTTTTTTTGCCCTGGGGGCAGGGGGGGCATTCAGGTCAAAAAAGGAGACGGATTGATCACTTGTTGGATATTCTTCAACAACGGCATGGGCACAGGCCCCGTCCAGGGTTATGGACCCCACAACAGCCTTTTTTGTTTTTTCCTGTGCCTGCCAGGCTTGGCTGGATTCAGGCTGGGTAAATCCATGAAGTCCGTTAAAATTTGATTCTGGGGGCAAGGCAGATCCGGGCAAAATTTTGTGGTAGAGGGAAAGGGATGCCTTTATGATGGAAAAGAGGCTTGCCGTCCCGCTGGTGTCTCCAATGGTTGAAGCGGCACAAGAAAGGGGTATCGGGGGTTGAGGTTTGGTCTGTGATGAGGCTATTTGATGGAGGGCTTGGGCCTCTGCTGCTCCTATGTTCCCCATTCCCGTGGAGTGGGTGTCTATTAAAGACAGGTCCAAAAAATTTATGCCGGCTTCATTTAGTGCCCGGTCGAGGGAATTAATATATTGATGGGCCAGGGCTGTTTTGCCTGTTTCTTTGGTTTTGCCTGTCTCTTTGGTTTTATCTGTCTCTTTGGTTTTGCCTGTCTCTTTGGTTGTATCTGGCGCCTTGATTCCATCTGGCGCCAGGTCGTTGTCAGGCGGCTGTATTTCTCCCGGGAGGGTTGCACCGCCGGATCCTCCGATCCCTTTGATGATACCATAGATCCTGTCTTTGTCCTGGATGGCAGTGTCAAGGCGCTTTAGGACCAGGGCACACGCGCCTTCCGACGGGAAGTTGTCGCCTGTGGGGTTTGCCGCTCGGTTCAGGGTAAATTCACGAATATCACCGGCCAGGTCCACACATCCGCATAGAAAGGTGTCAGTTTCATGGGTACAAAGGGAATGGACAGCGGTCTCAAGGGCTTTTATGCCCGAAGCAGCTCCCGCGGAAAGGGTGAAGCAGGGACCGCCCAGTTTGAATTCCCTGGCAATTCGGGATGCCACAATTCCGCCAAGGGCTCCCAATGTTCTGTTAAAGTCGAGTTCCGGACCGATTTCGTCTAAACGTCCTTTTTTTAACAGGTCCTTTTTTAACATGTCTTTGTCTAAACGATTTTTGTTCAATCGATTTTTGTCTTGGGACTGAAGTTTCCAGCGCAGGAAAAAATCCGTGGCCCCAAAATCAAACTCAATGCCAATGGCACACCCTGTTTTTATGCGGTCGGGTTCGGTTTTCAGGGGCCTGGGGCTTATGCCGGCATCTTCAAGGGCCCCCTTTGCCGCCTTGAGCATGACCAGGTGCTGGGGCAAAATATCTTCGAGCTGGTTGGGGGGGATATGAAACTCACCAAGTTCTACACAGATATTGTCCATGAAGGCGGTTTGGATTTTATCCAAGCCCTGTGCCAGGTGGCGGGTATGCCGCCATCGAGATCCGGGAACCCCAGTTTCGGGGTTGGTTTTTCCAAAGATGAGATCTTTAAATGATTCCAGGTTTTCAGCGTTTTTGGAAAGGGTTTCCATTCCCACAATGGCACAGGGAACCGTTTTAAAGGTGGTTGGTTCCAAAGCAGATGGTTCCAAATCAGTTGGTTCCAAATCAGATGGTACCAAATCAGATGGTACCAAATCAGATGGTTCCATGGCGTTGGGTACAAAATGCAGGTTGGATCTTTTTAAAAATTCTTCCACCAGAATATGGGCGTTGATACCGCCGAATCCAAAGGCGGAAACACCGGCTTTTCGGGGGATTCCCGATTGTTCCGGTTCCCAGGCTTCTACTTTCGTCTGGACCTTTATGCGGCTTTGGTTCAAGGGGCTGTTATCCGGGAGGGCCGTGAAATTCAGGGAGGGGGGCAGGCACCCTTTTTCCATGGCCAATACGGTTTTAATGAAGCCGGCAGCCCCGGCGGCTGTGAGCAAATGGCCAATCATGGATTTGATGGACCCGATGGACAACCGTTTATCCGGACAGTCATAAAGATCCAGCAGCCGTTTTATACTGGTGGCTTCCACCTGGTCCCCCACAGGGGTGCCCGAACCGTGGCATTCCATGTACTGGATATCTGCCGGGGTGATGCCTGCCTGGTCATAGGCCGCTTGCATGGCCCGAATCTGTCCTTCACAGGCAGGTCCCACCAGGTTGCCTTCAAGGTCATTGGATGCGCCTGTTCCTGTGATGACGGCATGGATGGTGTCCTTGCAGGCAATGGCATCCTCCAGCCGTTTTAACACCAGGATCCCTGCGCCTTCCCCGACCACAAGTCCGTTTGCATTCTTATCAAAGGGGGCACAGCAGCCGGAAGGGGACAATGCCCGAAGTTGGGTAAATCCCACCTGGGTGTACAATGGGTCTGGCCTGGAAACCCCGCCGGCCACCATGATGTCTGCTTTTTTAAGGCTCAGGTGTTCGCAGGCAAGTTTTATGGCATATAAAGAAGAGGCACAGGCAGCATCCAGGGTAAAGCTGCCGCCGTGAAATCCCATGGCCCTGGCCAGGATTGCTGCGGGCGCTGACACTGCAGCAGCCCTTGCCGCATCGGCAGGAGAAAAGGTGATGGGAGAGGTTGCACGCATGATTTCCCAGGAAACCATGGAGGCTGTGTCCGTGGGCAGTGCAATGGCGGCCAGGATGACGCCGGCCCGTCGTTTTAATTCCGTTGTGATATGACAGGATTCAAAAGCCCTTTGGCCCGCTGCGAGAGCAAAGTGGTGAACCGGGTCCAGGTTGGCCAGAAGATCTTTGTCCACCAGGAATCCAGAAGGGTCAAACTCAAAGTGGGTGATCAGTCCGGCTTTGTCTGAAATGGCCCGGTCCGGTGTGTGAGTAGGACAGACCATGGCGCTGGCCGGGGCGACCCATCTTGCGGGGGGTACCGTTATGACAGAGGTTTGTTTATCTATAATATTTTTTATAAATTGGGTTGTGTTCTCGGCCCCTGGAAATACGCCTGCCATGGAGACAACTGCAATTTTACTCATCTTAAATTTCATAGAGGGTCTATAGTGTAGAACCGGTTCAAATTCAAGGGAGCAATGTAAAAATTGTGTAAAATTATTGAACCGGTCTTCAGGGTCTATCCGGTAAAGATCAGAAAAAATCCCTGGACAATGGAGCGCACCAGAAGCAGGGCTGTGAGAAGCATTAGGATAAGGCCCAGCACGTTGTCTGATCTGCCTTCCTTTCTTTTGTCATTGTATCCCAGAATCCAGCCAAGAAAGATCCCGCCTAAAAGTCCACCGCCATGGCCCCAATTATTGATATTGGGTATAAGAAAACCGAAGACTAAAAGGCTGATAATCCATCCCGAGGTTTGTTTATAAACCCGTTGTCCCCATTCGCCTCCCCTGGATTTTCCAAAATAGAGCAGGGCCCCAATAAGGCCGCACAGGCCGGAAGAAGCACCAATGGTCAGGGGAACATTTCCCAGATAGGAGAGATAAAAGCCTGCTGCCCCGCTGATGGTGTATATGGAAAACATCCGGTAAATGCCGAATTCATGGATGACAAGAGGTGCGACGGTTCTAAGGGCCAGCATATTAAAAATAATATGGAGGAGGCTGCCGTGGAGCCAGTTGGCTGTAATCAGGGACCACCAGGCATGAAAATGGTCAATGGGAATTGTGCCCGAAGCGCCGAGAAAATTGAGCACATCCATGGACGGGGTCAGTGCAAAAAAGGGGTTGATGCTCATGACCATATCCCTGCCGCTGTATATCAGACTGATGACGAACAAGAAAATATTGGTGTAAAGGATGCCTTTTAAAAGCAGGGCCGGGGTAAGGACGGTTTTTTTTGGGGGGAGCATTATATCCACACTTTTTCTATTCTTTCGATATGGGTCAATTGAGCCGGATATCATCAATCTGGACGGTATTGAGATATTCTTTGATGGCTCCCAGGGTCAGGGTGAACATTTTGGTGCCGGTAAGAATGGCAATGGCATTGTCCGGGTTGCAACAAACACCGGCAAAGACAGGTCCCATAATTAATGCGGGATTGGCTGCCTTGGGGTTTTCCTGCATTCCTTTTATATAGACGGCCAGGCGTTCCTTTAAAATATTGAAATAGTCCACCCGGGTACCGGTGGTGGTGTGGGTCAAATCAGAAATGCTTTGGGATATCTCCTGAATCGTTTCCCAGAAATATTGTGTCACCATTGCTTTGTTCCTATCCGTGATTGTCATGAAAAAAGAAATACCCCAGCCCACACTGAGTATTTTTAAAATTCCTAGTTCATATTCAACCGCAGTGATGTTCAAGTCATTTCCTGGGGGGAGGGCTGACATCAGTTCTTTTAAGTCTGTCCTGTCTATAGCAAAACTGGCAAGGTTCTGGGCCAGTTTTTCAACCGTAAGGGTTTCTTTGTTTTGGGCTTTCATAAGAAATCATTTTCTGTTAAATTTAGTGTTAACTATTATGGGGATCAGCCAATATATACCTTTTTAATAACAGCCGGAATGGAAAGTGTAAACACAAATGATTCAAATAGACCTAAAGCTGTTTGTTACCCTTGCCAAATATCTTCCCCGGGGCAGCGGGGCACATGAAATCAAAGAGGGGACAACTGTAGAGGAACTTATTAAAGATCTTGGCATTCCCCCTGATATGGTTAAATTGATCTTTATCAATGGGAAAAAACAAGATGGCAATTATCGTATCCAGCACAAGGATCGGGTGGGGATGTTCCCGCCCGTTGGCGGGGGATAGGGCTTCAATGCCTGGGAATGGAGGGATTTGCGTCTGGGGACGCCGTTAATCAAGGGAAAAATATGGTGAATCAAGGGCGGTATGACCGGAATTTTAGTACCCTAAGTCATGAAGAACAGGCGCTTCTGGCCCGTTCCCATGTGGCCGTCATCGGCCTGGGCGGCCTGGGGGGCGGGGTGTGTGAAATGCTTGCCAGAATCGGTGTCGGGACCTTGACGCTGGTGGACGGAGATGTTTTTGATGCCACCAATCTGAATCGACAGTTTTTGAGCCGGGAAGAAAATATTGGTGCGTCAAAGGCCCAAGAGGCCAAAGAGAGAATCTTTGCGGTGAATTCAACCATACAGGTACATGCTTTCCAGGCCTATGCCGATGAAACCAATCTCGATGACATGATACAAGGGGCTGACCTGGTGGTGGACTGCCTTGACACCATTGATACCCGGTTTCTTCTCCAGCAAATTGTTCAAAAGGCGGGTCTCCCTCTTGTATCCGGAGCCATTGCCGGTGTTTGCGGACAGGTGACGGTTATCTTTCCCCAGGATTTAGGATATGAGCTGATTTATGGTAAAAAAAAGGATGCACAATCCTCAGGAGTTGAAACCCTGACCGGAAATGTTTCCTATTGCGCCCTTTTTATCGCCTCACTACAGGTATCTGAATGCATAAAGGTGCTGCTCAACAGGGGAGATATTTTAAGGAATAAATTGTTGATTGCCGATTTATGGAGCAATTCCTTTGACGTCATGGAACTGATCTGACCAAGGTATTATATGCCAATGTATCGGAATATACCCAATCGGTCACTGATATTTTCCTCCAGGATAAGGCTTCTGTGGCCATGGAAAAATTAATGAAAGAAATAGAACGCTAAATGTAAAGGAGAATTCAATGTCCCATGACTGTTTGTTTTGTAAAATTGTAAACCGAGAAATCCCCAGTGAGTTTTTATATGAAGACGATACCTATGTGGTGTTCAAAGATATCAATCCTGCCGCTCCGGTGCACCTGCTGCTGGTCCCTAAAAAGCATATCAGGAGTATCAATGACCTGAATCAGGAAGACGGCGATGTTATTTCCGGGCTGTTCATGGTCGCCAAAGAGATGGCCAGGGAACAAGGGGTGAATGAATCCGGCTATAAATTGCTTTTTAATGTTGAAAAGGGGGGCGGCCAGGAAATTTTTCATCTCCATTTACATTTGATCGGTGGCTGG
>Ga0307987_1002126_pt1 | contig 10494 bp, 4 predicted proteins | sample EllFjometagen181_FD_203157 | JGI IMG/M metagenome (GOLD analysis project Ga0307987, IMG submission 203157) | Marine microbial communities from Ellis Fjord, Antarctic Ocean - #181 | ecosystem: Environmental > Aquatic > Marine > Unclassified | place: Southern Ocean | collected 2014-10-08 | reverse complement strand
AACGAAGAGAATCCGAAACGGAACCCCATCATCGTGCGACTAGGACAATCCACTCTCTGGTGGCTGGCTCTCACCCTCTCGGCACTCGTGCTGGGCGGGGCGTCCCTGCTCCTGCTGCAACGCGAGCGGGGCCGCCTCCAAGACGCCCTGAGCGAGGCCGAACGCAGCCAGGTCCAAACGGTGGCCGAACGACTTGCCGCCGCCGTCCACCTGACCCAAGACCAGCTCGGCACGGCCCTGGCCAACGGGGCCTGGGAGGATCTGGATGGGCTGGAACGGATCAGTCCCCTCGTCCGCAATGTCTTTGTGTTCGACCCCGAAGCCCACATGCTCCGTCAACCTCACCCCCACGACCCGGCGTCCACCGAGGAGAATGGCTTCCTCCGCCGCTATGAGACGCTCTTCGCCGACCGCCACCTGTGGCAGCAGATCCTGGCCCCAGCCAGCACCTCCACCCCCCGCGGATCCCCCAGCCTGCGCAGGACAACCTACGCAGTGGGCGGACCCGAGGTGCGCGGCTTCTGGCTGCCATGGAGCAGCGACAACCGCCTCCACTTCATCGGCGGCATCCAGTTGGCGGAGGGCGGGCCAGTGTACGGAGTCGAGATCGAGATGGTCTCCCTGGTTGCCCGGCTCTCGATCAAGCCAGTGGAAAGTGGGTCGTGGTACACCTCCAGAAGAGGCAGATCCATGGCCTCCAAACTGCCGCCCTTGGCCCTGCTTGACGGCACCGACCGGGCGCTGCTGGTAACCGAAGGGGTACCCGAGGAGCATGCCGCCGCCCCCGATTTCCGGTACCCGGTCGGCCTCCCCCTGCCCCATTGGCAACTGGCTGTCTACCGCCGTCCCGATGCAGCCCGAGGCGTGGCCTCCCTAACCACCGCAGCCACGGCGCTGGTCATCATCATGGTCATTGCCATCGTCGGCGGGGGCGCAACCCTCTTCGCCGACGCCCGGCGTAGCCGGCGCCACGCGCGCCAGCGCACCACCTTCGTCGCCAACGTCTCCCACGAGCTCAAAACCCCGCTCACCAGCATCCGCATGTACGCTGAACTCCTCCGCGACGACCGCGTGCCCGACGAGGAGCGCCGCCAGCGCTTCCTCGACACCATGGTCCAGGAAGGCGAACGTCTGACCAGGCTGATCGACAACGTCCTGGACCTGGGGCGCCTCGAACAGGCGCGCCGCAACTACAACCCCCGCCCCATCGACTTGGCCGACTGCCTCCGAGCCATCCTCGAGGTGGAGGCCCGGCGGCTCAAGACGGCCGGCCTGGAACTCACCACCGAAATCCCGGACCAGCTCCCCATCGTGACCGATCCCGACGCCGTCCGCCAAGTTGTCCTCAACCTGCTGGAGAACGCCAGCAAATACGCGGCGGCCGGCGGCTGCGCCCATGTGTCCCTCGCCCGTGCGGCCGGGGTAGCCCGCCTCACGGTCCAGGATGCAGGCCCCGGCATCCCCCTGGGCTGTCGGGAACGGATCTTCGGCATGTTCGAACGCCTCGACGATTCCCTGGAAGGCAAGGCGGGCAGCGGCCTGGGCCTGGCCATCGCGCGTGGCCTCGCGCGCGGTCTGGGTGGCGATCTCGTCTGCAGCGAAGCCACGGGACCGGGCGCGTGTTTCACCCTCACCCTTCCCCTGAAGGACTCCCCATGACTCCTACCACACAGAAGGTGCTCGTGGTCGAAGACGATCCCGCCATCCGCGAAGGCTTGATCGTCACTCTCGAAAGCGAAGGCTACACCGTCGCCAGCGTGGACAACGGCAACGATGCCGTTGCCATGGTCCGGACCGAGAGCCCCGACCTCGTCCTCCTCGACATCATGCTCCCCGGCCGCAACGGCTACGACGTCTGCCGGGATCTGCGCCAGGAGAAGCTCGACCTGCCGGTCATCATGCTCACCGCCAAGGGCGAGGAGATAGACAAGGTCATCGGCCTGGAGCTCGGCGCGGACGACTACGTGAGCAAGCCTTTCGGCGTGCGCGAGCTCCTCGCCCGCATCGGGGCCGTCCTCCGCCGGGCCAGCCGTTCCACCCCACCCGCCAGCCCGGACTTCGCTGAACCCTTCCCCTTTGGGGAAGCCCACATCGACCCCGCCGCCATGCGCGGCGAACTGAGGGGGAAGACCTTCGATCTCACCCCGCGCGAGATCCGCCTGCTCGAATACCTTCACGCCCGCCCCGGCATGGTTCTCAGCCGCGAGAAGATCCTGCACGAAGTCTGGGACTACGAGTACGTCGGTGCCACCCGCACCCTGGACCAGCACATCGCCATGCTCCGCAAGAAGGTCGAGGTGGACCCCCGCCACCCGCAGGCCATCACCACCGTCCATGGCGCTGGCTACCGTTACGAAGGCGAGTAGCGCAGCCTGGCGGCAGTGCCTCGTCTGTCCGGAGCATGAATCCCGTCGGCAAGTCTGCACGCGCCGGGGTGGGCGCGCAGACTGCCAACCCCATTCTTCGCTCGCACAGTTGACCTGAAGATTCTGCGGCGTAGAGTGTTGATGCGAGTGCCATTCGGAGTGGATCGGTCCGTCGACAGACTGACGGCCATCCGTGAAACCAGAGTTCACCGCGAAGAGGCCACCGTCATGATGTCAACAACCCCGCTGATTGTTGCTGCTGTCTGCGTCGTGATCCTGGTCGTGCTCTTCCTTATGCGAGGCATGGCAGCGTTGAAGGGAGAGATCCCCAAGCCGGCGGCGATCGGGCTGATCGTGGTCTCTGTGCTGGTGGCGGCTGGCCTCCTCTACCGATTCATGACTGCGCCTCCAGCCCTTGTCGAGGGGGAAGGCGGCGATGCGGGAATGATGGGGGAAGGCGGCATGGGAGGCGGTATGCGAGCCCCAAGTCCCCAGCGAGAACTTGGCCAACTGGTGCGCAAGATGGTCCTGATGAAGAGCCAGGATAGTGGCGCTTTCACTGCGGAACAGGAGGCGAAGCTCCTGCCGGTCCTCAAGGCGCTGGCGAAGGCGGAAGCCATGGACAGTGAAGAGGCCACGGCCAAGAAGGGGGAGATCCAAGGCATCCTGACTGAGCCCCAGACCGCCGCGTTGGACGCTCTGGAGCTGCCGCGGCGACGCCGCGGCGGACCTAGCGGCGGCGCTCCACCGCGCCCTGCCGCTGATGAAGGAGCTCCCCCCCCTCCCCCGGCAGGCGGTGCTCCCGGTGGCGGTGCTCCCGGTGGCGGTGCTCCCGGTGGCGGTGCTCCCGGTGGCGGTGCTCCCGGTGGCGGTGCTCCCGGTGGCGGTGCTCCCGGCGGCGGTGGACGGGGAGACTGGCGCGCGGCCATGCGGGCGCGAATGCTGGAAACGCCCTACGTCAAGAAGCTCTATGACGAGAAAGCGGCGACCGACCCCGCGTTCGCCACCGACGATGAGAAGCAGAGCGAGTTCTTCAGAGGGCTCCGAAGCACCCTCAGCCCCTTCCTCCGAGGCCCCTCCCAGGAGGCGCTGCAGGAACTGATCAAGGAGTTCACCCCGTAGGGAAAGCACGCCGCTGCTCTGCCTCGCCGTCTGGGACTCTGTCCGTCTCGCACGAATCTCACATGTTCTGTTTCCGCACCTAGTCCTATAGGGAAGCTGATGCCTCAAACCGGGTCCCCAGTGCGTCGTAGGAAGCCGATTTTCTTTGCCCTCTGACGGGCAAAGATGAGGTGTATACAAAGGCGAATCCCATGGTGAGGAAGAATCCTCGGAATGTGTTTGGTCGCCCTGTCCGGTGGGGGCTGGCCCTGGCGTACATGGTTCTGACTCCGCTTTCCATGTCAGCGGCCGACAAGGTGCGCCTGCAACTCAAGTGGCAGCACGCCTTCCAGTTCGCTGGCTACTATGCAGCCGAGAAGCAAGGCTACTACAAGTCGGCAGGGCTGGAGGTGGAGATCGTGCCGGCCACGCCGGGAGAGGACCCTCGGCAGCAAGTCGTGCAGGGGAAAGCAGAATTCGGTGTCGGTGCCACGGACCTGCTGCTACTGCGGGCGCAGGGCGCGCCGGTGGTGGTCCTGGCCTCCATCTTCCAGCACTCCCCCCAGGCATTCATGGTGCTCAGGAAACAGGGGTTGCAGAGCATCCACGACCTGGCTGGCAGCAAGGTCATGATGGAGCCGGATTCGGCGGAACTCCTTGCCTACCTTCGCCACGAGGGCGTTCCCGTCGCTGACGGCACGCTTCTGCCCCACACATTCGACATCCAAGACCTGCTTTCAGGTAAGGTGGATGCGATGTCTGTGTATGCTGTCGACGAACCGTTCCTGGCAGGTGAGGCCGGGCGTGACTACCTGCTGTATTCGCCAAGGGCGGCGGGGATCGACTTCTACAGCGACAACCTGTTCACCACCGAGGCCATGATCAAGGAGCGGCCAGAGTTGACCAGGCGGTTCCTCGATGCGAGTCTGCGGGGCTGGGACTACGCCATGCAGCACCAGGAGGAGCTGGTGCAGCTCATCTACGAGCGCTACAGCCAACGCCGCAGCCCGGACCATCTTCGTTTCGAGGCCCGCCAGATGGAGCCCCTGCTACAGACGGGGTTGGTGAAGATTGGCCACATGAATCCGGGCCGCTGGCGCTACATTGCCGAGATATACGCTGAAATGGGGATGCTGAAGCCTGACTTCGATCTCAAGGGATTCCTGTACAACGCCAACCCGCCGCCGAGGGACCTGACGTGGCTGCATGCCACCCTGGCTGCCGTGGCACTGTTGTTGCTCGCCGTCACTTTGGTGGCGGTCCGGTTCGCCCGGCTGCTGGCTGCGCTCAGACAAAGCAAGGCCGAACGAGAACAAGCCCTGGCAGAGGTCAAGGCTGGCGAGACGAAGTACCGCTCGCTTACCGAAAGCATGAAGGATGTGGTCTGGACGCTCGACACGGAGACGATGCGGTTACTCTATGTCAGCCCATCCATCCAGCAACTGCGCGGGATCACGCCGGAGGAGGCCATGGCCGAGCCTGTGTGGGCCGCCTTCACTGCGGAGTGCGCAGATCGTATGGAGAAGGCCATGCGAGGACGGGTTGCAGAATTCCTGTGCGGAGGGGATTCCCGGGCCAATTCCCAGACAGATGAGGTGGAGGTGCTGCGCAAGGACGGCACCACGGTGTGGACCGAGATGATTCAGGAATACTACGTAAACGATGAGAACGGCCGGGTGGAACTGCGCGGCGTCACCCGCGACATCAGTGAGCGCAAACGGGCAGAAGACAGGCTGCACAGCGTCGCCATGCATGAGAAGGCCATCCTGGCCACCGTGCCGGACATCATCATGGAGGTCGACAACGACAGGGTCTACACCTGGGCGAACCCGGCTGGCGAGAGATTCTTCGGGCCGGATGTGGTGGGCAGGAAGGCCGACGACTTCTTTGCGGGCGATCAGGACACCCTCGCGAAGGTCCAGGAGCTGTTCGACGGTGACGACCAGGTGGTCTATCTGGAGAGCTGGCAGCGACGCAGGGATGGGAAGAAGCGGCTACTCGCCTGGTGGTGCCATACGCGGAAGAACCCGTTCGGCCAAGTGACCGGCGCGATCTCCACCGCGCGCGACATCACGCAACACAAGCTGGCGGAAGAGACCCTGCGTGAAAGCGAGGAGAAACGGCGCCGCCTGTTCGAAACGATGGCCGAGGGGGTCTTCTACCAGCGCGCGGATGGCTCGCTCCTCGACGTGAACGCTGCGGCGCTCCGGATCTTTGCACTGAGCCGGGAGGAACTCCAGAGCAGGACATCCATGCACTCCGAGTGGGATGTGGTCAGCGAAGACCGGATGCCGCTGCCTGGTCCCAGACACCCCTCCATGCTAGCCCTGAGCACAGGCAAGCCGGTTCAGGATGTGGTCGTGGGAATCCTGAACTCACAGACGGGGACCTACACGTGGGTATCGACCAACGCGATCCCTGAATTCCGCGAGGGGGAATCCACTGCCTATCAGGTGGCCGTGACAATGCACGATCTCACTGAGCGCAAACAGGCGGAAGAGGAGCTGCGAACGAGCCAACACAGTTTCCAGCAGCTCTTCGACTCCATGGCCTCCGGCCTGGCGGTCCATAAGATCCTCCTGGACGAGACAGGCACTCCCTGCGACTACCGTTTCCTCCAGGTGAACCCGGCGTTCGAGGCCCTCACTGGTCTGAAGGGAGCCACGGTAGTCGGCAAGACCGTGCGCGAGGTGCTTCCTGAGATCGAGCCCGCCTGGATCGAGCGCTACGGGAAGGTGGGGCTGACCGGTGAACCGGAGACGTTCGAGGAATACAGCCGGGAATTGGGCCGCCACTACCGAGTCGTCGCCTACAGCCCCAAACCCCACCATTTCGCTGTCATCATCGACGATGTTACCGAACGCAAGGAAGCTGAGGAGAAGAGGGTCAATCTCGAGCGCCAGCTGCAACAGGTTCAGAAGACAGAGTCAATCGGCCGCTTGGCGGGGGGCGTGGCCCACGACTTCAACAACATGCTGGCAGTGATCCTCGGGCACAGCGAACTCGCCCTGGAGCAGATGGACCCGAGTCTGCCATTCTTCTCTGATCTCCGGGAGATCCAGAAAGCCGCCACGCGCTCCGCCGACCTGACGAAGCAGCTTCTGGCCTTCGCCCGCGAAGAGACCGTGGCGCCCAAAGTACTCGACGTGAACGAAACCGTGGCGGGAATGCTCAAGATGCTACACCGCCTGATCGGCGAGGATATCGACCTAAGCTGGCGGCCGGATGCAGACCTGTGGCCAGTCAAAGTGGATCCCTCCCAAGTCGATCACATCCTGGCCAATCTATGCGTCAACGCCCGGGACGCCATCGCCGACATCGGCACCATCACCATCGAGGCCGTCAACCGCAGCCTCGGCGAGGACTACTGCGCGGACCATGCAGACACCGTCCCCGGAGAGTATGTCGAGATCTCCGTCAGCGACAGCGGCTGCGGCATGGACGAGGAGACCCTGGCTCACATCTTCGAGCCGTTCTTCACCACCAAGCAAATGGGAAGAGGCACGGGGTTGGGACTGGCCACGGTATACGGGATTGTCAAGCAGAACCAGGGCTTCATCAACGCCTACAGCGAACCGAATATGGGGACAACCATCGAGGTCTACCTCCCCCGACATATGGACAGCGGCGGCCAGCCCCACGCGGCGGACACACTGGAACCGACCCAGCGCGGGCACGAGACCATCCTCCTGGCCGAAGACGAGCCTGCGGTCCTGACGATGGCCACGAAGATGCTTGAAAGCCAAGGCTACACGGTGCTGGTAGCACGCACCCCAGCCGAAGCCATCCGCCTGGCCAGGCGACACACGGGCGAGATCCATCTGCTCGTGACCGACGTGATTATGCCCGAGATGAATGGCCAGGACTTGGCCAAGAGCCTGATGGCCATCACTCCACAGATCAAATGCCTGTTCATGTCGGGATACACGGCCAACGTCATTGCCCACCATGGCGTCCTGGACGAGAGCGTGCATTTCATCCAGAAGCCCTTCAGCAGAAGAGCCCTGACCAACAAGGTCCGGGACGTGCTGGATCACGAGTAGGGCAACCGCTCCACCGGCCCAACACACGCACGATTCTCCAGTGCACCGGGGTTACGCGCCCCCGAAGCCGAAGGGGTTCAGGAGTGTCCGGTGGGTGTGCTTGCCTTCGCGGCGACACAGCTCCGCCCGGACGTACGTCCCGATGCCGGCGTTCTGCTGGTAGTTGACGGTCTCGCCAACATGCACCACCCGCCCCAGCGGCCACGGCTGGTTGCTGGTCTTGTAGTCTGCCACCGGCTCCAGGGATTCGGGCGCACCAAGCCAACGCACCTCGTCGCAATGCTCGGCGTCAATCGTGATCGTCCCCGCCGCCTGGTCCACAACCACGCCCTGGAGCTTCGGGAACACGCTCACGCCAGCCGGATCGGCCTGGTAGTTGATGCCCTTGGTCGATACGCACGTGCAGGAACGCCCAGTCAGCATGGCCTGCCGCACATTCGCAGGGGTGGGCGCAGCGAGGAAGAAGACCGAGAAGGACTGGCGCGCGGCCGCGAGATTGTGCATGTCGTCCGTGCCGAACCCCCAGATGGGCCGCTGGGGCATGGAACGGGCAAGCAGTTGGTCCCACAACCCTTCGTCGTACGGGCTGACTTCAGGGCCGCAGTTGCTCACCTCGATCCCGACCAGACACTCTGGGGAGTGCTTCCGGTAGCGTGCCACGTACCAATCGAGCGGCTTCCGATCCCACCAGGAGTGCTTGTTGGGGATGCCGGGATGGTTGATCACCGCCAGGCCCTTCGCACCCCGGATCGCCTGAAGCTGGTCGTCTTCGGTGACCTTCGTCCCCTGGGCATCGACAATGCCACCATAGGGGGCACCACTCCCCGTTCGCTCGTACCAGACCCCGTAGTCGCTGAAGTAGCTGTTGATATGATGCATGAAGGTCAGTTCATTCCCCTGAATGCCGACAATGCCCAGCTTCTCGGGGCTGGCACAGCCATAGTCGGACCAAGGCCACGTGGGGTTGGCGGGGTAGTTCCTCGGGTGTGGCTCGCGAGGGTATGGGCTAGCCTTCTCCGGCGGGATCTCCTTCCACGCCACGCGGGCGTTGGGCCGGTTCCAGTCGTGGTCGGTAATGGACAGAACCGTAAACCCGGCCCGGCGATAGGCCTGCACCACCTCCGCCACTGGCTGGTAGCCATCGCTCTGCTGCGTGTGCAAATGCAGAGCGGCCTTGTGCTGCCCCACCCGTTGCCAGTCGATCCCCTCGTAGGGATTCACGGCCAGCACCTTGCGCTGGCCCGCCCCATCTGCGGCGGCCGCGTCCCCCCAGGGGATCAGTGAAGCCGTGGCCCCAGCTGCCAAGCCCACCAACGCATCCCGACGTGTCGTCCCACCTTGCCGCTGCATATGCGAGTCTCCGATTGCCGATGAATTCATGGACGGGTGACACCATAGTCGCCGCCACGGAGATGGCGACCGCAATCCTCGAATCCATGCTCAGAACACAGCGCTCTCCAGGAAGCGGGGCACACACTCAGCGACTCTTGATCTGGGCGCGGTCATCAAAGCCCTGATCGGTTCCCAACAGCTCGACCGCCGACTGCGCCAGACCGCACAGCTGGCGCAGCGCGGTCAACGGCAACACTGGCTCGGGCTGGAATTGCTGCGAACTGGCATAGCGCAGCAGAGCCTGCCGCAGCCACACGGCCCCGGCATCGTCAGCCGGCAGTCGCAAGGCGCAGACCAGCAGCCGCCCAGCCCCGACCCGACACTCGAAGACTGCAGCCTGCTTGCGGATGGTCTTGAAGGAACTGACCACCTCAAGCAATGGCGCAAAGGGCATCGGCAGATCATCCCACAGCACCGCGCAACCGCCTTCCAGAAGGGGAGCGAACTGCCAATCGCACCAACCCTCGTGATCCAGCGGATTGAGCAGGGGGTGATCGGCGACCACGGTCGCAAGATTCCCCGTCGCCCGACCAGCGCAGGAGGGCTGGAACGTCGTCTCCAAGGCAGGGAATGGGCCATTGCCCAGGAGCAGCACACTGCCGCCAGCGGCGAGGGTGGCGACCTCCTTCTCGCCCAACTCCCCGACCACAAGGCAGTCCGCTTCAGCGTCTGCTGCCGCCTGGGGATACACCCAGAAATCCCAAGCGTTCGTCAACTGGCGGGTCGGACTGGCCAAGGTCACGGCGAAGACCAAATGCCGGGGAGAAGCCACCTGCGGGAACACTGCCGCCACCTCCGTCAGATGGACCGTGCGCCCCGTCTCGACTTCCCCGAGATCCAGCGTGCCACCCGCCACCCGTTCGCCATCGCGCGTGGCCAATGACCAGTCCAGCGTCGCCGAATCCAGGGCTGGGCAACCGTAGATCGAGCCCAGGACCGGCAGGTTGAGCGTCTTGCCGGCCCCAACATTGCGCGACCCAGCCCAGCCCAGGAGCAGAGCGCTCTCGCCATTGTAACGCAGGATGCCCGCTTCGGTGTCGCCCGGCTTGAGTTCGTAGAACTCGTTCAGCACCCCGCAGGGATAGCCCACCCGGTGCCAGTGACAATCGATGCCACCCAGGTAGTCATAGCCCTTCACATGGCTGCACCGCCGGGCGGTCTCCATGTTGTGCTTGCGCGCAAGCCGATGCCAAGCGCAGGAATTCCTGTAGTAGACGGCGGCCCGGTCCAGCAACCCCAACTCGGCCATGTTCCGGCGCAACGAATCGAACATGCCAGTGCCAATTCGCGTCCCCTCGTAGCGCCAGGCCAAGGCGAGGTCCAAGTAGTTGCCGATGATCCCGTTCTCGTGACTAAGCAAGGGGCGTTCGTACGGTGCCATGCGTTCGTCCAGCTGCGGCACGTCAGCGCGGGTGCAGGCATAGCTAAGCTGCCCCCAGGCATACTGGCCAAAGCAATCGGAGAACTCCTTCAATCGCGCCAGCCGGTGGGGGGTGTGGGCATAGGGGGTGTGTACGACGCGCTCGCCGAAGTCGGTCTTCTGCCAGCAGTACTCGATGCCGCGCAACGCTTCGTGCGGATTGAAGAGAGCA
>Ga0307987_1002124_pt1 | contig 10499 bp, 9 predicted proteins | sample EllFjometagen181_FD_203157 | JGI IMG/M metagenome (GOLD analysis project Ga0307987, IMG submission 203157) | Marine microbial communities from Ellis Fjord, Antarctic Ocean - #181 | ecosystem: Environmental > Aquatic > Marine > Unclassified | place: Southern Ocean | collected 2014-10-08 | reverse complement strand
TGAAGGCCGAGCTTCCGAAATTCGCAATCGGCGACACGGTCAACGTGCATTGCCGTATTTTGGAAGGTGCCAAGGAACGAATCCAGATCTTCAACGGCGTCGTCATCGCTCGAAGCGGCAGCGGCACCCGTGAGATGTTCGTTGTTCGTCGCGTTGTCGCGGGCGAAGGTGTCGAGCGTAAGTTCGCGCTCCAGTCGCCGCGCATCGCCGACATCGAGGTCATCCGATCCGCCATCGTGCGTCGCGCGAAGCTCTACTATCTCCGCGACCGTGTCGGCAAAGCGACGCGTCTCAAAGAGCGTCGTATCGAGCATCAAGTGACAACCGAAAAGAAGACTCGCAAGCGAGGCAAGAAGCGTCGTCAGCAAGAGGCGAAGTCGGAATAGTCGCCCCTGTACGACACACCGAAACGCGACGGCCCTGACGCTGGCGCTTCCCTCGAAGGCCTTCCCTTCGCGAGGATGCAACGCCTGCGCCGGGGCCGTTTCTATTCCCCCATGATTTTCCCCTGCACAGGAAGCGAGATCGCCCCCCATGACGAACTTTCCAGAAGAACAAGTACTCGTCGTCCCTACCGCACTATTTCACAGTGTGGGACATTTCCAGGGCTTTCTCGGCGGCGAGGCGGTCGAGCCGTATCTCGACGTCCTGATGCGATCTGAGAATCTGTCGTTCCGTCCCCGGAGCGAAGTTGAGATCGATCCCTCGTTCAAGCAACTCATCCCTTACGTTCTGTTCTGTCATAAGGACGCCCAGGGGCGCACGACCGTGTTCGAATACGTTCGCGGAAAAGGGCAGGGCGAGGGACGTCTGCACAAGAAGCGAAGCGTCGGCATCGGAGGACACATCTCCTCGGACGACACGTCCAACGAGTCCGATTCGCATCCGTTTGAAGAAGGGATGCGTCGCGAGTTGGAAGAAGAGGTCGAAGTCGGAGCCGCGTACGAAAAAACCTGCGTGGGGCTCATCAACGACGACGAAACCGAGGTCGGTCGCGTCCACTTGGGCGTCGTCTTCCGTTTTGACGTCGAAACGCCCGACGTACGGAGCAACGAGCCGGACATCTTGGAAAGCGGATTCCGCACGGTAGAAAATATGCTCAGCGACCTCGAAGGATTCGAGACCTGGTCGTCGATCTGCCTGAAGGCGATTTTCGGCGATTCGACAAAGGAATAGACGCTTTCGCGGCATTCGGCCCCGATCAATGCCAACACGATCGGGGAGGCGCAAGGCCTCTAAGCACTCATGAAATACGCCGCTGAACACCTTGCGGACTTGCCTTGTCGCCTCGGATTGCTACTATAAGAGTATCATTCTTTACCACGAAACTGAGTTCGCCTTTGGCGTGACGCAAACGATAACGCAAGAAGGAACGTTCCATGGCCATCACTCTGACCGAAACGGCAGTCGCCGAAGTTAAACGTATACTGGAAGCTCAAGGATTCGACGACACGACATCGCTCCGCATGGGCGTCGACGGCGGCGGATGCAGCGGCATGCAGTACGCGCTCGGATTCGATAACGATGCGATCGATCCCGAAGTCGACGCCGTCTACGACAATGGTGGCGTGAAAGTCGTCGCACAGAAGAAGTTCGCACTCCACCTGGACGGAACAACGATCGATTTCCTCGACGGTCCGACGGGTGCCGGATTCAAGATCGAGAATCCGAACCAACCGACCGGCGGCGGATGCGCGGGCTGCGGCGGCGGACATTATTAAGCCGACTTAGATGCTTGAAGCGAATTATTGCTCTGCGGTAGGGCGAAGCTCCTGCTGAGCCGCGGAGTATAAAGCAGGCCTACTTAACGCTTGCTGCATACAGGCATCTCATCAGCCTTGTAGACCGGATTCGCACGATATTTCGGCTCAGCAGGAGCTTCGCCCTACCGTATTGGACTTCTAACGGCAACACGATCCGTAACGGACATACGCTATGCGCCCCACTCCCTACACTCAGGCCGATTTTCGCATCAACCCTTTGATGTTCTACTACGAAACGACAAGGGCGTGCGATCTCGTCTGTAAGCATTGTCGCGCTTCGGCCCAAGAGGATGCGGCCAGCGATGAGCTGACGACGGAGCAGTCGAAGCAGTTGATCAAGCAGGTCGCCTCGTTCCCGAGAAAGCCGACGCTCGTCTTAACCGGCGGCGATCCCCTGAAGCGGGCCGACCTTTTCGAACTCATCGAATTCGCGATCTCGCAAGGTCTCGCGACGGCCCTGACGCCGTCCGCGACGCCGCTAGCGACGCGTGAGGCGTTCTCAAAGGCCCAGGAGGCCGGAATCTCCGCGTTAGGGATCAGTCTCGACGGGGCCGACCAAGCGACCCACGATTCGTTCCGAGGATTCGAGGGCAGCTTTGAAAAAACGCTCTCGATGCTGCGCGACGCCCGCGACCTGGACCTGCCTGTACAAGTGAACACGTCGATCACGCGTCGGAATGTCGATCAGATTGACAGCATCGCCGACTTGCTGGCCGAGTACGGAATCGCGATGTGGAGCGTCTTCTTTCTCGTGCCTGTCGGACGCGGCGTCGAGGAAGAGCGGATTACTCCGCCCGAGTATGAGGACGTGTTCGCGAAGCTTTGGCGTCACGCGCAAACAAAGCCGTTTAGCGTGAAGACGACCGAGGCACCGCATTACCGGCGTTACGTCCTCCAACAAGGCGGCGACCCGCTCGCAGGCCCCGGCGGGGAACATCCTCACGCCGCACTGCGTCGCAAGCGAGAGGAACAAGAAAAGGAACAAGAAAAGGGGTCAGGCACCTTTTCTGATCCTGGAGACAAGAGCGAAAAGGTTCCTGACCCCTTTTCCGGCCCTCCCAAGAAGGTACATCGCGCTCCGCTCGGCGTGACCGACGGTCGCGGGATCATGTTCGTCAGTCATAACGGCGAGATCTTCCCAGCCGGATTCCTGCCCGTCGTGTGCGGTCAGTTCCCGAAAGATTCGGTCGTCGACGTCTACAGCAACAGTCCAGTGTTCCAACAGTTGCAGGATCCCGATCTATTCAAGGGCATCTGCGGATGTTGCGAATACAGACGCATCTGCGGCGGCAGTCGGGCCCGTGCGTACGGCGTTACCGGCGATTATCTTGAAGCCGAACCGGACTGCACGTTCATCCCGGGGACGGATAGCAATGAGGTGATCGAGCCGTAGGGAGTCCTACTCCTCGTCGTCCCCTTCCACCTCTTCAAACTCGCCCGTCTTCGGGTCGCGTTCGTACTCCGAGTACTCCGGCGAGTCGAGCAGCGGGATGATCTCCTCGTCGTAGTTGGCGATGACGTTGACGTCGTAGATGCCGTGATGCTCGGGCGTTTCGAGATATTCTTCCGTCTCGTCGCCGGCCAGGAATCGCCATCCGCTATCGACGTCGAAATCGGCCGGTTCGCGGTACATGTACCCGACTTTGGCCCCGTCGACCAGGATTCGATCGCTGGCGAAACATGCGCCGATTGGGATGATCAGTTCGCGGATTTGATCTGCGGGGATCTTGAGCTTCTTGTTGAGCGGATTGTCTTGCGACACGATACGATTCCTTAGATTCAAGAGCCGCGACCTGTGGTCGCCGGTGAGACGTCTCTAGTTTATGATACCGGCCTGCACAGCAGGCGGCTCTTTTGTTGGCAAGTTCTTCAACTGATGGATCACTACGCCACCCTTAGATCTACATTCTAGCAAAGGATCACTCGGAAGTCGACTCGCTCGGTTTCGCGTGTTGAAGCTGAGCGATCATCCATCCGATGACCGTCAGGCCGAACACGAAGCAGAGCAGGAACGCGACGATCGGGCTCCACTGCACGTCCTCCGGAATCGCTCCGACTTTGAACCAACGCCCGATGTCGAGATGTTGCGTCAGTTGACGATTCACAGCGTGCAGGAGCAGTGCGGCGACTTGCAGTCCGGCCGCGATGAGGGCGATCTTGCCGCTCGGTTTCGCATCTCGATTGAGGAAAAGCCAGACGGCGGAGCCGATCAAGGCGGCGAGCGCGAGGATGGGAAGCACGATCCAAGCGGACATGATCTGCGAACGAAGGTCCGGATGTTGGACGGCCCAGAAGAAGACGGTTCCCAGGACGACCAGCGGGGCACCAAGGAAGAGGGCTGTCCGGCCCGCGAAGTTTTGCGCCCAACTCTTGTAGGCGGCATCCTCCTCTTCGGACTTCTTGCCGCGAAGCCATGCGGCGTCACAGACGATCCAGGCGGACGTCGTGACGACCCCCAGCCCGAACGTGACGAGCAGTCTGGCCCAAATGGAAGGATTCCCCCAGTCGGCACCCCAACCGGAGACGGCACCCGCGACGTTCGTCTCATTGAGCAGGGCGTCCCATCGCTCGGGCGAGGCGGTCAGTGTGAGCCCCATCGTCATGATCGTACCGACGAAGGCGAGCACGAGCGAGAAGGCGATTGCTTGCCGGATGATCGCTTTGCGTTCGCAGTCGGAACCACTGACGAGTCGATCGGACCGGAACGCCATCCAATACACGCCGTAATAGGCGACCATAACGAACCCGACGACGAACAGCCAATGCCAGGCCATGAGGATCGTCGCGGTGTAGAACGCCTTGTAATAGGCGACTTGCAGGAACAGCAGCGGCACGATGCCGAAGTTGATCCCCAGCGCGAGGATGACCGGAAGCTGCTTCAGGAAGCGGCGGGTCCAGAGCCGACCCTGTTCGCCCTGTCTGGCGGCAGCGTATGCGGCGATCGGAAGTCCTGCAAACCAAAGCCCCATCGGGATCAGGTGCAAAAAGAATCCAACGATCTTGAAAAACAGGATGAACCAAAGGGGGGCGGGAAGGCCGGACATCGTACTCGGATCAACGGGGATCATCGTATGTTCTCCTCAGTCTAACGAGGGGCAGCTGCGAATTCATCTCTAACGACATCTGGAAAATCTACTCCGGCAGAACGACCGGACCTTCATCAACGACCGGACCTTCTTCGACAATCGGTCCTTCATCTTCGACGACGACGTCTTCATTACCGTCCGCTCCGGGCACGGTTTCCCATTCCCCGAAGTCCCAGGCATGAGGGCCTTGGATCGTGAGCAAGTAATCGGTTAGAAGCTCAGCTTCTTCCGGTGTTCCGCACCAAGGCGGCATCGAGCCGTTCGCTTCGTTCAGATGAATGACATCGTCCAGAATCCGTTCGCGGGATCGACCGGCCAAGATCGGGCCGACGGCCGAATAGCCGTGCGCTGCGGCGTGACAGTCGTTGCAATGATACATGAAAAGCGTTTGGCCTAGGTCGATGCGCTGCGGCTCATCGAGCGTCAACAGCAGACTCTCATCGATTTTTCCATCGACGCAAACTTCCGGATACTTTTGCTGGACGTATCTATTGGTCCACTCGCCGTATTCGAGGTAGCCCGCCTCGCGAGCGGGTCCGATTTCATTGACGTGGATCTGGTTGCCGAGGATCTCGTTATGAACGATGAACGGCTTCCGAACGCCTTCTCGGATGAATTCGGTCGTCCCGAACAGGCAGACGCCCATCAGGAGCATTGACATCGTGAAGCCGGGCGACAGCCAGCCGGGGCTCCGGACCGGGCCGAGTAAGATCAATGCGAAGAGCACGCCTGTCACGGCGATTGACAGTCCGGCGAATATATTGAGGGCAGCGGCCGCTTCAAGTCGTTGCGCTGCGGCGGCGGGAAGCGTGAAGTACCAGAGAACGGCACCGATGACGAGCAGTCCGGCCCCGAACATGGCGGGCTTCGCGATACGAGCCTGAACCTTGTCGCGGAGTGCAATATCCTTCACTGTGAAGGACGCATGGGCGTAGAAGTAAAGGGCGCTCAGGACAAGGGCGGCCCCCGTTCTGTATATTGTCTGAGGGATGAACTGAAGATTGAGCAACGCGCGCCAGAACCCGCCCGTCCCGTCCCATTCGCCGAGCAAGCCGTGCGTGTTGAGCATGAACCCGGTAATGGCCGTGATCAGGACCAGACTGATCCATGCGGCGGCGGCGTAGATCCAACCGATCATCACATGCTTCTTCGGGGGGAGTCGATCCCAGTAGTACAGGAAGATGAACGCGCTGACGAGTTCGATGATGAAGAAGACCCATTCGATGCCCCAACCGAAGACGAACGTCCTTATCAGGCTCCCGGTCGCTAGAGGCGAGGCGAGTCCGATCGTCCACCAGATGCCGACGCCGGTCACGGCCCCGAACACGACGGTGAGCAGGACGAAAAACTTTGTGTGCGAGCGAAGGTATTTGAGATAGACCTCGTCGTTGCGGCGTCGAGCTGCGGCCGTCTCTCGTGCGAGCAAGATCCCGCCTCCGACCGCGTAGTGTGAAACCAGGATGTGAATGACCGCAATAATCGCGATCAGCATCGGGCTCGTCAGATGAGGAACGTTCCACCACGGATAATGCATCGATTCAACTCCCGGGCATAGAAAGAAGTTCGGAAGGGGTCATCGTCTACGGAGTCGTATGCGGCGCCAAGACCTTGACGCGACGCGTCTAGCATTCTACCACGAAAGAATAATGTCGCAATATCCTGTCAAAAACAATGTGGTGTTTTTCTGTTTTCGGGTTAGCGGGGAAGGGGAGGGGAGTCGGGTGCGATCATTTTTTTGTGGTCATAATAGGCACGGCTTCAGGGTGGCATGGCCAAACTTGTTTGGCCATGTGGTTGAGAACCTAATGACCCATGCTCAAACAAGTTTGAGCATGCCACCCTTGATGTAAACGAATTTTGTTAAACTGCCACAAACCTTTCGTGCACTCGGGGAGTCGGTACTGATTGACATAGGGCCGTTTCGAGATTACCGTAAGACGACTATGATGAGGCAATTCACCGCTGGAGCCGATAGACACGATGGGCGTCACGTATTTCAAACGCTACCGAATGGAGATCAGCTTGCGTAAAGCGGTGTTCGACGCGCCGCCGCCCCCGGGCTATGCGCTCATGCCTTGGTCGCCCGAGCTGTTTGAGGCCCATGTGGACGTTAAGTTTGAAAGTTTCAAGCGGGAGCTCGATACGATGGTGTTCTCCTCGTTTCGCACCCGCGATGGATGCCGACTCGTCATGGAGCGCATCGCACAGAACAAAGGCTTCCTTCCCAGCGCGACCTGGCTAGCCGTCCGGAAAGGGCGGGGCGGTCGCGGACGGTTTTGCGGAACGATCCAAGGCGTGTGCAATCCGAACGGATTCGGCGGGATCCAGAACATCGGCGTACTGCCCCGAGATCGCGGGACGGGCGTCGGGACTGCCATGATCCACAGAGCATTGTCCGGTTTTCAACGAGCCGGAATGAAAGCCGCCTGCCTGGAAGTGACTGCGGACAACGAGTCGGCCGTCCTGCTTTACGAGAAACTCGGCTTCCGAATCGCTCGAATCCTGTACAAGGAATCAGCGGACCTTTTTTGATACCTACTAATCAACAATCCCTGAGACACCCCTCGTGACCGATACGATTCGATCGCATCAATATCCCAACGGACTGACTCTCGCCGCCGAATCGATGGATTGGCTCGAGTCGGCGTCCGTCGCGTTTTATGTTCCGGCCGGTTGCGTCTATGATCCAGCGGACCGAGGCGGGCTCGCGTCGTTCACTTGCGAGATGGCCCTTCGCGGGGCCGGCCCCTACTCCAGCCGCGAGTTCATCGAGACGCTCGAAATGCTGGGGGCCGAGCATCACGAATTGGTCGGCAAGTCGCACGTCCTGTTCGGTGCCTCGACCATAGCCGACAATCTGCACGATGTGATCGCCGTCCTGGCCGAAGTCGTCCGACGCCCTCATCTCCCGAAACGGGAACTTGAAGCCTCGCGACTTGGCGCGATCCAAGAGCTTCGCGCCGTCGAGGACGAGCCGTCCCAAAAGCTGATGCTCGAACTCCGGCGTTGCCACTACCCCTGGGCATGGGGACGTCCTTCGATCGGCGACGAGCCGTCGGCCATCAACACGACTTTGGACGACATCAAAAAATTCCACACGGCCAATTATCGTCCGAACGGGATGATCGTCGGAGTCGCGGGCCGGTTCGATTGGGATCGACTCGTCGAAGACATCGGAAGTCATCTTGGCGACTGGCAGCCGAAAGACGAGCCGACGGTCGAGCCCGGTCCCCGGGGACCGCAACGCCTTCATCTCGATATGGAATCGGCCCAAACGCAGATCGGCATCGGATATGCGAGCGTACCCGTCCGTCATCCCGATTACCTGCCCGCCTGGGCTGGCATGGCCGTCCTGAGCGATGGTGCCAGCGCACGCCTGTTCACTGAAGTCCGAGAGAAACGCGGGCTCTGCTATTCGATCGGGGCCGGATATCATTCGCTGCTCGATCAGGCCGCCGTCTTCTGTCATGCGGGCACGACGGCGGACCGCGCGCAAGAAACATTGGACGTCACGCTCGAAGAGCTCGATAAACTCAAGCACGGCGTTAATCCGGACGAACTCGATCGGCTCAAGGCACGCGTCAAAAGCGCGCTTGTCATGCAACAGGAATCGAGCAGCGGACGAGCAAGTTCGATCGCCCGCGATTGGGTCCACCTAGGACGAATTCGCTCGCTGGAAGAGATCCAAACGCTCGTCGATGGGTTGACGCTCGAACGCCTGAACGGCTATTTGGCCGACAATCCGCCGCAAGACTTCACTATCGCCGCCATGGGCCCTCAAGAACTGGAGACGAGCGAGTGAAATTTCGCAAACACAAACTCGACAACGGATTAGAGATCGTCGCGGAGTGCAACGATCAGGCCTACTCGACGGCGATCGGGTTCTTCGTCCGCGCTGGCTCGCGCGATGAAACACCGGAAGAGGCTGGACTCAGCCATTTCCTCGAGCACATGACCTTCAAGGGGACCGAGTCGCGCACGGCGGACGATGTGAATCGACAGTTCGACGAGATCGGGGCCCACTCCAACGCATGCACGAGTGAAGAGAGCACGATCTTCTACGCTCACTTGCTGCCCGAGCATCAGACGCTGACCGTCGAGATTCTCGGCGATATCCTACGCCCCTCGCTCAGAGCCGAAGACTTCGAGACGGAGAAACAGGTCATCCTCGAAGAGATCAGCATGTACGAGGACGGCCCTCCGTTCGGGGCCGACGAGCGAGTCCGTGCGATCCATTACGGCGACCATCCGCTTGCGAACAGCGTCCTGGGGACGGTCGATTCGATCGAAGCGATGACCATCGACCGGATGCGCGACTATCATACACGTCGTTACGCGCCTTCGAACGTCGTGCTTGCAGCAGGCGGACGCGTCGACTTTGATCGACTCGTCGAGACGGTGGATCGTGTCTGCGGAGAGTGGGACGCGAAGGAGGCCCCGCGACTCCTAGAAACTCCTCGAACGACCGATCAAAGGATCGAGATCGAATTGATGCCCCGCGCGTCACAGGAATACGTCATGCTGCTGGCCGACGCGCCGGACGCGTCCGCCTCGAGTCGCTACGCGGCCCAGATGGCGGGCGTCGTGCTTGGAGATGAGTCGGGAAGTCGACTCTTCTGGGAGATCGTCGACAAAGGACGTGCCGAGCACGCCAGCCTAGGACGTTATGAATTCGACGACGCCGGGCTATTCATGACCTACCTCTGCTGCGAACCGAAGAAAACGTCCGGCAATCTGAAGCGGCTGGCCAAAATCTTCCGCAAAGCGGCTCTCAAAGGTATCACCGACCGCGAATTGGAACTATCGAAAAGCAAACTGCGATCAAGGATCGTAATGGCGGGCGAGCAGCCTCAAGGACGCATGTTCGCCGTCGGAGGCGATTGGCTCCAGCGACATGAATACCTCTCGATTCGAGACGAGCTGAATATTCTCGATGCGATCGAACAGGAGCAGGTCGATGGCGTCCTTCAGCAATACCCGCTGACGTCGGGCACGATCCTCGCCATCGGGCCGTTGGAATCGCTGGACTGGCCGTTCTAGGAGGTCCCACTTAGTTCTCGTCAAGAAATAGATTCCAATAGACACTGTTCAATGAAGAGCCGCGACCTGTGGTCGCCGGTGGAATACCCTTCGTTCATTGATGCCCGCCGTGCATTGCTCTCCAGCACATACTGGCCTGCACAGCAGGCGGCTCTTAGGCGGCTCTTGATTCGACGCGCAGCTTTTTTGGATCAAACTGTTGGCGTGTTCCTAATCTCTTCCCCCGCTGAATCGCATCACCAGATAAAGCAGCATCATAATCGCTTGGAACGCGGCAGCGACGTACGTCAAAGCTGCGGCGTTCAATACGCCTCGAACATACGGCATCTCTTGCTCCGAGACGACTCCCAATTCAGCGAGACGAACTTTCGCCCTCGTGCTGGCGTTGAACTCGACCGGCAGTGTCACGACCTGGAAGAAGACGATCGCGCTGAAGAAAGCCAGTCCAAGCGTTATGAACATCTGACTGAACATCACGCCGACAGCACTGAATATCATCCCGAGAATAATCAGGACCATTCCGATGCCCGGTCCGACTGTGGCCGCCGGTGCCGCGAATTGCCGCAAGGCAAGCGGTGCGTATTTCTTCGCATGCTGGAGCGCGTGACCC
>Ga0307987_1002123_pt1 | contig 10510 bp, 11 predicted proteins | sample EllFjometagen181_FD_203157 | JGI IMG/M metagenome (GOLD analysis project Ga0307987, IMG submission 203157) | Marine microbial communities from Ellis Fjord, Antarctic Ocean - #181 | ecosystem: Environmental > Aquatic > Marine > Unclassified | place: Southern Ocean | collected 2014-10-08 | reverse complement strand
TATTATGATCAAATCCTTTCTAACGTTATAATAAACATCTAACTATCTGGGGTTCTGTGCATAAACGGGTGCGTCTAAACAAATCGACCTAAACCGTCATAGGATTTGATCATAATATTCTAATATTAGACTCAAAACACCCAAATTTCTATCAACTTTTAATCTCCCGTTTTTAAGCAGCCGAAACCTCTAATAATTCAGACAATGAAAATTCATTATTTTAAGGCACAGGAGAAATATTATGGTGCTGCTAAAAAAGCATATGACACATCAGAAAAAGCAAGAAAGAAATCTTGATATTTTGCTGAGCAAAATCTAATAAAAATTATATATAACTTGGCACACTAGCGTTGAATTCATGGACTGGTTATTAGCCAGTTCCATGAAATAATTGGTTAAGAGCTTTTACCATAGTTAGCAGGCTTCAAGTTAATTGAAAGTGCTTGTTCTATAAGTTTTCTTTCCTTTTTGTTTAATTCTTGTTCTGTGTTTTTCGTGTAATGTTTAACATATGATACTTGCTTGAACCATGATTTATGTTTATGTGCTCCACTTCCATCACCAAAGCAACGACTTTTTACACTCACCGCAGTTTCTCCAACATATAAAACATCATCTTTCTGTGAATAAAGGATATAAACAGAATAACCTCCTTTACATGCTCTTGGAGCATTCTTCTTGTTCCCATTAATGTTTTCAATGTCTGAGATATCTTCTTTAATTAAACACTTATCTATTTTATCATATATCTTCTTTGAAATAGTATTTATTTCAGTTCTCATGAGTTTTATTTTCCTTTGAAATATTACTGTTATTGGTTCAGGGCTTATCTTGGTATTAATATTCATTTATTACACCTCCTTTCAATCTTAGACGTAACGTTAAAAAAATATTTACTCAATGGTATGTTATAGAATTGTAAAAAGTATTCGTTTATTCCAATACAAAAACAGTTTACATGTTCTACTCTTGTTGATTTAGGAATTTTAAAGGTTGTAAGAAAGAGGAGAATTAATAATAATAAAAATACGTATTATCGTTAATCAATATCACTTGGCTGAGCGGCTTTGTTTCGATAGTTTTTAAGCCGTCAAAGTGATATATTTTTGAAATAAACTAAGTTTATGAATAAAACAGACTAACACCCGATACATTAAAATCATAGTAGATAGGTTGAAATTTATAATTACCACTACAATGTATTATATCGTTTTTCGGCATTCGTACTTGAATAAAAACCTACTAATTTTTATCTAGAGACAATAATGGCGTGAAAAAAGTTCCAATAACCTTTAAATGGGTAATATAACATGAGTGAAGAAACTAAATCCTGTCCGTTCTGTTCCGAAGAAATCAAAACTGTTGCCAAGAAATGCAAGCATTGTGGCAAGTATCTTGATCAAAAACAAAATATTGTTCAAGTATTAACGCCTGAATTCAAAGACTGTCCTGCCTGCGGTGAAGAAATCAAATTCATTGCAAAAAAATGTAAACACTGCGGTGAATTACTTAATGAATCAAGCAATGAAATATCAGTATCCAAAAAAACAAAGCTTGAAGAGAAAACCTTAATTATCTATATTTTTTACTTTGTAGGCCTTTCGCTTGTTGGATTGATAATGGCTTATATATATAGAAAAGATGCTCCTGAATGGTTAGAAAAACATTATACTTTTCAAATTAGAACTTTCTGGATTGGACTTTTATATTTCTTTGTCGGTATTATTCTTTGCTTTGTTTTCATCGGAATTGTTATTGAATTATTAGCCGGTGCCTGGTTAATAATTCGTTGTATAAAAGGTATAATGTCTTTAAATAAAAAAGAAGCACCTGAAAAAGTTTCCACTTGGTGGTTCTAATAGAATTTCACTAAATACATGATAATTTGTTACTACTAGGGGGTGGATGCATAGAGCGTCTTTTTTTACCTTTTCGTATCTAAAATAACAAATTCAAAAAACAGTATAAATAGTTCAATTAAACGTAGGTTAATCTTAACAGGGGTAATGGAAGCGACGCTGTCATAAGGAGCAAGGTAGATGTATAAAATCGCATACAATGACTAATAATATCTATAATATTACAATAATGGATTAATTAATCCGTCACATTCGATCTTTTGCAAGTGTTATGTATTAACAGTCGATTTAATGAACAATTTTGCACCAGTAGACAAGTATATAAACAAATATTTTATGTGTTTTCACTTTAAAAAAATTTACTTTGCTCTTCATGACAGCTTCGCTTCCACAGGGCCTAATACAGGAAATTTACTATCAAATTCTATAAAGATCCCCCCTGTTTAGATTCAGCACAATGTCAAATAATAGTATAATTGACATTGGAAAAATTGTTTTTTTTAAAAATTCGTATATATTGTATGTGCTAATGCGTAGAAAGTATATATATCGTTGTAAATAAAGGAGTAAGACTATGTCAGATAGAAATGTATTAAATCCGGATGTAACTGCTTATTACAAAATGACTAATGATAATCAAAATAATTCATTAATATCAGCAGCAAAATGCATTTCTCAGTGTAGAGGGTGCCAATGTAAAGCGAATCCTGTTACCATTGAATCAATTTTTGAAGAAATAGTCATTAACCCTATGGAAAAAATTTATAATACGGTTTTAGGAGCTATGAATAAAAATGTATCAGTATCAGCAGCACGCTGTAACTGCACAGCTTGTAATGCCTGTCGTTGTGACTGTTCCTGTAGAGCAATACCTACTGACCCTAGTGCCATTTGGGCATAATTTCGTTTTATTATTCACTTAAAAAATATAAAGGATAAATTTATCCTTTATATTTTTTATTTTTAACGGTTTGGACTTCTGCACATGTCTTATAATAATTATATCTTTTCTAAATTTGCACACACATATAATAAAGATGGTATTTGTGCTCATTATAACGCTCTCCGCTTACGCCCTGTCTATATCTCTCAAAATACTTCAGAGTCACTAGAAAAAGTTATTTCAGGTAAGATTGCAATAAACTCACTACCTATTGAGCAACAAAGTATAGTGAATAATGCTATTTCAGAGTTAGTAAAAAATAAAATACTTGTCCCTAACTCTGGATATGATGAAACCGTTCTTAATAAATATAGGGCTCTAGCAAATAAACCTAGTATTAAAATTGCTTACTTTATAATGACTGATAAATGCAATTTTAACTGCTCATATTGCTTTATACAAAAAGAACAACAGAAAAGCAAAAAGCCATTTATTGGAAATATGAGCAAAAAGACAGCATTGGCTAGCTTAGACCTTTATCTAAATTTTATTGATGATGGTGAAACAGATGACGATAAAATCATAATTTTTTATGGAGGTGAACCTTTAATTAACTTTGAAACCATTAAGACAGTCGTAGACAAAGTCTTTAAATTAAGAGAGTCAGGTGAATTAACAACAAAATTTGAAATGGCGGTTATTACTAATGGTTCATTGCTTAATGATCAAAATATACAATACCTAAAAGAACATAACGTAGGCATTGGTATTTCTGTGGATGGAGATGAACTGGTAACTAATTCTAACAGAAAATATAATGATGGATCATCTACTTATCACGATATTATGGACGGTATTAACTTATGTAAAAAACATAAGTGTGATGATTTTTCTTTGTCAGTTACTATATCTGAAGAATGTCTTAATAATTTTGATTCCACAATGAGTTTTATTGAAAAAAATGTTAATTCTAAAAACATAGGATTTAATATTTTAATGAATACAGGAGAAAATATTGAAAATGATGAGTATGCGGTAAAAGCTTCTGAGTTTTTAATAAAAGCGTTTAAGCGTTTTAGAGAAAATGGTATCTATGAAGACAGAATGATGAGAAAGGTAAAAGCATTTGTTGATGGCAAAGTTCATCTATTTGATTGTGCCGCAACAGGAGCAAATCAATTTGTTATCGCACCTGATGGACAAATAGGGATTTGTCATGGATTCTTAGGTACTAAAACATTTTTCTCTGATAATGTATTCAATCAAAGTTTTTCACCAGAAAAAAATGAAGATTTTTGTGAGTGGGCAAAAAGAACTCCCGTAAATATTCCTGAATGCTTAGAATGTGAGGCAATTGGCATATGTGGTGGAGGTTGTCCATTTAACTCATATCAAGCTAGTAAAAACATATGGGAGCTTGATAGAAGATTTTGTACTCATACAAAAACTACGATGAAATGGCTTATATGGGATTTATATGATCAAGCTCAAAAAGGTAGCTAATATATAATGTTAATTAATTACAGCGGTATTCAAACTAATAATTTAAAGAATATTGATGTATCTATTAAAAAAAATAATATTATAATAATTAAAGGGGTTAGTGGAAGTGGCAAGTCCTCTTTAGCAATAGATACGATACATAAAATTAGCGAAGATGAACTTTATCAACTTCTAAACATAAAAGATAATATTTCGTTATATTCAGTAAAAGGATATGAGGGTATTCTTCCTTCTGTCTGTTTAAGACAGGAAAATTATAATAAAAATCCTCGCTCGACAATTGCCACTTATTATAATTTAGATTTCTATTTTTGTAATCTTTTTGCATATATAAATAAAGTTTCTACAAGACTATTCCATTTTAATATTAATGAATCAGCATGTAAACATTGTAATGGTCTAGGGACTATACAAGAACCTGATATCCATAAAATAGTTAACATCTTTTCTCCTATATCTAAAAATTTATTTAAACCATGGCAAGCTACAAATAAAGATTATTATAGACAGTCTCTCCAACGTTTTTGTGAAGAGCAATGTATTGATACAGAAACAAAGTTTTGCAACTTAAATATCAAAGAACAGGAAATACTGCTTAGTGGAGAATCAAATGAGAAATATTTTATAAAATTTATATGCAACGGAAAAAAAAGGACTAAAACTGGCAAATATAAAGGTCCTTTACTCGAATTAAATGAACGTATAAAGAAAGATTCTATTTCTATACATCAAAAGAAATACTTTACTGAAGCAAAATGTCTTTTTTGCAAAGGTGGAAGATTCGACACAGAAATTCTTACTTATAAAGCCTATGGTAAATCTTTAGCTGAAGTATACCTAATGGAGGCAAGTGAGCTTGTAATTTGGATACAAAAAGTTTGCAATAAAAAAGGTTTGCCTATAGTTGAGAAAAAATCATTAAATAAAATTCTCAAATTTTTATTAAATATGTCATTACTTAATTTAGGCTATTTAAATTTAAATAGAGCAATTCCTTCTCTGTCTGGTGGCGAATTACAAAGGTTACGACTTGTAAAGGCAGTTAATTCTCAATTTAATAATTTCATATATATTCTTGATGAGCCTACCTCAGGATTACATCCATCTGAATGGCATATACTTTCTGATATAATACTAGGACTAAAGAATAAAAACAACACTGTTTTAATAGTCGAACACAATACTTTCCTTGATAATATTTCAGATAATATTATCTACTTAGGTGTTGGTGGAGGCATGGCCGGAGGACATTTAATTAAAAAAAGTGAATGCATAAGAAATGAAAATATCATTGAAAAGTATTTTTTTGAGGCTACAAAACAAATAAAGATAAAAAATGCTAGCAGCAACAATGTTTCAAATCTTTCCACTGTTGTTCCAATAAATACTTTAGTTGGTGTGTGTGGGCTTTCTGGATCTGGGAAAACAACATTTTTAAAAAATATTTTAACAAAGTATATAGAAAATTGTGTTTACGTTAATCAAAGCCCAATAAGAGGAAATTCTTATTCAATACTGGCAACTATTTTTAACGTTTTAAAAGATATTCAAACTATTTTTGCAAAGAAAAGCAATGTAGAAATAAAAAATTTCTGGTATGCATCATCTGGTAAAGGACAATGTAAATTATGTTCTGGCACAGGCGTTATCTTAGAAGACTCAGGATACATAAAAACAAGTATTATATGTCCAGACTGTAACGGCAAAAGGTTTTCATATTCTTCTCTAAAGTATAAATATGAGAACTATAATATTTATGAATTTTTAAACCTAGACATTAAAACATTAATAGAATTAATACCAAAACAATACAAAAAAACAAATGATATACTAGCATTTGCAATATCAATAGGACTTGGCTACTTAAACCTTTTTCAAAATACTTCTTCTTTGTCAGGAGGTGAAGCTCAAAGAGCTAAATTAATAAATAAAGTTTTTAAGTTTAGAAACAAAAAGATTTATTTACTTGATGAACCTTTTAGAGGTGTGGATAAAAATAATATATTAAGAATGATTGGAGCATTATATAAATTAATTGAAAATGGATATACTATTTATATTGCTGAACATAATCCATTAGCATTAAGTTATGTTTCTTATATTATTGAATTCGGTCCTAAATCAGGTCAATCTGGTGGAAAAATAATCGCTTCTGGAGAATTAAAAGATTTCAAGAAAAATAAAAAATCTATTTTTGCCAAATATTTATAATTTGCTTATTAGGGGTAGTGGAAGCGAACGTGTTCTGTAGTGCAAAGTAGCTTATTTAATTGTCTATTCTGATGCTCTTATGCAATCTTTATATAGGGGGTATCCAGAAGACGCTCCATTTTGCGTTCTTTTTTTATAGAAAATCTTACTTTTAGTGCAAAAACTTAACAAATATCATAATAATTACACTTTGATAAATTCTTAGATTTTTGCATTAGTTTTATGATATATAAATACATAACAATTAAATATTTAATGTGTGCGTAAAATCTTACTTTTTGTACTAAAACAACCTATTTTGGAGCTTCTTCTGGATACCCCCAATACGGGGAAGCCCTCTTGTTGTTCTATAAGCTATGTCCGATAAATTAACAATAACCTTAAACCCATCCCATCCATAAGGATGATTATCATTAGGAGGATTCGCTTTGATTCTCAGATTTTCTAAGCGATATTTTATTGTATCTTGAGTTAAAAAATATTTAGTTATTGCCTTAGTAAGAGCATCTTCTAAATATGCAGTCTGCTCTGTTTTGAATTTATAAGTGCTAACAAATTCAAAAGATAAGCTACTATCAATATCCATAGAAAAACGATTCATAGTTTTAAGATGATATTTTAAAATCCTTGCTCCTTTGAAGGTTAATAAATCCCTTATGATATCATCTTTGGCAAATGCTTCAAATAACACATATAAGCTACTATCAAGCCATTTATCACGTGTCTGTTTATCCATATCAAGGTGCCCAAATATTCCATTTACTGTTTTTATTAACGAAATTAGAATCACTTAAAAGTTGAATATCCCCATCTGCCATTCTACTGGCTTCAGTCAAATATTCATTAAACGGTGAAGATGTTTTATAATTTATATAATCAAAGAAAAAGCCAATTCTCCTATTTAAATTGAAATTATTCAGCTTTCTTAAAATACTTAACATACAGTTTTGATCAAAATAATTTATAGCTGTTTCCCATACTTCCGTTATGATATTTATTCCTCCGGATTTAATATTATATAAAAAACAATCAATAAGGCATTGTTCTATTGATACTATCTTTATATTTGTTCCTCTAATATCAAGATTTTTTACTGATATTATATTATTTGCATTTCTCCTGGTTAAGTAATAAGTAACATCATTATAAATAATTTCCTTAGTTCCTAATACATTTCTAGGTTTTTTGTTTTCATTTACTTTCGTTGATGATGTAACATGATGGGTAACTGCTGGTTTACTGATACTATGCAAGTCTGCTATATGATAATACGGTGCATACTGCGTTGTAAGTTCATATATTTCAAACGCTGAAAAAAAACATAAAATCCCATTATTTTTTATACTATGAAGTATTTCTGCTGCCTGTATAGATTCAATTTCATTCTTAATACCTATATAAAAATATGCTCTCTTATTTCTAGTGTAACTTATATTAATTTTGTGAAGAACAGATGCATTAAGTAAATGTTCAATAATTATTTTAATTGGAGCTTTTCTTATTTCTACATTGGAAAAAAGTTCCTTTTTGGCTGCTACTATTGTTTTTTCAAGGTCAGTTTGATTCAATAATCTAAAAACCTTTCCAGTTATTAGCCCATCAAAAAGGTAATTTATTATTTTCTCAATTATTTCTAATTGTATTGGTTTATTCATATTACCTTTCATATCTAAAGATAGTAATACGCTGTATAATATATAAACAAGTTTATATATTATACAGCGTATTACTATAAAAATCAAGTTAAGTTTATTATTTTATAAGCAATATTAATCTTAATTTATACAAATATAGGTACTAAATCGCTTATATTTTACTATAAAGCAGATGTTAATGTAATTTCTATCAATATTTAAAAATATTATTCTTGACAATATGCAAAAATAGATTTATTGTATGCGACAGAATACGACAGTAACCGTCTAAATACAACAGGAGTTAAATGAAATATCTGACAATTGACGCCGTTTGTGAAATGTTAAGCATTAGCAGACGAACGCTCGAAAGACTGAGGCAACCCAAAAAAAAAGTTTCTTCTAAAATTTCTTCTATGTGTAATATTAATAAATTAGCCCCCGACTTATCAAATTTTAGCGTTCTATTGTATGGCCCCGTCGAATTCCCAAAACCTGACCTTTTCATCGGGCGGAGTCCACGATGGGAACATGACAAATTAATTAAATGGCTACAGGAAAACGGTAGCCGTTTACAACCCTGAGGAGAATATAATGACTAAATTTTTTCAAAAACTCACTGACTGCACTATTGATCAACTGGATAAAGCATCATCAGCTGGATCAAGAGCTGGCACTACCGTTGAGCGAGTAGCCAAAATGCGTAAAGCGAAAGTCGACCCCGAAGTAATTGCACTGCAAATGACAAAAAATAGTGCGAAAGGTCAAAACTATACAACCGATGACATTAAAGCTTATGCGAAGCTTTACAAAGACACCGAAACGCGAGTTCCTATAACTAAAGCGCAAACCACTGCAATTATTGAAGATCAAACTCCGAAAGAGCCTAAAACAGTCGGCTCGCTTCTCCATCAAGGAGCCTAAGTTATGTAATTCCTTGATTACAGATTAGGGGGTTTATGGAAGCCCCCCAATTAGACAGGGATTAGGAAAGTTTAATGCCCTTCTTTTTGAAATCACGAATTATCAAATCTTCAATATATTCACTTGCTGATTCAATATCATCGTCATCAACAGCAAGTTTTTTTGTAGCTTTCCATATTTTTTCATTCAATACTATATTTGCTCTCACCTTAGCTTTTTTCTTAGCTTCAGTTATATTTTTTAGTGCTCCTATACTCATTATTTTATATCCTTTATTTATGTTTATTTTGTGTCTAAACTATACGTGCATACATAATACGTATATATGTATATATGTATTAGTCAATTTGTAGTTTCTTACATAGTTCTGCAAATACATTTTTGTAGGCGATAGAGACTTTATGACTCGGAACAACATCAAGAACGCTTTTGAATTCAGCTCTTGCATCCCTTATTTTTGTGGTTTTTGGGATTGGTGTATTTATAGTAATTTCAGGATAAGCCTTTTTTACTTTTTCATAAATATTCTTATCGTTATTATTTCTAAAATCACAAGCATTGACGATCAGACCTACTAGTTTTAGCCGTTCGTTATGATCGTCTTTCATTTCTTCGATAGTTTTAACTAACACATTAATTCCATCGAGTGCGTCAGCTGACGGATCGAGCGGAGCAACAACATATTCAGTAGCAAGCAGAGCGTTAAGTGTGAACATACCAAGATTTGGCGGGGTATCTATAATAATATAATCGTATTTATGCTGCTCTTTCTTGAGCCATTTTGAAAGTAAAAAGAAGTAGTTTAATTCATTTTTGCTGTCATATTCAGATAGTTCAATATTGCTTCCGATCAATGATATATCATCATTGATTTTTAGAGCTTCCAGTTTCTTTTTTCTAAACAGTGAAACAAAGTTGTTTGTTTCATTTAAAATGCCATTTTTGCCGATCAAAAACCTTGTAATGTTGCCCTGTGAATCTGTATCGATTACAAGTGTCTTCCCTTTATTTTTGAACATCTCTGCAAGATAAAAGGCAAGTGTTGTTTTGCCAACACCGCCCTTGGGAGTTGAGACCGTTATAATTTTTGTTTCCATAAATTTATAATTCCTTTTTTCATATTAATATTGAGTTTAAATATTACGTTTGTACGTACTACGTATACACGTATATATAATAAATTACAAAGGCTTATTTATACAAATATTCAAGAAAGTTTACTACGTATACACGTATTATGTATATACGTATATGCATAATACGTGTATACGTAATAATTTGTTTTTAGATATCACAGTTAAGAGGAGAAAGCACTATATAAGTTTATATAGCCATCACTATATATAAATATGTTATATAAGTTTATATAGGGGTACTAAGCGTAAACCTCAGAAATTTCCGAAGCATGTATTTTGAGCTCACTTCGGTATAACTAAATTTCATAGGGACACCGCTGAATGTATAATAACTAAATAAAAAATGTATTTTATATACAT
>Ga0307987_1002122_pt1 | contig 10512 bp, 9 predicted proteins | sample EllFjometagen181_FD_203157 | JGI IMG/M metagenome (GOLD analysis project Ga0307987, IMG submission 203157) | Marine microbial communities from Ellis Fjord, Antarctic Ocean - #181 | ecosystem: Environmental > Aquatic > Marine > Unclassified | place: Southern Ocean | collected 2014-10-08 | reverse complement strand
GGCATCTGTTGCTGTAAGAGATAAACATTGAATTCTCATAAGCATGGGCAGGAATTAGTGTTTTGGAGATATCAGGATATGGGGTCTGAGTCCATTTTCCGGTGGATAGGATAGTGGACTCATCAGCAGCTGTTGGAATAACAATAAGTTTAGCTCCTTTCAGGGCGAGAATTCGAGCAAGTTCGGGGAATTCAGCCTCATAACAGTTGAGTACGGCTACCGGAAAATCATTGATGGAAAAAGTCGTGTAGGCCTCGCCCTCTTCGGTTCGTTCATATCCTGCACTCCAGATCTTTTTTTCATCCGGTCCCCAGAGGTGTGTTTTTCTGTAGTTTTTAAGCAGGAGACCTTCAGCGCTGAATATTGCGATGGCATCGTAGTATCTGGTTTTGTCGTTAACGGTTGCTTTCTCAGGATATGGACAAATAATAGCCATCTTATGACTTTTGGCAATTGTTGCCACCCGGGTAAGAGTGGAACCGGTTATCTCCATAGCTAATTCGTGTGCAGTCGCTGGTGTAATTGCGTAACCACTCAGGTAAAGTTCCGGGAAACTCACCAGATGGGCGTTGAATTTTCCGGCTGCAGTGACGACCTGTTCCATTTGGGCAATGTTGTGGCCGATTGCATCCATGGTCCCTGCCGGGCCTTTGCCCTGGTATACTGCGAGTCGTAATCCATGACCTTTCACCGGGGCATCTTCATGTATATATGTATTTATTATCATATATTCTTTGTCACTGTTCAGCGTGTTGTTGTTAAGGTATATTATTTCAAAAAGCACGTCATTCCCTATAACTACACTCGGGAATGATGGATTTTATGAAGTTTTGGTCCAAAAAACACAAAATCCAGTGTCTGTTAAATTACGCTGGAGTTACGATACTTTTAGTATAGTCAGGTAAAATTACAAATATGATAACAACCCCAAATAGAAACGTTAGGAACTTTTCTATTTTTGATATCTATGAATCAAATCATTGAGAATTGAAACTTGAGCTGCCAGATCTCGGGCAGTATCTTGTATTTTATCTCCACTTCCTGAGAGTTGTGAAACGACATTACTGGTTTCAGCTATATTCTGCGCTATTTCCGCCGATACCGCAGAAGTTTGCGATACATTTTCATTTACTTCGGCAATACCCTCTGCCGCCTGCACAACATTTTGGGAAATTTCACCCGAGGTTGCACTTTGCTCCTGAACTGCCACGCTGATCTCCGTCACGATACTATCTACTTCACCGATGACACTACTTATTTGACGAATTTCATCTACCGTTTCGTTGGTTGAGTTTTGGATTCTGGTGATATTGTTTTTTATTTCTCCAGTTGCCTCGGATGTCTGTTTCGCAAGTTCTTTGATCTCGTTTGCAACAACAGCAAATCCCTTTCCTGCCTCACCGGCTCTGGCCGCTTCAATAGTTGCATTTAATGCCAGTAGGTTAGTTTGCTCGGAAATTTCAGTGATAACTTCTGTAACCTTACTGATTTCCATTGCCGCTGCTCCAAGAGCATCAACTTTCTCAGATGAACTTGCTGCAAGGGTTACTGCCTGGCGGGTAATCCCCTGTGCCTTATTGGTCTTCTTCGCTTCATCCTCCACAGAAGAGAGGATTTCTTCAATGGCATTGGCAACAAGACTAACATTAGTGGATGCCTGTTCGCTTGCCGCTGCAACAGAATTCATATTACTACTCATCTCCTCAGTGGCAGCAGCAACACTCTCTGCTTGACCAGCCGCCTCATCTGTACCGCTAGCAAGGTCGCTGGAAACATGAGACAGGAATTCGGACGATTTAGTTAGGGCCTCGGATTGCTGAGAGATTTGCCCAATCATTTCCTGAAAACTGTCTGACATAATGCCAAGTGCATTCCCGACGGAACTGATTTCATCATTCCCGTCAATCTTAATAGATGAAGGAAAATTCCCTTTGCCCATTTCCACTGTGATTTGCTGAATCTGAGTAAGTCGCTGCCCTACCTTTGTCAGGACTAAACCAAAAAGAATGAAAAATGAAAGCATGGCTAAAGCTGAAACGAACATCAAAATCTTCAAGGTCGTAATTGTTTGATTTAAGGAATCTCCAGCTGCTTTTTCAAGTTTTTGAACGTGTTTTTCAAGTACCTGAAAAGCATTAAATGCTGGAGAATCATCGATCTTAACTGCTTTGTCGATTTCGACAGAGCTTTTTCCACGTTGATGCATGGTTTTAGACGTCTCAATGGCCTTTATATAAAGAGCTGCAACCCCTTGAGTGGATGCAAGTGCCGTCCGTTCTTCGGAAGAGAGATCAAGTCTTTCGTATGCAGAGAAGGCCTTGGACATACGTGCTTTGTTCTCCATAAACCGATCAGCATATTTTTGAGTACCGCGTAAAACATGATTTTTAAAATTATGAATAAAGCCACCATAACCGAACTGTGACTGAATCTCAGCAAGTTGCAATTGACGTTGCAGAGCCGTCTCTTGATAATGCATCCATTGCCCGCCAATGTTTACAATTGATCGGAACTGGATCAAGCCAGTAACAGAAAGCAGAGCAATAAGTCCAAGTGAAAGGAGTAAAAGTTTCTTTTTAATAGTCATGCATTACCTCATTTGCAAATAAACAGTGGTGATAAAATTATGAAAACACAGTTAGCCTTTTAAGAAGGGATATCACCAATTGTGTGCATATGAAAGAAGTATTTTTGTGTATCTCACAACACCTGACAAGCACCTAAAAAGATTTTTGTTAGAAGAGAATAATGAATGACCTCATTTATCCTTTTATCTATCCTTGTTTTAGACTTACAGCATTGTAAAGATAGAGGGGAGGGAACACTATTGGGAGATTAGTACTGGTCATTCGCATATAAATGGTGGTCTGTTTTGATTTGATTCCATATGAAACCTTAATGGTTCCTTGTATGCAAACCGAATCGTTCAAACTACACTGGATACAGGTGTTCAAATAGTATCGAAAAACCAGTATGATTTCTTTGGGGCGTGGTGGGCTCCTCAATAGTATGTCCCCAGCAGGTAGATATGAATTCAAGGCAAAACGTACTCTTCTGGCAACTGGAACTAGAGAGACCCTCCGTTCGGTATGAATGGTGTCGGGACAGAAAGCATTGGGTATCTGCACTGCCCGCACATTGTAGTCCATGGTGTATCTGAAGAAGAGTATTCCTGTAAAACGTCCGATTTTCGTCCTGTGTTGTTGTGTTGTTCCGACCCTGCCTACTATGCTGCAAGTAATGTACTTTTTAACCCCGTTAAAGTTGCAGGAAATGCTGGAAGGGAGGACGTACAACTGTACAGTGGATTGTAAAAGACCTGGTGGGGATGTTATAGAGTTATTTTTGTTGTACTATTGTATCTATCTTCTCTCTAGAGTTACCGTAAGGTTGATTAGAGGCCTCTTGGGCAAGATTAACCTTGGAGATGAAAATATTAATAGTAAGCGAGACCCTAATTATGAGTAGAAAAGACAAACGACGCCGCTATAGACTTATACTTGAGTATGACGGGACCAATTTCAGAGGCTGGCAAAAACAAATGGATGCCAGGACTGTACAGGGGGATGTATTGAAGGGTGCTGTGCGCGTTTTTGGGGAAGTCCCGATGGACCTTCAAGGCTGTGGTCGGACCGATTCAGGAGTTCATGCCCTTGAATATGTAGCCCATCTTGAGGTCGCAGCTGATATGGGTCCGCATGAAGTTGCAAAAAAACTCAATGAGACCCTGCCTAAGGATATTGCCGTGAAATCTGTTGAGGCAGCGGGCTTACGTTTTCATGCACGTCATAACTGTATCGCAAGAAGCTATATATATCATCTCCGTACAGAAAAATCGGCCTTTGGCAAACGTTATGACTGGTGGGTGCAAGCGGATTTGGATCTGCCTGCTATGCAGCATGCCGGATCGCTGATGACAGGCATGCATGATTTTGCCGCTTTTGCGGAAAAAAAGGAGTTGAAAAAATCAACTAAGGTATTGATTCATAAAGTTGAGGTTTTTACAGAGAAGGAAATTCTCAAGATCCGGGTTGTTGGGTCTCATTTTCTCTGGCATATGGTTCGACGGATGGTTGGGGTTATGGTCGAGGTAGGATCTCACAGCCTAACGAATGAAAGTGTTCAAGATATGCTCGAAGACCATTCTGATGTTTCACCATCTCATCATACTGCACCGGGCGCTGGCCTGTTTTTCGAGAAAGCCTTCTATGACAGTGAGGGACTGGCTGAATTTTTGAAGGAGTGATTTTTGTAACTCCGATAGCTTCAAGAAAATTATCGTACGTGTGATCGCCTTGAGATCTGATGTGATTGTGTGTTTCTAGGAGGCAAGTCTGCCTTGTGCTCCCTGTGGATAGATAACAAGTATTCCAGGATTTTTCTATTATCAAAACGACGTGTTTAGAAGAAAGAAAGTGAAGACAGAAAGAGTCTTGAAATGCAACATACTCGCGCGGTACTTGAGGCGCTGTATCATCTCCGCCTCCGCGGGGATGACACATCTGCTCACTTGTGATTCTGATGTTTTACCAGCGTATTATGCTGCAAATATGTGACGTTGGCTGAGTTTTATACGTAATCAGATACTTTTTTGTTATCGAAGGTGATGCCAACATAGGGTGGTGTAAGTTTCAGCGTCATATGTTTCCGCAAGATCCTTCGCCTATCTGAGGGCAAAACGCTCATCCTCTGAGAGACCAATGGTGCGCATGATCTTTTTATCTCTAGAATCATAATGGTCTCCTTGACTGAGGGTGAAACGTTGCTTTCCTGCGATTATATCCTGAATTTATTATACAGTTGCATGAGAAGAGAGGACAGGTGATCATTGGCCGCCGACTTCTTTTCCTTGGATTGAAACTCGAGGCTCTGTTCGACCAGGGCGTCGTTGAATTGCCAACGGTGGCTAAAAACTTTTCCATCCAGAGCTTTAAGGGCCTCGGTCTGTCCCGGAGTCATAAATTCAATTTTGAGTTTTTTAAGTGTATTTGCTGAGATCTCGAATTGATCGATTTCTGCAGCCTCTATTACTGTTTGCAGTGATTTCTTGTCAAGCTGCGCCACACCGACAACAGCGTCTTTAAAAGCCACAGCATTTGGAAAATCTTGCCACATCAAGGGCTGTAGTTGTTCTATGTCCACTCCGGCCTGTTCAATTCTGGTCATGGCGTCGTTGTCCAAGTTGAATTCTACATGACGGAAGGTATTCTGTTGGAAAACATTCTGCAGAAAAAAGAGGGAAATCAGGCTGATCAGGGCCGCGATGATGGGAGTCGTTATCCAGCCGGAAGTGATACCGGCAACGGTCTTCCAGCGAATACTTTTACCGCCCTTCAAGAGGCCAATGCCGATAACCGCACCAACAATGGCCTGGGAGCTTGATACTGGAACCAGAGGCAGAGACGGCAGTCCATGGCCTTTGAGCCAGGATTCCAGAGCAACGGAAGAAAAGAGGAAAAGGACGATGGAGTGCGACCAGACAACAACAGCGGCCATGACTGGAGAGAGATCGAAAATGCCCTTGCCAACGGTTAGCATCACACGCTTGGAAAAGGTAAATACACCAACTGCAATGGCTATACCACCAAGGAAAAAGAGTTGCTGGGCTGCTGAGAATGTCATACCCAGAAATGAAATGGTGCCCAGATTGGCAACGGGTACAAAAACACCCATGACATTGGCAATATTATTGGCACCAAGCGAATAAGACCCAAAGATTCCTGCACCAAGCAGGGACCAACGGGTCAGCTTGTCCAGCTTGAACATATGAATACTGAACTTGCGGATAACCACACTGGTGAGAAGGTAAAGGGGCATGGAGATACCCATGGACAGAAGTGGGCAAAATATCCAGGTGGAAACAATCTTGGTCAATGAACTCATGTCAGTGATTGAACCGCTGAACATGTTCCAGCCGATAATTGCCCCAACAATGGCCTGGGAAGTTGAAACCGGGAAACGGGCAAGGGTCATCAGGTAGACACTCATGGCCGCGGCAAAGGCGACAATAAAGGCACCTGCAACGGCATTGACCGCACCGAGTTTGCCAAGCGTATGGGAAGCCCCTGCGCCGCTGATGACGGCTCCTAAGATGACAAAGATGGAGCAGTAGATGGCTGCAGTCCTGAATTTAATCATCCGGGAACTGACGGCGGTGCCGAACACATTGGATGCGTCATTAGCACCTAGCGACCAGCCAAGAAACAATCCACTTGAAAGAAATCCAAACATGATAAACTCCCTATAGTGAACGTTTGATTACATAGATGTTCAGCCTGTCTGCAACATCCTCTGCCCGATCAGCAATCTTGTCGAGATGACGGGCGAGTTCACGCTGCAGCATCCTGTGACTCAGCCGCAGATCCTCTTTACGGAAGATAGCCATCTGGAGACGTGTGGATATTTTGTCTGCTTCTGTTTCCCAATAGTAGACCTTATCGAGATGATCTCTCACCGCATCAATATTTTTAAAAAATGCACGGGAGGAGCGGACAATGGCTTCCACAGACTCAGCTACGGCCTTAATAAGATGGAGGAAATCTTGGTGGAACTCTTTATCAATCTCCATGTTTTCAATCTCCATCCGCCACAGGGCCCCTTTGAAGCGATCAAGCAGGGAGTCCATGTCTTCGATAAGCTGCATAACATCACTTATGGATTCCGGAATCAGGGTCTTGGCATAGAGATATAGCTGAATGGAGCGTTTGAGATCATCACCGGTATGTTCTACTTCTTTGATTTCCTCCAACTTTCGTTTGAAATCGGAAGTATCTCCTTTTAAGTAAGACTCAGCTCCCTGACTGAAAATCAGACCTGAGCGGGCCACTTGGTCAAGGAATTCATCGATTTGTTTTTCTACGCCGATTTCTTTTTTTAAAATACTCATGTCAATTCTCCTAAAGAAAGTTAGCGCCTGTCCATAAATGATTTTTTTCAAAATGACTCCGACGGATATGCCAAGAATAACCTGAAAACAATAATTTACTGACAGACTTATATTGTCAATATTTTCTACAAAACAAACCTGTTACCACGACCAGGAGGACAATGGCTCAGGCATTTACACTACTTGTTCGGATGGAGGGTTCTATATACCCTATAGGGCTTAAGGGATTGGTGATGCTGGATGCCTATCATAATATTCTTTTAAGAAAATATTATGACAAGCTACTTTCCAGTCATCGGAGGTTAGGCTATCTCCTGCTCAGCCTTGTGGCGTTTCCAACTCTTGTATAACGGCCAGACAAAAGAGAAGAAGGAAATAAGGAGGACAATGAAGGCCATTTTGTCGGTAAAAAAGACGGAATAACCATCCATCATGACCGCCCGTCGGAAGTTTTCCTCCACCATTTTTCCAAGCACAATACCGAGGACAATGGGGGCTACCGGAAAACCGTAGCGCTTAAAGAGCCAGCCGATAATACCAAAAGCGATGCAGGCGGCAACATCAAAGATCGATCCGCTCACGGCAAAACTGCCGATCACCGCAATGGCCAGGATGAGGGGGTACATGATTGCCTCGGGTACGGCAACAACCTTGATAAAGAAACGGTTGCCATAGATACCGATGACCAGCATGATGATGTTCGCCAGAATCAGGGCCGAGAAGATACCATAGACGATATCCGGATGGTCTTGAAAAAGTAGGGGACCGGGAACCAGATCATGGAGCATAAATGCACCGAGTAAGACCGCATCAGTCGCACTGCCCGGAATACCGAGGGCAAGAAGTGGGACCAGAGCACCACCGACGGAACTGGAGTTAGCGCCTTCGGCAGCCGCCACACCTTCAAGGGACCCTTTACCAAATTCTTCTGGAGTCTTGCTCGCCTTTTTAGCCATATCATAGCTGATAAAGGCGGCAATGGTGGCACCGGCACCAGGAAAAATACCGATGATAGTGCCAATAACCGATGACCGAAGGATGGTCATCTTGATCTTCATAAATTCTTTGAGAGAAGGCAGTTTGCTATCAACCTTTTCCATAACCCGAGGTACACCTGTCCAGGATTCCATTTTGGCAAAGACGACGCTTACGGCAAAGAGGCCGATCAGCGCGGGAATCAGGGTGAATCCATCATAGAGCTGGTCGCTGCCGAAGGTGAAACGCTCAACACCGGAGATGGGATCGATACCGATGTTTTTAATCATCAGGCCAAAAAGAATGGCGACCAGAGCTTTGAGGACGTTGCCGCGACTCATGGAGGCAACGGTTGCCAAACCAAAAAGAGCCAGGGCACAGTAATCAGCCGGGCTGAATTTCAGGGCCACACGGGCAAGAGGGACGGCAAAGAGGATAAGAATCGCAACACCGATGGCACCACCAACGGTTGAGGCAACGAGCGCGACGCCAAGTCCCTTACCGGCTAGTCCTCTTTTGGTCAGGGGATATCCGTCCATGGCCGTAACAGCCGCGGATGGCGTTCCGGGGGTATTGATCAATACAGCGGTAATTGAACCACCGTAGTTGGAGGCAATATAGATGGATGTTAGTAGAATCAGAGCCAAAGCTGGACTCATGGTGTAAGAAAAAGGCACCAGTAAGGCAACAGCTGTGGATGGCGAAAGACCGGGCATAGCACCGGCCAGAATGCCGACGATTACCCCGACAATAATTATGAGTATAGGTTTCCAGCCCAATAGTACTGAAAAACCGATAGAAAAAGATTCAAGAAGTTCCATTTGTTTGTCCTCAGCAGCCTAGGAGTTTGTCCGAGAATAGGCAGTAAGCATTCTCGGACAAACTCTAGAGATAGTTTTCAATAAAGCCAAGTGGCAGCTGTATATAAAGTAGCTTGTAAAAAACGAGATAGGAAAAGACCAGCCATCCTGTTGGAACAAGGATAAGGAGCATGGGTTTCCTACAAGAAAGTATGTACATCATCAGAGCCAGAAAGATAAATGAACCGATGAAGTAGCCAATTGTCTGAATGGCAAAAAAGTAGGCAATCATCACAGCTATACCCATCAGGACAAAACCGATACGTCCAGCCTTAGGATCCTTATCCGCATTACCGGTAAAGGCAAAGAAGAGAAGTCCGCAACAGAGAATGACAAGGGAGACGATCCAGATTCTTGGAATCAGGGCGGGGCCAACCTGCTCGCCAGGGAAATCGAAGGTTATGGCAAAAAAGAGCATACCGAGTGCCATGAGAAAAGTTGGAACCATTGCCTGGCCCATCCATTCTCGTCGTGTTGTGAAGCGGAAAAACAATCCTATGGCAACGACGCCTGCAAGCAGTAGCAGTGCCCAGACAATAAGACCAGTTCCTTGACTGAAGTATTGCATATGTGACCTCAAAAAGACGGATGACAGAGGATTCGTACCTTGTGCAGAATATATATTCTGCACAAGGTACTTCCCCCCATTGTAGTGTGTTAATGATAGATTCAATACCGGACTCCTCTATGGAAAATCCGGTATTGATACGAAATACTTACGAACGGCTATTATTATTTTAGAACACCAAGGCTTTTCAGGGCGTTAGTGAATACTTCTTTGTCTTTATTGACAATAGCGGTGAATTCCTCAGTACCTTTCATAACAGGAGTAGCTCCACCCCTTTCAATATAGGCTTTCCACTCAGGATCGGCGGAGACCTTGTTAAAGAGGTCAACATAGAACGCTTCGGCTTCGGCTGGAATACCTTTCTTAGCCATAAAACCGCGCCACATGATCTCGTTGTTCAGTCCCTTCACCCCAAGTTCATCGAAGGTGGGAACATCAGCAAACTCTCCGCCCAGTCTTTTAGGAGAAGCAATTGCAGCAACTTTGAGATCGGGACGGCCAACAACATCACCAGGATTACCAACGTAAACAACACCATGTCCACCCATCAGCGCTGCCATAGCTTTACTACCAGCACCATAGGGGATCCATTTTGCTTCAATTCCTGCAGCTTTCCAGGTTGTCATAGCCATGATGTGGTCATTACCACCAGCAGCAGGACCTACCCAGAGTTGCTTTCCGCCCTTTGCTTTGGCATCGGCCACAAGTTGTTCCCAAGTGTTTACCTCAGATTTTTTAAGAGTGATAATCGCTTCAGGATCAACAACCATCAATCCCATCCAGTTGATGGCATCGGAATCAACTTTTCCACCGGTGGAGACAATTTTACCAACATTTGAGCGGGTCACTGCGGCAAACTTGTAACCGTCTGCCTTCTGGCCCAGAATGTATTTCATGGCAACAATTCCACCTGCACCACTTTTGTTGACAACAACAAAGGTGGCGTCGGTGTATTTACCGGCAATTGCAGTAAATTTCCGGGCAAAGACGTCAATAGCTCCACCGGGCTTGGTGTAGACGATGCATTTGATTGGTTTCTCGGGGAATGCTGCCTGGGCGGTACTCACAAGACCGGTGACCATGGCGGCTCCAACTATTAAGCTAACGATACTTCGTTTCATCTTACTCTCCTTTCTAAGGTTCACTGGATGGCCTGTCGAGACACACTATCTCAGGAGGGGCCATCCTTAATTTGTAGGACTATTTTTTTCTTGTTCGTAAAG
>Ga0307987_1002120_pt1 | contig 10515 bp, 6 predicted proteins | sample EllFjometagen181_FD_203157 | JGI IMG/M metagenome (GOLD analysis project Ga0307987, IMG submission 203157) | Marine microbial communities from Ellis Fjord, Antarctic Ocean - #181 | ecosystem: Environmental > Aquatic > Marine > Unclassified | place: Southern Ocean | collected 2014-10-08 | reverse complement strand
CACGATCTGGGCCACGGTGCGGAATGCCGGCAATATCACGCTTCCCGGTGCCGTGGCCCAGATCGTGTTGCCGGACTCCCTGTCTCTTGCGCCCGGTGAGACGACTGCCAAGAGCATCTTCTCCGATCTCTCCCATGGAGAAGGCGGCATGCGCGCGCTGGAATGGCGCCTGACCGGATCGCCGCGTGAGAACGAACGGCTTGCGGTCACGGCGAAGACCCGGGGATGCGTCGCCGCAGCGGACCGCGCCCTCTCCGCAACCGGTTGCACGGGGCCACTGCGGGCCATCCCAGCCGACGGGATTCAGCCGGCTGTATCTCGGCCGGTCGCGGTCGACAAGGCACCAGCAACTCCCGAGTGGTTCAAGAATGTCACTCGGGTCGCCTATTCGGATCTGGGCAACACCTGGCGGGGAGGCGACTGGCCGGACAAGGTCATCGCGGACTTGGGGAAGGCGGGGGTGCAGGTCTTCTACTCGCGCGCTCACTCAGGCGAGGGTTGGGATGGTGTGGCGTGGCGCAGTTCCCTAAGCGAAACGGCGCTGGGCAAGGCCACCCCGGAAGGCTGGGCGGGGGTGGGGATCTCCCTCACCACCGAGGATGTGCACAGCGGGAAGAACTCGGTCCGGATCGAGCACGGGCTCGGGCGCAAGGAGAGCTATCTCATCCGGCGCTGGACCGGTCGCAGCGGGCAACAGGGGGCGCTGCTTGACGCCCGCAAGGGAATCGCTTCGTTCTGGTACAAGGCCACGCACAAGAAGGACGCCAGCATTTGGCTCGGGGTTTTGCCCATGTCGGCGGTCCCCTGGGAAGATACCGGACTTGCTCGCGTGGGGATCATGGTTCCAGCCGATCACGTGGGGGATGGGGTGTGGCACCAGGCGAGGGTGCCCTTCGATTTCACGGACAAGGAGAAGGTGAAGTGGATTCACGTGGGCTGCTTCATGAGGGGCGTCGAGGCGGGCGTGCTGCTGGATGACATCGAGCTGCTGGACATGGACCCACAGCCCGTGACCAACGGCGGCTTCGAGAGCCAGGGGCGCACCGGGGACAGAACGCGGGAGTTGGCCGATCTCTGCCACAAGAATGGCATCCGCTATCTTGCCTACTTCTGGGGTATGCGCGAGCCGTCGGACGTCTGGCGCGACCACCCGGACTGGAAGTGCGTCGGTTCCGACGGCAAGCCCCGGGACCGGTTCTGCCCCAACAATCCAGGCTACCGCCAGTTCATGAAGGACCGCTTTGCGGAGATCATCACGGATTGCGGCGTGGACGGCATCTTCATCGACATGCACAACATCTCTCTGGAGGAAGGCTACTGCGAGCACTGCGTCCAGAAGTTCCGGGCGATGACGGGGGAGAACCCGCCCACGATCAAGGACGAGGCGTTCGACAGCCCGCTGTGGCAGGCTTGGCTCCGCTTCAAACACCAGAGTGTGGAGGAGGCGATGCTCGACTACAACCGGGCGATCAAGGCCGCCAATCCCGAGGCGGTGCTGGTCTCCAACAGCTGGAACGCCTGGACCTATCGGCGACCGGGCGGCAGGCCCAAGGGCGGCAATTCCATCCGTCTCGCCGAGAGCGTGGACGCTCTGCTTGAGGAACTCGGCTGGTACGATCTGGACGGCTCGCTCTTTGCCTTCCCCGCCCGCTTCAACTTCATGAGCTGGCATCTGGCGGGGTTGAACAAGGAGAAGCCAGCACATGCGTGGGGGCACCCGACCGAATGGGCCGGTGGCGGCACGACGCAGAGCACGGAAGCCCGCATCCGGGTGATGACCATGATCACGAACGGTGCGGTCGCCGCGCACACCGTGCCCGCGCGCAGCGTGATGGCCGAGTATATGGCGGAGATCGCCGACCGCGAGACCTATCTGCGCGGGGCGCAACTGTTCCCTTGGTGTGGCTTGGTGGTTTCCGAGAAGACCGAGCAGTGGTACGGTCGTGACAACCCGATGGACCGCTACATCAAAGGCGTATACGGGGCATTCCAGATGATGTTGGAGAGTCACTTGCCCGTCTCCCTGGTTACCGACCGGGAATTGGGGCTCGGCACCCTCGACAGGTACCGGGTTCTCCTCCTGCCCAACTGCGCCGTCATGTCCGACGCCGAAATGGAGACCGTGCGCGCATTCGTGCGGAACGGCGGCGGGGTGGTGGCGACCTACGAGACGTCTCGCTACGATGAGCATGCTTGGGCACGGCAGAATCTGGGACTTGCCGAGCTGCTCGGGGTCGAGCAAGTGGTTGGCGAGTTCGACACCCGGCAGGCGTATCATCTAACGCCTCCCACTGGCCGGAGCGCGGCTCTGGAACTGACCAAGAATCATCCCTGGGATCGCGATTCCGTGTTGCGAGGCCGGATGGCGCGCGTCAGTTCCACCTCCTCTGCCGGAGCCCTGATCCGCTCCCTCCCGCTCCATAGCCGCATGCTGCGGGTGGAGTCGGAGAAAAGCGTCCTGCAGATGCGTACCAAGACGTGGTCTCTCCGGGTGGCTGCCACGGGCGACCTGACCTCCTCACAGAAGAGAAGACTGCCCCGGAGCGTCCTGTCCGGCGACTGGCCCGGCGTCATTGAGACCACCTATGGCAAGGGCAAGGTGGTCTACATTCCGGCCGACATCTCCTGGGCGTTCTTCCGCTATGGGCACGACTTCCTCGGGCGCATCCTGGAGCTGGCTGTCCGGAAGGCGGCGTCCGAACCGCCGCCGGTTGAGGTCGAAGCGCCCATGGTCGTGCAGACGATGACGCACCAGCAAGGCCCGCGCTTGGTCGTGCACCTGCTGAACGACGTCTCTTCCTTCGGCCGTTCGGCGAACGTCAGAGGGGAATCGATGTACATCCGCCGGGAGGTCCTCCCCATTCACGACATTCGTGTCACCTTCAGGGACAGAGCCCTCAAGCGCTTCCGGCTGGTGCCCGGCGGTCAGGAATTGAAGCCCGAGCAAACGGATCTCGGGCTTACTGTCACTGTCCCCCGGCTGGACATCCACGCCATGGTGGTGGCCGAGTAGCGGCTAGCCGTCGCCTTCTTCGGACTGGATGGCCAGCTCCACCACGGCATTGGCCAAGCCCTCCCAGGCCCCCAGGTGGTGGGCGACGCGAATCTCCACGGTCGAATGCGTGGCTCGGCAGGCCGCAATCGCCGCCGGGACATCGCCTTTCATGTGCCGGCCGACACCAAGGAAGAGCGGCACGACCGTGATCTGCTCGGACCCCTCGGCGACCAGTTGTTCCAATGCCTCGCCGAGCAAGGGGTCGCCGAACTGGAGGAAGCCCAGCCTGACCGCGCCCCAGCGCGCGCCGCCTGCGGTTGCGACGCGCAGAGCCAGGCTCTCCAACGCTTCGTTTGCCGCTGTGACCCGACTCCCATGCAAGGCGATGACCAGAGCGTCCATCAGCCGGCCATTTCGCTCAGTGTCCCATCCGCCGCCGCCAGGAATGCATCGATGTGGGCGCTGGTGTGGGCGGCGGAAACAAACGCAGTTTCGAACTGCGACGGTGGCAGATAGACCCCCCGTTGCAGCATGCCGGTGAAGAAGGCGGCAAAGGCCTCCTGATCGCACTGCTTGGCGTCTGCCAGGCGGTGCACGGGTTCTGTCCTAAAGAAGGGAGTGAACATGCTGCCAAGGTTGGCGCAGTGGAGCGGGAGGTCATGCTTGGCGGCCAACGTGTTCAAGCCGGTTGCCAGTTGGGCTGCCAGTTGGGCCAGCTTTGGGTAGGGATCTTCCGCGACGAGCAGCTCAAGTGTCTTCATGCCTGCGGCCACGGCAACCGGATTTCCGCTGAGGGTGCCGGCTTGGTAGACCTTGCCCAGGGGGGCGAGATTCTCCATCAGCTCCCTGGGACCGGCAATCGCCCCGATCGGCATGCCGCCGCCGATGATTTTGCCAAGACAGGTAAGGTCTGGGGTCACGCCATGGATTGCACCGAAGGTGGTGGCGCCTAGGCGGAAGCCAGTGATGACTTCGTCGAAGATAAGCAGTGCACCACAGGATGTGGCCGCGCGGCGTAGCCCCTCCAGGAATCCGGGATCGGGGGGAACCATGCCCATGTTGCCTGCCACCGGCTCCACGATGATTGCGGCCAGGTCGTCGCCATGGCGAGAAACGATCTCTTCCACGGCCGGCAGGTCGTTGTAGGGAGGAATCAGGACCTGTTTCGCCAATTCGTCACCGACGCCTGCCGAGGAGGACATGCCGCCAGTGAGCAGGCCGCTGCCCGCTGCGACGAGCAGGCCGTCGCTATGGCCATGGTAACCGCCATTGAACTTGATGATCTTGTTCCGCCCCGTGATTCCCCTCGCCAACCGAAGGGCGGTCATGGTGGCTTCGGTCCCCGAGCTTACCAGACGTACTTGTTCCGCATGGGGAATGCAGGAGACGATCCGTTCCGCGAAGTCCACCTCGACGGCCGTATTGGCCCCGAAGCTCATGCCTTTCCCTGCGGCCTCGGCGACAGCGGTCACGACCTCGGTCCGAGCATGCCCGAGAATGAGTGGTCCCCAGGAGCAGCAGAAGTCGATCAGTTCCTGGCCTTCGACCGTGGTCAGCACTGCGCCCCTTCCCTTGGCCATGTAGGGAGGCGTGCCGCCCACGGCATTGAAGGCCCGGACGGGGCTGTTGACGCCGCCGGGAATCACCTGTTTGCCGCGCTCGAAGAGTTCTGCCGATGTCATTGTGGGTGTTCCCCTTCAGTCTCGGAAGATGTCGTTGTACTGGTTGGCCCAGTAGGAAATGAGGATGTCAGCGCCGGCCCGGACCAAGGCCGTGGTGGACTCGCGGACCATGGGTTTGAGTTCGCCCCAGCCGCGCTCGGCCATGGCGAAGTGCATGGCATACTCGCCGCTCACGTTGTAGACGGCCAGGGGCAGGCGGAACTCATCTTTGATGGCCCGGACAATGTCCAGGTAGAACAACGCGGGTTTGACCATCAGGATGTCGGCACCCTCGGCCACGTCCAACTCGGATTCGCGCAGGGCCTGGTCCAGGTCGGCGTAGGGAGCTTGGTAGCCCTGCCGGTCGCCCTTCTGTGGTGCCGATTGCTCGGCATCGCGGAAGGGGCCGTACATGGCGGACGCGAATTTGGTCGAGTAGCTCATCAGGATTCTGTCGCCAAGGCCGGCCTCGGCGAGCCCTCGGCGAATGGCCGCAACCTGGCCATCCATCATGGCACTGGGTGCCACCCCGTCGGCCCCCGCTTCGGCGTGGGAGACGGCGGTCTTGGCGAGGATGTCGAGAGTCGGATCGTTCGCCACGTCGCCATTGCAGAGCACGCCGCAATGGCCGTGGGAGGTGTAGGCGCAGAGGCAGACATCCGTGAACACCAGTAGCTCCGGGTATTCGGCCTTGATCGCTTGGACGGCCCGTTGCACGATGCCATCAGGAGCGGCGGCAGGCAACCCGCAATCGTCCTTGTCCGACGGATCGGGCAGGCCGAAGACGAGGACGGAATTGACGCCACTGGCGGCGACTGGCTCGATGGCCCGCAGCACCGCATCGATGCTGTAGCGGAACTGCCCCGGCATGGAGTCGATGGGCTCGGCCACATTGGTGCCTTCGCGGACGAAGACGGGCCACATGAACTTCTCGGGGCCGGGCAGGGGCAGGTTGAGCATCTGCCGCAACTGGGGCGTGCGCCTCAGTCTCCGGAGCCTCACATCGGGGAATCCATTCATTCCGCTGCCTCCTGCAAGGCGAGTACTTCGCCTTCGAGTATATGAGCCGCCAGGGCTTCGATGCACCCCGCCATGGTTGCTTCCGTGCCCATGCGGTCGGGCGTCTTGCCCAAGGCCGCCAGCGTCACCGCGGTTGGCTTGCCGATACAGACCATGGGCTTGGCTGCGAAGGCGTCCGTTCCCCAAGCAGCAACGAAGTTCTCCACGGCGGAGGAACTCGCGAAACATAGCGCGTCGAACTCGGGCAAGCGATCATGGGTGATGGCCTCGGTGGTGTAGGCGATGCACTCCTCGACGCGATGTCCGGCCTTGCGCAGCTGGTCTGCCAGGGCGGGTCCGGCCTTGTTGGAGCGCACGCGCAGGATACTGGCTGGCTCGGGTACCAGGGTTCCGAACTCCTCAAGCAGCGCGGTCGCCCCGAAATCATAGTCAGGACAGAGGTCCGGCGTGATGCCATGCCGTTGCAGCTCGGCACTGGTCCCCGTGCCGCAGGTCGCGATCTTGGGCAACCGGCGGAGGTCGGTGCCGGAAACCAGCAGGTCCGCCATGAGAATCCGGACCGAGGACGGCGAGGTGACCACCAGCCAGTCGAACCCATCAAGTCGGGGCATGGTTTCCCGCAGGGCCTCGGTGGGGACCAGGCGCAACATGGGAAGGGGAACGGGTACGCCGCCTCGGTCCACGACCTCGCGACTGGCCTTGCCGAGGATAGCTTCGCTACAGGTCAGCAACACCCGTCGCCCCCGCAGAGGGCCGCAACGCAGCGGCTCCCGGTCGGCCTCGGCGCCGGCGATGAGCAACCCCGGCAGGTCGGTCGAGGTCTCGGCCACCTTGTCCGGCAAATCGAGGAGCGTACCACGCACGGTGAACTCCTGGTCAGAGCCGACGCCAAAGACCATGGCGGCGGGCATATCGTCGTCCCAGCCATCCTGGACGAGCTGTGCACAAACGTCGCCGCAGGCTTTGACCGACATGTAGGCGACCACGGGGTAGCGGGACCGCTCGCTGGCACTGATGTCGGCCATGCCGCCACCGGCCTTGCGTGGCGTGAGCACGGTAAATCCGTTGGCTCCACCCCGGCGGGTGAGAAGAATCCCGGAGCCAGCGGACAGCACATTCAGGCTGCTGAGACCGGGGATGATGCGGCAGGGGATGTTCAGCTCGCCAAGCGCTTCCAGTTCTTCCGCCAGTCTGCCAAAGATGGCTGGGTCGCCGCCCTTGAGCCGGACCACGCGATAGCCCTTCCGAGCGGCGTCGGCCAGGAGCGTATTGATGTCGGTCTGCTGCCGGTAGTGGGCTCCGGCCCGTTTGCCGACGTAGATGGCGCGGGCTTGGGCCGGCAGGTGGCTCAGCAGGTTCTGATCCATGAGGGAATCGTGGAAGCAGATGTCGCAGTTCTGGAGTGCTGAGACGGCAGCCATGGTGGCGTTGCTCGCCGTGCCGATCCCGGCGCCAACGAAGCGGACGGCCGTGGTGAACAGCGCCCGCAGGCGCAGGAAGGTGGGATCTCCCTGTCGGAAGGTCAGGCAGAGCCGCCCCTGTCCTTCTGGCACGGGCATTTCGTTGAGGGGGATCAGTTCGCTGATGCGGCCTGCCAGGTCGAGGCGCTCCAGAGCGGCGGCGGCCATCACGATCAGGTCCACATCGCCCGCGTCGAGCTGGCGCAGCCTCTCCTCGATGTTCCCCCGGAGATTGCTGTGCGCGCCGTCGGGAAATCGCTTGGTGCAGTAGGCTGCGCGCCGTTCGCTACTCACCCCGATACGGGGAGCGTTTGGCAGATCCGCAACCGTTGTCCCTTGGCGGACGACCAGGGCGTCGCGGGGCTCAGCCCGCCAGGGAAGCCACACCCAGTCCAGCCCGTCGGGGACCGGATCGGGCACGTCCTTGGCGCTGTGCACGGCGCAGTCGAGGGTGCCACTGCGGACCGCATCGTCCAGATCACGGGTGAAGAAATCCGCCGGCGACTGCCGCAGGTCGGTGGCGCGGTCGCGGTCCCCGGGCGAGTTGAGGGGCACGAACTCGAAGGCCAAGCCGGGGAACCGCCGGGCGAATTCCGCCACGGTCTGCCGGGCCTGGAACAGGGCCAGATTACTGGACCGCGTCCCGATTCTGTAGACTGCCGATGAGCTTGTCATAGCTGGGTCCGTGTTCGCTAACCACTGTTTCAGCTTCTTGCAGCAGCAATGCGAACGCCGCGTTCTCCTGCCGGAACCACTGCTTGATGCCATCCAGATCGATCACCTGGATGCCTCGGGCGTCATCGGCCACGGCGGGGTCCGCATTGCGCGGCATCGCCAAGTCGATGATCTCGGTACCATCACGGAGTTGTCGTGACAGCTCGGGGGTAATGATGGTTTCGGCGCCACCCGCCGCGCAGAGGACGGTGTTCACCTTGGGCAAGGCATCGGGTAGGTCGGCCCAGGGGATCAGCTCGGTCTTGCCTGCGAGCCGGGCGGGCACGCGGGGTTTGCGAGTGCGGTAGCACCACAGGCACTGGGCGGTGTCGTCGGGGAGGTCCGCCACCAATTCCTTGCCCACATCTCCTGCACCCAGGACCAGAACACGGCGCTCGGCGGCGGGGCGTTTGCCGGCGGCCAGGTAGCCCATGCAGAGGTCTTCGATCTCGGCGTGCTGGCCGGAATGGCCGGGGAGTTGGCGGATGTGCTTGGAGACGTGCAACGCAGACGAGATCCACTCGGTGAGCATACTGCCCGCCCAGCCGTTCTTGGTGGCCACGGCCAGCGCGTTCTTCACCTGGGCCACGATATGCTTCTCGCCGGGGCTTTGCGACAGCAATCCCGCAGTGACAAACACGCTGTGCTGGAAGGCATCGTAGCCGCGCTTCAGGTACATCTGCTCGGGGCCGAGCCGGTCGAAACCCATGAGTTTCACGAGGATTTCACTGCTGATCGTCCCTTCCGCCGCGACCGCGAGCAGTTCCACGCGGTTGCAGGTGTTGAGGAGCACGAATTCGTGGATGCCCCACACATGCATCAGCATATCGCCCACTGCCGCCAGGCGGTCGCCGACCAGGTGGTACGGCTCGCGCTCCTCCACGGTCAGGTAGCGGTGGCTGGTGCCCAAGACGAGTAGATCAGTCGAGCGAATCAGGTCCATATGTCGCGTCAGATTGTCCTTGATCAACCGGGAGAGCCGACAGGACTTGCCGCCGGTCGATACGGATACGAGGGTGCCCTCGGAGCGGACGGTGGCCGGGGTGATGAAGTCCCCATCGCCCCAGTTGCGGTCCACGGCACAGACCAAGGTCGGCTGGTCTTGGCAGAGCTCTAGGATCTCCCGGTTCACGCGGGCGTCGTCGGTGGCGGCAAAGACCAGCGCCACACCTTCCAGATCCCTCGGTTCGAAGCGGCGTTGGACAATGTTGAGGGTGCCCATGCGCGCCAGTTCGGTGAGCTCCTCGCTGAGCTCGGGGGCGACGACGGTTACTGCCGCGTCCGCGTCCAGCAGGAGCTTTGCCTTGCGAGTGGCGATCTTGCCGCCGCCCACGACGAGGCATGCGCGACCCTCGGCCAGCAGGGCCACGGGGAATACGCTGGACGAACCCGCGTGGCCTAGGCGGCCCGGTTGCGCGCGATCTTGTTCTGTCTGGGAGTCGGGTACCATACGATCTCTATTGCCACGGCCTGTGCAGCCTGGACTGAGTCAGGCGTAGACCGGGCTGGTCTTTTTGAATTCACGGAGCGAGCACATGAGAATGCCTTCACTGAGGCCAAGGTGCTCGACTGCCTTACCGTACCCTGTTCTGAACTCCCGCCAAGTACGCGCGTGCATCATGGCATAGAGGTTGAAGGGATACATGGCGGAGGAGGGGCGTTCGTAGCAGTGCGTTACGCAGGGGGATTCCGCCAACCCGCCCCCCATCGCTGCCACCTGTAGGGGGCCTACCTGCCACCCGCACATGGCGTTCGCCGCATAGCCAGCCGACCGGTGCCGCAAGACCAAGGCGACCCGTTTCAGCCTGCCACCGGCGACCATGTTCTGGAGGGTTGCGAGCAGCTGATCGCGGGACATTCCCGCCTGAACCGCCACCGATTCGTAGAACTCGGCACAGAGCTGACTACTGCCCTGCAGAACCTGTACCACGCGCCGCTCTGGCTCGGTCAACGGCGGCAGCTCATTGGTGTGCATGGCAGGAGCCGCTGGCGAGGGCGCCTGTCGTCCGAGGATCACATGGGTTCGGAAGTGGCGAATGGCAGGCAAGACGATGACCTCGGCCGGGGCCAGCAGGCACCGCGCCCACGCCAGCCCAGTGTCGAATGCCGTCTGTTCCGCGCCATAGGTAAACCAGAGATTGGGCAGCGATTCCCATGCCAGATCCGCTTGCAGGTTGGCAATCGCGTCGTGGTTGCCCCGTTCGTAGCAGTGGGTGATGTGTGGGTCCTCGATGAGCTCGGCAACCCGCGGTTCGTCGGCCGGGAACTGGACCCGGACGGCGCACAGGGCGGTGGTGAAGCCCATCCGCCGGGAGTCGAAGATGCCGCCCAAGCGGCGAGCGATGCCACTGTCGAGCAGGTTGGCCGCGTGTGCCAGGAGAGTCTCTTCGGAGATTCCCAGCGCTTGCGCTGCCGTCTCGAATGGTCGGGGGCAGAGGGGCAATCCCTGTTGGAGAGCCACGAGGATGGGTTCGGGGACCTGGCTCATGGCCGCCCCTCCCCAGGCTGGTACGTACAGCGTGGCTCCTCGGCCAAATGGTCGCCGGTGGCTTCGTAGGCCCGTGCGCGACAGCCGCCACAGGAACGCACGTAGCGGCAGGTCCCGCACTTGCCGTCGTAGCGCTTCACGTCGCGCAGATCCTGGAACACGGGCGAGGAGCCACGC
>Ga0307987_1002119_pt1 | contig 10517 bp, 6 predicted proteins | sample EllFjometagen181_FD_203157 | JGI IMG/M metagenome (GOLD analysis project Ga0307987, IMG submission 203157) | Marine microbial communities from Ellis Fjord, Antarctic Ocean - #181 | ecosystem: Environmental > Aquatic > Marine > Unclassified | place: Southern Ocean | collected 2014-10-08 | reverse complement strand
GTCGACCATGATTCTGTCGATAAAATTCTTTCTTCTCTTCCTAAAATCCATCTCTTTTCTTATAATCATTCTGCAAACAACTCTTTTGGTTGCGGCTATGCCGCTCTGTGTGATTCGTGGTAAATACTCTTTCTTAAATGATTCTGTCGATAAAATTCTTTCTTATTCTTTCTTAAATCTGTGTTCATCTGTGTTCATCCGTGGCTAAAACTCTTTCTTAAATAATTCTTTCTTAAAAATCATTCTGCTATCAATCATTCTGCAAAAAATCTTTTTTATCTCTTTATTTACGTTTGGTCAAGGCCCATGAGCCGTCTTCAACAGTATCAACATCTCCCGGTAATAATTCTTCATAATTCTCAATCACTTTACGGAATGCCGCGGCATACTGGTCTATGATTTCAGGCTTGAAATGTTTGAACCATGGCAGGCTAAATGCACGACCATGAATTGCGGCAGAAACTGGTAAATCATTATCAGTAAGACGAACATCAACACCATCAGGCAAGTTTGCCAGATTAGTTGGAGCCCCACAGCGGTAGACATCCACAGAATTAAATATAGGATGAGTATGCAGTGCCTTATTGCATCCCGGGCTGGTTTGCACACCTTCAGCAGATAAGGCTTCACAGAACCTGCGAGCAGAAAGACCGCCTAGTTCTTCCGGGCGATATAGCCCTCGACATGCATACCAGCCGCCTTTTGTGGTGCCTGAGTCAGGCTCCGGTCGATGTGTGCGAATGCCGGGCAATCCTTCAAGTTGATCAAGGAAATAGTTCATAGCTTTATCTATTTCCTGCATCTCTGCCGGATATTTTTTTAATTGTTCAATTCCAATGGCGGATGCCATCTGATTTAGGCGATTTTTGCATCCACCGTGCGGCAGTCCAGAAATTTCTTTAAGCTCTTCATTCTCAATTTCACTATGTCGTCCATAATGCCCCCACAGTAGAGCACGTTCATATACGTCACGGTTATCAGTCAATAGTATTCCACCTTCACCGATGGCAAATGATTTTCCTGTCATCAGGGAAAATCCTGCGGCATCACCAAATGTTCCGACCATTTTACCCTTATATAAGGCGCCATGGGCATGAGAAACATCCTCAAGCACTTTTATGTCATATTTTTTTGCTAACGCCATAATTCTATCCATATCAGCGGGCATAGACATATAATGAACCACAACAATTACCTTGGTACGTTCGGTAATCCTTTTTTCTATATCGACCGGATCAATACATAGTGTGTCGGGGTCAATATCGGCATATACAATTGATGCACCAAGCGACATTGCCGAAATGCATGATGCCCAGTAGGTGATTGACGGGCAGATAATTTCGTCACCAACACCGACACCAAGCGCATAAAAGCCAGCCTGTAGGGCAGCGGTTCCATTGACATGAGCCAACCCATATTTAACACCATGCCAGTCAGCAAATCCACGTTCAAATTCTCTAGAGATATCTAAGCCTGATGCCGTCCTGTCTCGAAGCACCTTGATAGCTGCATCTTCCATTCCCTTATTGATAATAGGCCAATCAAATATTTCACTTGGTGTGTCCGCTTTTATTGTTTTTTCGCCACCTAATAACGCTAATTTGCTCATTTTATAATATTCTTTATTTCGGTTTTTTATTTATATTGTTTTACTGCCATAAAAATAGCCATTAATGCAGCGCCTCTTACAGCAGCGTAATCTTCTGTAGTTAAATAATTTATTTTACTGTTTAATTTTTCTTTCTTGCATTCCACAATTACACTACCTGCTATATTTTTGCTTAGCATAAGCAAAATCAGCTGAGGTTTATAGGTCTGATCTAAATAAAAGCAAGCTTGAGTCAGATATTCAACAATTTCATCCTTGAACTTATTTATCTCAGGATTATCAGAATCACTTAGTGACGCTCCAGGACTAATGGTTGAAAGTTTTTCCTCTAAAGCAAGATTAGTTACGTAATTTTCCAGGCACCCTTTTGTTCCACAATAACATTTTGGACCATTTTTATTTACCGTCAAATGAGCAAATGTACATTCGTGTTCTTGATAGTTTTGGATAATTCTACTGTTTTGGGTAATAGCTAATTCAATTACGTTACCAGGATGAAAAACAATAACATCTTTTTGTTTATAGGTATTTGCTGCATCATAAGCACGCGCGTTGATAATCATTGTACGGTATACTTCAACTCTAGTCTCTTTTTTAAGAAACTTCATCAGGCCAGAATAAAGATCAAAAGTAGCTAGAGGAGGTTGCAACCAACGTGATACAGCTATACCAATACCACCGAGAGTTTTCTCTGGGAAACTACTGGAAATATTCTTAATCATATCCAAAATAGAATTAAATATAGTAAGTTTGCTTTGTTGAGTATGAAATTTCCAGTTTTTATGTTTAAGTATTTCACCGTCTATCGTGCACAAAACACAATCCACAGACATATTTTGATCTATTAAAACACCAATGAAAAGCATATTTTCAAGGTTAGTGCTGTAAATAATGCCAGGACGACCTTTACCATCTGGAGCCGCATTTTCTTTGCGACAAAACCCTTGTTTACAGAGTTTTTCCAAATAGGAAGTAGCCGTCCGAATATCCAAATCGGCATGTTCCACCGCTTCCGCACGGGTAACTCTTCCATTGCGAAGTATAAATTGTTTAAGTTGTGCATTCTTACGATTTTGTTTTGTTTTGCTTAACATAATTTTGGTATATTTATTTTTATACATTTTCAATAAATACATTATGCATTAAAACATAAGGAAGTCAATAGTTAATTAGAAAAAATAACTCATTTTTTTGTTTTCTTTTTTATCCCCCATTTTTTCAATATCCAATAGCCAAAATCAATCGTTATTTGTTAATCGTTGTTCGTTAAGACATTCCCGTCTTCCATGCTTCGCCCAGCTACTAACAATTTCTTATATTGTTAATAGCTGGGCTATGCAGGACACAGTCGCCCAATGGGCTTCAGCCTTCGCAGTTCCTGTCTACGGCTCGACAAGACGCCTGACACCGCAGTGGGCAGGTAAAAAACTTGTTTTTGTTATATTTCCTAGGGCGTTACCCTAGGCTATGATGTTACGGGCTTTCAGCCCTTCAATAATTTTAAGATTATCATGGTTCCACGGGGCAAGCCCCGAGGTGACCGCCCCGCCCAACGATCATCGACAAACGATCAACGACCTTCAACCAACGAATTCCAGCATTTCTAATTAGTAATTTGTCATTCGTATTTTGTTCTAGTGCCAATATCTGACATATCAATTTCCTTGAAACCCAGTTTGAATGCTGGAGAATCCGTATTTAATGATAAGTCGCGTTTTGCGAGATTCGCAAATTTTGGATCCGCAATGATTGAATTGGGGTCATGTCCCAATTTGCGCCAACTGTTAATGTTAACTTTTTTGTCTGTATTGGTGAAAATTGGTTTGGCATGTTTTTGATCCCAGAAAAGATTTAAGTCACTGATGATTCGACGGCCATTTTCTGTATAGTTGCTGTGCTTAAACATTGGAGACCCATTGCTGACAATAATATTTCGCATGAAGGTAATGCCAACATGAGGTTCTTCTCGTGAATAAGCTACCATGGCATCGTCTGCATTTACAAAAATATTATTACGAACAATGTTTTCACAACCATAATGCTGATGGAAAATCTCACCATTTGTGTCGTAGCAGATATTGTTCTCTAAGACCATGTTACTTGAACCTTCATCAGTATAAAGTGCCCAGCCCCCATAATGCATCTTTTTAACATCATGAATTAAGTTGTTGCGAACCATTGTTCCGGTTTGTGGACCTAGCAGGTAAATACCCCCCATGTCAGACAGTAACCCTTGGCCAATGTTATGGATATGATTTTTCTCAATGATATTACCATGGCTGGCACTTTCTTGATAACCCCAGACCCAACCACATGATATGCCGCTATAAAACAGGTCATGAATGTGATTATGAGCAATTAAGTTATTGGCCGAATGCATCGATAAAATACCAACGCCACTGTGAAAGATTCGACCCGCTTTGTTGATGTGATTGTCGGTTACTCTATTCCAGCATGTGCGGCCAGCAATTGGTTCATTTGCTCCCGAACCATTTAATTTGATACCGCCTGCGCCTAAATCATAGAGTTCATTGCCAACAAGTCGAATGCCTTGACAACCTTCCGCAAGGTAGACACCATACCAGCCAACATTGCGAATTTCGCAATTTTCGATAGAGCAGTTTTTGGCTCCTTTAAAGGTAATAACTCCTGGGACATCAGCTGAGGCTTGACCAGAGGCTGCATGGGAACCACGATTAAAGCGAGTCGCAGAAGGATAATGAAGTAGATCCTGTGATGATGACTCATCCTCTCCAGGATGACGCCAGTCGGTATGCTGAAAGGTGATTCCTTGAAACCTGATATTTTCGACAAGTTGGTTTTCTTCTGGTTTGCCAACAATGCGTAATAGTTGGTTGCAGCAGGGGGCTACAATTGTCGTGTTTTTTAAAGTTTCTCCAGGAAGCGGTAAGTAATAAAGTTTGCCAAGTTTACGATCTAAGTACCATTCTCCTGCTTCGGTTAATGCTTCTTTTACGTTGTCAAGGTAGTAATCTGCTAACTGGCTGCCATGTGATCCCACCAAATGGGTGCGACTGGGTCTTGACATTGTGACTAGATTGCTTTTGCTGTCAAAACTTTCTATCGGAGAACGTTCTTCTATCCAAAAATGAAGATATACAACATCAATATTGTTTAAATTTTCATATGACTTAACATCTCCTTTTTTGCAGATAAAACGATTGAATCCACCATTTGACCATCCTGCTGGAAGTGGCATGCCAGGTGCTTCTTTCAAGCGGTATAACCCCTCTTTGGGGAAGCGAGGACGTTGGCGCCGTTCTCCATTGACAAACAGTTGACGAAATTCCCATGTGCCATCTTTGACTTCTGGCAAATCGGCTATCCAGGCTGTTTGGCCATTAATCTTACCCGTTTTAAAGTCTGTTATTGTTGATCCACCGGATAGGATAGGGTGTTCATTCTTATAGGCTGTAAATGTAACTGGAAATGCTCGAGGACCTGTTATCGTTATAGGTTTATTGATATTATATATACCACCTCGTAACCAAACTACGACAGAACCAGGAATGCCTGCATAGTCATAGTCTTTACATGGTTTTCTTGGGCGCTTTTGCAAATTATCTATTTTTTCTAAAGCACCTTCAATACTTGCCAATGGACCATCACTATTGTCTTTGTTGGTTTTGGCAAAGCGTCCCGACCAGTTGTTGTTTCCTTCAGGTGCAACAAATAATTCCAGAGGATCATAAACTTTCATAAAAAACCTTTATAATTGTTGAAAATATAAAAACGACATTTTAATTAATAGTACATCAGCATGTTCCACAGCTTCCGCACGGGGAACACTGCCGTTTCGAAGTATAAATTGTTTAAGTTGCGCGTTCTTGCGATTTGTTTTTATACATTTTTAATAAGAAAATTATACATTAAAATATAAAGAAATCAATAGTTAATTAGAAAAACAACTCATTTCCTTGTTTTTCTTGTTGAACACGCTTTTCGGTGGGGCACAAAAAAAAGTAAAGGGTAAACTGTAATCCGCCTTCGCAGTGCCTCCGGCGCGACAAGATGGTAAAAGTTGGAATAGCTCTGCAAGTATTCATTATAAAAAAGATAAAACAATAATTTAAGCCTTATTTCCATTGATTAAAACGCATATTGTGAACGTCAACCAGAAATCTAAGGATTAGGAAAAAGAGTTGATAGGGTGTTATTCTAGGTTTTAATTGAAAGTTGAAAATTTTGGAAAGGCTTGAATTATAAATGGTTAATTGTTTGCCACTCCTCAGCACTGGCGTTGAAATAAGAAAAATTATAAAAAAATATGGCTCTGTCACAGTTTGTGTGGGTGAACCTAAAAAAATTAGATTCGACCCCGCCGCCACTTTCTGCTACCGCATAAAGTGGTAGCGGGGTCGTTCATTAATAATGATTAAGTAACCCCGCCCTTACTTTGTAAAAGAATTACAAAGTGAGGGCTGGGCTATTAACATTGAACAGCTTCGCCGTTCTAAGACTACGAAGTAGTCAAACTTTAGTAGCCCAGCTACTAATCTAAAATATGTTACGTTTAAAATTAACAGTCTCATTTCTTTTAGTAGCTGGGTCGAACAAAAAGACATGACCCACACAAACCGTGACAGAGCCAAAAATGTAAATTAATGCAAAGATATAATACAAATCAGAATAAAATTATTGTCATTGCTATAATAATTAGTTATGTTACATTTAATTGCTGAGTTTGATTTCAGTAAATTTGACAATCAAAAGTAGAGAAGCATGGCCGTGCGTCTCTACTTTTGAGATTATTAACAAATGCTAAAATTATTTACGAACAGGTAAAATAGTTGTTAGCCAGAATTTAAAAGTCACTGTGGAGTTTTTATGCCAAAAATAGAGCCATTTGAGAAAAACAGCGATGCTTATGACGATTGGTTTGAGGATAACCATGATATTTATGAAGCCGAATTGGAAGCTGTTCGCCAGCTTATTCCTCCCCCTGGAGCCGAAGGGGTTGAAGTCGGTGTCGGCACTGGTAAATTTGCTGCGCCGTTGGGAATAGAAATAGGGGTTGAGCCCTCAGAAAAGATGGCAGTCAAAGCGAGAAGGCAGGGCGTTAACGTTTATCCTGGCATAGCGGAGGATTTGCCTTTTCCTGATGGTAGATTTGACTTCGTGCTGATGGTAACCACAATCTGTTTTGTTGATAATATTATTAAGTCTTTCAGGGAAGCGTTAAGGGTATTAAAACTCGGCGGGTTTATAATTATAGGGTTTGTGGATAAAGAAAGCAAATTGGGTAGACAATATGCGGAGAAACGAGAAGAGAGTAAATTTTACAAGGTGGCCACCTTTTTCTCCGCGCAAGAAGTGCTGAAACACCTCGAAGAGGCGGGGTTTCAGACTGAGAAAATCAAACAAACTCTTATTCCAGGAGGACTGCCGGAAAACATTCTTGATGGTTTTGGGAAGGGAGCATTTGTTGTTATTAGAGGTGTGAAAACAAATTCGAAAATAGAGGAATAGCTTGCCGTGGAAAAGTTCTAAGTTCTATGGTTTACCTCGAGTTTTTGCGAGGCAAGGGAAGAAAAAGCAAGAGTGCCAAAAGTTTATGGAACAATGCATGTTGGCAGTTCTGACTACAGCCCCAGCGGGGCGATAGAATGTAGCCACGGGTGTAAACCCGTGGAAAATAACAAGAACAAAGTTCTTACCTACTCACGGTAGTGTCCTATCTTGGTTATTGGATATTGAATGTTGGTTATTGGATATTCATTTTGTCTTTTATTCATTATTGGATCCCGCCTTGCGGGACTAGCAAAGCTAGTGCCTAGATTGGAGTTCGATTTGCCACGCCGTAGACAGCTTGCTACGAAGGCGGAAGCCTGCAAACTTTTGACAGAACCTTGGTAGAAATTAGGAGAAAAAATGTTACCACTTATTGAAGCACACAGGGGCGATAGTAGCAATGCCCCTGAGAATACTATGTCCGCATTTAAGGCCACTCTTGAACTTGGTGTCTTGTGGATAGAGTTAGATGTACATCCTGCAAAGGATGGTACGCTCATGGTTATTCATGATGATACTGTCGATCGGACGACAGATGGCTCGGGGGATGTGTGTGAGCTGCTAGTTGAGCAGTTCTCCTGTCTAGATGCCGGTAAGAAGTTCTCACCGAAATATGCTGGTGAAAGAATTCCCCGACTTGTCGATGTGATGGAAATGGTTGCTCCAACTGGTACGAGGCTCAATGTAGAAATCAAGTCATCACCTATGGGTATGGATGTGCCAAAAAGTATCGTGGAGCTTCTTCGTACATTCGGTAAAGAGCACGATTATATAATATCTTCATTTGATTTGAACTGCCTTCTTGATGTTCGGGCAATAGCTCCTGAAATAACACTGGCATTGATTGGAAAAGTACCTGAAATTCTGACACTGGCTGAACATCATCATTTCCCATGGATCCACGGCAAACATACGAGCGTTAACAGAGAAGTTGTCGAGCGTGCACATGCTAACGGTATAAGTGTCAATATATGGACTGTCGATGATGCAGAACAATTGTTATATTGGAAAGATGTCGGTGTAGATAAGATTTGTACTAATTGTCCATCGTTGATGCAGGCAGAACAAAGAAGAATTAAGAAAGAGAGATAAGATCTAAGAAATGCATAATAGTGAAAATGACTTAGTCCTTGGTCGAGGGTCATTTAGTCATAAGGACATTAGGGCTGAAAGTCCGTTTTTTGAACAGCTCATTGCAATTACTAATAACTTTTTGAATAAAACCTATAAAAGAATTGTACAAAATGGCAAATATACTATACACTTCATTATGATTTATTGAAAATGCTATAAATAACAAATGTTAACATTTTGCCTGTCACACAGGTTTATGTTTTTGGTTGCAAAAATGAAAAAAGGATTTTGAAGGAATGTCTGATAACGAAGCACATGCACGGATAAAGATTAACAAACTGCTTGAAGAGGCAGGTTGGCGATTTTTTGATGATGAACAAGGAAAAGCAAATATATTGCTTGAGAATCATGTTAAGATTACTCAGATCAAGGTCGATGCATGGGGAAATGATTTTGAGAAAACGAAATCAGGTTCATTGGACTTTTTATTAGTTGATACAAATAATAAACCTATTTGTGTTCTGGAAGCCAAAAGAGAAAAACTACATCCTTTGGTTGCCAAAGAACAAGCTAGAAAATATGCCAAAACAGTTAATGCTCAATTTGTCATTCTTTCAAATGGTATCGTTCACTATTTGTGGAATCTTAAAAAAGGGAATCCCAAACCAATTTATAATTTTCCAACTGCATCTGAAATTGGTGCAATCAAAGAGTGGAATCCCGACCGAGATGCCTTAGCCGATGAACCAGTAGACAATGATTACATTGCTAAAGTTCGAATGCATGATTATGCAGATCAACCTGAATGGAATGGCAATGTTGAAAGTAGTAAAGATTTTGTTTGGAATAATGGACTACGTTTTCTAAGAGAATACCAGATGGAAGCAGTTAAACATCTGCAAAAAGCGGTAAGTGATGGCAAAGATCGTTTTCTTTTTGAGATGGCAACTGGAACCGGAAAAACCCTGACATCGGCAGCGGTCATTCGTCTATTCCTAAGAACTCAAAATGCTAGACGAGTTCTGTTTCTGGTTGATCGTCTGGAGTTGGAAGTTCAGGCTTGGAAAGCTTTTAAAAAGTATCTGAGGCCCGACTATTCAACTTTCATCTACAAAGAACATAAAAGCGATTGGCACAAAGCTGATATTGTGGTTACAACCATTCAATCATTGATGTTTGACAACAAATACCGTTATAAATTTTCACCCACTGACTTTGATTTAATTATCTCCGACGAAGCTCATAGATCTATTTCAGGAAATGCCAGAGCAGTCTTTGAATATTTTCATGGTTATAAGTTGGGATTAACAGCTACTCCTAAGGATTATCTTAAAGGTGTCGATCTTGATAAGGTAAAAGAGAATGATCCTCGAGAAATTGAAAAAAGAATGTTGCGAGACACTTATAATACTTTTGGTTGTGAGGGGGGCGATCCAACATTTAGTTATTCACTTGTAAAAGGTGTAAGAGAAGGATATCTTATCAATCCCAAAGTGCTTGATGCACGTACCGAGATAACAACCCAACTGCTTTCTGATGAAGGCTATTCAATTGCCATAACTACAGAAGAGGGAGAAGAAACTGCTACCTTTGTTTCACGCGATTTTGAAAAGAAATTCTTCTCGAAGAAAACGAATAGGGTGTTTTGCAAAACATTTTTAGAAAATGCCTTGCGTGATCCAATCACAAACGAATTGGGTAAAACAATTATGTTTGCAGTTAGTCAGAACCATGCACGAAGATTGGCTGAAATACTAAATGAATTTGCCGAACAGATGTATCCAGGCAAATACAACTCTGATTTTGCAGTGCAGGTAACCTCGCAAGTAGATGATGCACAGCAAATGACTATAAATTTTTCAACTAACAATTTGAATGGAAAAACAAACTGGTTGGAGGGATACAAGTCTAGCAAAACTAGAATTTGTATTACTTGTGGTATGATGACTACTGGTTATGATTGTCCTGATTTATTAAACCTGTGTATGATGCGTCCAATTTTTAGTCCTGCCGATTTTGTCCAGATTAAAGGTCGAGGAACAAGAAAACATACATTTGAGTTTAAGCATAAGGATGAATTTGGCGAAGAACAGGTCGTCCAACATGAAAAAGAGTGCTTTAATCTCTTTGACTTTTTTGCCAATTGTGAATATTTTGAAGACAAGTTTGACTACGATGAGAAACTAGAAATTCCAAAATCCAAGGGCTTTGGTGGAGGTGGTAGAGAAGAACTTAATGTTGATGAATACACCAGTTTTCTTCCAGATCCATTGGCTATGTTGAAAGAACAACAAGTTGGCTA
>Ga0307987_1002118_pt1 | contig 10518 bp, 7 predicted proteins | sample EllFjometagen181_FD_203157 | JGI IMG/M metagenome (GOLD analysis project Ga0307987, IMG submission 203157) | Marine microbial communities from Ellis Fjord, Antarctic Ocean - #181 | ecosystem: Environmental > Aquatic > Marine > Unclassified | place: Southern Ocean | collected 2014-10-08 | reverse complement strand
AATCTATTGAGAAATAGTAGAATAGTATTGATGATTTGCAATTAGAGCTTTAGCAAAAACAAAAAAGCCCCTTAACCATTGAGGTTTAAGGGGCTTCCAGACTAATAAACAAACTAGATTATCTTGTTTTGATAAATTTTCGTACTGTACTGATATTATCTTCCGTTGTTATTTTTACAAAATATATTCCTTGGATAAATGTTTCAGTACCAAAGTTGATTATGTGGTTGCCTGTGGTAAGGTATGTATCTTTTGAATAAAGGATTTGCCCAAACTGGTTAAAGATAGTAATTTTAATATTTGAACTTTCTTTTAATGTAATATTTATATCCCCGTTATTTATTAAAGGATTTGGATATACTATTCCAAGGTGTTCAATATGTTCTGATAATATTTCCTCAACACCTAAAGGATGAGAACAATTAACAATCAGCTGAATGTCAGTAAGATTTGGTTCAGCATCTGAAAGTGTAATATTTATTTCATCGGTATACTTACCTGTGTATTCGGGCTTTATATAGTAATTACTCATGCCTAATCCAGTAAATTCATAATTTCCATCTGCATTAGTATATGTGTATAAAATAAGTTCGTTTGAACTATTAAATAGTTGGACAAGTACATGATTTGTAGTTATATTATAATTAGTATCACAGGATGTTCCGCCAATTACCATTCCTGATATGCTTCCAATTCCAGAAGTTGATGGAGCTAACTCATGTAAGGAAATATTTACGGCAAATTGCTGATTATTAGATAGAATAAATGAACTGGCATTTTTCCAAGAAGTAGCATTTGGATAATAGGATGGTGCATAATAGTCATAATCAATAGAGTTTCCAGAAAGGTCGGCAAGAATTAAATATTCTCCTACTGGCTTGTCAACAAACCAATAATAACCATATTCCCAAAACTCTCGCTGATCCATATAATGCCATGAGTGATTTATTTTTCTATAGAGATATGCGGTAGCAATATTAGCATTATCACCCGAATCAATATTAATTGGATAATCGCCAATAAAAGCTTGTCCGCCAAAATTGAAATATTCCAAGGTAGTTATTTCTTTACATTCAGTAGATAGGCAATTTGTATTTCCTATTAAAGATGTAATTGAAAGACATGGATAATAAGTGCCTCCTTCTGTATATTTATGAATTGGGTTTTGTTCTATTGAGAAATTACCATCTCCAAATTCCCAATACCACGAAGTAATATTACCTTCTGATAGATCAGTAAATATGTATGTGTTTGGTGTATTATTTAGAGTGTCAAGAGTTATGTTAAAGTTTGAATTGCAGTTGGAAGTGTCGTATTCAACTCTTAACAACATTTGAAACTCGCTGTTGCAGCTATCGCCATATATTAATAAGTTAGTATAATAATCACCTGATGCTGGAAAAATATGGCTAGGGTTTTGTTCTGATGAAGTAGTGCCGTCACCAAAATTCCAAAGCCAATTCGTTGGCATTCCAAATGACATATCAACGAACTGAATACTTAAAGGTTGTTCATTAGGATAATAGCTAAAATATGCTTCGCAATTATTTACTATTGAATCGTTACAAATATCAAAATTGAATACTAGCTGTGAAATATCTAGTGAGAAAAAACCTGTTTGAAAGACAGTTAAATTACAACTAGTAGTTGAAACATTAACTAAACCCGATACGGTTGTGGGTACTTCCATTACATCATTAAAATAACCATTGGAATCTGTGATAACAGTATTGTAGTATGTAAAACCAATCGTAATACTATCAGCGTAAACTAACATTTGTTGGTTAGGAATTGGTTCTTGAGTTATTTCATCCAATACAATACCAGATATTTTTACATTATAAGTTTGAGAAAATATCATCAAACTAAACAGACTTAATGCGATGCTTAAAATAAGTTTTTTCATGATATAGTATTTTAGAAATCGAACAATATTCCAAATCTAACGCCCATTGTATATGGTTTTGTTGTATTTGAATTTGCTTTTTTATAAATTGAATTAATGTATCTAGTAAATTCAGGCTGAGCCGATAGCGAAATTGTTTTTGTAACATTATAATTTAGCCTTAATGCAATATGAATACGTATATTATGCTCAATCCTTTGTGGTGTATTATTACTTATTTCAATAAGTTGTGATTCATTATCGTTATAAGTAACAGTGGGTATGTATGTTTTAGTAAGCAAACTGTAAATAATTCCTGTTTCGGCAGAAACAGAGAATTTATCTTTTTGAAAAAATTTGTATCCAAATTTAATGGGAATTGTGATATAATCGTAATGGTAAAGTGGCGATTTGAGTACTTGATGCTCTATACTATCGTAAACAGTTGTAGTTTGTGTTTTATAAGTTATTGTATTTGGGCTATTAGGATTCACCTCAAATGAAACTACCTTATTATAATATCCAACGCTATCATTAGTTTTGTATTCGATTTGGAAAGTACCTTCCTCTTTCATTTTTTGAAAACCAACACCACTTTCTATGTAGAATTGTTTTAGATTTAAACCATAAGTTAAATCTGCTGACCAAGTTGGTTGATCAGTTGTGGCGGTGTAATATGTCATAGCAATTGATGCACTAGCTCCTGTATAGAAGTGTAGATTCTTTCTTTTTTCTAAATATTCATCAACTGTTATTTTCTTAGTATTACTTATTTCAAATTGTGCAATTTTATTTTCGATTGAATAGTTACCTTTGGGTGATAAATTATTAATACCTAAATTACTTTTGTAGTAATCGATATGGTTTTCTTTGTTATAATTGTCAGTGGTAATATTATTATTTAAGGTGTTGTTACTTGTACTTGTACTTGTACTTGTTTTTGTATTGTTATTGTTTTTATAAACTATCTCATTTTCTGCATTTGGAGTATTAGTAATAATTGGTTTATTTATTGATAATGAAGATTCTGCATTTAGCGATATTGTTTCTTTGTTTATATTGTTGATTGTTTGGGTATTATCATTATTACTTGTATTACTATTAGTGGTTATGGATAAAATATTTTGCTCAGCATTATTATTAAATAAGATCCAAGTAAATATGCTTCCAATAATAAGTAGGAGTGAAGCTAAAGCCCATAATAGCTTTTTTTGGTTGTTAGTTTTTTTTGTTTTAAAGAGGCTACCTTCAATATTTTGCCATACCTTATCAGATGGGTTAATTTGAAAGTCAGAAACTTGGTCCTTAAAAATATCGTCTATGTTATTATATTTTTTCATCTATATATGAATATGAATCCATTTTTTTTATTTCTAATATTCTATTTCGTAGCCATTTTCTGGCTTTTGAAAGTTGAGATTTTGAGGTATTGATTGATACTTCTAATTCATTAGCTATTTCCTGATGTGTTAATCCTTCAATTACATATAGGTTAAAAACCATCTGATATCCTGCCGGAAGTTCCTGTATTAATTTAACAACCTGTAACTTACTTACATTATCATCAAATTCAAAAGGTAAAGGGTCATCAGTTTTTAAATTATTATTGTCTTTATCAATGTCGTCATGATAGTAGTGCTTATTGTTAGCTTTGTAGTTATTTATTGCTGTATTAACCATAATTCGACGCATCCAGCCTTCAAAAGATCCTTTTCCTTCAAAGGATTTGATTTTTTGAAATACTTTAATAAAACCTTCTTGGAGAACATCTTCTGCTTCATCTTTTGTTTTGCTATACCTATAGCATACACCTAGCATTAGCGGTGCATACTTTTTGTATAATAAAGCAAATGATTTGTGCTTTCCCTCTTTGCACTCCTCTATAATCTGGATTTCTCCAACCATTTTGATTTTTCTGTTACTAGTTAGACAGACCGTTTTGTAGAGGGTTGCCTAGTAAGCATAATTTTTATATAGTCTTTGCAAGAAAACGCCAAATACTACGTTACTCTCGTTTTGAAAACAGTCATTTACAAAAGCAAACTCCTTGGTTTTCAAAACTTCGAAAAGCCTTGTCTTAGACGTCTTCTTATCAAAGACTTAGAAAAAGAGGTGTTTTCTTGTTGACACTATATAGGGTTGTTAATAATAGCAATTAAATTTCAAGATGTGTTTTTTAAATCCATAGTTTTTTTGGTTTAGCGAATTTGGAAAATATTTGCATCCAGCTGAAGTGGAAGGAAATATTTTTCAAGGAAGATTAACCCAAAAAGGTAAAAATTTAACAGAGTATTTTTTTATTTAACTGGTATAATAGTATGTATAGCTATTGTTTTAGTTAGTTTAAAATGATAAATAATTAAATTTATTTTTAGAATTAGTTCCAAAAAGTAATACTTTTCTTAACTTTGCTGATTAACTAGTATGTACGTATGGTTTGCAAGTAGTATACTTCATAATCTAATCTTAATTGCAAACTAAATTTATAATAATAATATATTAAACCTATGATTTTCTCACTTAATAATATTATAAGTAAACTTACACATGATCCTAAAAAGAATATTCTAGTAATAATAAGAGAAACAAAAGTTTTATTAAGAGGATCGTTTTGTGTGTATAATAAACTTGATTCAGAGCACTCCATATTAACCGGTATAACAAGTGAGATGGGCAATGATGATTTGCCTCTTGTTGATACAGCTTCGGGACATGTTTGTTATGAGGCAACCATTGCTGGATTGGATAAACCCGTTGTAATTAATGACTTGAGTAAAACAGAGTACATTTTGTCTGATCCTATTGTTGCAAAATTTAATTTGAAATCATACTTAGGAGTTCCAGTTAGGTTAAGTAATAAAACCATAGGTGCTTTGGCAATAGTTGATACTGTAACCAGAGATTTTACAGATTCGGAAATTGAAGTAATAAGTACGCTTGCCTTGTTACTTATGCTTGAAGAAGAGCATTTATTAACATATACTGGATTAGAAAGAAGTGAAGTTAGGTATCGTACTGTTTTTGAAAATGCAAATGATTGTATGGTATTGTTAAATAATAATACAATTTTTGATATTAATAACAAGGGGTGCCAGATGTTTGGTTATACTCGTGATGATTTAATTGGTAGTGCAATTAATGATATATCTTCAAATTCTGAAGAGATAGAGAATGGAAATAATTATAATAGAGAGGATTTTCTTTCAAAAGCACTTAAAGGATATCCACAAAGTTTTGATTGGATACATCAAAAAAAAGATGGGTCAAAGTTTTTCGCAGAAATTAGTCTTACTAAGCTTGATGGGAGTGATGAGTATAATGTTCTTGCCATAATTCGTGATGTTAATAAGCGAAAAGAATATGAAAAAGAATTAATTGAGGCAACTAAAAAGGCAAACCATGCTAATAAATTAAAATCAATGTCATTAGCAAGTATGTCGCATGAATTGCGAACACCATTAAATTCGATAATTGGTTTTTCTGATTTACTTTTAGATGAGGATACCACCGACAATGAGAGAGCGCAGTTTACGCAACTTATACAAAGTGCCGGCAGATCGTTAATGCAGTTAATTGGTGATATTATTGATATATCGAAGATTGAGGCCGGTGAGGTTACAATTCAGAAAGCTGAATTTAATGTTAATAGCTTTTTACAAGAAATTTTTCTAGCTTTTAATCACGAAAAGGAGAATAGAGAGAAATCAAATATAGAACTTAAGCTGATACTATCGGATCAGATAAATGATTTGAAAATAGAAACAGATGCACATCGTCTACGACAGGTGTTTAGCAACTTGTTGACAAATTCCTTAAAATTTGTGGAAGAGGGGTATATAGAGTTTGGGTATTCAAGTGTTTCACCTAATAATATACAGTTTTTTGTGAAAGATACCGGAGTAGGTATTAATGCCGATAAGAAGGATATTATTTTCGATCAATATGGTCAGGATAAAGATAGTTATGGATGGAATAAAGAAGGTACTGGTTTAGGATTAGCTATAAGCAAGTCGTTTGTAGAATTGTTAGGTGGAGATATATGGGTTGATTCAGAATTAAATGAGGGGTCAACTTTTTACTTTACAATTCCATTGAATGTTACCCCTGTTAGTAAAACAGATAAATATTTGAATAAATCATTAAACATTGATTGTGTAAATTGGTCGAATCATACAATACTTATTGTTGATGATGTTAGGCAAAATTATATTTATCTTAATGGCTTATTGGTTCATACTAAAGCAACCATTTTGTGGGTGCAAAATGGCAAAGAAGCTGTTGATATTTGTCGTGAAAATAAATCTATTGATATGGTTTTGATGGATATAAGGATGCCTGTGATGGATGGCTTTGAAGCATCAAAAATTATTAAAGATGATAATCCGGATATTTGTATAGTTGCACAAACAGCTTTTTCGAGTAATGAGGATAGAAAAAAAAGCCTTGATAATTTGTGTGATGGCTATCTAGCAAAACCAATTAGCTATAGGGAACTATTTTCTGTTTTAACAAAACTTTTTGGGTAATTGCATTGCGGCAGTAATTGAAGTGGCAGCTTATTGAATTGGCATCTGATACTTTTTGTTAGTATACGGAGGCGGAGGCACGGAGCCAACGTAATACTTACAAAAATACAGCTGGCAAGAAATAACTACAACGGAAAGTACGCTCGGCCGCCCAAAAAAATACAATAGTTGTAAAATATGAGTGTGGAAGCAAAAAAAATACTAACCGCTTACTGGGGACATTCGGAGTTTAGACCGATGCAAGAGGAGATAATTGACTCAGTACTTGGTGGTAATGATACACTTGCTTTGTTACCTACCGGTGGCGGAAAATCGGTTTGCTTTCAGGTGCCGGCATTAATAAAAGAGGGTACTTGTATTGTAATTACGCCATTAATTGCTTTAATGAAGGATCAGGTTGCCAATCTTAAGAAGATGAATATTAAGGCGGCAGCAATATATTCAGGTATGCACCGGGATGAAGTTGAGTCTGTTTATTCAAATGCATTGGCAGGTAATTTAAAATTTATCTACATCTCGCCAGAAAGGCTCGCCACACCTGTTACTCGAAATGTTATTGGTAGGATGAAGGTTAGTATACTGGCCATTGATGAGGCTCATTGTATTTCGCAATGGGGATATGATTTTCGACCTCCCTATTTAAAGATATCAGAAATAAGACCAATTATTCCCAATGTTCCGGTGCTGGCATTAACAGCAACTGCAACTCCAATTGTTGTAACTGATATAATGAAAAAGCTTGAGTTTAAGAGAGATAATGCACTAAAAACAAGCTTTGAGAGAAGAAATTTGTCGTATAATGTTTATAAAGAATTTGATAAAACCGGTTTTTTAATAAGAAAGTTAAAAGAAGTAGATAATTCGGCAATTATTTATGTTCGTAGTAGGAGGAAGACACGTGAACTTGCCGAAGTGTTGGATAAAAATGGAATTAGTGCTACATATTACCATGCTGGACTCGATGCAAAAATGCGGGATAATAGGCAGAAAGACTGGACTTTAGGTAGGGTTAAAGTTATTGTTGCTACAAATGCTTTTGGTATGGGTATTGACAAAGCTAATGTTAGAAATGTGGTACATTATGATTTACCCGATTCAGTGGAATCCTACTTTCAGGAGGCAGGTAGGGCTGGTCGTGATTTACAACCTTCGGCAGCAACATTGTTATATAATTCAAATGATATTGTTAATGTAAAGGATAGGTTAAACTCATCGTTTCCTCCTATGACAACTATTCAGGCAGTTTATAATGCCATTGGTAATTATTTTCAAATACCTGAAGGCACAGGTAAGGATATGGGATTTAATTTTGATATTTCTGATTTTTCTAGTAATTATAATTTTAATATTCTCCATGCCTATAATTCCATTAAATTTCTAGAAAGGGAAGGCTTTCTTCTTTATATACAGTCGGCAGGACAATACTCGAAACTTTTTGTTCCGTTAAATAAATCAGATTTGTATACATTTATTGTTAATAACCCAGGATCTGATCGTTTGTTGAAGGAAATAATGAGGTCATATTCAGGTATATTTACTGATTATATAAATATTAATGAAACTCTGTTAGCAAAACGTGCAGAAATGATGCGTGAGAATGTTATTAAAAAATTAATTTATTTTGATCGGCAAAAGGTTATAAGCTATATTCCAATAAAAGTTAAGCCTCAGTTGGTTTTTTCGTACGAGAGGTTAAGTGCTAAGCATATACAGTTATCGGATGAAAATTATAAAAATCTTAAAGAATCATCAGAAAAAAGATTGGAGGCAATGCTTAACTTTGTTACCAACTCAATTGATTGTAGGAGTAGTTTGTTGTTGGAGTATTTTGGTGAGAAAAAAGTTAGACGATGTGGTATTTGTGATGTTTGTGTTGCTAAGAATAAAGCTGACTTAAATGAAATAGAATTTGATAGTATTCAAAAACTGATTAGTATTAGCTTGAAGAAAAATCCAAAACATCTATTTGAACTTATATCTTCAGTAGATGGTTATGAGGAAGACGACATTATTCAAGTTGTTAGGTGGTTAATTGACAATGGTAAAGTAATTAGACATAACGACGAAACACTAAGTTGGTATAAACAGCTGGATCTTGGGTTTGACTAAGATATTAATAATATAACAGTAATTTATTAGTTTTATTTACTATTATTGTAATAGTTATTTTGTAAGTATTTAATAGTGTGAGTAGGTTAGTATTAAGGGCTTTTATTTGATAAGTGTAATTTATAACAACAAAAGTATGAAAAAATTAGTTATTGTATTCTTATTTATTTCGCAACTTTCATTTTCACAGTCGGTTAACCGGCAATATGTTGGTCTATCCATTGGAGCATCATTACCTATGAGTGATTTTAAGAAAGCAGTTTTGTCTGATTCAACTTCAGGGTTTGCCAAAACAGGCATTGCACTATCATTTGATTATGCATATAGATTTACACATAATTTTGGAATGCAGCTGATTATTAATTATAGTGGAAATAGTTTAAATGATGGTAGCTACAAAGATCAATTGGAGGCTGTTAATCCCGATTATGGTATAAGTGTGGAAAGTACTGATAACTGGACTAGTGGGGGGCTGTTTTTAGGACCGTATTTAACATTCCCATTAACAAGTAAATTATCGTTGGACGTTAGAGCATTGGCTGGTTATTTTGGTTCTTATTCACCTAGAGTACTTATACGTACTACTAAAATTGAGGAACCAAGTGTTAAAGGTGAGTCCTATATTGAACGAGCTAGGGCTAATGGCTTTGGATATTTATTAGGTACAGGGTTTAAATACAGAGTTAAATCATATTATGTGTTATTGTTTGGAGATTATGTAAGCTCAAATCTAGAGTTTAAAGATGCGGTTGGTTGGGATTTGGATCATAAACCATATTCAACATCATTTAGTCAGAAAATAAGTTATATGAGCATAACAATTGGTGTTGGTTATATATTGTAGTAATTTATAAAAAAGTTAATGCAAAAAAAAAACGTCCTGAGTTATCAAGACGTTTTTTTTGTGTTTGTAAAATATTGTTATTTAACAACATTTGATAAATCAGCACCTGCTTTAAACTTAACTACTTTCTTTTCAGCTATGTCTATTTCTTGACCTGTTTGAGGATTGCGTCCCTTTCGGGCAGCTCTTGTAGAAATTGAAAAGGATCCAAATCCTACTAATGCAACACGGTCACCAGCTTTTAAAGCTTCACCTGTAGCACCAATAAAAGATTCAAGTGCTTTTTTAGCATCATTTTTGCTTAAGTCAGCTCCTGATGCCATTGCGTCAATTAATTGCGCTTTGTTCATTGTTAAAAATTTTAATTAATAATAAATTAAGTTGTCATTATGAAACAAATGTAATGCTAATACTTTAAAAAGCAAGTATAGCAAGCTAAATAGGCTACTTTTGTTAATAAAACCTCTAAATTGTTAATAAAATTATCTAAAACTTATTGTATTATTGAAAATAACTCTAAAATGGCTTACAATATTGAGATTGGTTATCTGAAGACCATTGACTGTCAAGTGTCAGCTGCTAACTATCTATTATAAATTGAATAATCACCTACAATAGTCTATATTCTACAATATTTTGGAAACCTCTGAGAAAGTCCTCTATTTTCATTCTCTTTTTTCCAGAAAGCTGCAATTCTAAAATAGAAACTAAACCAGATTTTGTGACAACATTCATATAAGTTTTACCATCAGTGATTATAGTACCGGTTGGATCAGTATTGTTTTTTTGAGAAACAATTGATACTTTATAAATTTTTATATTCTGTTTTATTTCTTGTGGAGAATATAAAGTAGAAAATGCGGCTGGGTATGGACTCAATCCTCTAACGAAATTATAAATATTTTCAGGTTCATTATTCCAATCAATACTACAAAATTCTTTTTCTATTTTAGATGCATTTTTTATAATTTCATTTTCTTCTACAAACGAAGACTGTTCCATTAATTTAGTTTTACCTTCCAATATTATGTCGACAGTTCTAATAATTAAATCAGACCCAGTTGTCATCATTTTATCATGTAGGGTGCCTACATCATCTGTACTTTTAATATCAACTTTTTCTTGTTTAATTATTTTACCGGTATCAATGTTTT
>Ga0307987_1002117_pt1 | contig 10519 bp, 12 predicted proteins | sample EllFjometagen181_FD_203157 | JGI IMG/M metagenome (GOLD analysis project Ga0307987, IMG submission 203157) | Marine microbial communities from Ellis Fjord, Antarctic Ocean - #181 | ecosystem: Environmental > Aquatic > Marine > Unclassified | place: Southern Ocean | collected 2014-10-08 | reverse complement strand
ACCCCTCCATTTGTAAAAGCCAGATAATACAATTTTCACAGTCATGAGTACAATTATTACATATAGCATAAGCATTAAGTTTATCAGGCACATTAAAATCCTTTTGGTCTATAACCTGGGTTTTGTGTCCGGCTTTACCCTTAGTGATACACACAGTTATTTTATCTTTTTTCATATAGTCCCTCCTTGATGCACCTGAGTGATCGAATAGGGATATTGAAGTTATGCTCCCGTAGTTCCCTCCTGGTTGTTTCCAAGCAGCATATAGGTGGCATTATGACGCCCAGGGCTAACCATTTGCAATCATTACAGAACACAGAATCAGATCTGGACTTCTCTTTTATAACTTCCGGATACCCGATATCTACCCCAGTTAACACTGGGGTTTTATTCCTATCCAGGTGATGTTTATCATTATCTCCTTTGCATTCATTACAAGGATACGTCTTGGATTCCCTATGATTATAAAGACAGTTCTGACAACTAATCTTATCTGCGTTACTTCTCTGAATATGATCTAAATTACCCATGTGTTACTCCTTGTTTTAATTTGTATACAATTGTATTCAATTCAAATTCATTAATACATATTCATCAGTATCGATCTTTTCTTGGGTTTCTTTCCCAGTTTCCCCAAGGAACTGATTCAGGTATTTACTGGTAGTCTTGGAAAAATTCCAGTATTTAGTATCTAATTGGACAATTTGTTCGCCACAAGCGTAGTAAATTTTGCATATAACAGAATCATAACTCTGGAATACTTTTATATCTCTTTCCCATGAGACACCAGTGCTATGGTAATACTCTTTACCCTCTATAATGAATTGGTTCGCTACCTTATTGCCTTTAGAACTAAGCATATTATATACTTTCATAATTTCCCTTATAAAACCTTAGTTAACCCAAAAGGGCTTTTTTGATACTAACCAATTCTGCTTTCTGGGTATCGTCAAGAGTACCCACAAGGGCTTTGAACCCTGCGTTAACTAATTCCCTTCCGAGTTTTCCCCCAGGTAAGCCAACGGTTTTACGCTCAGTTAATAGCTTAGCTTCAGCAGTAGCAGCCCTTTGTTTCGCATCAGCTAATTGAGCCTTTATTATAGCCATCTCCTGCTCTGTATAAACCTTGACTCCCTCTGTTACTACAGGGGGTAACCCGTCCACCAGATCAGTATTCCCAGGTGTATTATCAGATGTATTACCAGAATCCTTTTTCTCCTGTTCCTTGATATCCGCCTTTCCTGTTACTACGTCGCATATAGAATTGATCAATTTAGCGGTTATCCGCTTTTTACTCTCTGTTACTTTATCCCATACCGGGAGTATATATTTATCATCCAATGACGCCATTGGTCTACATTGGGCCTCATTAATAGGTCGCTCTGAGGGTTTAAATCCGGACTCTTCCAGGATACAATCAACCCTGTACGCTGCGATCATCTTATAGGCATAATCACGGGTGATATCAAAGAATATCTCGACGTAACTCTCGAAAGTCTTGAAACCCCTCTCTTTGTATAAATCGAGGTTATTAATAACATTCAATGCCTCGCCGATAACCCGGTACGACTTACTCGCAACCCTGATAGTACCTTCAAGGGTTATTAGATCTTTGCTGAGGTCTTTAGAGGTGATAGTCAAGATGGGGCCAGATATTTTAACGGTTTTCTTTGCTTCTGTCTTTGTGTCTTTCTTTGCTTCTGTCATGGTTACTCTCCTTGTTATAGGGTGAAGTTATAAAGTAAAATTGTACACGAATAATACACCAATTAACGTCAAGACTACGATTTGTAGTACTTCTATGATACGCTCAGGCATTCAATTCTCCTTGTTACTATGATTAAGTACTTGAACTGATGTTAATCCGAATAGACACCAGGTTATAGACTGAGCTGGTGTCTATTAAGGTAACACGAGGTTACAAAGGCTTAAATGATTATTGTATCGTTCTATTAAGAACTGCATAGGATATAATTAGTTAGCTGGATACCTGATGGGAATTGGGATTGATATAGGTAGCTATTGGAGGGTTCATATCCTGTACTCTATCAGGCCATTGATTAAGGGTTATTTAAGCAGGGTAGGTTGCTAAGCTATTCCTGGAGTTTACCCTAAATGGTTCACCTGAGTACACGAATTGTCAAAGAGCACATATTGAACAATTAGAAGATAAGTCTTATTTAAGGGGTTGTCAAGTCTTTTTATTCTTTTATTCTCTGTCCCCTCTGTGCTCCCCTGAGCCGTCCCCCGTCGTACAGTATTAAGGTATTGCAATCCGTGTGCCAAAAGGATCCTGGGGAGGTAATTAAATTGTAACCAGTTGATATAATTGGGGATAATACTAATAAAAAGAAAACTAAGCTCTGGACTGTGTACAATTGTATACAGAGCGTTGGTCAGTATCGACCATAATTGGTCAGATATGTACACAGGGGTATTAATCTAGTAAATCCTGACTTGTACCACAGAGTGACACCTGAGCGAAAACTAGGCTTCAACCCGATTATAGCGGATTGATACACTTCTGTCTCACCCTAATAACCCCTTAGCGATACTCCCAGGGGTGAACCGAGTGTACCAGGGTTATACTATACTAAATTGGTATAGTATAGATAAAAAAAACCCGAGTCTCCACTTAAGGGGAACTCGGGTTCATTGTTCGGTTGTACGTCGGTTGTACGTCGGGTGTATCTTAGTTGTTACCTGAAGATAAACTTAGGGTTATCTAACTATCCCCTTTAGGTAATCTTAGTTGTTACCTGAAGATAAACTTAGGGTTATCTAACTATCCCCTTTAGGTATTAACCGAGGGGGTACTGGGGGGAACTCGGGGTAGAACTTAGTATAGATACCCCCTTGTATTAATATAATATTTTACCAGAATGGACCCTTAGCTTATACTCAAGGTATACCCCCTTGTATAACCCTAGAATTTTACCAGAACGGACCCTCAGGGAATACACCGAGGTATCTCATAAGGTACTAGATCATACCCTCTAGGGTACATACGTTCCGTATAGTACGTATATAGTTACTTAGTTATAACTATATTATAATTATATTATATCGTACCTTAGTTAACCCTTAGGTATTAACTATATTATAATACTATTATATTATACTTATATCGTACTCTAGTTAACCCTTAGGTATTAACTATATTATAATACTATTATAATTATATTATATTATACTTATATCGTACTCTAGTTAACCCTTAGTTATACCTGTACTTTTCTATTTGCTTCCTCTACTAGTAAGGGAATTAGAATCTGTTATTATATCAACTGGTTACAACTGGTATTTTTAACAGACCAGAAGCTGGAGACCCCTGTGTACCAAGGATCTACAGATTCCGGTCTAAAAAGCCCTGAATTTTTTCCTCAGGAATGCCCGAAGGTACGCTCGTAGCTACTCTTGAAGGATATACTCGGTTGCCAATTCGTTAAATGTCTCTGTTTATCGTTCCCTGTTCCGAGTCCTGTATTAGGATCTAAGACTCCTCTTCGGACTAACTGCTTAGAGAATTCCTCGGGTGCTGTCTGGACTTCATCAGGGGCTACCTGAGCTTCTTCATAAGCTGTGAATTCTTTAGCTATATCGATAGGGTCTTGCGCCCAGGTGGATGGTTTAAATGTGTTCATGCGACTCCTTATTGTACTCCTTATTGTACTCCTAGTACGTGCTCGATGTACTCTGTAGGCTGGTCCTTGAATTCCGGATAAGCCTGTTTCTTTAGTTTATCTCTGTAGTACTCTTTGTTGTAAGCATTCATTGGTCCGATGTTCCCAACTCTGACTGCTGACCAGACTGTATAAGCTAAGGTCTTCCTGGCTCCGTTCGCTAGACTCAGTTCCCTGAGGCATAGATCAGCGAATACCCTAGGGTAATCCTCAGAGTCCTTGTTATAGAGCCAGTCGTGAACTACAGCAGCCTCTGCTACCGGAGTTGCAGCCGGGGCGCAGATAGAATGGAATACTCTGGGTACAGAAGCGTGATCTGTGATGTAACCCCGAGGTACAACTATAGTACCCCGAGGTGTTATTACAGAAAATTCTTCTGTTAGCATCCAGAGCTTCGGCCCTATCTTAACGGTGTACAGATAAGATTTGAGCTCCCACTCCTTCACGGTTAGCCCCCGTTCGCTACGAGGAACTTAGTGAAGTTAGCTGCTGAGATGATCTCCCAGTCGCCAGCCCCGGTTACTGCTAGAACGGTAACTGGGGATACGCACCAGTCGCCTACAGCGATATCATTATAGTCTACAGAATTCAGATCATCAACTGCTACAGACTGACCATCCATAGATAGAGTTACAGTAGCCTCGTCTGTTTCCAGAAGAGTCCAAGTACCACCAGTTGTGTACGTGGTGAACGCTGTGGAGTCAATAACTACACTGAAGGTATCAACGCTAACTACAGTAACCTCGTATTCACCAGAGGTAAGTTCAACCATATCTCCAGCGTCAATAGTAGCTACATCTCCTGAAGTCATTCCGTGTGCTGCATCAGTAATAACAGCAGGGCTAGCTTTAGAGATAGCAGTAATATCTAGTGCTCCAGCAGCAACGGCTACACCAACTTTAGCTGTAATTTTATCACCCATCCAAACCTTCGGCTGTCCTTGAATCTTTAACATAAGTTCTCCTTGTTAGTTAACTGCGTAATACGTAGCGAAATTAGCGGCTGTCACGTGTTCCCACACAACGGTCCTAGTGGATACCCCGAGTAGAGTCACAGGGGTTACGATGTAATCCCCGACTACTACATCAGCGTACGTAGCTATAGTACTCCTGGTTGCACCATCGCTGGTAACAACGCTCACAGTACCGTCACTAGCGTCATCCGCTTTAGAGGCAATCTTGTCGCCTATGAACTTCCTAGGCTGTCTTTGAATATTTAACATACATCTCCTTACTTGAATCGACCAAGGGCATTCCCCATCGGTCCTGGGTGTATAGCGTGATTATCCTGATACCGATGTCTCCAGACACCGAAAGGGTCACGCTGGAAGTCTTTGAGTTTCTGGGCTTTCTTCTGGGCTATAGCCCGGTTAGCATCCTTGCTGATACTCTGCATAAGATACGTTACTCCTTGGGATAAACTCTCGAGTCTATCATCGTGAATCAAGGAACCTCTGTCTCTAGTTAGTTTACACATCTGGAATAACAATTGGTACTGCGTCCTGGTTTCAGTTGGATACTTCTCTGTACTGATTACGTCATGCTCTATGACTCGTGTATCAATTAATAACCTGTGCGATCCTACGACTGGATCGAGAGCATCAATAATCCGTAACTCTTTCTGACCTGCTGACCAGACCTCTTCCATGTCTACCTTAACGTCTCGCTTAATGCACATACCTCGCAGAGCCTCTGTGTACGCTCCGTTACCATAATTCTTCTCTACGAGTACTTTATTAACTCGGTACTTCAGAATCAGATCTACGAGTAAATTCAATCGGTCCTCAGTTGTACCTCCGGGGATACCTGTAACCCACTTAGCGATAATGAATCCATTGCATTCATAAAGAATACTGACACCAGTTTCATCCCCATTCTGTCCTCCTCCTGCTGGATCTATACTCATAAGACGTATACTATACGGGAAGTATTCATCATGTACCTTCACAGGTGCATAGAGTTTCTCCTTAGTCAAGATTGAGCCAGTAGCCATAGGGACTCTGTGGGCCATGTCGTTACCCCAGATGAACTTCCCAGGACACTCTTCTTCATCGAATGTATGTATCATTAAGTCATTCAGTTTCAATGGGTATCTATCAGCGTCCATCAAGGAAGTATTCAGCATGAACTGTAAGTTAAAGTAAGCTAGTCCTTGATCTAATTGCTTACGAGTTAGTATCTCTTCATCCATCATAACATCGTCAGTAGGTTGTCCTAAGTCTCCAACCGGACCACCGCCTTCTCTTAACATGGGGTCAGCGTACATCCGCACCTTGATATACGGGGCAAGGTGTTCTCCGTACTGGTCTTCCATCTCTAGTGAAGGGTAACGTCCGGGGTAGATCCTTACCTCGAACCCACGACTAGGTAATCTATTATAAATTGAGTCTGTACTCTGAGGTGTACCTAAGTACACTATCCGGCCTTTAGAGTTAATACTCGTGAAGTTCAGGGTTAAATGCTGTAGTTGTTCTCGCATGATTTCCGTCAAGGAGTTCTTTGAGGACTCTATATCATCAGCGATCAATAGATCAGCCCTGAACCCCTGGATACTAGAAGTGACACCCATGCAAGCTATCGAGGGAGACTTATCTGCTCCCTTGAGTTGCCAATGGATATCGTACGCTTCTATTGAAGCTCTAGCTCCGGGGTGATTCTTATCGCACCTAAGGATTTCTAACTCAGGCATACTGTTAATGAGCTGGATACACCAAGTACTAATCTGTTTAGCCATTTTAGAGCCAGCAGATAATATAAGTACTCTCGTAGTTGGATCATGAATTAAGCAGAAGACACCGTAGCATCCTGTGATAGTAGTCTTAGCTTCTCCTCGCTGCGCCTGGACCATACTGTACAAAGGCCCATTAGCTACGTACGCTGCGATATCGTACTGCATGTCAGAAGGAGTGAACCCGAGGAGCATCTCAGAGCAATCAGCATAGAAATCCCGGAAGTCCTTGTAGTGTTCCTGGAGTTTCCTGAGTTCATCCCAACGCCAGTCTGTTTCTTGTTGTATCTCGTGCTCACTCATACGTTCTCCTGTTAGCCACTAAACGGTCTTATTGTAGATTCAAAGTGAGACACAGTAATTACATCATCATCAGCGTCAGAGGTAATCTGTAATTGTATTGTATCATCTTTAGCTAAACTAAATACGGTTGTGCCTGATATAGATATCTCTTCATCAGCAGTATTGAAGTAAGTACCCATGACACTAGCTCCGGTTACACTTAAAGTTGCTCCTGTCTTTGCTACACCGATATGAGCAGTCCTGTGAGCATCCTCAGACGCTACAGTAGCACTCCAGTCTATTTCAAAGTACCGGGTAGTATCATATAAGTACTTAATTTTATCAGTATCTAGTTCAAATCCTTTCATTACAGTATTCGTGAATGTACCTAAGATAGGAACGAAGGTATTCGCAGTTGTTATTGTAGTAGCAGTTGCTGTGGGTAAATAAGTAGCTACGTACGCCTGGAGTCGCTTGGTGTATAAACTACGTAACCACCAGTTAGTACCATCAGAGTACATAGTGAGGCAATTATAATCTACATCAAACAATAACGTAGCAGAACCTTCTATAGTCTCAGCCCCTTCTGTGGCGACTGTTATGTTATAAGTACTAGCTCCTCTAGCATCCTTGATTTCTAATAGTCTTCCTAATACAGATAACGCTGTGGGTACAGTTATAGTAACAGCCCCGGCGTACGTTACGTGCAATAAGTTATCCGTTGCGAGTACTGTGTAAGTAGCTGCGTTAACTACAGTGATACCCTCTAGTCTAGCCCCGGTTGTACTCACAGATCCTACTATAGTTGTATCTCCTGCTATTGTGATCTCCCCGGTTACACCAAGGGCGCCCGTGAGTGTAGTATCACCTATGATCACAGGATCTCCAGTAATAGCAGGGATACCAGTTAAGGTTACATCCCCGGTTATAACTGGGTCACCCGTGACGGTAACTCCGCCGGTAACTGAGGTTGCACCTGTGCGATCCAAGTCCCCTGTGTGAATTATATCCCCAGAGATCGTAGCGTCCTCTGAGCCGTACGTTGTGTCTACTCCGTAATTAGTACGGAGGTCATCTCTGAGTTTAGTCAAGTAGCCTCCTTATTTTAAGTTCTTTCTTTTCTCTATAGCGTCAACCTCGTATTCCTTCAGGAACATAGGAGCGTCTTCTTTAGCAGCTATGTACTCTCTGAGTGACCGGATTGACTTAATGTCAATCTCTCTTAACTCTGAAACTACTTGGTTAGAAATTCTTTGTGTCTCTGCATCTACAAGATCAGCAAGAAAAGCATCAGTTTCTTCCTGGGTTTCAAATCTATCAACTTTTTCCCAGGTCTGCATGGCTTCGGTTTCAGTGATAACAATCCCAGCGTCAATGACTTTTTCAATATTTATGTGTGCTGGCTGTGGATTGTCAATAAAAGGAATAAACCCAAACTCTGCCACATGCTCCGGTAAGATTGTTTCAGGCAAACCGATTGTGACAATCTGCCTGACTCTTTGCTTAGTAGTCTTTCCCCAATCTTTGTGATACCAATGTTTATACATTTATTTCTCCTTTATATACTTGAAAAATTACATTCTGAGCATTGAATTTCCTTTTTTAAATTAGCCAATGGCTCTGACCAGTCTTGAAATTTATGTTGTTTGAAAATCTTAACAGAATCATACCAATCTGTTTTAGTTTCATGTTGCGCCCAGATATAATAAGCCAATGTCGGAACAATCACCCAGGTTGGCCTACCCAATGCTGCTGCCATGTGTGGTATAGAAGTACAGCTCGATACAATTAAATCAAGATTCTGCATTGCTGCCGCTGTATCATCCCAAGTTTTTAATTCCTGTGATAAATCTGTTACATGATCAGGCAGGTCAATCATCCCATCGTCACGTTGCAGAGAATAGATTTCTGTTTTATCTGTGCTTACAGCATCAATTAATCCTACTGGATTTAATGTTCTCCAAAGTTCCTCTTCATAACAAGTATTCCCTGCCCACCTGATACCAACCTTTATTTTATCTGACTTTATTATTTCTGACCACTTTTTTATGTATTCAGGATCAGCTTTTAAATATGGTTCACCTGTTACTTTTTCAATCCCAAGAATATCAATAGCGTTCATTGAAGGAATCCAATAATCAAACTCTTGCTGTCCTGAAAATTCTTTATCAACAACCGTTCCAAGCTGACTAAAAATAGGCATTAAGGACTTACTGCAACCGATAATAACTTTCGCCTGTTGTTTGATAAGTTCTTTTGCAAACCTGACCATGATAATTTCATCACCAAGTCCACACTCGCACTGGAAAAGGACAGTTTTATCTTTTAAATCCTGACCTGAATAAATAGGCTTATCAGTTTGAATATCAGGCTTTGCATATACACCAGCTTTCCTTCCCCGGTTTAAACCTTTGTAGCCTTCAAGCAAGTTTCCATTTCTTATTAAATGCCAAGCATTGTTAAAGGCTATTCTGTCACTATCAGGATTAAAATCAAAAGCCTGTTTACTCACTTCAAAAGCCTTATCTGGTTTTCCTTGTGCTGAGTATAGAAGTTCAAGGTCAAGCATTAAATCTGCAATCATACCCTTGCTGATTTTTTCAGCACCTTTAAGTGTTTTGCCTATTTCAAGCATTTGTTTTAAATTAGCCATCTGTTTTAATTCCTGTTGTGTGATATGAGCCACAACTCATAGAACTCCAATCCGTTAAAGAACCAACTTGAACTGGACTGGATAAATTAACTACATCTCCTTGACCTAATTGACCATAGTCGTTAACTCCAAATGTCCATAAAGTCCCGTCTGTTTTAATTCCTGTTGTGTGGTTATAACCACAACTCATAGAACTCCAATCTGTTAATGACCCAACTTGAACTGGACTGGATAAATAAACTATATCACCTTGGCCTAATTGACCATAGTTGTTACGTCCAAATGTCCATAAAGAGCCATCTGTTTTAATCCCTGTCGTGTGATATGAGCCACAACTTATAGAACTCCAATCTGTTAATGATCCCACTTGCACTGGACTAGATAAATTAACTACATCTCCTTGGCCTAATTGACCATAGTTGTTATGTCCAAATGCCCATAAAGAACCATCTGTTTTAATTCCTGTCGTGTGAGATGAGCCACAACTCATAGAACCCCAATCTGTTAAGGATCCTACTTGAACTGGACTCGATAAATTAACTGTATCACCTTGGCCTAATCCACCATAGTAGTTACTTCCAAATGTCCATAAAGTCCCATCTGTTTTAATTCCTGTTGTGTGATATGAGCCACAACTTATAGAACTCCAATCTGTTAATGATCCTACTTGAACTGGACTTGATAAATTAACTACATCTCCTTGACCTAATTCACCATAGTAGTTACGTCCAAATGTCCATAAAGACCCATCTGTTTTAATTCCTGTTGTGTGATATAGGCCACAACTTATAGAACTCCAATCTGTTAATGATCCAACTTGAACTGGACTTGATAAATTAACTAGATCACCTTGGCCTAATCCACCAAAGTCGTTATATCCAAATGTCCATAAAGTCCCATCTGTTTTAATTCCTGTCGTGTGGTATTCGCCACAACTTATAGAACTCCAATCTGTTAAAGAGCCAACCTGAACCGGACTTGATAAATAAACTATATCACCTTGGCCTAATTGACCATAGTTGTTACGTCCAAATGTCCATAAAGACGGTCCACTCACCCCTCCACTAAGCCCTAATAAGCCTAAAACCGCTAAATTAGTCATTATGGCGTAGCCTCCGCAAAATCAGCACTATCAGACTTAAACATCCACCAAAGTGTCCCGTTGATATTTGCG
>Ga0307987_1002116_pt1 | contig 10524 bp, 18 predicted proteins | sample EllFjometagen181_FD_203157 | JGI IMG/M metagenome (GOLD analysis project Ga0307987, IMG submission 203157) | Marine microbial communities from Ellis Fjord, Antarctic Ocean - #181 | ecosystem: Environmental > Aquatic > Marine > Unclassified | place: Southern Ocean | collected 2014-10-08 | reverse complement strand
TACGTGCATCGGAGAAAGTAAGTATCAAACCAAACTCATTCAAATTAATTCCACTTGGTGTAGCGATGCAACTTCCAGAAGGATATGAAGCACATATTAGTCCAAGAAGTTCAACATATGCTAACTTTAGAATTATGCAGACGAACGGTGAAGGCAAAATCGACAATTCGTACTGTGGAGACAATGACATGTGGTACATGCCTGTTAGGACTTTTGAAAATACAGCTACAATTAGACTTAATGATAGAATTTGTCAGTTTAGAATTATGAAAGTTCAACCTAAAATTGAATTTACTGAAGTAAAAGAACTTAAAGCAAAAGATCGTGGTGGTTTTGGAAGCACTGGTAAATCATAAAGTAAAGTAAAGTGAAATAAATGTCTTGACAAAATTCCCTCTCTATGTTATAATGTTTTTATAATTAAACATAGAGAGGGAAATTAAATGATTACATGTACAGATTTAGAGGAACAGATTAAGGGCCAAATAGACCAGACAAACCAATCAAACGATGATCAAAATGATGTTATTATATTTGATAATCTTCTTTTACAAATAGCCAATGAAAATGGTTTATTGTTAAAGGATTTGAAAGGTATTTTATATCATAATAAATCAGGTTATTATGAAACAAGTGGTTATATTTCTGGTAAAAGAATGTCACTTCAAAACCTAATAGGAACATTTAAGAAAATCATTAAGAAGATATTCATTGATATTGAAAAATCATTAGATTATAAATTAACATATAATGAAAAGTTGAAAGTTTTACATTACATTGAATATAATATGAGAGTAGAAAATAATTTTATATAACCAAACAAACTGGAGATTTAACATGCAAGAATATCAAATTAGAATATTGAAAACTTATCCTGAAGTTACAGATGAATTATTTTATAAAATAACAAAAGCTGGACTATTAACTGGATCAAAGGTATTTGGGGGACATAAAGACGGATCAGATATTGATTATATTATGATGTACGATGAAAAATTAACACATGAATTACTTCCTTATAGTTTTTATTCTGAAGGATCAGTAACTAATTCTTCCACATTATTTACTTTTTATGTTAGATATAAAGGTGATTATATTAATGTGATTGTTACTAAATTAGAGGAAGATTATAGCTCATGGATTAGAACTCATGATTTGGTAATAGAGTTAAATCATAGTAGTAAATTCAAAAAACTGATGCAAGATAAGAAGTTTAGAGTAGAACAATTTCAACTTATAAGAGAACAATTTGGTTGGACTCAATGTAATCCATTTGAAACAATAACATCAATGAATGTATCATAACCAACATAATCAGGAGGAACAAAATTCCAATTTACGAATACAAATGTCCTAAATGTAATAAGACATTTGAAAGGATAGTTAAAAATGAGGAAGAGATAGTTGTATGTGGTTGTAAGTATATTGCTAAACGATTATTTCCAAATACATTCAATTTTGAATTGAAAGGAAAGTGTTGGGAAAAGGATTCATATTCAACGAAGAAAGAAACAAAATGGAAACCTTGACTAAATGGGAGAATTAAGATGACGGTTGATTATGAAGTTAAAGATGAAATCATTAAAGGTAGAGATTTACAACCTGGTGATTGTGTTAGACAAAAAGACAGGTCAAAAACCACATATGGTAATGAATTAGGAATTATTATGTCTACAACATTACATGATACCAAACGTGGTAGAGAATTAAAAAAGTTTTATAATGAACCAGCATATGAAATATATGATATTAATTCACCATATGAAGGTCCCTTTTCAACCAGTTTTAATCTCGAACAAGAATTTAATTTAATTAGATCTAGAAAAGATATACTACATATTTATAAAACTATCGATTATGAATTGTTGAAGCAATCTTCAAAATTAATGAAACAAAGTCATAATCTTGATGAAATTAAGGGTGAAGCAGTTGAACGTATGAATGAGAGACTTGAAAAGTTAAAAAAGAAATAACTAAACTAACTAATATATAATAGGAATCTAATGACAAATGATTATGAAGAAAAAGACGAAATCATTAAAGGTAGAGATTTACAACCTGGTGATTGTGTTAGAGCAATATGTTGGGCTGAAAATAGAGATGTAAATGATACTGGAATTATAATGGCTACATCTTTACATGATACAACTCGTGGTAAGGAATTAAAAGAATTTTATGGTAATGAACCTGCATATGAAATATATGATATTAATTCACCAACTAATGGTCCTTGTTCAACAAGATTAAATCCTGAAAAAGATTTTAATTTAATTAGATCTAGAAAAGATATACTACATATTTATAAAACTATCGATTATGAATTATTAAAAGAATCAGCAGATTTACTAAAACAAAGTTTTAATATCGATGATGTTAAGGATTTGGCATTTGATCGTATAAATGATAGACTAAAAGTTAAAAAGAAATAACTAATCTAACTAAAATATTATAAGGAGATAAATGAGTATAAGACAAAGTATAAGCCAAATGATATGGGAAAAGAAATATCAAAATAATAATGAGACAGAAGATGAATTCTATAAAAGAATAGCTAATGGACTATTTGGAGAATGTGAAGAATATGATGAAGAGATTCGAGAATATGAAAAGATATTAGCAACAAATGATATAAGAGAACTATTTAGACAAAAATTTGCTAATCATGAATGTTCTCTTGCAGGTAGAGGTTTATATGGAGTAGGTTCAGGTAAAACACAACAAACTTTTTCTAATTGTTTTGTTCAACCTATTAAAAAAGATTCATTAAATGCTATCATGGAAGCAGCAAGAGAAGCAGCAATGACAATGAAAGCTGGAGGAGGTGTTGGATATAGTATTTCTATTCTAAGACCTTCTTCTGTTAAGATTTCTTCTTCTGATTCTAATTCATCGGGAGCTGTATCATTTCTCAAGATATTTGATTCAACTTGTTCAGTAATTAAAGCTGGTGGAGATAGAAGAGGTGCTCAGTTATGTGCTTTAGGTGTTTGGCATCCAAGTATTAAAGAGTTTATTACTGCTAAAAGAAATGGTGGATTGACTAATTTCAATCTATCTGTTTTTATTCCAGATGAGTTTATGACAGCAGTTAAGAATGATTTAGATTGGGATTTAGTATTTCCAGATACAAAACATCTTAAGTATGAAGAAGAATGGGATGGAAATATTAAGTTATGGAAAGAGAAAGGATATAAAGTAATCATTCATGAAACAGTTAAGGCAAAAGAATTATTTGATCTAATAATGGAGTCTAATTATAATTTTGCTGAACCTGGTGTATTATTCGAAGATACTATTAATAAGAAAAATACTCTATGGTATGATGAATATATTCAAACTACAAATCCATGTGTAACTGGAGACGCTTTAGTTGATGTAATTGTAGGTGGTTATAGAGAAAGAATACATATTAAAAAAGCAGTCGAAATATTCAAACTTGGTGTTGATATCGATATTCTATCATATAATACAGATGAAAAGAAAAATGAATATAATAAAGTTACTTTCGCAGATATGACGAGAAAAGACGCTAAGTTGTTAAGGATAACCGATTCAGAAACAAATAAATCAATTAAAGTAACACCAGATCATTTAGTATTTACAAAAAGAGGATATGTTAGAGCAGATGAATTACTTGAAGATGACAAATTATGTTTTGTCAAGGAGGATATTTAATGTTAATAATTGAAGAAGTACAGAATGAAGATGTTTATGATTTTACTGTAGAATATAATCATAACTTTTTTGCTAATGAAATACTTGTTCATAACTGTGGTGTTTAAGTTCGCCTCAGTATAAAAACTCCGGAATTAAGCGGGAAAGCTGAAATGCCAATCCGAACTGAAGGATGATTGTAATATATCGTCCAAGGGCAGATTGAACAGAATATATAATGATCTATGCTTGTAGTTTTGTAGTTTTCTTGATATGATAAGTAATGATAGAAATAGATTGACGTTTAGGTAATTCAAAGTTACCAAAGATACTCAAAGGATGTATCCCGTCAATCTACATTACTATTTATCAAAGGAACATATATGGAAATCTACACACCTACTCTATCCAGAGACGATCTACAATCCCAATTAATCGAAATAAAAAATACTAATAAAACCATGCATTGGAATAATATTATTTTAAGACCATTCCGTGATGATATTTTATTTTATACTAAGGAATTTGATAAGTTTGATAATATCACAAAATCAGAAAGAATATATGTAATAATTAATAACCTAACATATAGACCGAGATGTCGTTGTGGAGAATATAGAAAATATTTAGATTCTGGAAATTATTCTACATATTGTTGTAAAGAATGTATGACTAACAAACCAGTGATTCAAATAATCAAGACGTTTGAAGATCGTGAAGATTTACAATTACAATTAATTGAAATAAGAAAGAATAATAAAAAAATGCGATTGTATAGTTCAAAATTTAACCAATTCAGATCAGCTATATTATTTTACACTAATGAGTTTAATAAGTTTAACGATATTACAAACCCAGAGAGAATACATGCTATAATCAACAATCACCAAGATAGACCTAAATGTTATTGTGGTGAATATGTAACATATGGAGGTGGTGGAGTTTATTCTACATATTGTAGTAAAAACTGTGCGAGTAATAGTCCATTAGTAAGACAACATTATAAAGAGACAATGTTAGAAAGATATGGACATGAAAACCCATTCCTATTTGATGACCACCAGGATAAATCTAAAGCAACTCGATTAGAAAGATATGGTGATGAAAATTATAATAACCAAGCAAAATATAAAGAGACTATGTTAGAAAGATATGGAGTAGAACATACTTTACAATATCAAATTTTCTTTGATAAACAAATAAAATCATCATTCAATAGAAAACCATTTACATTTTTATCTGGTAAAGAAGTAATGGTTCAAGGATTTGAACCACAAATATTAGCAGAGTTGGTTCATCATTTTGATGAAGATGATATTATAGTAGGAGGTAAGAATGTACCTGAGATTTGGTATTATACAGATGATGGGAAGAAACATCGTTACTTTGCAGATATTTACGTTAAATCAAGGAATATGATTATTGAAGTCAAAAGCACACATACATTGAGATTAGAAAAAGGAAGTCAACAACCTGTAGATGAAGTAATTTCACATAATAATTTATTGAAACGACAGGCTTGTATAAATGATGGTTTTGTATTTTGGTTTGCTGTTGGAGAATAAGGTATAAAGAATATATTATGTATTAGAATAAAAAATGAGGAGATGTTGAATGATAATAATTGAAGAAGTACCAAATGAAGATGTTTATGATTTTACTGTACAAGACAACCACAATTTCTTTGCTAATGAAATACTTGTTCATAATTGTGGCGAACAACCTTTAGTATCACATGGAAGCTGTAATTTGGGACCAATTAATTTATCTAATCATGTAATAAATGCGTTTTATGATTCAGCTGAATTTGATTGGAAATTATTTGAACAATCAGTTAAAGTAATGGTAATTGCTCTCAATAAAATGATTGATATTAGTTATTTTCCTTTACCTGAACAATTACAAGAAGTAGATAACAAGAGAGCTATTGGACTTGGTTTTACAGGTTTAGCAGATGCGATGGTTAAACTTAAAATTAAATATAATTCTCTAGAAGGTATAGAGTTTGCTGAACGTATTATGAAAACATTATCAGAAGTAGGATATTCAACATCAGCAGATTTAGCAGAAGTATTTGGTAGTTTTCCTGTATATGATGAAAGAATACTTGAGTCTTATAATATTTCGATTCTTCCTGAATACTTGAAAGAAAAGATTAAAAAGACTGGATTGAGGAATTCAAGGATTTCCACACAGGCACCATGTGGGACAAATTCGATTTTTATGAACAACTGTTCTTCTGGAATTGAACCTATTTTTGCTATTGAATATATCAGACATATTAAACAAGATGATGGTACTATTCTTGATGAAGTAGTGGAAAATGATGCATGGAACTTATATAAAGATTCTGAATTTTATGATGGAACAAAACCAGATTACTTTATTGAAACAGCTGATCTTAATTCGGAAGATCATATTAATATTCAAGCTGTTGTACAGAAGTGGACATGTACAAGTATTTCAAAGACAATTAATTTACCAGTAGATATTGATTTCAACGATTTCAAAGATATTTATTGGAGTGTTTATAATAGAGGATTGAAAGGTTGTACGACATATAGACCAAATAGTATTCTTGGTTCTGTACTGGAGATTAAAACAGAAGCTAAAGAAGAAGGAATTAAAGCTAAAGAAGAACTGAATGAATTCTTTGAACAATGGAAAGGTCAGGAGAAGGGAGATGTGGTACAAGAGGATGTTGAACTACCATCTGAATATCCTATGCGGGGATTTAAGCTAACCGCTGAGAATAAAAAATGGTATATTAATTTAGCATTCAAGGATAAATATTGCACAAGACCATTTGCAATATTTGTATCAACTAATAATAGAGAATCAGCAGTAGATACATTTGATGCTATAGATAAATTAAATGACTTAGGACTTAGACAAGGAATTAATCCTAAATTAATTGAAAAAAATATAAAGAAGATGAAAGGGCAGTCTAATGTTAATAAGCTCTGTAGATGCATTGGGCTTCTCATGCGACATAATGTTAAGTTACTTGAAATCATCAAAGTATTAGATGAAATTAAAACAATTACTGTTGGCTCATTTATATTTAGACTTAAGAAGTTTTTGATGAATTTTATTGATGAAATTCCAACTAATGGTATTCCTTGTCCCGAATGTGGTGAACCTATTTCATATAGAGATGGGTGTTCCAGCTGCGACCATTGCATGTGGTCAAAATGCGCTTAAAGTAAAAGAAAAATAGTAAAATAAATGCTGATTTTGACATATTAATTGTTGACTTCAGCATTTTTTAATGTTATTATACGATATAATAAAGAAAGGAGAATTTAAGATGAATAAAGAATTTAAGAAAGATGATAGAGTTGAATGGTTTCAAGACAATGACGATTGTAAATATTATGGACGTATTATAAAAATAAATAAATTAACCTTTACAGTTTTAGAAGATTGTGGACAGAAAGTTAGAGTTGAAAAATCCAAACTCAATTTCCAATGTAGTATTCAATTATAAGGAGTTTAATATGAATCATATTTGGGAAGAACATGAAAATTGTAGGACAATGTCCTGTCCTATTTGTGATGGTGGATTAGCAGTTTGTATAGTTTGTGGTCTTATTGAGGGATCTTTGACTACTGAATGTCCTGGGTATTATTGTTGGCATGAAAAACAAGATGATATCTATAAAGGGAAAACTGATTTTATAGATGGGAGATGGACGGTAACGTGTCCCCCTCATTCACCAGAACAATTTAATACAAACAAAAGGAGAGTTTAATATGAAAGACTTTTGTGGACAAGAATTAGAACACAATGATCTTGTGGTAAGCAAATCAAATGGTAGATATTCTACCATGCAGTTTGCAATCATAAGGGATGAATTATCTACTGTATGGTTTGGTCCTGGAAGTTATGGAGGTTCTGATATTGTAAAGATTTTACATAATCACATCGAAGGTATGAATGAAAAAAGAAACCAAATGATTAAACGTAGAGAGAAAGATATTGTTGATAGAGCTAAAACAATTTCAGATAAAAGAACTAATAGAATTAAAAAGAAAGATTTCAAAAGGTTTGGTGTTTATTCAGATAATTATGGTTCATCAGAAATATTCCTTGGAACTTGTATCATAGAAGGTATAGAGGTTGAAAACGTTTGTATGAAAGTTAATATTCCATATAAAGAAATTACAACAAAAGAGAATACAGATATCACCTTTTGGAAACCAAGAAGTTATTATCATAATGGGTTTAGACCACAAACACATCGTTCTGTAAAATATCCTCAAAAGTTTGTTGAAGATTTTGTTCTAACACAAGATGAATTTAATAATAAGTTTGATATATCATTAGCAAAACTTGAAAAACATGCAGATTGGAACCATTATAAAAAAATAAGACCGAGTATAGTTCCTCTTCCATAACAATATTTTATTTCTGAAACTGAGCTCTTAGCGCCTGTTTAATCTAAAAGTAATACTAATGTACCAGTTATTGCTTAAAAATAAAAAACCGTCATTTTCCATGGTTTCTCGATTCTTAACTAATTGATATTGTTTAACTATTTTTTGTGGAAAACCACTTTTATGAAATAAAACTACTTTTATTACCCACCATAGAGTATGATTTACACTGAAATACATTGATATAGAAAATATATGAAATAAAGGTTGACATTAATATCAAAGTATGTTATTATACGACATAATAAGAAATTAACTAACACTAAGAACATATACTAAGGAGATTTAAGATGATGTATACTAAAGAGAATGGTTATAATTATAAAGTAACATTCATTAAAAATGTTTTAGGAGTAAAATTACTTGATGTTGTTCATTTTTGTCATAAAAAAGGTGCTGAAGAATGGATTAAAATTATGTCTGATCATAAACTATATTCAAACTTTACAATAAATGAAAATGAAAGTTAAAGGATTTTATTATCAACCAGATAGAGAGTTAACAACTAAGACTCCTTATTATGATATGAGGTATAATACCAGTTTAGGACATATGAGTAAAAAGCAATTGGGTTTACAGGTATTAGTGTTGTTTCTTGGAGATTTAATGTGGATTAATATAAGAAAGGAGTGGCTATGAAAGATGAAGAAATCTGTTTCCTTTGTAATGAAGAAACCGTGGACTACATTTGTTGGGCACAACCTGACCACATAGCGAAATGCCTCAGTCCCTTGTGTCGAGATTGTGCCAATGAGGCTCTGACCAAAGAAGGCTTTGCATCATATTGGCCAACCAAGGAGAAGCCCAATGAAAGATAGAATGAATATCTCCAACTGCTGTCGGGAATGTGGTTGTAACTTCAAAGGGTTTGTCAAACAACATACCTGTTGGAGTTGTATTAAACTATGGCTCATAAGAAAGGATTGGTTATAAAGTGAAAAAGAAAATAACTATTACTGTATTTGATGAAGAAATTTCTTATAATATTCCGTCTAATCCAAAAGAATTTATGAAATATTTCCAAGATAAAATAGATTTAATTCCAGAAGAATATAAAGACATTGCTATTGTTGAATTAAATAGTGATTATGGAGAATATAATTCGACAAAAATGATATTCAGTATAGACTATGAACGATATGAAACTGATGAAGAACGAGAATATAGAGAATTAAAAATAATTACTCAAAAAAGTGTCGTTAGAGAAAAAGAATTAAATCAATTAAAAAAGCTCAGAGAAAAATATAACGTATAAAGTAAGGATATGAAGACATGACCAGAAAAGAAATAGAGCAACACTTAAAAATTCAACATGATCTCCTTAAACACGAACCTTCATTAGAAGTGAAACAACATCATAAGAATATGATTAAATATTTTGAAAATAGGATTATTGAATTAACTAAAAATAGTACAAATAAGCCTTGACAATAACTTCATCTTATGTTATAATACGACATAATAAAGAAACGAGTTAAACAGTTCAGATAATTTAAGATGGAGTAATTAAGATGAAGCAACTATATTCAAACCCAACAACTACAAATCAAAGAAAAGCAGAACGTAAAGTTATTGAAATGCTTAAAATTGTTCAGTTAGAAGGACTTCAGAGACCTAAAGATATTGGAGTTGAATTAACTTTAAGATTTGATGGTAAATCTGATATAACAACTGGAACAGCACTTTATAAACATGATCAAAAACAAATGATCATTAAACTTCATGGTAAAGCATTAGAAACTTATGAAGATTTTATTGAAGATACTGTTGTTCATGAATTCGCTCATATAATCCAATTTACAAACTTCCCCTCAGCTAAACCTCATGGAAAAACTTTCAAAAAATTATGTAGATTGTTTGGTGGAAAACAAGACACTACTCATAAATATGATTTGAAAGCTTTATCTCCCAATAAAATTAAAAAATTCAAACATATCTATCATTGTAATTGTATGGAACACGAAATCAGTCCTTTGATTCATGGAAGAATGTTGAAAGGACAGGTTAGATCTTGTAGAAATTGTAAATCAAATTTAGTAATTAAATAAAGGAGAGTAGGGAAATAAAGATGACTAATCGAACATTCATCACTGGAGATCTTCATCAAACACATGATATCGCGAAACTAAAATACTTCAAAAAGAATGGTGGGAAGAACTTAACTAAGAAAGATGTTGTTATTATAGCTGGTGATTTTGGAATGTTATGGAATTATACTATGACAAAAGAAGAACACTATTGGTTGAAATGGATAGATGATCTCCCGTGGACAACAGTTTTCTGTGATGGAAACCATGAGAATTTTGATCTGCTGGATAATTTACAATCTTATAATAAGTTTGGTGCTGATGTAGGTTATGTTGGTCATAGTATTTTTCATCTCAGACGAGGTAATGTTTATAGGATTAATGGTAAACGTATTCTTGCTAT
>Ga0307987_1002114_pt1 | contig 10528 bp, 11 predicted proteins | sample EllFjometagen181_FD_203157 | JGI IMG/M metagenome (GOLD analysis project Ga0307987, IMG submission 203157) | Marine microbial communities from Ellis Fjord, Antarctic Ocean - #181 | ecosystem: Environmental > Aquatic > Marine > Unclassified | place: Southern Ocean | collected 2014-10-08 | reverse complement strand
TGGACGCTTCACTGCTTCCGACGAAGGAGCCCGCGCCTCGACCCAACCAGTTCGATTCGGGCACTGCGCTCATCGTCAATGGTCCTGAACTCTTCCTGGTGAGCAGCACACGGACGAAAGCCCCTTCCGGCTGCGATTCCAGCCGTGGACCAGGAAAGACGAGCCGCCGGGACATGGGGTCCGGAAGCACCTGGATACGTCCGGTCTGGGGACGAGTTCAGGAGGTGCGAGTGAGTCCACACAACCGGACCCACTCCACATCCGACGGCTCCCTGGGCCGTGTGTGACGTGATATTGTATTCCACGAGGAGGACTTCATGGACCATCGGCTTCTATTCCCAGTGTTCTTGAGTGCGCTAGTCGGCTGCTTTGGGGGCAAGGACGACACGGAGCCGGACTCCGGCCCTGAAAGCGACCCCCTGCAGGCCGACCTGCTCATCGTGCTCGACAACTCCCCCTCCATGTACGACGAGGCGGGTACGCTGGGGCTCGGGTTCGACGACCTAGCCGCCTCCTTGCCCGCTGACATCGACTTCCACTTGGCGGTCACCACCGTGTCGGCGGATCCGGAAGACGACGCCGATGGTGACGGTTCCGTCATCGAACCTGGTGAGGTGGGCACCTTCCTGGGTAGGGGTGCGTTCACCAGTTCGGGTGACTGGGCTTCGGAACTCAGGCGTACCGTGCTCTGCGAGGGCACCTGCTGGCCCGGTGAATGCCAGGGCGAAGACACTGCCGGCTGCATCCCCTACGACCCCTCCTACGAGTGCGGTGACGATCCCGGCGAACAGGTGACCTGGGACTACCTCGAGTGCATCTGCGGCTCCGACTGGGAGCCCCCCCAGTGCGGCTCGGGTACTGAGGAGGGGCTCGAAGCGGCCCTCCTAGCTCTGTGCCGCGCTGCATCGAGCCCGCCCGCCAGCTGCTTCGATCACTCCGGCTCCCCGCTTTCCCAGGACGATGCGGGCAGCAATCCGGGCTTCCTCCGCCCCGACACCCCAACCGTGGTGCTCATCCTGTCCGACGAGGGGGACGGTTCCCGCGGCCTCAGTCAGGGCGATGACGATCCACAGGACTACCTCGACCTGTTCCAGGAGATTGGAGGGGCCCTGTCCATCGCTGTGGTGGGGCCCGCCTACGATTCTGAAGCCCACACCTTCGAGTGCAATTCAGGCGGCGCGACCAGCTGGGGTACCGGCCGCTACCAGCAAGCGGCAGAGATCACCGGCGGCTTCTACGCTGTCATCGAAGAATGCACCGCGCCCGACGGCACCTGCTCCGGACCCGACAACGGCTACTGCGTCCCGACGGACTTCGAGGGGGTTTGGTCTTCCCTGGTGGACTTGCTGCAGGCTGGCGCAGGCGACGTCAACGGCTGGTGGTAAGCGCCCGTCGGCCAGATCGCCGACGGTCCTTCGGCCACTCCACCAGCCCGCCAGTTGCTCCGAACACACCCGTCGATGAGGATGCGCTCGGCTTGTCCCCGTCACGTCGCCAAGGGAATGGAGCAATGGCTCCACCCACAGCACTTCAGACTCCCTACTCCTCGTAGCACTCCGGCACGCAGTCCAGGTAGTACTCTTCGCCGCACTCATCCAGTGCGTCCAGCAGGGCATCCAGGTCCGCGCCATAGAGAGCGTTGGCTGTATCGGAGCAGGTAACCAGCTCGGAGTAACAGACGTCCTCGCAGTCGCGCTGGAGCCAGTCGGCGCAGTCTTCCAAGTCGTCGTAGCAGTCGTCAATATCGGCGTCGTTCTCGCTGTCCTCGTAGCTGTCCACCCAGTCGGAGATGCAGAGATCTTTGTTGTCCGCCTCCTGAGCCGCCTCTCCGGCGTCCTGGTAGCAGGTGACGTAGCTGGTGTCGCAAACATCTGAGCCATCGGTGGAGGACACCCCCAAGCAGGCAAAGTAGTCGGACACACAGTCGTAGTAGTCCTCTTGAAGGACAAGCCAGGTCTCGATCTGCTTCTTGTCGCCCAGGCCGAAACAGCCAAGCGTGAGAATGGCGAACAGGAAGCCAACAGTGAGCAGGGGGTGGCGGGTCATGAATTCCCTCCCAGGTGGATGATAGTCAGCCGACCAGAAACGCGAGTAGCCGTGGCGTCAGCGTATACCCGTCCGTTGCGGGCCTCAAGCACCACGTCGTAGCTTCGCCAACAACCTCCGACCGTAGCAGAGAGAGCCTCCGCACATTTTGTTTTCTCGGCCCGACCAAAGCGCGCGGCGTCGCAACGCAGCCAGGGCACCGTCGCTGACGCCGCCGCGCAGGCCAGGAGCGAGAGCAGGGCAAGCCATTCACGGTGTCCTCCACAGGTCGTGGGCTCAGGGTAGCAGAGAACCCGACGCCTCCGCCCCCATCGGCAGCCGCAGCTCCCGATGTTCGGGGTTGGGGTGCTGCTCGGGATCGAGGCGGTACAGCGCGGCCTCGGCGCGGTCCTGCCAGGGGCCCCAGGTCTCGGCCTGAGTTGCGACATCGAGGCAGCCGTGGAGGTCCTGGAGGGCGGTGGCCTGCACGGGGTTCATGAGCCTGCCGAAGATCCGGTCCCAGGAGTGGTAGCCGGTGGGCACCTCCCAGACCGTTCGGAAGAAGCGCTCCAGGGCCTCGCCCCGGACGCAGGGGGCCTGGGTGGGCTCCAACGCGGTGACGCCGCCAGCCTGGATCTGCTCCGCCAGGAGGAGCTGACGCTGGACGAGTCGCATGGCGTCCACGCTGTCTAGGCTGTGGTCCAGGGCGCGCTGCTCGAGGGCGCCGTGGACCTCCTCCAGCAAGGCGTCGACGTCCAGGGCGTGCTCCACGGGGCTGAGCACGGGGGGCGGTGGGGGCTGGTGACCGAAGCCGGCCATGTCCAGCAGCCCGGACCAGGCCATGGAGTACGACTCCGGATCGTCTCGGCCCGGGTGCCCCTCCCACAGCCCCCCACTCACCAGCAGGGACCACCAGGCTCCGGCCGCCTCGGGCTCGCCCTTCTTCATCGAGCTGCGGTAGCCGTACAGGGCCAGGCCCTCGCAGGCCCTCAGCGCCACGTCGTTCAGGCGGCGCTCCTCGGGAGGGTAGGCCGGCGGTGGGCTGCACAGGGCGAGCACGCAGGCCTCGGCCCACACCATGATGCCCACCAGCAGCTCCAACAGCTCATCGTGGGGATCGCCCCGCAGCTCACCGGTCTCAAGGTCGGCCCAGGCCTCCTCCGGGCGCTGCTCCTCCATCAGGGCGGCAACCCGCAGCCAGCGCATCGCCGGGGCCCGGGGGTGCCGGGGGTGGGCCTCGAGCCAGGCCTGGGCGCCGTCGGCCCGGCTCGGTCCGCGCTCGTCGCGGCTGTGGAAGGCGTACACCAGCAGCCGTGCCTCGGCGAGGGCCCGCAGGGGCTCGGCGCTGCGCCGCACCCGCCGGGGCTGGGCCTCGTACCAGGGGGAGCCCGGGGCGGTGTGCTCCAGAAGCCGCTCGAACGCAGCCCGTCTCGCGGGGCTGAGGGCCGGCCTCGTCTCGCTCGTGGCGGCGTCGGACAAGGCCGCGGCGGCGCGGGCCAGGTGTATGGGCAAGGAGGGCGAGAAGGGGTAGCGCTCCGCCGCCTCGCGCCAGGTGATGGAGGCCCGCCCCCCCGACCCCGCTGCCAGGCTGCGCCAGGCCCAGGCCTCGAGGGTGGCCTCATCGGGCGCGGCGGCCACAGCCGCCTTCCAAGCCCCGCCGTAGGCCAGAGGCGGCTCGGGAAAGCCGAGATGGAACAGCAGCTCGGAGAAGGGCACCTCGTCCTGCTGGGCACCCCAATCCTTGACAGCGACGAGCGGCGGACGCCGGTGCAGCTCGGCGCAGTGCAGCATGGCCGCGAGCAGGGCCTGGGCCTCGGGGTGGGTGGTGTCGGGGGGTGGCTCCGCCAGCAGGGCCCGCTCCTCGGCCCCGAGCTGGTTGGCCAGGTTCGCGAGACGGGCCTGGGCGAGGCGCGTGTAGAGCAGAAAGCCCGTCGTGTCTCCGCCGAACTCGACGCTCAGGGAGCCGGACGAGGACTCCCCCCGGGTGCCGATCATTCTCTTCTTCATGACCTCGCCCTCCATGCGCCGCCTGCGGCCCTGCGCGTCGTCCTCGGGCGGTGGTTCCGGGCAGCTCCACTCGGCCTGGGCGGGGCTGGTCAGCAACAGCAGCGCAGCGAGCAGGCAGAGCATGGAGTTCCTCCCACGTCCATGCTGCGGTCAGGGCGCCCAGGTGTCAACCGAGCTGGGCCGCTCGCCTCACCAGGAGTGTCGAAGATCGTCGAAATGTGCGGGGACAACCCCGGAGGCCCCATGCGACCCTGGCACCTGACCATCAGCTCCGTCTCTCGCCTCGCGCTCTTCCCCGGCGCAGGTCCCACCCGCGAGGCCCTGTGGAGGCTGGTGGAGATCCTGGGGGAGGATCTCGCGCTGTCCTGCATCGTGGACGACCACGTCCACGCGGTGATCCTCTGCGATGAGCCGACCCTGAAGCTGCGGGTCGCCGCTTGTACAGCGATATGGGCTTTTCTAAAGCCAACAACCAGGTGCTTCTGGACCAGCTCGCGGGGCGGGGTTGTGGACCGGCCTCGAGCGGGCTGAGCGGGGAGCTGCGAGCTGAGGGGTTGTGGACCACTCGGCGGTGGGGGTGCTGGGCGCATCGCTCGGCCGCGGTCAGCGGGTCTGGAGTTCACCGATGGGCGCGGATCTCCGAGCTGGAGCCGTCCGAGATGAGCGTGCCGCTGGTGGAAGCATCACCATCTGGCCAAGCTCGCGATATGCGCTTCCACCTCTTTGGAATCGTGGTCAATGCCGCTGGAATCCGAAGGATTTCCGCGAGAGCGGATCAACTTCACCCGCCAGCTGGGCGCGCCAAGAACCTGTTCAGATGGTCTCGGGCAGCGTCACCTTCGGCACGTCCTGATCCGATGGCCATTCATGTAGAACCACGAGGCCCTCTGCCCAGTTGAGGTAGCCGCGATCAATGTAGGCGTCCAAGATCACGATTTCGTTTCCACCGGCCACCTCTGCGATCTTGCCCAGCTCGGAGTTCATCTCGTCCCCGCCTGGCAGAATTCCATCACCCACCCACCTGAACGTGCCGATCACCCGGCGAGTGGAGTCGGGAGCGATGGAGACAGTGCCTCCATCCATCGTCACCCCAGGTGGAAAGGTCTTCATGTAGATCACGATCTCGTCTGGGCCTGGGCCCGAGGCGCGGGCTTTGTCAATGGCCCTGTACCCTTCAACTACTTGGCGATCGAAAGTAGAATTCAGTTGACCGAAAGACGTAAACTCCAGCTTGTGGTGACAGCCAACAGACAGCAACGCCAGCAACGAAAGCAGGATGATTCTCTTCATGATGGCGTCCTCCAGACACGATGAGGACAAAATCTACCGGCTTCTTTGAGCGTTGACAAGCCTCGCCAGAAGAGCCCGTCGGTGACAGCACCCAGCCCTAATTGAAGACGGGCCGGGGAATGGGCGTTGTAGAAATATGGGGCCTGACCCTCTCCTAATCTCTCCTGCCAGCTCGCAGGCGGTAGCGCATCGCCTGCGGTGCGCGACGTCTGTCACCGCACCAGGCTGGGTGACCGCCATGCCAGCCGACGAGCCGATTGTGGGTTCCTTGGCAGCGGCGTCCTGGCAGGATGTAGACGATCTACGGGGGGGATCAGCGCGGCGGCTGCGGGGCCCCGACTGAACACAGCGCCTCTCGGCACGCTTCCTCCACCGCCGTCGCTGCATCCTTGTCAGCCCAGGCGTATCGGAAGGCGACACCCAGCGGCTCCCAGATCTCGAGGACCAGCGCGTCGGTGTCATCGAGCGTGCGGTGCTCGTCCCACAGGAAGCCCTCACGGTTCACCATGCGCCGACTCGCCTCGACACTCACAGTCGCGACCTCGACCACCTGCAGGTAGGCACTGGCCAGCAGCCGCATATCCGCGCGCCAGATGGGTTCCTCGTTGCGCTCCTGGCTCCACCGGAGCTCGAGCGCCTGGCGCACCTCATCGAGCAGCCAGGGGTGAACGCCGTGCTGGGCGAGCACCTCCAGCAGGTCGTCGCCTCCATCGCTCACGAGCGCGGCCATGGCCTGCAGCGCTTTGACGATACTGGTCTGGAGTCGGCTGTACTGCTTGAACGACTGGTGGAAGTGTCGATAGACCGCGTCGCGGGGTGGCTCGATGGCCTCGATGAGCTCCGAAGCTCGCTGCAGCCGCTCCGGGGTGAGCCCGCGGCAGAACACGAGGGCAGCATCTCTTGCTTTCTTCTGCTCTGAACGGCGCATGGTCCTCTCCGAGAAGCTCGACGAGGATGTACGCACGACAGCTGCCGCGGCGAGGGGGCGCCCCCCAGCCCGCACGATCTACTTGCTGCCCAGCTCTTCGAGCAGCTCCGCCACCAGCTCGCGAGCTCGAGGGCTGGCCTTGCGCGGCGCGGCTACGAGCTGCCGACCGTGTCCTTGAGGAATGCCAGCAGGTGCTCGCGGCCAGACTCCGGGAGCTTGCGCCAGGCCAGAACCAGCTCGCACTCATGTTCATCGACACCGTCGGCTGGCAACGGGCGGCCGGGATCGACCAGATCGGCGAGTCCGACCTCGAGGCCCTTCGCCAAGGCCAGGAGGGTGCCGAGGCTGGGGACCATGCGTGCGTTCTCGGCGCGGCTGATCATCACAACCGTGAGGCCAGCCCGCTCAGCCAGGGTTTCCTGGCTCAGCTGGTGGAGCTGGCGGAGATGACGGACGCGGGCACCGATGGCTGCGGCGACTTCCTGGGTCTTGTCCTCTGTCATGGGTAGAGCCTCGCAGCCCCGCATACGCAGCACCATGACGACGACGGCTAATGGTGTGCTATCGTTAGCCGCGCACGGCTACACGGAGCAGGTATGGACCTTCGAGCCTCGGTACTTCCCTGGTTGAGCTTGGCGATGGCCACGAGCTGCCTCCCCGACCTTGCCGAGGTCAAGGACGACACCGCGGAGACCGTGGAGGCCGACGCCGACAGCGACTCGGACGCCGACAGCGACAGTGACTCGGATGCCGATGCCGACGCTGACGCCGACGCGGATAGCGATGCCGACACCGACGATGAGCCCCCGTGGGAGCTGTGCGCGAAGCCCTGGGGCTGGCTGGACACCGAGTGGTTCGATGAGCATCCCGAGCGGGTCATCCCGACGACGGGTGGCGGAAACTCCGTGTGGGTCCCGCTCATCGGGGCCGCGGACCTGTGCGAGACTTCCTGCGACTGGGAGGGGGCCGAAGTCTCCATCACGCTCGAGGTCGCCGCCGAGCATCACGCGCTGCCCCTGCGGTACGACTCCGACGATCTCGAGCTCTACTGGCGCATCCAGCTCACGCCCATCGACCCCGAGACACAGCCGGGGACCTACGGGAGCTGCGAGCTGGTGACGAGTGCTGGGACCTTCGAGGTCGCCCTGGTCATTCCGGAGGACTGATCCTCAGGGGCCCTCCTGACGACGGCGAGATCGAGGGCGTTCCGGACCTCGCGCACCAAGTCGAGCAGTGCCCCCTTTTCTGGGGCCGTCCTCGAGGTCCGGGATACTGCCCTTCATCATCGCCACGGCGAGGGTCGGGGAGTACTGGCCCACCCGGAGGCTGCGCCGGATCGGTGGCTGCTCATCTGGGCCCACCGCTGGCGGAGTTGGGCTCGATCTCGATCCCGAGCACCCCAGGGCGCCAGGACCAGGAAGGGCAGCGGACGACGTGGCGGGCGAGGTGGAGCTGGCGCTGGTGCATGAGCCGAGGGTAGCCGGTGGGGGTGCCAGGGGATGTCCGGTGGGGCGACGGGAGGTCTACGGTGGTTTCTATGTACTCGGCCTGGCGTGGGTCACTGCTTCATAATGCCGGTGTTTATGAGCCGAAATGTCATCGCAGGCTGGCTGACACCGAACACTCGAGCCGCATTGACTAGGAGGCCGTAGCCGATCTGCCAGGCGTCGTAGGGCCCGAATGGGAACATGGCTTCGAGCATAGTTCTCGGCATTAGCAGCGCGGCGGCGAAATTGTTGGCTTCGATCTCTCGTCGGTCATCACCTCTTGCCGAAACCTCGTTGCGAGCAGCGATTTCTACTCGATCTACCCACAGGGACTTGGAGGGATGAAGGAGGAAGTGTCCAATCTCATGCGCGATGGTGAAGGTTCTACGCTGCTTGCTGTTGCCCCTGTTTATGACGATCAGAGGTTGGTGTCCTCGGCGCCTCACGAGCATCCCTGACGTCGCTTCATCAAGATGAGCAAGCTGGATGCGGAGGCCAAGCTGCTTCGCGATTTGCTTCACTGGTACTGCTGGCTTGTGAATCTCGAACTGCGTGAGGAGAGTGGCCGTTTTGGACTCGATGTTCCCGATAACCATGGTGGTCACTCCGACTTGAAGAGTTGGTCGAGGAATTCCTGGTCACGCTGGTTTTCTACCACAGGAGCGTCTGGCGTGGAAATGGGGGCTTTCCCAAGACCCTTCGATGATGGGATGAGATCCACAATGTCGATCTGTAGAAGGTCGGCGATCTGTAGAACGCGTCGAAGGCTGACGTGCTTCCCGCGTTCGAGATTGCTGATGGTGATCCGTTGAACGTCCATCTTGTCGGCGAGGTCTTGTTGTGATTTCCCGTGGGCACGTCGTGCCGTGCGGGCCTGCTGTCCTAGCTGAACACAGAGTTGCTGGTATCTGGTCATGGCGTCAGAATAGCGCCGCGATGGGTGCGATGTTAGGTTTTACTTGTCAAAAGATGCCGCATTTGGCACCAGGATACCGGGGCAGGAAAGAAAATATTGAAGTTCAGTTGACGGTGGGGCCAGGGTCGTAGATATTGCATGTTCTGCCGGGCCTCGAGAACCCAGCAGGAAATTGGATCTTCAAGAGTCACCCGTTTTCTCGCGCTCGCGAGAAAGGAGCCCCTGGCCCTACCGGGCTACCACCCCGCACCTCAACCAAAAGCGACCCGACAGGCCGAGAGGCCCACGGGTCAGCAGTTTGGCGATGCCCGAGATACTCGGAAGCGTCACCGGAGTGGCATCCGTGACTATAGCCGAAGTTTCGGGGGGAAGCCAAGCGTCACCTGCCTCCAGCTAGCCCGTGGGCTGCTGGAAAGGAGACCGCCATGTGCTGCGAGCAGTGCAGTGAAAGGCTGATCTTCGTTCGGTACATCACCAGGAACGGCAAGCGCGTCTATCCCAAGAACGCACGCTTCTTCTGCTGGTGCCCGAACGGATGCCGCCGTTGAAAACGGTAGCTTAAAGCTACGATAATCGGCGCCTGGAGTCGTCAAGATCCCAGGCGCCACCCATCCCGAAACAACGCACCTGAAACTACAAGACACCACCAGGTGCGATTCAACTATACACGGACAATATCATGAATATTCTTCTTCCTGGGCGCGTTCTCGTCGTCCCAGATATCGATAGTCAACGCTGGGACGCGGTGTGCCAGCTGGCCTGCCAAGGGGAGACCCTCGGTGTCGGCCGCAGCATTCCTCCTGGTCAGACGCCACCTGGTTTTCGCCAAGCCAATGAAGTCGCGACGATTCTTGCTGATGGTTTCCGCAGCGGTGACTTCGCTTACGCTTCTGACCCGGCTTACTCGGATGTCTGGCAGAGCCCGGCGCGCACGCTCGCCATGGGCATCGGAGACTGCGAGGACTGGGCCATCTTCATCTTCGCGCTCTTGCAGCGCACCTCCGCCAGCGCGCAGTTCTGCATCGGTACAGTCAACGGTGTCGGGCACGCCTGGGTCGAGGTGGTGGATGAAGCCGGCTGGGCCCTCATCGAGTGCACCAGCGGGATGGTCTTCCGCCGTGGACGCCCCCAGAGCTATCGCCTGGAACTGATCGTCGAGTTGCGCGGCTACAAGCGCGTGACGCCTCGCCTCGTCCGCCGCGCGATGTAGGGTCCTTGGGCGAGGCTGCCGATGCGCGGCCTCGCCCCTCGGTTCTCTGGCACATGCTGGCATTCACCCCGCCCACCGCTCCGCCAGTGGGTACCCTGGCCCCCCGAACTGGGCCTCGACCAGGGCCCTGGCGGGGAGGGGGGAGACGCTGTTCCCGATGGTCTTGATCTGGCCGGTCTTCGTACAGGTGAACTGGTAACCCTCGGGCAGGCCCTGTGGCCTTCGCGAGTTCGTGGGGCTGGAGCATCCGCATGCCGATGTCCATCACGCGTACTCTTGGTCGCCGCCCTGGATGGAGACCAGGCCCATGCAAGCCTTGGAGACACGGTGCGCATGGGCTCGTCCATGCCCTACCACAGGCCCCCGGTCGAGTAGTATTACAGGGGGAAGGCAGCAACGAGACCGAGGTGCTCGCCCTGCCCGGTGATCGTTGCCCCCAAAAGCAGGCACCCTCCTACTTCGCGCGACCAGGATGAAAATAGCGGGAGCCTACGCCGCCATCATGCCCCCCACCCGAGCTTTACGGAAACGACCGCTTTCCCCGTACAACACCACCGTCACTGACAACCACCGCGCCGCCTTGCGCGCCCTGGAGAGGACGCGGCGAAAGGCCGGGCTGCTGCCCACGGGCGTGATGGGAGGGCTGACTCGTGCCACCGCGGGGC
>Ga0307987_1002112_pt1 | contig 10529 bp, 5 predicted proteins | sample EllFjometagen181_FD_203157 | JGI IMG/M metagenome (GOLD analysis project Ga0307987, IMG submission 203157) | Marine microbial communities from Ellis Fjord, Antarctic Ocean - #181 | ecosystem: Environmental > Aquatic > Marine > Unclassified | place: Southern Ocean | collected 2014-10-08 | reverse complement strand
AATAATGACCTTTTCAACCATTTCAATAAGAAGAATCAAATGGTTTCAAATCAACAATACTCGTATTACTTAAAAAACATTGAGGCTGAGAAAATAAATGACACTTTAACTATAAAACGAATTCAAGATTCAATATCCGTTTTATCAGAACATTTCAGAGAATTTGTAATTGATTTCGCAAACACAAACAAAAATCATGAAGGTTTGATGATTGCAATTTCTGAAAATATGATTGCTTCGAAATATGATCCTACAGTACTTCTAGATATTTACCAATCATATCCTGACAACTTAAAAAGTTCTTTTTATGGCACAAAACTCCTTAGTCATTTAAACGAAATAGATTCACCTACTTTGCAAATTGGAGATCAAATAATAGACTTTACTTTTAACGACATTAATGGAAAACCTGTTTCAATTATAGATTATAGAAACAAATATGTTTTAATTGAACTTTGGGCCTCCTGGTGTGCACCATGCAGAACGGAAAATCCGAATTTACTTAAAGCATACGAAGAATATAATTCAAAAGGATTTGAGATAATCGGGATTTCCTTGGATACAGACAAGGATTCTTGGCTAAAAGCAATTGAAAAAGATAATTTAAACTGGACAAATCTTTCAGACTTAAAAGGATGGGAAAATAGAATCATACAACATTATAAAATAAAAGGAGTCCCTAAAAATATACTGATTGATAGAACTGGAAAAATCATTGCATTTGATTTACGAGGGGTTGACTTACAGAACAAATTAAAACAAATATTTGAGAAATAACTGTTGGTAACAATAAATATAATGCATGCCGTAGTTTCATTTTCATAGAAAATGATTTTGTAAATTTGAAAATACGCAAACCAAAGAAAACTTATTGAACAAGATGCGGCACGCATCATATTCAAAACGTTACCTGCAAGGCAAAGAAACGAAACAGTAGAACATAAATTGAAAATATTGAAACGAGAAATTGAACATATAATTGGGAAATTGATTTACATAAATAATTTTGTTTTTGCCGACCCGCATAAAAAAGAAGCCTACGCACATTGCACACATTTGCAAATCGCACAAGCCTACCCACAACCCAAATTTGCAAAAGAGTGCAATCTTGCCCTCGCTGAAAAAAAGAATAGAAGATTAACTATAGAAATTGAAGGATGAAAAAGAAAATTCCTGTTATAGATTTGTTTGCTGGACCAGGTGGTTTAGCTGAAGGGTTTTCCTCGATATTACATGAGAAACAAAGAGTCTTTGACATAAAACTATCTATTGAAAAGGATGAAAGTGCGCATAAGACACTTGAACTACGAAGTTTTTGTCGACAATTCCCCAAAGACAAATTACCAGAAGAATATTATGCAGTCTTAAAGGAAACTGACTTAAAGAAAAGAGAAGAGAAGAAAATTCAGTTATTTGAAAAATTTGATATTGAGTATGCGGCAGCTAAAAAAGAAGCCTGGCTTGCGGAATTAGGAAATAAAAACTATCCCCCATCACTAGTTGACCAGAGAATAAAAGAAGTTCTAAAAGGACAAAAGGACTGGGTGCTTATTGGAGGGCCGCCTTGTCAGGCATTTTCTCTTGTTGGCAGGTCACGTGTTGGAGGTGTACATGAGGAAGATCACAGGGTTTTTTTATATCAAGAATATTTAAGAATAATTGCAGAACATCAGCCAACAATTTTTGTAATGGAGAATGTAAAAGGTCTGTTGTCTGCAAGCCTAAATGGAGAAAAAATATTCAGTTGGATTTTGCGAGATTTAAGGAATCCATCCTCGGTATTTAAAAATACAGCTAACACTAAATACAAAGTGTACTCACTTATAAAAACTGATATTATACAAGATAAAGATTATCTAATTAAAGCAGAAGAGTATGGTATTCCACAAAAAAGACATCGTGTTATTTTGTTAGGAATAAGAGAAGACTTGAATGTTATACCCAAAACTTTAAATAAGAAAGAAAAAGTAACACTAAAATCTGTCATTGATAAGTTACCCAAAATAAGAAGTAGTCTAAATAGAAAATTTATTGATTCTGAATTTATTGGCGGAAAGAAAAAAAGGAGGTACAAAAACCTACATGATGATTCTCGCATTTGGGAGAACTATATTAACAGCTTCAAAAAAGAGATTATTTCCTGGAATGGCTTGTCAAGTTACAAAAATAAAAAAGAGGTAATTGCTTCAAAATTTTGCAAGGGATCAGAGTTTGTTCCTGCAATAAACACAATTGAAAGAAATCACCCTCTTACAAGGTGGTATCTTGATGAAAAATTAAATGGGATTCCAAATCATCAATCAAGAAGCCATTTGTTAGAGGATTTAAAGAGGTATATGTTTGCTGCTATCTTTACTTTAAGTGAAGGAAGATTTCCAAGAATGCAGGATTATGAAAAACATAATGAAGATTTGTTGCCTGATCATAAAAGTGCAACAACCGGAAAGTTTGCAGATAGATTTAGAGTTCAATTACCAAATGAACCAGCAACAACGGTAACAAGCCATATATCAAAAGATGGACATTACTTTATTCATTATGATACTGATCAGTGCAGAAGCCTTACTGTCAGGGAAGCTGCAAGAATACAAACATTTCCTGATAATTACTTGTTCTGTGGTTCCAGAACAGCACAGTACCACCAAGTTGGAAATGCAGTACCACCATATTTATCAAAACAGATTGGGGATATCGTTAAAGAAATATTACTGAATGATGAATGACACAAAAATAAAAACAATAAAAGCAGAACCTGATGCCAGTTCAATGATTGAAACATTTCGAGCCATTGGCTATTCGATGGAAACTGCAATCGCTGATGTCATTGATAATTCAATATCAGCAGAAGCAAAAAATATATGGATTAATTATAATTGGAAAGGTGGAGAAACAATTATTTCGATAAGAGATGATGGTGTAGGAATGAATGGTGAAGAATTGATTCAGGCAATGCGACCTGGGAGCAAACACCCTTCTGACGAGAGGTCAAGCAGCGATTTAGGACGATTTGGTTTAGGATTAAAAACTGCCTCATTTTCTCAAACAAGGAAGTTTACAACTATCTCTAAAAAGCAAAATTTTAATACAATATTTTGGGCTTGGGATTTAGACCATGTGAATAGAACTAAAAGTTGGGAGTTAATTCAATATGTTCCTTCATTAGAGTTTGTAAAAGAAATAGACAATCAAGTTTCAGGAACAAGTGTAGTTTGGTATTGCTTAGATAGAAATTTAAAAGATATCAAAGAAGATGATTCTGACTCTTTAAGAAAATTTATGGAATTAATGGAAAGTGCAAAAATGCATCTTGAAATGGTATTTCATAGATTTATAGAACAAGGGAAAATTAACATTTGGTTTCAAGATAGAAAAATTGTTGCATGGGATCCTTTTTTACGTGGAGAGAATGGAATTCAATCTGGGGCATTAGAATATTTCAATAATGGAAATGTCGTTGTCAAAGGCTACGTATTACCACATAAATCAAAAATATCTAAGTCCGTTTTTAATAAGGCTGCTGGTCTCAAAGGATGGAATGCTCAACAGGGTTTCTACATTTACAGAAACGAAAGATTATTAGTTGCAGGTGAATGGCTTGGAATGTTTAAAAAAGAAGAGCATTACAAACTTTGTAGAATAATGATTGATTTGCCAAACACGTTAGATGACAGGTGGCAAATTGATATAAAAAAATCAGTGGCTCGTCCTCCTCTAAAAATCTATAACCAGTTAAAAGCCTATGCAAATTCGATACGTGGCCAGGCTGTAAATGTTTATAGACATAAAGGAAAGGTCTTACAAAGGAAATACCCATCATTTAAGTTTATACCCGTTTGGCTTGAGAAACAGAGACAAGGCAAACGTTTTTATTCAATAAACAAAGAACATCCTATAATCGAAGAAATTATAAAAGAACCATCTAAAAAAAATATAAATGATTTGTTAAAGTTTATCGAGGAAACTGTACCTGTTCCCTTAATAACGATAAAGGAAAGTGAAAATCCAGAATCTCATGGAACTCCGTTCGAAAGCTTAAAACATGAAATGCTAATTGAAAAAATGGAAAATACTTTACATATTTTAATGAAAAATGGAAAAACAAAAGAGGAAGCAGCAGCACTGGTACTTTCTATTGAACCATTTGATAAATATCCACAATATGTAGAAAATATAATCGAAAACTTATGATAGGAGAAGCCAAAAAACTTGCATTATACTTTCTTCGGGAAGCTGGTTGCAATGATACTGCATCAGAAAGACAAATTAATAATGCTATACAAAAAACATTGTTAATTCATAATGTTGATGAAATTGAATTAAAAAGACATGTAGAATCAGAATACAAAATATGGGTCGATGATTATAGAATAATTGAAAAGGAGGAAGGAAGAAGGCCTTGGTTAGCAGGAAAGAAATCAGATATTAATTGGGATTTTTGGAATAGATACAAATGGTATCTAGAAGAAAAAAAGAAGTTTCCACCAGCCACTATTCAATCAATAGATCATTTAACAGATAGAACACTTGATGCTCTTTTTGAACCAACTCAAAAATCACAAATAGCAAAACGAGGAATGGTCGTTGGTCAAGTTCAATCAGGAAAAACAGCAAATTATACTGGATTAATTTGCAAAGCAGCCGATGCAGGTTATAGAATGATAATAATTTTAGCAGGAATTCACAAAAACCTAAGAAGCCAAACTCAATTGCGAATGGATGAAGGATTTCTTGGATTTGACACTCAACATCAAAGAGCATTTCAAGAGAACAAACTGTGGATAGGAGTTGGAGAGCCGAGCAGTAACAGACATCTTGTTGCCCATAGTTTAACATCAAGCTTGGACAATGGAGATTTTAATTCGGGAGCAGCCAATTCTCTTGGATTAAGCTTTAATACATCTGATCCCATAATTGCAGTTGTGAAAAAGAATGCGCATGTATTGAATCGGCTTGAACAATGGCTTTCTGCACAAACAACTGAAACTATTGAAGGAGAAAGAATAATTCGCGATAAGTCACTTCTGTTAATTGATGATGAGGCAGATCATGCTTCGATAAACACAAGAAGAGATGAATTAAATCCAACAACAATAAACCGACAAATTAGAAATCTGCTAAGATTATTTCAAAAGAGTGCCTATGTTGGATATACCGCTACTCCATTTGCTAATATCTTTATACCGCTAAACGATGACAACCTTTTCCCAAGAGATTTTATAATCAATATCCCAGCCCCCTCTAATTATATTGGTCCTGATAAAATTTTCGGATTCGACACTATGGAAGATGAAGAAGAGCCTATTAATACATTGCCGGTAGTTTCAAGAATTGACGATTATCAGTTATTTGTACCAGACAGACATAAAAGGGATGATCAACTGCCCACTAGAATCCCAGATTCATTAAAAACAGCAATCAAGTGTTTTATTATTACTTGTGCAATTAGGAGAGCAAGGGGGCAGTCAGATGAACATAATTCAATGTTAATTCATGTTTCTAGATTTCAGATTTGGCAAGCACGAATAAAAGAACTTGTCGAAAATGTGTTTAATTTTTATCGTATGGGAATTGAGCAGAATAATTCCAGTATTATAAATGAATTAAGGCAGACATTTGAAGATGATGATGATGGGTATCGATCTTATTTAACTACAACGCAACAAATTCTTAATTCTGAAATAAGTGACATTGATCCTGGAATAAAAATCCACGCATGGGAAGAAGTTCTCCCTTTATTGCATCCTGCTGCTGCGAAAATCAAGGTTAAGGAAATTCATGGAGGTGCTCGAGATGTATTGGATTATCAATCATATGACAAGCAATATGCTAGGGAAGGCGAAGAGGCAGGTTTATCCGTTATTGCAATAGGCGGCAATAAACTTTCAAGAGGTCTTACTCTTGAAGGTCTTTCCGTTAGTTATTATTTAAGAGCATCAAGAATGTATGACACTCTTATGCAGATGGGAAGATGGTTTGGTTTCAGACCTGGATATGTTGATTTATGCAGATTATTTACATCTCGGGAACTTAATGAATGGTACTGCCATATTGCACTTGCATCGATGGAATTAAGAAATGAATTCAATTATATGTCAGAAATTGCTGGAAGCACACCCGAACAATATGCTTTAAGAGTAAGAACTCATCCTGGCGTACTACAAATCTCTGCAACAAACAAAATTCGCTCTGCGGTGAATGTGAACATCTCATGGTCTGGTGCTTTGATTGAGACATATAAGTTAAGCAAGTCACAAGATGTCATTAAATCAAATTTTGACGCTGTAAAAAAACTAGTTAATAATTTAAAAAGCATTGAAGTTGATCAACAGCGTAGTTGTTATTTGTGGAAAAACATTAATCCAAATCAGGTAATTGATTTTCTGAATAATTTCAGAGGAGCAGACAATCCAATTTCTGATTCCTCATTTCTGGTTCGGTTCATCGAGGACAAAATTAAACTTGGGGAATTAACAGAGTGGCGCGTAGCAATTATGAACAAAGAAAAAGATGCTAATATTGAAACAATTGAAGGATTTTCAATTGGCCAATTTATCAGAACTCAAGACGATAAAAGTTCGAATGAATATATTTATTACCTTAGAAAGTCCCATTTAATAAGTCCAAAACATGAGTTTGTTGATTTATCAAAAGAAGAATATGATGAGGCAATGAGACAAACATCTAAATTGAGAGTTAAAAAAGGGAAAGCTGGAAATCCGCAATACCCAAATGGAAATATTGTAAGGAATAAAATAAGACATCCTGAAAATCCATTATTAATCATTTATCTTCTTGATCCCAGTGGAGCAAAAATAGTTGATGAACAAAAACCAATAGTTGGTTTTGCAATAAGTTTTCCAGGAAGTCAAATTAACAGTAATGTCACTTATGCTGTTCATGAAGATTTATTATCAATGTTTGAAATAGATGATGATTTTGAAAATTATGAAGACGAAAATTGAAAATATTTGGCAAGATTTTATAGAAAATGATTCCTTAAGAATGGGGATTATCTTAAAACGATATTCTGCAGACGTAATTCCAGATTGCTTTGTCTCTATGCGAATGCCCGAAAAAGTAAAAAGTATAGCATTTAGGATTTCAACAAAATCAACCGATATTTCATCTCTATCGGACTTAAAAGATATTACTTCTGAAATAATACCAGATGAAACAGATAAAGACAAGTCGCTTATTTTAATTAGCCTTGCAGATAATTCATTAGCCTCAATTTTCGCTGTATTATGTGAGGATTTATTTCAAACTGTTTCTGATATTGAACAAGAATTAGTTCTTATCCAAGCACTGCAAAACCGTTTTATTCAATGGAAGGAACTATTTATTATGGCAAAAGGACCAGGTCTGAACTTGGAAAAACAAATTGGTCTTTTTGGTGAATTGTATCTTCTTAAAAAACTTTTTCTGCATACTGGATTCTTTGCTGAAATATTATCCATATGGACTGGTCCTGAAACAGGAATTAGAGATTTTGAAAAGAATAATAGTGCCATTGAAGTAAAAACAACACACACCCATAATCATCAAAAAATACGGATAAGTAGTGAAAGACAATTGGATACGGCATTACTTCAGTATTTGTTTCTATTTCACTTGTCTATTGAAAAACGAAACAGTGATGAGAATACTTTAAACACTATTGTTGCCGAAATCTATTCTATTATTGGTCAGAACAAACTTCTTGGTAACATTTTTAAACGTAAGTTAATTAGTGCAGGCTACTTTGATTACCATCAACCAATATATCAAAACATGTCTTTTCTTATCCGTGAAGAAGACTTTTATAAAATAGAAAATAGTTTTCCAAGAATTGAAGAAAAAGATTTATTGAAAGGCGTTGGAGACGTTAAATATTCAATAATTCTTACTTCAGAAACGGAACATTACCGAGCAAACTTTAATGATATATTACTAAATCTGGATTTATCATGACAATTGAAAATTTTTACAACGAGCTATTACAGGAAATTAAGTCAACCCAAGTTTCAGAAGAGGAAGGAGCAGTTCAGGAGCAAATATTTACTCAATTAACTATTGACTTATTAGCTGAAGCAGGAGAAACAGAAAATGCAAGAATTTGTTTTGACAGAAAAGAAGACAGACTTGGTAGAACTATGCATAAATTAAATGGTTATGCTCTGTCCGAAAATTATGAAACATTGGATCTATTTATCACTGTATTTAGAGGACTAGAAGCCCCTTTTACATTAACGAAACAAGAAACTGAATCTTCAAACAACCAAGTTGAACGATTTTTTAAAAATGCTGTTTATAAAGATTATATTAATGAAATAGAAGAATCTTCTGAAGTTTTTGACTTAGCGCATACACTTGCTGAAGTTAAAGAAGTTAAGGAGTATTTATCCAGAGTAAATATTTATATTCTGACAAATGGCATTTTCAAATCTGACATTAAAAACACGAAAGTGATTTCAGGTTATTCTATTTTCACACGTGTAATTGATATTGAATATTTATTCAATCTTTCTGACCAGTCTCGTGTTCCAATTGAAATTAATTTTAAAAAATACGGACAGGCAATTCCTTGCTTGAAATCACCTGGTGAAAATGAAGACTACGAAACATATCTTGCTCTAATTCCCGGTGTAACCCTTGCAAATATCTATGAAGAATATGGTTCTAGGTTACTGGAACAAAATGTACGTTCATTTTTACAATTTACAGGAAAAATAAACAAAGGAATTAGGAAAACTATCAAGGAAGAATCTCATATGTTTCTTGCCTTTAATAACGGTATTGCAGCAACAGCAGATGAATTGAAAATAATTTCATCACCTGATGGGCAACAGGAAATTGTTTGGGCAAAAGATTTTCAGATAGTTAATGGAGGTCAAACAACTGCATCTATTTACCACACTTGGAAAAAAGATAAGGTTGAGATAGATAAAATCTTTGTTCAGACCAAACTAACGGTTGTAAAAAAACGTGATAATTTTGATGAGATTGTAAATCGTATTGCTGAGTATGCAAATACTCAAAATAAGGTTTCAACTTCTGATTTAAGTTCAAACAAACCTTTTCATGTTGATCTTGAGAAAATTTCTCGTTCTATTTGGTCTCCTCCTATTGAAGGGTCAAATATTCAAACAAGATGGTTTTATGAAAGGGCTCGTGGTCAGTATAAAAATGCCAGAATGAAAGAAGGTTTTACCCCTGCAAGACGAAAGGCTTTTGATATTAGAAATCCAAGAGGCCAGATGATTACAAAAGAATTACTTGCTAAATATGTGAACAGTTACGAGGAAATATGGAATGGGAAAAGGTTAGTAGTTGGACCCCACATAGTTGTAAGAGGTAGTCAAAAAAACTATGTGCAGTTTTTAAACTACAATATGCCCAAAAAACCGGACAACATTTTTTATGAAGACGCTGTTGCAAAAGCTATTATGTTTAAAACAGCAGAAAAATTGTATGGAGTTAAACCTAATGCAATTGGTGACATGAGATATATAACTGTTCCTTATTCAATTGCTTTATTACACATTAAGACGGAGTATAAGATTGATTTGTATAAAACATGGAAACAACAGTCATTGAGCGAAAAGTTAAAAACAACTCTATTTAGTTTAATGGAAGAAGTTGAATCTTTCATTAAAAACAATGCTCCTGGTTCATTATATGGAGAATGGGCAAAAAAAGAAGAATGTTGGCTATTACTTAAAGAAAGTGATATTGAAATAATTGTTGATGAATTAAAATCTGATTTCATTGATTCAAAAACTCCAATAAGAAAAAGTTTATCTGAGGATGATGTAAATCAGAAAATTATTAATCAGGAAATAGCTCTTATCAAATCAATTTCTCCAACTAATTGGGAAATAATTGAACGTTGGGGAGCGAATACTGGTTTATTAAGTCAATATCTTCAAGATACTGCTCTTAATTTATCAGTCTCAATAAAGAATAATAGAAGTATAAGTGAGAACTTAAGAATAAAAGGTATTTCTATATTAGAACTAGTAGTTCATGATGCCCCTGAATTATTAGAATCAGAACAGCCTAAAAAAGAAAGTGAACAAAGTAATAAAACAAAATCCAACTCAAAGATTAATGAGAAGCTTATTTTAAAAATGATAGAATGGGATTCGAGAGTAAAGATATTAACAGTAAATCAACGTAGCTATTTAACAGATTTTGCATATGGTTTAAAAAAAACAAATTCATTCCATGAGAAAAATATTGGAATTTATTTAGAGAAATTGAAAGGTGCAGGCTTTAAGGAATGATATCAACCCACACAGCCAAGCACATTTGCAATTCGCACGAGCCAACGCTAAAGCCAAAAATTGCAAAAGAGCTTGTCTGTCTGCCAACGCTTTTTGCCGACCCGAAAAAACAAAATTAGGTCAGTGCTAAATTGAAAATAAAATGACAGAAATGAAGAAAGCCCAGCAGGTAACAAAGGCTATAAAAAATAGGCGGATTAGTAGTAATATCAAGGTTCGTAGTCCGTTTGAACTTCATCGTAAGTTGAAAATTATAGTTTCGCA
>Ga0307987_1002111_pt1 | contig 10529 bp, 11 predicted proteins | sample EllFjometagen181_FD_203157 | JGI IMG/M metagenome (GOLD analysis project Ga0307987, IMG submission 203157) | Marine microbial communities from Ellis Fjord, Antarctic Ocean - #181 | ecosystem: Environmental > Aquatic > Marine > Unclassified | place: Southern Ocean | collected 2014-10-08 | reverse complement strand
TTGCTTATGGCAATGCATATCTTAGAGCAACGCGACTTTCGTGTAGTTTCGTACTACAACCCTTCATTTTCTTGTTTTTTATGATTGATTATTTTTAACCATATTTATAAAAACATATTTATCAACAACTTACAAATCAATTTCACACCTGTCAACTTTTCCTGATAATGAGGACATTATCGCTCCCAATCTTGCAATATAATACTGATTTGCAGATTTTAAGGTAGCATAACCTTCTAGGTTGTAGGCGTCTTCACTTGCAAGCTGGAAGCTTGCGTTACCCCATCCAACCTTGAGACTAAGACTCTTCTTTGCGACTTTTCATCCTTTGCGTTTAACTCTTTTGGTTGCGGCTATGCCGCGCTAAGCCTTTCGTGGTAAAAACTCTTCTCTTTTTTTCTTTAATCGTCTAAATCTGCGGACATCTGCGAAATCTGCGGATAAAAACCTCTTCTCTTCGTAGGCCATTCACTACGTTCATTGCTTCACCCTATTGTTTATCTTTAATGGTTAAAGCCTCTCTCGCAGGCTCGAGTCGTGCGAGAATTCTTATTCTTAATTAATTTTACACTCTTTCTCTGTGTCCTCTGTGTTCTCTAGCGTAGCGGGTGGTTAACCTCTTTGGTTGCGGCTCGTCCGCCCTATGAAATGCATGGTTAATTAATTTGTTATTAATGACGACTGCAACACAGTCGAATTTAAAGAATTTATGGCGCACCCACACAAACCGTGACAGAGCCATATTTTAAAAATATATGACTTTTTTCTATGACATTTATATTTTTTGTTGTAAAACTCAAAATCATGTTGCAAAATAATTAATATAATACTATTATATAATTTAGATTTATTGCTATGTGAAAAGTTAATATTTTAAAGAGAATCTTTATCGTCAAATATTGAATAAAGAATACAATAGGAAGAGATTATGCACGAAAACTCGGTTTATAGTTTAGTAAAAAAAGAACTAATGCAAAATACCATGTTAGGTGAAAAATATATCACTGAAGCGGATTTATGTCTTCGTACTGGAGTTAGTAGAACCAAACTTCGGGAAACACTTAAAGCACTTGACAGCTATGGAATGATTGAGCGTAAACAGAAATGTGGTGTGGCTTTATGCAGCTACAGTAGAGAAGAAATAAAAGAACTTTACCAAATCAGAATATTACTTGAATCCAGAGCAGTAGGTAAAACAGTTAAAAATGCTTCTGAAAAGGATTTGTTTGAACTTCAGCAAATTGAAAATGAAATAGAGTTAGCCATAAAGATGGACAACAAAATTGAATGCAGTATTAAAGATTCACTTTTTCATAGAAAACTTGTTCAAATGTCTGGAGGTAAAACAACGCTTAGAATAATTGATTCTTTGCAACTACTTGAAAGTACGATGGGAATTCCTATGCAACGAAAAATTTCGCCGGATCCATATACACATATTGATATGATAGAGGCAATAAGAAATAAAGATGTAAAAACATACAAAAAACTTTTAGTTAGCCATATAAAATGGGTTGCTAGAGAAATGTTGAAATAAAGAGGTAATCCAAAAGTATTTAGGGCATCCTTTTTAATTCATAACTAACTTAGTGGCAAATATTAATACTTTGTTTTGCAGACTACAGTGCAAGGTTTTTAGCACATTTATGCAAAAAAGCTTGCAGATGAACTTTAATATAAAGTTCGTGTGATTTATGAATATTTAATGAAAATTGAGCAATTCATCTACTCAACAGCGAACTTGTTTATGACCAAGAATAGCGCTCCCGTGGGAGTTTGAGTAAAAAATGTAAGAATCAAAATTTATAAAAGTGGCTCTGTCACGGTTTGTGTGGATGAGTCTAAATTCTTTAAATTCGACTGCGTTGCAGTCGTTCAATAATAATGATTAAGTAACCATGCATTTCATGCATGGCTATTAAAATTGAACAGCTTCGCTGTTCTAAGACTACGGAGTAGTCAAACTTCAATAGCCCCGTATGCAATACGGGGTTAAATATAATACAAAAACACGACTCTGACTCGAACTAGTGAGAGGGACTTTAGCCACTCATAATAAGCTTTAATAGGCTGAAGCAATGAGCATAGCGAATGGCCTACGAGTCGAACAAAAAAGTGCCATCCACACAAACCGTGACAGAGCCATAAAAGTATTAATAACAAAGGAAACAGGCTGTGCTTGAAAATTTTTTAAAACTACTGAATGGTGAAAATGCCGATAGGGTTGTGTGGACGGCTGACATAAGCTACTGGATTAATGGACAGAAACAGGCTGGCACTGCTGACCCGGCTTGGGATACCGAAGAAGGTTCTCTACAACTTCATAAAGACCTTGGTGTCATGCCCTACTATTTCTACGATAAATTCTGGACGGGCCGAGCAGTATATGACAAGACGGTTGAAATACAGCAGGAATGCAATAATGGAATAACAAGCAACCGCATCGTCACTCCCGTTGGGACCATCACCGAAGAATCATCCTTTATGCCGGAAAGTTGCTGTGAAGGTATAACCAGCCACATGATCTCCAGTCCTGAAGATATGGATATCCTGTTATATATTCTGGAACACCGTCATCTCGAACCCTGCAACCTTGAAGGCTATGCCGAACGCAAAGCACTCTATGAAAAATACGATGGTCTGCCCTGTCTCGGCCTACCTCGCTCTCCCCTGTCAAGCCTCTGTTATGAGTGGGCCGGATTGCAGGATATGGTCTATCTCATGTTTGACTGCGAAGACAAGGTGCTGACTGCACTCGATATGATTGAGGCAGAACAACAAACTATCATTAACGCCGTCTGTGAACTTGCTCCGCCACTGGTGCATTTCCCTGACAACCTTTCAAGCGATAACCTGACTAGCTATTACAATGAGCACATGCGTGACCGCCACCGACGACGCATCGAAAAACTGCATAGTGTAGGCACCAAATGTGCAGTTCACCTTGATGGCACAACACAAGGGCTATTGCCAAAGCTTGTCAAGAGTGGTTTCGATGCTATTGAAGCTCTTACCCCGGCTCCTGCCGGTGATTTGACTGTTGCAGAGATGCAGGAATGCGCGGGCAGTGACTCAGTCATTCTCTGGGGCGGAGCACCTGGCGTACTTTTTGCTCCACCATACAAGTGGAGTGACATGGAGGCTCATGTGCAAGGTGTTCTTGAGACGTGGAAAGATCGCCCCTTTGTGCTTGGCGTTGCCGATCAGGTACCCCCAGATGGAGACATTACTTTTTGCCGCAAGATTGCAGATATGTTGAAACAGTAACAGGAGAATATTATGAAAGAACTAGAAAAAGGCCAGGCAATGGCACTGACTGGCCCGATGGCAGAGGAAAAACTAAGGCTGTTTCGGGAACAAATGGCTGTCTGGCAGGTTGCCCTGCCACCGGCAAAACTGATGATTTGGGATTTTGGCTTGGGAAACCTCGACGAGGTGGGCCTCATCGAGAGCTGGATTGCCAATGAAATGGAAGCTGGCTACTGCGGCAAGTATCTCTTTGTCTTCGATGGTCAGACCTGCCCCTTGCACCAACACAAACGCAAGCATGAGACTTTCTTTGTTGTACAAGGGCGCATACGCATGACCTTTGATGGTGGCGATCATGAAATGAGGGCAGGGGATATATTGCCTGTGCCAGTCAATAAACTCCACAGCTTTACAGGCATTGGACCCGCCCTGTTGCTGGAGCTGAGTACGCCCTGCGAAATTGATGACAACTACTTTGACAATGTCAGTATCCCAATAGGTGGCAATCATCGCCCACCTAGGTGAGAGCTGAATTACTCATAAAACATATATCACGTTTGTTTTATGATTTTTTTTGTTGTTGTAAAAATTAAAATTATGTTGCATAACAATTAATATAATAGTATTATATTATTTTTTGAGCTTATTGCTCTGCAAAAAGTTAATATTTTTAAAGAAAACATTGATTATCAATAATAATTAAGAAATAGTTAATTTAAACAAATCATGGGAAATCCCGTTGCACATAATATTGTCCAGCGGCACTATATTTCGCAAACTAATTAAAGGAGAATGCTGATGTTTGATCTAACAGGAAAGGTCGTACTGGTTGCCGGTGGTGCGGGATATCTTGCCCTACCCACCTGTAAAGCTATGGCGGCTCAGGGAGCAAAAGTGATAATTGCTGATCTCAAGGAAGTCGAAGCCGGTTCTTTGCCTAAAAATATTTCGTCCCTTCATCTGGATGTTTCTGATGAGGCTTCTATTAGAGATCTGGTGGCAAGCGTTGTTGATAAATATGGTCGGCTTGATGTCTCTATAAATTCGACGTTTTTTAGCACAGGAAAAAAGCTTGAAGACTTGTCCGCTGAAGAATTTGACAAAACCAATAGAATAAATATCACAGGCGCTTTTCTATTTGCACGTGAATGTGCTCAGGCAATGATAAACGGTGGAAGCATCATAATGTATTCGTCAATGTATGGAATAGTGTCCCCTGATCCTAAAGTTTACCACGAACCAATGAATCCCAACCCGATAGAGTATGGCACCTGCAAGGCTGCGATAATTCAAATGGTCAAATATATGGCATGCCACTATGGACCCAAGAACATTCGCGTGAACGCTGTAGCGCCTGGGCCGTTCCCCTGGCAATCAATGCAGGACGATGAACCGGAGTGGATGGAGCGTCTGGCCGCTAAGACTATGTTGGGTAGAATCGGAAAACAGGACGAGATGTCTGGTGCGATAGTTTATCTTGCGTCCGACGAATCGGCATTCATGACGGGGCACGTGTTAAGAGTAGACGGCGGCTGGACTGCTTGGTAGTAATTGCTCCGAACTTTTAACATTTAACAAATATTTTGAGGAAATTATGAAACCTATAGTAGATAAAAAAGAGATTCATTTGGCCATGCTAGGCAAGGTTGAAGGAAACGGACATCCGTATTCCTGGAGCGCGATGTTCAATGGTTACGATCCTGACGAAATGGTGGCTTGCCCTTATGCTCATCCAATGATTTCCGAATATCTTGATAAGCAACCGAAAGAGACACTGCAGATTCCAGGCGCCAGAGTAACGCATGTCTGGACAGATGATCCTAAGTACTCAGAGAGCATCGCAAAGTGTTCTCTCATTCCTAATGTTGTCAACAAAGCGGAAGACGTTATTGGCCAAGTGGACGCTGTCATTGTGCCAACCGATAAAGGATTCGAACATGTAGAGAGATGCCGGCCGTTTGTCGAGGCAGGGATTCCCGTCTTTGTTGATAAACCGCTGGTCGATAATGCCGCTGATTTGGCGGTGTTCAGTAACTGGGTAAAGGAAGGCCGCCCGATAATGAGCTCAAGCTGTATGAGATATGCCAAAGAATTTGCACCATACCGCACATCGTGTTACGAACTTGGCGAACTTCGCTTCGTGAATATAACAACACCTTTAGCCTGGGAGAAATACGGCATACATGCCCTGGAAGGAATGTATCCAATTCTGGGTCCTGGATTTATTTCAGCGCGCAACACTGGCACGATTGATCGTAATGTGGTGCATCTAAAGCATGAAAAAGGCGTAGATGTTGTGGTGATAGCCAATCAGGACATGACATATCACGCTATGGGCTTAATGGTTCTCATTGGCACAAAAGACTATGCCCAAGTATCCATGAAGGACACTTTCTATGCGTTTCAGTCTCAATTGAAGGCCTTTGTGCAGTACTTACGCGAAGGAAAAAGACCCTTTCCCTTTACAGAAACAGAAGAACTTATGAAGCTCGTAATCGCAGGTATTATGAGCAGAGAAGAGGGCGGCCGAGAAGTTTTGCTGTCAGAAATACAATAACAAAAAGGAAATATAATGAATTTTTCAATGAGAAAAAGTCGGGTTCTGCGTCAACTCAGAGCGGGTGAAGTTGTTAACTGTTTTAAGACGAACTTGGCCGATGCCAGGGTTACTGAAATAGCTGCACGCTATGGCTTTGATTGTGTATGGACTGACACGGAGCATGTGCCGAATGATTGGTCAGTAATCGAAAGTCAGGTGTTTGCCTCCAAGAGCTACGACGTTGACCTGTTGTGCAGATGTGCTCGAGGTCCTTACAGTAACTATATCCGCCCCCTTGAAATGGATGCAACAGGAATAATGGTTCCGCATGTCATGGGACTCAGGGATGCCGAAGACATTGTCCGTATGACCCGTTTTCACCCTGTGGGGCTTCGTGCCGTCGATGGTGGAAACGCCGATAGCGCCTACTGTAATATACCGCTCGATGAGTATTTGGAACAGGCGAACAAAGAAAGATTTATTATTCTACAAATCGAAGATCCCGAACCACTTGAAGAATTGGAGGCCATTGCTGAACTGGACGGCTATGATCTCATACTGTTCGGGGCAGCTGACTTTAGTCATTCGATTGGCGCCCCGGGTCAGATGGATCACCCTATGGTCGTTGAGGCCAGAAAGCGAATAGCTCAAGTTGCCAATAAATACGGCAAGTTTGCTGGCGCGGTTGGCGGACCAGGGAACCGACAGGAACTTATAGATATGGGCTACACTTTTATTAGCATGGGCGCAGATGTTGTAGGGCTTAGCCAGTATTGCCGTGACATTGCACAGGCCTGTGGAATCGAGACCAGTAACGATCCGGTAGAGCAGTATCGTAAAAGTGGCAAGTAGTTAGGCATCCTCTTGAATTCAATTTGCAAGAGCAACACCCGTTTCCTCATCATTAACTTCTTTTGGGGTTTTAAAATCAAGTGAGCTATTCTTTTGACTGTTTTCTGGTACTCTGACCCCGAGCCCCCCCGCCTGACTACGACATCGCCCGCTACGGCAGAGCAGCGGAGACGCGGTAGAAGCTGGAAGATGAGTGGTTGGTGAGCGTGTGGGTTGTCTCACCCGTGATTCCCGCTGCTTCAGTTATTAAATTGGTCCAGACGTTCAGTACAAGGTTAGTCGATGCTTCAACAGCATACAGACGCCCACGAGAAGATGGATGAGTGATTTCAACAACATGGCTGCCTGTTAATTCAATGCTTACGGACAACTGTGAGTTTGTGTCCATGACTTGTGTCCCGGCGAAGAACTCGTTAGAGTTCACGATCCCGTCGCCATCCGGGTCGGCCCCCATTGCGCCGCTTCCAGCGTCGATCTGTGCCGATGACAACTGATCCGTGACCCAAAGCAGGTATGCGGTCTCCTGTGCAAATGCGCGCCCCAATGCCAGTTGCCCTTCCGCATCGAAATGAATGTGATCACCCAGAAGAGTGATGAGGTCTGTGCTTACCAGCCCTACACGAGGGTCAGCGCTGGCAACAGCGGTCTGTGCATTCTTTATGGCTGTGATGCTCTCGGCTGTGAGGTACGTTTGTGCATCGGATAGCCGCCCGACAATAAATGGCAAATTCGTGCCGTAGGTCTGGCGTACATCGCTTATGAAATTGGTTAGGTTGCCAAAGTATTCATTTGTATATCCCCACCAGGCATCGGTCTCGCCCTGCATCCAGATCATCCCTTCAACATTTATCGTGGCATTTGTGTATTTGCGGGAGAGGGCTGCCAGACCGCTTGAGACAGCCTGCTGAAAGATCACGTATTCAGGGCCGTCGTTTGTGGTTGTTGCATCACCCCCGGCTTTCCATTGGATTTTCAGCTCCGTGCCGCCATTGGCATATTTCACGATGGCAACACGGTTCGACTCGTCACAACCGAGCAAGTCGCTAATCCGCCGACCAAAGCTGAGCTCCGGGCCAAAATAGGCACCAGTTTCGGATGCTCCTGCAAAAAGGGTGGTCAGGGTTCCGTCATTGCCAAATTCGACTCTGTAGAACAAGTCGACATCGGTGTAAGCCAGTTGGCCTGTTTTGGGCGCCCGTCCATCTGCATTGGACTGACCGCCCTGCAGGAAGACACGTATCCGTGATACATTATCTCGCGGATTCGGTCCTAATTCTGCTTCCAGTGTGATTTCATCGACCAAAGGAGCGCCAGCCCCGGCCCCGTCAATAGAGGTGATGTCGAGACTCTCGAGATTGGTGAAACCGCTCAATATTACGGTTGTTTTCGTTCCTACGGCAGGTGTGTAGGTGTTCATCACCGATCCGCCGCCAGTAATGTTACCTGTCACCGTAAAAGTGGAAAGCGCGCCATAGCAACCAACGGCCAGACTTATGGCGTCGAATGGCCCGGCATCAGAACGCGTGATTCTGTGCGACCCATCTTCCCACTCAGCCAGTACGCCGCCGGTGAATGGTGACGCATTGCCATTGCCGAAAGCACTGTCAAGGATACCACCAGCGTATGTGCTGGAGGAAGTGAGGAATGTTACGGTGTAGTCGGCCTCTTCGTACGTAGTATTGATTTCGGTAAAACCGCCGGGATCAGCTATGCCATCGAAATCGATGACTCTTTCAACGGCTTGCGTGATCCCGCAGAGACCGTATAGCAAGGCCACGACCGCAAGCTTAGTGATGTACAGTATGCGTTTCATCAGTCAATTCACTTTATCTATTATATATTAATGTTTTCATGTCCACAATCTAATATATTTCCAATAAAGTGTCCAGTTCTTTGTACAAAAAACCGGACACTTTGTTTCAAATTGTCTTCGCTGTGTTCTATTATACAAGCACATATTAAATTCATAGTACTAGCTTCATTTGGAAGCGATTCAGACAAGATGATTAATGGTTTGAAAAATCTCTGGCAAAATGCTCCTGTTGAAGAAGTCGAAAACCTAATCCAAATAATGTTTCCATAAAAATTTATAATAATCTTCTACCGATTTGAGATTAAAGAAATGACAACCTTATTGTATACTCGAGCTCGCGAGAGGAGCTTTAACCATTAAAGATAAACCATAGGGTGAAGCAATGAGCGATAGCGCATGGCCTATTTATATTTTGGAACAAAATAGCCCCATGGGTTTACACCCAGGGCTATACTCTATCGCTCCTCTGGAGCTAAAAAAACTTTGTGTATCTATGTGTTCCATGTGGCCAATCATCTTGTTTTATTTTTCTTTGTCGCGCCGTAGACACTGCGAAGGCGGATCTTATAATTCGCGTTAATCAGTGTAAATTAGCTGACAAAAACTCTTCCCTTTTCTTTATTTTTCTTCTCTGCGTTCTCTGTGCATTTGCGCGAAAATTTTTTCTTCTTTGTGCTCTTCGTGACTTCGTGCGAGAATTCTTTTGGTTTCGGCCATGTCGCCCTATGTTCTTTATCTAATGATTTTAAATGTAAACTTACTAAAACAACACTCAATAATTATTATGGGGATTGCAATAACTCTTTTACTCATTAATAGAGAAATTAAGATTTTATGTATTCTTTATCATAACAAGCTTGTTCTTCTTCGGCTCTATTTTTCCAATAGTTGGGCTTTTTATGAAGATTTGCAATGGCAATTATACTAATTATTCCTGATTGTATTTGGAATATAACTCCATATGGAAAGCGTTTTGTAAGTCCACGCCTTGTATTTTTGGAGAGTTGAGGACATGCATTTGGATATTGTCTAATAAGGTTAATCGTTGAATAAACTTCTTCTGCAAATTCTAAACCAAGTCCATAATCACAAGTATCATAATACGCAATGGTATCAATAAGTTCTGCTTCAGCCTGTGGATGTAGATAAAAGTTCATCGATTATATTTTGTACGGATTTTTCTAAAAACTTCTTCACCCGGAATTAGCTCTACTGTTCCGTTATGAATTTCTTGAACTCGTCGCTCTGCCTCTTCTGCCCATAAATGGTCGATTTCAGTACTAGTTGGAAGATTGAGACTTGAGAGAAGCTTTTCTACTAAACCAATTCGATCGGCAGCAGGAAGTGACATAGCTTCATTCATAACTTTTGTCATTGTAATGCTCATTATTAAAATCCTCTCTTTGTTTTAAATGCTTTAATAATAGTATATTTGAAATTCAAATTCAATTGTTTTATGAAATAATTGTTTTTTCCTAAAAGAAATGGATAAGTTAGAATTCTTTTGTATTAGTTTTTCTTTTCTTTTTGCAAAGTCTTCTATTTGTTTTCGTCGAAAACAGTTTGTAGTTAATAGTAAATCGTCAATCGATAATCGATAATCGTTGTTCGTTAATAGTTAAGACACTGCCGTGAGCAGGAAAAACCTTATTTTTATTATAAACCTAGGGTTAAAACCCTAGGCTACCAAGATGTCGCCACGCTGTGGCTAAAAGCTGTGAAACAGGACAAGCAACAGGACAAGTAGCAGGGCAAGTAACAGGACAAGTAATGTCATTGTTGATGATAAGTCATGGTGAAACGAACCGGACTGAGTTGATGAAAGCACTGAAGTTAAAGGGAAGGGATAATTTTCTCAAGAAATATATGGAGCCTGCTCTAAATTTAGGTTTGATTGAAATGACTCAACCCGACTCCCCTAAGAGTCCTACACAGAAATATCGACCGACAGAGGCAGGCAAGCAGATGTTAGAAAACAACTAATGAAACACAACTTTGACAATCTAATAAAATCAATTGGTCAGATAAATCAGCTACAGCAAGTTGCTGTTGAAACTACACTTCTCATATGCAAAC
>Ga0307987_1002107_pt1 | contig 10546 bp, 9 predicted proteins | sample EllFjometagen181_FD_203157 | JGI IMG/M metagenome (GOLD analysis project Ga0307987, IMG submission 203157) | Marine microbial communities from Ellis Fjord, Antarctic Ocean - #181 | ecosystem: Environmental > Aquatic > Marine > Unclassified | place: Southern Ocean | collected 2014-10-08 | reverse complement strand
CTGCTCGACAAGCGGGGATCATGGTTCTCCTTCGAGGACCAGCAGATCGGGCAGGGCCGCGAGCAGACCAAGAAGGCGATCGCCACGGATCCCGTGCTCCAGAAGGCAGTCCTGGCCAGAATCCGCGAGAACCTCGCGGGTACCGGCATGGCCCTTCCCGAGACCAAGGCAGACGAAGTGGCAACGCCCGACGACGACAGCGCTGAGGAGTAGTTCTCACCTGGCTGGCGCGCGTCCCCCGCCAAGCTGGCTGGGGCGCGCCGTCAGTGGCCTGCCATGTGCGGCGGCCTGCGGCTGCTGGTCGCGCTCGGGAACCGGTCGTGCGCAGTTGGCGGCGAACTTGTGCGGGATGGTCACCACCTCGTTCCTCTCACCCCAGTTCCGCCACGCCCTCCTCCCTGGTCACTGGCGTGACGCCACCTTCCTGCATGAGCGCGCGCCAGCGGTGGTTGGCGAAATCAAGATTGCGGCTCACCACTTCGAGGGCGTAGCGTGATGGATCAGTGAAGGGCTCGGCGAGCGCCAGCAGGTTGCTGATGGCGGAAACGCCGGTGGCGAAGGGCCAGCCAACCCAGCGGGGCAGGCAAAGAGTCCGGTAGCGGCGGCCAGGGAAGTGGGCCGTGGCGAGTAGCCGGTAGAACTCGTCCACTGAAGTCCGCTCGCTGTCGAGGATGTTGATGGCCAGGCCCCGCGCCGTCGGCAGCTCCGCGGCCAGCCGAATAGCCTGGGCCACGTTCCGCACGTGGGCCAGGGGCCAGCGATTGCGGCCACGCCATGGGCCGAAGTGGATAATCACGGGCGAAATCCGCAGGAAGGAGACCACCCGCGCGCTCATGGTCGGGTCGTCCGCACCCCAGACAGCCGCTGGCCGGATAATGGTCCAGCGGTCGGCAGGCACATGCTCGCGCAGCCAGTTCTCGGCCCGAATCTTGTAGCGGGGATAGGGATTGTTGGGTACCGCGCAGAGAGGCGTGGCGTCCTCGTCGGTGCCCGTGTGGTCGAGAATTCCATAGACATCGGTGGTGGACACGAACACCAAGTGGGCCACCTCGCCCCGCAGCACCGCCTCGCCAAGATAGCGCACGCTCTCGTAGTTGGCCCGGCGGAACTGCCGGTCCCGGCCCACATCCGAGGCGCGCCCCGCACAATGGGCGACCACGGGGGGCACGCCATTCTCACGACAGACAGTCAGTGCCTGCCCGAGCGAGGCGGGGTCGGTGATGTCACCGGTCAGCACCCGCACGGTTCCCTCCCTCTCCAGCCGGTCCAGCCGGGCGGAACGGTGGCGATGGACCAGAGCCCATACCCGCCATCCCGCCGCCACGAAGGCAGCGACCGTGTGGCCCCCGATGAAGCCAGCGGCACCGGTCACCAAGACCGACTTCATGCGTCCCCTCCCGCCACGATACCCAGCTCGCGACCGAGCTGTCCGAGAGTCGCGATCACATGATCCAGGTCGGTCGTGGTGTGGTTGGCCATCACATTGAGGCGCAGACGACAGTCCTTGCGGCGGACCGCCGGGTAGCTGACGATATTGGTGAACACGCCTTGGCCAAGCAAGGCGGCGTGGAGGCGCCCGAGCTTCTCCTCGTCGCGCACCATGACCGGCACAATCGCGGAGGCGCTGTGGCCCGTGTCCAGGCCCTGCTGTGCCAGGCCAGCCTTGAGATACTCGATATTGCCCCAGAGTTGGCGACGTCCGGCCTGATCGGCTTCCAGCAATTTGAAGACTTCGAGCAGCCCCGCAACCACGGGTGCCGGCAGGCTGGTGGAGAAGAAGAACGTCCGGGCGTAGAGCCGCAGGTAGTGGATCAGGGCCGCAGACCCCGCGCAGTAGCCGCCGATGCCGGCCGGCGCCTTGCTCAGCGTGCCATAGAGCACATCCACTCGCTCCAAGCAGCCGCAGGCCTCGGGCGTGCCCCGCCCGGTGGGGCCCACCACGCCGATGCCGTGGGCGTCGTCCACCATCACCCGCGCCCCATGCTGCTCGGCCAGGTCGCAGATCTCGGCCAGCGGAGCCAGGTCGCCATCCATCGAGAACACGCCATCGGTCACGATCAGCCGCCCCTGCTGACTCTCCGGCAGGCGGCGCAGCTGCTTTGCCAGGTGGCGCATATTGCCATGCAGATAGATCTGGAGGTCGGCCCCGGACAGCTGCCCCCCATCGAAGATGGATGCGTGATTGGCCGTATCGTTGAGGATCACGTCTCCTGGTCCGCAGAGGGCGCTGATCAAGCCGACATTGCCGCTGTACCCGCAGGGAAAGAGGATCGCGTCCTCCCGATGCAGAAAGCGGGCGATGGCCTGTTCCAGTTCGCGGTGCAGGTCGGTGGTGCCTGCATAGACGGGCACGGCGCCCATGCCATAGCCAAAGCGGTCAATTGCCGCCTTTGCGGCAGCAGTCACCTGCGGATGCATGGCCAGGTTGAGGAAGGAATTAGACCCCATCATCACCACGCGACGTTCCCGCCCGTGGAGATCGCGCACGGTGGTCTGGGGCTCGGCGGCCGTCAGCAGTTCGTGCCCCAAGGCCTCCAGGCAAGGCTCCACGTGGCTGCCGAGATGCGCGGCCAGGCCTTCGACCTTGGCAAAGAGATCGCCCCCCGTTCCGGGCATGAAGCTCTCGAAGCTGACTCTCTTTCCCATGCGTCCCATTTCCATCTTCATAGCTCCCTTTGTTTGGGGTGGTAGCAGCGCAGGGATTGGGGGCTGTCGCAGTATACAGCACAGAGATTGCAGTTGATGCAGGTCGAGGGAGAGGAATCGCCAGCAAGCAGGCGCCCCGCGAACGCTGGGTCGTGAATAAGAGGCCGACACAGAGCGACGGCGGGAAGCCCTTGGGCCAGGCAGTCCAGCGCCTCCGGCAGCGAACGGATGCCCCCCACCGGCACGACCGGGACGCGGGTGCCCTGTTGCAGGGCTGCTGCTGCGGGCACGTTGTAGGCCGGCGAGAAGCCCGCCAGGCGCCGCAGGTGCGGCAGCCCCCGGACCAGCATCCACCAGAGCTTGCCCCACCGAGAGTAGTGGTTCAGAAGCGGATTCGTCCGCAGGGTCACCTTTACGGGGCACTCACCCCGGAAGATATTCATGGGCCATTCCATGGTGCCGTAGCTGACCTCAACCAAGTCCACCTGCAAACGGTCCAGAGCGGCGACCGTTGCGGTCGCCTTCGCCAGATCAATTCCCGGGTGCCGATCCTCGCCCCAGCTGAGCTTGATCCACACCGGGAAGGCGTCCCCGCAACGTTCCCGGATGGCTTCCACGACTGCGGCCAAGAATGCGGTTGGCTGGCCCCAGAAATCGGGGCGCCGATTGGTCCAAGGGGAAAGGAACTGGTGGACTAGATAGCCGTGGGCAGCGTGAATCTGGACTGCATCAAAGCCGGCTTCTCGGGCATTCGCTGCGGCGTCGGCAAACTGCTGCACCCGCGCGGGGACCTCGTCGGTTCGCAAGGCGCGCACCGGCGCGCGGAAGTAGCTGCAGGCTCGGTCCGAAGCGCCAACCAGGGGGAGACCGGTGACCTCGGTTCGCGTCTGTCGGCCAGCATGGGCCAGCTGCGCAACCAGAGGCGAGTCGGGGAACTGCCGGTGCAGCCGCTCTGCGATGGTGGCCCACGCCTGAGTCTGAGCCGAGGTGCAGAAGCCGGACTGGCCAGGCTGAATGGCCCGTCCTTCCGGTGAAACATAGGCGAAACCGGTGACCAGACTGCCAGCGCCGCCCCGCAGAACGCGCTCGTAGAGCGCAGTGACAGCTGCCACCTGGGGCACGCCGTCTTCGTCCGCAAGGCCAGCGAAGGTGGCCGAACGGAGCAGACGGTTGGGAAGCGTCATCCGGCGCAGGCGCAGTGGCTCAGCGAGTTGTGAAGCCATGCTCACAGGGCTTCCTCCAGCCGCTTCCCCGCCTCGACTACGGCCGTCAGATAGGCGTCGCGCGTGGCGAATAGACGAGCGTCGGGGCAGGCAGGCGCGGGAGTTCCCCCGCAGCCCAGATGAAGCCCTGGCGAGTCGGATGCCTGGGCCACGCCGATGCGAGTGGCCCCGAGTCGGAGCAGTTCCTGGCGGACCGCCGAATCGTCAGCCCGCACCGCGAAGAGCAGTTCGTATTCGCCGGCTCCGGCCACCAACGCGGCGTGGGGTGGGAAGCCGGCCTGATCGGCGATGGGCTGAACCATCGGGGCCATGGGGATGGCGGGCACGTCGAGCACGAAGCGGGTGCCCGGATTCACCCGGACCAGCATCTGAAGGGCGTCCAGCAGTCCGCCGCTGGTATCGATGCAGGCAGTCGCATGGCCGCGCAGGGCCTGGGCCAACTCCAGCCGTAGCTCGAAGCAGGGGGTCGGCGCGCCGCTCAGCAGGGCGGCGTTGGCATCACCCAAGGATCCGCTGATCCAGAGCTCGCAGGCGGTTGCCGTTAGCTGCCGGGTGCAGCCCGTTCCCACCACCGGCCCAAAGGCCGTGCCCGTGAAGCGCCAGCCCGAGGATTGGCCGAGATCCCCGCCCAGCAGATGGCAGCCACACGTGGCCAGCACGTCGGCCATGCCCCTCGCGATGCCCTCCGCAAAGCCGGGCGGCAGTTCCCGGGGCAGGACCAGAGCGGACAGGAAGAAGGTCGGGGTCGCCCCCACCGCGAACAGATCGTGCAGAGTCGCGACCGCCAGGTTGCTGCCCAAGGCCACAGGATCGTCTGCCGTGAAACCATCTTCCTCAGCCGAGAATTCGTCGGTGGTGAAGGCCCACAGCCCATCGCCCATGCGCACCAGTTCGGCATCGGCCTCGAACAGCCCGTTCTGCTGTCGCTCGGAACGAGGGCAGTGCGCGACCAGTTGCTGAATCATCTCGTATTCGTTCATGATGCCTCCGGCACGACCAGGCGCAGAGCGCCAGGCCGGATATCCACTGCGACGGGGAGCGTGCCGTGGGGATCGCCATCGAACTCCACCGCCCCCCTTCCTTGCACCGAGACCGACTGGGCAAAGCGGAAGAGCACATCGGGACGACTGCTGACGGTGCCACTGTAGAACGCAGGCAGCAGACGCAGCAGGCCGAATAGCGACTTGTCGGCGATGGCGAGTACGGCCAGCCGCCCATCCGCCGGGCGCAGATCGCCGGTGAACTTCAAACCCGAGGCGATCCACGGGCTCTTGGCAATGCAGAGGTGGCAGCAGCGAGGCAGAACCACGGGGGCCTCGCCGTCCACGCTCAGTTCCAGGCGCCCGTGGGGACCGGGTAAGGCGCTGAGCACGGCCAGGCCCGTCCCGCCCGCATCGCCCAGAAACCGCCGCCAGCGATTCGCCCGGCCCGCGACCGTAGCGCCGATGCCAAGGTTCACACTGCACCCAAAGAAACTGGTGCACTCCGCTCCAGACCCGTCCCGGTACTGCACGCGCCCTACGTCGCGGGAGCAGATCCTACCATTGAGCAAGGTGTCGAGCCCGGCTTCGGGCGCCGTGGGGATGCCATGGAACCGGCAGAAATCGGGGCTCGTCCCCGCATAGAGCACCGCCAGGGCTGGCGCATCCGCGCCCTGTGCCAAGACCCCGTTCAATGCCGCATTGATGGTGCCGTCGCCGCCGACTGCCACCACCACATCCGTTTCGGCAACGGCAGCCAGTTGCTTGATGTGGGCCATGGAATCGGGCTGCACGAAGGAACAGGACAGATCGCTGCTGCGCAGGCGTTCCTGCCAGAGCCCCCAGCGCCGCTGGCCCCGCCCGGAACGGGCCCCCGGATTGAGAATGACTGTGGCCCGTCTCATGGGTGGTAGATCCCGAGCTTCTCGTATACCGGGGTGGAGTCGCCACGATCCCAGCTGGCCACGAGTTCCGCCGTCGGCCTTTCGGCCAGGGGCATGCGGTCACTGCCGCTGGCCGCCAGAGCGGTCGAGATGGCCCCCGCCTGCGTGCAGCACAGCCAATCGCACCGCGCGTCGGGGAAGGCCGCCCGCATCCTGGCGAAGATCTTCTCGAAGGGCTCGGCAGTCACATTGCCGAAGGAGAGGTTGAGGAATTCGCAGGGCTGGACCTCGCCGTCTGCACCGATGTAGAACCGGTCGATCCCTCCCGCCGTGCAGCCGAGAACATGGGGGGCCTCCTCGAACACCTGTGCCGCCAGCGATGGGTAGTTCGCGCGATGGCGGCTGTTGTACAGCACGTGATCCCCGCGAACGGCCTCGATCAGCGACGAATCGGTCTGCATGCCCTCTTGCTCGAGCCAGAGCCCGGCGGGTTTCGGGTGGATGAGTTGCACGAAATCGCAGTCCAGGGACCGGGCCAGCTCCATCAGGTCGTGCAAGCGCCCGGCCCGTAGCTCCGCCTCGTCCTGGACGCTGTTGATGACGGCGGCCAGGCCCTCGCTTCGGGCTTGGCGGATGGCCTCGACGGCCGTCGCGAAGGAACCATCGACACCGGTGAAGGCGTCGTGCGTGCCAGCGTCCGGCGAGTGGATCGAGACCATCAGGCCATAGGCACCCGCCTGGCGGAGTTCCGGCAGCATGCCTGGCTTCAGACCGGCCCCGGTGGTGTTGATCCAGCGCTCGGTCGTGCCCCCCAATGCCTGCACCAGTCGGAGCAGGCGGGGGAAGCGAAGCAAGGGCTCGCCGCCCTCGATATCGAACATGGTCACGCCTGCGTCACGCACGCGCAGGGCCGTGTCCAGCAACTCCTCCTCCGCCAGATCCGCCCCCTGGTCCCGCTTCTGATAGCAGTGCGGGCAGTGGTAGGTGCAGGCCCGAGTCATGGAGTAGACCACCGTCACAGGCCCGGCCGGCTGGCGGATCAGTTTGGTCTCGATCGAACGGAAGAAGGCGAGGCTTGGGTAGGCGGGCAGGTAGAGATGCAGTTTGACGAGATCGCCGCAGCGGATCGCCTTGTTGTGCCGGAAGATGAGCAGGAGACGCAATGCTCGGCAAAGAAACCGCAGGTAGCGCAGGGGGTTGCGGTTGAACTGGCGGGGGCGGATCAGGTAATGCCCGGCCACATGCAGGGCAATGCGGCAATAGAGCCACACCTTCGCCAAGCCAGTGATGGTCCGTCGCGTTTCCATGCCAAACTCCCTGCCTTTCGGATTCCTCGTTCTGCATCCAGCGTCCACTGCTGGACACTCAATGTCCCCTCTCCCGTTCTGCATTCTCGCCTTCCTCCTACGCTTTGGGGTCGCGATGGAGTCCGAAGAGGAAACCGATGAACACATAGCTAGCGGAGAGCAGGTACAATGCCAGCGTACCGTTGAAGATGGCGATCAGAGTCACCTGCCCCGCCACGCAGGCCCGGAAATTAGTCACCAGACTGAAATAGGTTCGGTCACCGGCTGGGTAGCGGAAGTAGAGCCACGCTGTCCAGACCTGCAGGAACAGGGTCATCAGCCCGCAGAACACGAAGTCCCGCAGGAAGAGGATCTCGCGGAATGGCACCCAACCCAAATAGACAATGACCAGGAAGGCCAAGGTCGGCAGGAAAGCCCCCACGATGCCCGCGTAGCGGGAGACCTGCAACCCGTGGCGCACTACGAAGGTGCGCTTCCCGGCCGCCGCATCGCCAGCGGCGTCCTTGAAGTAGGTGAAGTAGGTCATCAGCGCATTGAGCAGGGCCACCAGGAACACGACGCTGATTCGGTTGCTGGTGATCAGGGGCTGCACCAGCGGTCCGGAGGCCAAGAACCCGTAGACGGTGCACATGGAGATGCTGAGGCCGAACACCACGTTGCCCCACAGAGACCAGGCCTTGGCGTATTCGTACAGCACGTTCAGGAGCACCCCGACCAGAATCGGGATCAGCGACCATGGGTTGAAGATGTACGAGACGATCCCGACCCCGAGCATGGCCACCACCGAGACGGCCAACGCTCCCTCGGGATGCAGTTCGCCGGTCACCATCGGGCGATTCGGCGCGTTCACTCGGTCCTCGGCCAACCCCAGGTAGTCGTTCACGATCTGGTTGATGCCCCAGCTCAGGAACAGCATCGCCAGAACCAGCATCCCCCGACGATGGGAGTAGGCCTCCGGGGCACAGAAGCGGTAGAACGACACCCCCAACCAACCGGCAACTCCGGTCACGAAGGCATAGTACAGCCGCATGGACTTGATGTAGGCGGGAATGAATCGCGTCATCGTGTCTCCTTCAGTCAAACCGCTCCCAGGCCGCGAATCATGTAGGCTTGGAGGATGCCGGATTCGTCGGAGTTGTAGAAGGCCATGGTGCCGTCCGGGGAAAGGAACGGATGGATGTGGCTATCCTTCGTGCACGAGGACCGGGCATTGAGAAGGCAGGTGAAGTTGGTGAGGGGGCCGGTTCCGGGCGTGCCCAGATCGGCGATGAAGACGCGCCCGCCCTGATCGAAGGGCTTGGCATCGGAGACCAGGCGCTTGCCCTGGATGTCGGTGGCGAAGTGGTGGAATTGCGGGTTGGGGAAATCCCGCGTCATGTCGTTCCGCACCGCACCAGGTGTGCTTCGCCCAAGATGCCCTTCGCCCGCCATGGCCTGCGCCTCGATGAGCTGGGCTTCGCTGCCGGTATCGAGTCGGGTGCTGGTACTCGTGATGGCCCAAGCAGTCTGTCCTCGCCAGCACTGATGCCCCTGGCAGAACTCGATGCCATCGCGGCCCCAGGGCATGGTCCGGAAGTTGCTGCCGTCGTCACGCAGCAGGTGGATGTCCGCGCCAGCCCCACCGGTCAGTTTCTCGACCTGGCCAAGGCGGTTCACCGTGTTTCCGTGGTTCTCCTGGATCAGGATGTCGTGGGCGTCGGCAGGATCCTGCGAACGGGTGTATTGGGGGTGCATGTTGCACCAGCTCGGCCCCTGGATGACCAACTGCACGGTCGCCTTCTCCAGGTCGAAGACGAGGAGCCCCCAGGTGGGGTCCATGGTCTTGCCATCGGCAAGGAAGCAGGAGATTGCCAACCGCTTGCCGTCGGGGGAGATCGTGGAAAGGGGGTAGAGCCGACTGGGGCGAAACGCGGTGCCGGGCAGTGTGCCGTCGATGACCATGAGTGTCTGACGGCCGGTACCGTCCACATCCACGCGCTTGAGCGTGATGCTTCCCTCGCCAAGATCGCTTTCATCGACGAAGTAGAAGACAGTCTTGCCGTCCGGGGAGAGTGAGGGCGCCCACGCGCCCACCTCAGAGGTCAACTGGTGCAGGGAGCAGTTGTCCTCGATGTCACAGCGGAACCACTGGTGGGCTGGGTTGCGCCGGTCGCCGCCATGGGCGGCGCCACCTTGATGCAGCAGAAAATGCTTGGAGTCCGGGGAGAAGATCTGCGCCTCCATATAGAGGTGTGATCCAGTACGCTCGCCATCGGTGGTGAGCTGGATGATCTCGATGTCTCTTGGCGACGTCTCGTCGAGTAGATCTGGGCGCAGCTTCATTCTGGGTATTCCTCGCGTTTGGTGGTGCCGGAAGGTGCGGAGCGTCTCGGTAGAAGGTAACCGTTTGGGAGCGAAGTCGCGAACGCGCACGCAGCGGGGAGAAAATCGGGGCAAGGGACTTGCATGCGCCTGTGAATGATATAGTATGATGCGGTTTGATGCAGTTCTATCCTCCTTCGGACAGGGGTTGACGATGGACGACTTACTCAAGATCTCGGCGGCGGCGGCGGAACTGGGCGTGACCTCGCTCACGGTCCGGCGCCACATCTACAAGGGATTGATCCAGTCCCAGCCGACGGCGGGGGGGCACCATCGCATCCCCCGTTCCGAAATCGTGCGCCTGCGACAGGGCACATGCGATACGCCGCCACCGAACGCCCGCGGGGCAAGCGTCTGCGACCGGCGGTTGCGCAAGTTGGAGCAGGATGTGGCCACCCTGCAGAAGCAACTCGCGGTCATGGCCCATTCCTGCGCGTTCCTCGCTCATGCAGCCGAGGAGAACGGCTACACCCCGGCTCTGCGACCAAGCCCGGAGCGGACGCTGGAGGTACTTGGCCCCGGCTGCCCCGCCTGCGACAAGCTCGCGGAACTGACCGAGGCAGTGGTGGCCGATCTGGCCCTGCCGGGGGTGCAAGTGAAACGGGTGAAGGGATTGGACGAGATCGTGGCCTACGGTCCCATGCTGACACCGGCCCTGATCATTGAGGGTAAGCTGGTCAGCAGCGGCATCGTCCCCTCAAAGCGGCGGCTGGCTAAGATGGTGCAGACTGCATTGCCCAATGCCGCCCAACCGGCAGCCAAGCCCCGCTCCTGGCTCTGGAAACGCTCGTGAGGCAGGAGTCGCCCCCCATGGCCTCCTTCACTACCGGCCCCACCAGCCCAGTTCCAGTCGCGGAGAGCCCCTCCCCGACTGGCTGGCGCACCTGCCAGCGGGTCCGCCGATTGCTGCTTGATAGTGTACCCGGACTGCTTGTGCTGCTCGTGGCTTGGCAGGGGCTGGCCATGGGGATCACGCACCTTCGTGGGGTGGGCTTCCCGACCCCATGGGAGACCGGTCAGCGTCTGGGCAGCCTGCTGGCGGGGACGCCTTTGCTCGACGCCTCCATCTATCGCCATGTGGCGGATAGCCTGGGGCGATGGGTGCTGGGATTCTCCTTGGCCACGACGGGCGGCCTGCTGGTTGG
>Ga0307987_1002105_pt1 | contig 10551 bp, 3 predicted proteins | sample EllFjometagen181_FD_203157 | JGI IMG/M metagenome (GOLD analysis project Ga0307987, IMG submission 203157) | Marine microbial communities from Ellis Fjord, Antarctic Ocean - #181 | ecosystem: Environmental > Aquatic > Marine > Unclassified | place: Southern Ocean | collected 2014-10-08 | reverse complement strand
TACATGCGAGGTATGAATCAGGTGGTGGGCAAGGGCGCTGTGCTGCAGAACTCCACGATCGCCAATAACGAATCTATCGTGAATGCATCAGGTCAGGGCTCTGCCGGTATTGGCATGTTATTCAGCGGTGTGATTGATAACTGTGTGATTGTGTCCAATAATTCGGTCAAGATTGTGGGCACACCCTATACAGGAGGAGTGAGCCTGCATAGTGCAGGCCAGCTACTCAACAGTCTCATTATGTATAATACGTCGGAAGGTTTTGCAGGAGGGGTCACAATATCGGGCACTTTAGCCATGGTCTCAAACTGTGTTATCCGAAGTAACGTGGCGAACAATGGCGGTGGCATCCACCTGGGGTGGTACGGGGCTGATTGTGGATTCCACCATTGTGAGCAACTCCTCGGCCGCTTACTGCCAAGGCGGGACGGCCAGAAACTGTCTCGTTGCCTACAACGACTCGGGGCTTTGGTCGCATACCGGCAACGGGAGTGTGTGGCAGAACTGTACAGTGGTCGGGAATTCCGGCGCGGGCATGCGCTTCAGTCAGTCAAATACGGTTGATAACTGCATCGTATACAACAACAACAACGGTGGCGCCAACTACAGCTATGACAACAACACTTCCGGTACCAACACGATTTGGACCAGCTCCTGCACAATTCCCGAATTGACCGGTCCCAACGATAGCGGGAATATCACCGATTCGCCAATGTTTGTCGATGCTGCACCGGGAAACTATCGCCTCACAAAATCATCACCATGTATCAACACAGGAATAGTTCGCCCATGGATGACTGGCGCAGTAGATTTGGATGGTTTTGATCGCATCAATTCTCGTTGTCATACTGTGGGCATGGGAGCATATGAGTATCAGCTTCCACTTCAGGGTCCCACTGTCTTTATCAAATAGAGATGATTGTTAAAGGTCAGCTTGTGGTATTTGTATCCCGCAAAGGGTCAATTAGGTTAGGAAGGCATCCGAAGGTATGAAAAAACAATTATTTATTGTTGCATGTGTTATTGCTGTGGCTATTTCGGGTGCTCTCCTTTTATTAAAAAAAACTCCCGCTCCTTCGAGTGTTCCATCTGTCAACCCAGAATCGAAGAGCGATACCGAGGTGGCAGTATCTCCTAACTTAGATGAAGAAATGAAGAAAATGCCGTTTCGTCCAACGCGTCTGCCTCGGCAACCAATCGTCGAGAGCCCTTCTTTGGCTCCTGAGTCTGAATCTAAACTAAGCAAAGCCGTTCAAACCATTATCAACGGATCTAACAATAAAGCCGACTACAACGACTATCGAGTTGCTATGCTCCAGCTTACCCGCAAACTTTCCTCCGATGACATTAGTGCTCTTATGGAGTTTCTAAACCAAAAAGCTGCTGATCGCAGCGATATGCGGGCTATTGAATTCAATGGTGTGAAAAACGATGTCCTTGATGTTCTTCTACGACAGGATGTGCTTCCAAAAGGAATTGGGTTACAGCTTGTAGAGATGTATAACGACAAATCATTTGACACTATGTGGCGTGACTACTGCGTTCAGTTTATCACCAACTACTATGAACGCAGATGGATTTATGCCGAATCTTCTCAAACAGTTTCTAAGGAAGCAGATGCCAAAGATGTCGAGCGCGAAGTTATAGAAGCCGTTTACTGGGATGCGCTAAAGGAAACTGATACCACAATTGCCGGAACCGCCCTTCTAGGTCTTAACTCACTTTCTCAGCAATACCACACCATTGACCGTGAGCGTGTAAGTCAGGCTGCGGTCGATTTGCTCAGCAATCCTGAAGTAGGGGAACCGACCCGAATTACAGCCTTTTCAATTGCCGCTTCGCTGGGCAACCAGAAAGCCCTTCCTGAGGCTCGCGTCGTCGCACAGACAGGCGAGACGGTCACGTTGCGAATGGCCGCTATTGCCGCCATTGGTCAACTGGGTTCGGTCAGCGACATAGAACTTCTTACTTCTCTTGCTCACGATGGCGAGGAGAGAATACGTCGCATTGCCAAAAGTGCACTCGAGATAGCGCGCAGCCGTATTTCGCAGCAGTCAGTTCAGAATATGAAAGTCAAATAGCATGAACACATTCAGAAAAAACCGCAAGAAATACTTCAACATCACCCTTGCAATTCTGATCGCAATTCTTGGCGCAATCTTTTTTCTCCCGCCACCTCAAAACACCAACGCAGGTAGCAATCCCCCTTGTATTCCTGAAGATGACTGTTGTCCTCCCAGTAATATTGTGACATGTATAGATGACGGATCAATTACTGGTCGTATCGTAAATGCTTCAGAGTATGTATGTTGGGATCCAGATGGAGAAGTGACGCTTTTTGCAACTGCAAGTGCAACTGAGGTATGCGGCACACAGGAGGTGGTAACAATCAATTCAGACTGTTCTGTGACAACAAACTATAATCCCGTTTGTGGTTCCTCGTATACATGGGAAATATCGGGACCAGACTATACCAATGGTGTTGGACTAGAGGCTCAAATTTCTACCACAAATTGTGGTATATACACTGCTACCTTCCATCTTGACGCTACTAACAGACCTTGCCCCCCCCCATCATTAACCTTGTCCACAAATCTTTATCTTGTAAAACCAGAGATTGAAATGGTCGAATATATTGGAATAGATCTTAGTCCTTTTCCGAAAGGAACTAATTCAGCCCCTGGCTCGGTTAAAGTATGTCCTGATATTGCAACAAATTATGAATGGACAGTTGCTCCAAATGGAGTTTTTAATCCTGAACCTGCCCCTACCGATACTAGCGTCACTGTAGAGGAGCGTGGAGAACCAAGTTCTTCCCATTTGGAAGAACTTCTCACAGTTAAAGTATATCCAGGTGGCTGCACAGCGCAAACCAATTTTACTATTGTTGAGGTTGATATATCTCTTCAGGGTAAAGATGAAAAAGATGAAATACAAAAGGGAGGCAATATCCCATCAAATCACGACGATGACAACTATGTTGATTTACTATATCTTCAAGATATGTTTGAACAAGGTCCTATTTCAAATGAAACCGATCTTGTCATGTTTACAATCACTCTTACTCCTGAAGGCTTACCAACCAACGAATTTGTTACACTGACAGGGATTGAACACATGTATGAGGATGATGAAAAATTCACAAATGCCGTTGGTAGCTATTGTGTAGATCGTTTTCCGCTTACTCTTTATATAGATGGGCAAGAAGGAGATGAGTCAGTTAAAGAACTTTTCTTTACAGCAACGCATGACAAAAGCGGTGCTAAAGATAAAATAAAATATATTTATATTCAGGCCGATGTGGATCTTCCTTTCTTTGGACCTAAAACAAATATTTCGAATAGTATTGACCCTGAAATTGCAGAATACACAGATGATACGTGGGGAACATATCTCATTTTGAATGATGACGATGATACCGCTGGCAATCTTAACTGGGATTTCCAAGACGGCACAGATATTAAAACAGTTGCCGATTCGCGGTTTAGATCTCTTGTTGATTGGAAACCGCACGATCCAGGCGATGATTACCCTGCAAATGTTTCAATCGACTGGGATAAAACCGACAAGGTTGCTGTCTTTAAAGTTAAAGATTCAGAGACGGGTGAATTGGAGGAAGAGGAAGTTTTCCCTGGAGATGAATTTGATGTTCCTGGTGATCCAGAACTGGTACTTTATGCCGAAGGCAAGCAAGCCAGTGATGATATGAAAGATATTGAAATGACATTCACATATACACGTGATTCAGCTGAAAGTGTCGACAAAATCAAGGTTAGTGTTGTCTCAGTAGACATTGATGGAGATTCTAATCATGATGAAGAAATTACTGATGACGATGACGAAGTTGAGAACAGCGATCAGTATCCGGTAGCAGTAATGTTCAACGATGACGATGACGATACAGACGATGTTCTTGACAATCTGGACAACATCACAAATGGTGCTGCAGATCTTGATAAAATGACAGATATCTATATCCGAGAGGTACTGCCTCTGGATATACCGCAAGGAGTGGTCAAAGTATCTGGAATGGAAAATGTGCGTTTATTCCGCCCCGAAAGCACTGGTGATACATATGTGGAATTAACAAATAGTTATGACTTGTGGAATGAACTCCCGATAACTCTCAAAGCAGAGGGTGTTACAGAAGGAAAAGATACTTTGATTGTTAAGTACGAATATTTTGGAAACAATGACACAAATGGACAGCCATTTGCTGTATTCAATGATAAGCTCATTGTGGAGGTATTTCGCGTTGATATGGATATTGACAGTGACCACACTGCAAATATTGAAGGAGGAATAGAACGCTCAGAACTTGAAGATGCAATAGAATCAGGAGATCTTTCATTGGGCAACCAGCAGCACCTGTCACGTAAATATATTGTAGTTAATGACTATTACGATAGCAATTCAGGCGTCCCCGGCTATGCAGACAATCAGACCGTTCCAGGCGGACCTGTTGACAATGGAGTTTTTGTTCCCATGAAATTTCAAACCTATGGTTGTTTAGATGAAAGCAATTCTGTTGTCAGGTTCAGTTATACAGAAGGATCGTTTGCAGAAGGAATAGAAGAAGAAGAGACTATTTACACGTCTGGTGGAAATCTTAAGTTATGGAAAAAGCCACAGGGAACTCTGCGAGACACAAATTCTGTTGTTGAAGGAGGAGACTTTATTCCAGCAAACACAGATATACCGCTTGACAAAATTGGCAGTGGTGAAATAGATCTATACATTGAGGGGTTCACACCAAGTGACAACGGCCTTGGAACGGAATTAATATCAGTATCAGTTGCCAACGATTCCTCAAGAGCAAATGGCTCAGTTTCCGCCATGGACGAAATAAAATGCACTATAATTAAAGTTGATGTTGATATTGATAGCAACAACAATAATGACTTTGATACTCCATCAATGACTTTTGCAGAAGATCACTACGAAGATATAGAGAACGACAACAGTCACCCTGGTAAATTTATTTGCGTGAACGACAATGACGACGACAGTGACGGAATTCCTGATTTTGCCGACGGGTACAACTTGGATGGCGTTAACGGTAACGACGATGATACGCCAGCATCTACAGAAAAATTCACCCCCATCATATTTAAAATACCCGAGCCCATTGTGCTCTCCGATGCTCTCGTTCGCCTATCTGGAGATTATATTGATAGTGATCCCCTAGGTGTAACTACAAATATAGATGGTATGTATATTCTTCCTGCTGGCGATATGCGCCTATGGCTTTATGATGGAAGCGTTCCTCGAAATGGAAGCAATATAGTCGATAGAAGTCATATCATAACAAAGGGCGAATACACCGCAGAAGCCTTTGGCTTTACTAACGGAGTCAGAACCATCACATGTTACCTTGAAGGTATCCGACCCTCAAGCGATGTTGCCACGACCCGAATACTCTTTGAGGTTGATCCCGATGGTGTCGTTTCCGGTAAACCATACCCCGAATTCATAGCTGCCGATGCTGTGCGAATGACTGTTGTTAAGGTGGACATCGTTGATCCAGACGAAAACGACGTTCACCTGAAGGATGAGGAGCTTATCTTCGACGGTGAAGTTGAGCCTTCGGGGTTGAGCGGTGTTACCTATGTCTGGTCGGTTGTGGAAGGCGCCTGCGATCCGGCCACAGCCACGACTGAAGATTTTCAGACAACCCTCAAATCCGAAGGCAATATCAAAGTAAAGTTGGCTGTGACAGTTGGAGGGATAACGTGTGAGAAGGAAAGAACCATTAAAGCTATGGTGCCTGAAATCGTCGAGGTGAATTTTCAAGATGTTGTATGCACGCTCATCACTCATATGGGAGGTAATACTGTTTCTAGCGATGCAACGGCAGAGTGGACAAGAACCTTTGGTACGGATGATCCAAACAAGAATAATGATGCGGCCTATAAGCGAAATACTTCATCACTTGGCACGAACGATGCTACCTGCAAGATTACGTGTAAGGCCAGTGATGAGTTAACAGCCAACACCAGCGTTCAAGTGAAAGCGGACGGTAATACGGCAAACCTGTACACCAAAGACGCTTATTTCAGTGACTGGACGGGAACTATTCATATGGATTTTGGTTCACCATTGCGACAGTCTATCCATCAATACGTCAATAATTTTGACTATACTTGGTACTATAGGGTCGAAAAGCTAGCTGGAGGATGGGGCGATTGGGTTGAAATGAACCGGAACCCCACTCATCACAACATAAGTATTGTACATACGTCGAATTCAGATTCGAAATATCAATGGGTTGTGATGAATTCCTGCAAGCTGGCAAGCGGCGTTCTCTCCACTGCATCAGATAAGGATATCGTGGATAAGATTTACAAGAATTTACCTGATCTTAGGGCGTCCGATGATTTCATTATTACAAATGATGATTGGGTTGATGCCAATAAATTAAAATACGGTGTTCGAGCTTGGACGACAGACAACATACTTGACAATAAGGGCGGCATGTGTCAAGGGTGGTGCAACTTCTTCAATGATTTGGCACTCGCACAAGGAATCAGCACTACAAAACGTGGCTATTTGCTAAAGAACACTGCTGGACAAAGCCCCGAAGTTAAATGGTATTCGATTCTCATCGACAGTCCAGGTCTGAATCAAACGAATATCACATTATTCTCCCCACAAGATTACAAGGATGTGGATAAATATCCTTTTCCACTATATCTAGGCACTGGCTCTACTAATGACGAGATAACCTTAAATTCAAACGTCACACGCTATAAGTTTAACGCGGCCGATAATGATGGGCACGCTATTAATTTCTTGGAGGACGGCGGAGACAACTACTTGTATGATGCGTCGTTTGGTCCTTACACGGCAGACGGAATAATCAGTAACGTGTATTCATCGGTTCCTTTAGGTGCTAAGAATGGATCGACGAACAATGCCTTCAGAACAAAGTACTTCAACAGTTCAGTTCAGCATTTGTACGGGAAGATATGGTATCGGTATGCCACTGATACGCAACTGGACGGTGCGATTACAAATGCCAGTGCGACCATCACCGTCGACGAGACAACGGGAGCTGACGCAAGCGGAACAATTCGGATTGAAGATGAGATTATTTTCTACACTGCCAAAACGGCCACGAATTTTACCGGATGTGCCCGAGGTCAATCAGGAACAACGGCAACGTCACACAGTGATAACACCGGCGTAGAACTCATCAAGACTGAATCTGGAAGCACGCCACCGAGCAATTTCAGCGTCCCTACATCTGACGTTGAAGAGTCGGGGCTCAATGTGGAGTGGGTCGAGTTATGACCCCTTTAAGGAGTATGAACAATATGAAGAAATATCAAGTTAATAAGGAGTATGAACAATATGAAGAAATATCAAGTTAACCAGTTGATTGGCCTGAGTTTTTTGTTGTTTGCAACGTTTGCAACGAATCTCTATTCACAGAACGGTGAAAAGGACAGCCAGTCTAAGGTGGTGGTGGCGGAGAGGATCAGAAGTGCTACGTCAAGAGTTATTAAGGAAAAACAACCGATTGATTTTTATCTGTTGATGCGGGACGTTCAAAGTCTTGTCGGTGGCGTTGAGTCTAACGCGAATAGCGAAACTGTAATGAATATTGGAGATCTTCTGTTGTATGAAGGAAACGTTTCTTACAAGGAACCACCTAAGACCGGTCTGGAACCCACTTCCTTGCTAAGGTCTATAATCATTGAGGCGCTGTGTCGTCTGAAAGATCCGAAGAGCGTTGATTATTTAATAAGATTCTATGAAAAACAGGAGGTTGAACGTTATCCAGAACTGCCAGCCAAGATTAAGCAATTGGGAGGTTCTGTTCCTCGCAAGACCAATTCCGGAAATACGGGAGTCAATGTTTGTCTTGCTTCGACAAATAATTGTTTCCAAATGGAATATAACCCTCTTTCTGTATATACTCCTAGTACATTCAATGAAATGAATGAAAAGCTTAGGAAGTATCCAATGAATATAACTGCTTCAGATAGAAGTAGTATTATCGTATTAAAGGGTAAAAGTTTGCAAAGTTATCTCTATACTAAAGACTCAAACGACTGGAGATTGGATATAATTTTGGAAACAAATTCTTTTTCTATGCTTACTTCTGCAATAGATAAATCTTTCTTGTCTTTTATTGCGAGTTCAAGACCTAATACTTGGAGTGGAGAAAGAGATATTGTTAAAATTCCTGAAGCATCATATGTTGCTCACTATGGAGGTAAACAAAGAATTATGTTGTGTTTTGTTTGTCAGAATATTTTTGCTAATATTGTCTCGGATTATCATAGTAAGACACCGTTAACCCGAGAAGAGAGTACACAAATTGCCAACAAGATCGGTGATATGTTGTTTGGGGAATTTTCAGAGAGTGAGAAGAAAGTGGCAAATACAAACATTAACCTGAGTTTCAAAAAACAAGGGAATGACAAGGCGATGATTACTTGGCAGTCAAAAAGCAGTTCAACCAATAACTGGGTGCGTATGGATGCCTCGGATGGTGTGTTGACCATTGTTGATGATAACAAGGTTGTTCTTGAGGATATTGACGAGAAAAATGTTACTGTCGAATGCTTTGAAATCAAACAGGATGGCTCTCTCAACGCATACGGCAAACTTGAAGTTGAGTAATGTATAGCCACAAAAAAGCACAAAACACACAAAAAAAAATGAAGGATTGTAGTACAGAGATAATAAAAAAAACATCAGTCTTCGCTTGTGATCTTTCAAAACCGGAAGCAGTCGTAATGTAGTTTTGAATACAAAAAAAATTGCTATACTTATTGCAGAATTTGTATTTGGGAACCAAATAGAAATACTGCAATAGAATTTTAGCGTAACTTGGTGATCTTTGCGGTTAATAATTTTTTTCGTGTCTTTCGCGCCTTTCGTGGTTAAAATAAAGAAATTAGCGAGAATTAGTTGATGGAATAAAAAGATTTAAAATATAACCTCTGTGACCTCGGTGTACTCGAGCGCAGCGGGTGGTTAAATAAAATTGAAAGTGAAAACAATTTTTCGTGACTTCAGTGTTTTAAGTGATTAAGAAAATAAAATAGAGGATATTATGACAGAAAAAATTAGAAATAAATGGCGTGCTATGGCTGGTAATACCAGACTACTGATCCTTATTACGATAGTTGTTACAGTATCTGTCATCACGACCATGATTGTAAATGCTGTTTTATTGGATGGCGATGGCGACAACATGAGTGATGCCTATGAGCAGCTCTTTGGCTTGAATCCAGCTGATGACTCGGACGCTATCTTGAACTACGATAATGATGCACTTGATAATCTAGCAGAATTCGGCGTATCGACCGATCCTTGGTCCTCCGATACTGACCGTGATGGCTGGTATGATGATGTTGATAACGTACCCCTCAGTAGACTCTATATTGATTGGGGAAACGCAGCATTCACGACGGGCGACGATTTTCTTTACACAGGTCCGATATGGTGGCTTTCAGCCTTCCGTACTGGTGGACTTTGGCAAACTAACCCACCAGCTTGGACTGTGGCATCCACAGAAGCCGATGGGTTGGGGAGCCTCTGCATAGAAATTGACAGGGGGGTGCAGACCAACAATCTCGTGATGTCTCTACTTCTTCACGACCATGCCGGAGCATCTTTGGGTATTGACCTTCTAGATGTTTTTGGAAGTGTCGTTGCCGCTGATCTCTACGGTAACATCCTGTCTGGTACAGACTCCGACATAGAATTGAAACTTTCCATCCCGTTACTGGACAATACCTCCGCCTCCGTTATTAGTCTCTTCCGAACAACTGGTGAAATTACTGTCTATGACACCCTTCTCTATGTAGATGATGATGGTGACGGTTTCGACAGCGACCAGGAAATCCAACTGGGTACCTCTGACCAACTGGCTGACTCCGATGGCGACGGTCTTAACGATGCAGAGGAAGTTAATATTCATGGAACATCTCCGATTTCTGCTGATAGCGATAACGACTCATTCGATGACGATGAGGAAATAGCGGAAGGTTCGGATCCGTTGAATGCCAATTCAATACCTGTTCCGCCTGTCGATATATCTGGTGTTATCACATATACAGGTGTTCAGACTGGGGCTGTCTATGTGGGTGTAGCACGTTCGTTCGATTCATGGGAGTTGACAAACATGACTGTCCTTGCAACTGCGGAAGCATACACGTTGACCAACGTTCTGGGCGTGACTCACCTGTGGCTCAAGGCCTGGTGCGACAGCGATGCTGACGGATCTAATGATTTTTGGGAAGCCGCAGGTAGCTACACATCTAACCCCGCATACCTGACCAACGACATTGTAGGTGTCAATATTACACTTTCCGATCCAGATACAGACGATGATGGACTTCCTGACTGGTGGGAAATGCTACATTTTGGAGTGCTTTCCAATACCCCTATGACCGATACCGATGGTGATGGTCTCTCAAACCAGGCCGAATTTCAGCTTGGGACAAACCCCGCAGAAGCCGACTCCGATGGCGACGGCATGGACGATGGTGACGAAGTCGCTCTGGGTAAAGACCCTAATTCCGGTAACCTATT
>Ga0307987_1002101_pt1 | contig 10565 bp, 6 predicted proteins | sample EllFjometagen181_FD_203157 | JGI IMG/M metagenome (GOLD analysis project Ga0307987, IMG submission 203157) | Marine microbial communities from Ellis Fjord, Antarctic Ocean - #181 | ecosystem: Environmental > Aquatic > Marine > Unclassified | place: Southern Ocean | collected 2014-10-08 | reverse complement strand
TACTCCGTTATCGCAGAGCAATACTTTCGCGTCATCTCAGAAGCCGTTCATGAAGCGGCACCCGAAGGATTATATCTTGGCTGTCGTTTCTCGAACGATAATCAGGCGGCGGTCCGCGCCGCGGCGAAATATGTCGACGTCGTCAGCTTCAATCGCTACCGACCGAGTGTTGCCGACCTGACGCTTCCTGAAGAAATCGACATGCCGGTCGTCATCGGAGAATTTCATTTTGGCGCTCTCGATCGCGGCATGTTACACACGGGTTTGCAACCGGTCGAAGATCAAGATGCAAGAGCCTCCGCCTACGAATCGTACGTGCGCGGGGCATTGCAAAATCCCTCAATCGTCGGAACCCATTGGTTTCAGTATCGCTCTCAAGCAACGACAGGGCGAGGCGACGGCGAGAATTATCAGATCGGTTTCGTCGACATGTGCGACTCGCCGTATCCTGAGATCGTAGAGGCCGCGCGAAGGGTGGGGGCCGTGATGTATGAACTACGCTCGGGAGCTAATTAACCATAGTTTAAGCTGAAGTAAAGAACAAGAATCATAAAGGCCGGTTATGGATATGGAACGTCGCGAGATCGTACGTCGTGCTATTGAATTTCGCACGCCTCCGCGTCTCCCGTTTTGGCAGAGCGTTGTTGAGGACGTCCCTAACGACGTTTGCGACTGCTGGGAAATGGATCGCCAGCGAGCCGGATGGTTCTTTGGTAACGGCGAGCCGGACGATTGGGGATGCCAATGGGCCGTCACGGGCGAAAAGAATATGGGCCAAGTCGTCGACCACCCGTTAAAAACGTGGGACGATCTGAAAACTTGGACGCCGCCAAATCCTCTCGATCCGTTTTACTATGAACGGATTGAAGATTCGCTACAAGACGTCGGTGATCGTTACGTCGTCCTGTCCTGCCATTTCAATCTGATCGAGCGTTTTCATATGCTCCGAGGGTTCGAGCAAGCGTTCCTTGACCTGATCCTGGAGCCGGAACGCACTGAAAAGCTCCTTGACGTCATTCTCGAATTCAAGCTCGCGCAGTTTGATGAGCTGAAGCAACGATTCGGCGATCGAATAGACGGATTGTTCCTCACCGACGATTGGGGGACGCAAGCGGCCCCGCTGATTTCGCCCGATTTATTTGCAAAGATGTTCCTGCCCCGTTATCGTAAGATGGTCGACGCCGTCCACGCCAACGGCTGGCATTTCATGTTTCATAGTTGCGGTCGAGTCAACGATCTCGTACCCTACTTCATAGACGCGGGTATGGACGTCCTCAATCTCCAGCAACCGCAAGCCTATGGATTGGAATCGTTCGGTCGTCAGTTCGCCGGAAAAACCTGTTTCCTCACAACGGTTGACATCCAAGCGACGATGCCGACCGGCGACCTGGACGCCATCCGCGAAGAAGCCCGCCAACTGGTGGAACACTGGTCGACGCCGAAAGGCGGTCTGATCGTTTTCAACTACGGTGACGAGAAATCGATCGGAACAACCCGTGAAGCGACGGAAGCGATGTTCCGTGAGTTTGATCGTTTGAAATATCGCGACGAGAATTTGTTTTAGATAAAAGAAAGGACTCTGTTTGATGCCTTCTTCCCGCCTGTTACCCACCGCTTTCTTACTGCTCGCCGTTTGTTACGCGGCCAGCCCTGCCTTCGCCGAAAAAACGACTTTTACGCTGACATGCGTCGCATCCGACATACCGACGCCGGTTAGTGTGGAATACATACCGGAAGAAGGTCAAGACGTGACGCGTTTGGGCGTTTCCGAGGTCGTGCTTTCCGCCACTCCGAGCCTTTCAACCTCGACAATACCCGCACAGTGGGATTTATCAGGAGGGGCTAGGCTTTGGTGGATACTCCCTCCCGGCCCCGCCGGCATACGCACCTTCCGACTCGTGGAATTGGATGAGCCTGCTTCAACGCCGTTTACTATGGAGTCGGAGCCGGAAACGCAACCCGGATGGCAGCGGCGAAGCTACACGTTGAAAGAGAACGATATTCCCATCCTGCGATACAATTTCGGCGACATCCCGATGCCTCCCGGTCGCGAACCGCATCATTTCGCCGACGGACGCCCCTACGGGGGACCTCGCAGCGACTACATCCATCCGCTTTATGGCTTCGAAGGCGAGGAGATCACCGAAGATTATCCCGAGCATCCGCATCATCGCGGCGTCTGGTGGAGTTGGCCCGTCGTTCGATGGGGCGAACGCACAGCCGATATTTGGGCCGTCTGCGACGTTTGGGCACGTCCTCGACTTATTGGAGATCTTAACATCGGACCTGTCTTCGTGCTCCTGCAAGCGCAAAACAAATGGCGATTCGGAGCTGAAGAACAACACCCTATCATGGGAGAGACGGTCCTCATTCGAGTGTTCGCATCAACGGTTACGAAGGAAGGAAACCGTCAACGCTTAATCGATGTTGATGTTTCATTGTGTGCGCATGAAGAAGACGTCGCAATCGGCGGACGTCCCGGCGGAGGATACGGGGGCTTTGCCCTCAGGGCCCTTCCGGCGGAAAACCAAACGATTACGCCTTTCGTCGAAGATCCTGAGGAAGTTGATGATCGTTCGCCTCGTGCTTGGTGCGATTACGCCGCCGATTTTTCCGGTTCCAAGAAACGAACGTCGTTTGTGTTGTTGCAGCATAAAGACAATCCTGGATTTCCGACCGAACATTTGATCTATCCCAACTTGAACTGCTTCATGCCGGCGTTCCCGGGCGATCAAGAATATGCTGTTGATACGCTCGAAAATGCCGATCCGCTCAACTTGCGACACAGAATATTGCTTCAAGAAGGAACGCCGATGCAACAGTCGCTTGAACAGGCATGGGACGCTTATAATCAGACTCATTAAAAAGCGACTTTCAAAAAACCACCTGGTTCCCAAGCTCCAGCTTGGGAACCTAGATTTAGGAACTGAGATTCGAGAATAGCAAGCTCGACTGACTTCAACGTTCCCAAGCTGGAGCTTGGGAACGAGAAGAACGAACTTTTTCATTCCAGTATCAATAAGGGAGAATCGACATGTCGGAATCTCGTTTTACAAGACGTAGTTTTTTAGGAACATCGGCCGCCGTCGGAGGCGCCGCCTCGATTATTCCGTCCCACGTTCTTAAGGCTCAAGACGCAGCCGGACCGAACGAAAAGATCCGCGTCGGAATCATCGGCTGCAACGGGATGGGCTCCGGGAACCTGGCCAACACGGCCCGACATCCGGACGTCGTCGTCACTGCAATCTGTGAAGTTTGGCAAGCGCGTCGCGAAGGTCAGATGGCGAGATATCCTGGTTCCGTCGGCTACAACGACTATCGTGAACTCTTGGCCGACGATAACGTCGATGCCGTTATCATTGCAACCCCGCCGCATTGGCACGCTCTGATCGCGATCGAAGCGGCCAAAGCCGGTAAGGACATCTATCTTCAAAAGCCGATGACCATGCATTTGGGTGAAAGTATCGCCGTTAAGAACGCCGTCAAACGACACGGCGTCATCTGTCAAGTCGGCACCCAAATTCATGCGGGTGAGAACTATCGTCGCGTCGTCGAGAAGGTCCGCGCCGGCGCGATCGGCGACGTCAGCGTTGCGAGGACGTTCAACGTTCAGAATCAAGGTCCTCAGGGCGTTGGCAAGAATCCCGACACAACGGTCCCTGAAGGTCTCGATTGGGACATGTGGCTTGGCCCGGGCCCGGAACGTCCCTACAATGCGATCTTGGCCGCCAGCTCGTTCTTTCACTGCTCGTTCATGGACTACAGCGGCGGCTGGACGCCCGGCATGGCCCCGCACATTATCGACCTTCCGATTTGGGCCCTCGATCCGGGCTATCCGACATCCGTCTCCTGCTCCGGTGGACGTTACATCATCGACGACGACGGCGACGCGCCGGACGTCCAAGAAATGGTCTTCTCCTATCCGAAACTGACGATCTCGTGGTCGATGTCCTGCATCAACAGCTTCGCCTACGATTTTGGAAGCGGCACGCCGTCCCGACGTCTCGGTATCTATCTCTTCGGTTCAGAAGGTACGCTGCATACCAACTACAGCGGACATCAGATCGTGCCCGAGGGCGACTATCTTGATCCGAACGCGTTGCCCGAGGACGACGACGCGATCGCCTCTTCGCCGGGCCATGAGTTCGAATGGATTGAGTGCATTAAGAGCCGAACGCAGCCGAGTTGCTGTCCCGACTATCATTGCATGATCGACATCCCGCTCGTGTTGGGCAACCTGTCCTACAAGTTAGGACGTTCGATCCAGTTCGATCCCGAAACGCTTTCAATCGTCGGCGATGACGAGGCCGCCAAGCTCGCGATCCCCGAGTATCGCGACCCGTGGAAGTTCCCGATCGAGTACCTCAAGGGGTAATCGGAACTCAGAAATGTTAGCGGTCGAGCTTGCTCGACGTTGAGTTGTGGGACGGTTTAATGAGTTGTGGGACGGTTTAATGAGTATGGGACGGTCTCCCGACAGAGTTATGGGACGGTCTCCCGACCGTTCCATTTCCAAAGCACCGTTGCAACTCGAACACACAATAAGATTCTACGAACAGCAAAGGATTTCCTTCATGATGCGAGTCATTGGATTCTCTCTACTCCTAACAGCGTTCATTCTCTCACCGGTCATTGCACAAGAGGATGGCGAGGAAACTTCCGTCCTTCGCGCAGGAATGATCGGGCTCACGACCTCTCACGTCCCGGCGTTCCAGGGCGTGATGAATGATCCTAACGCGGAAGGTCCTCTCACCGGCGTCATGGTCACGGACGCCGTGACGGGCGGGGCCCCCGACAATGCGTCTGGATGGCCGCGTCGCGAGGGCTACACGAACACGCTCCGCGAACGGGGCGTCGTCATCCACGAAACGATGGAAGAAATGCTGCCCGAGGTCGACGTCGTCATGGTGATGAGCGTCGACGGTCGTCCACACTTGGAGTACGCCCGTAAGGCAATCGAAGCGGGCAAACCAGTCTACCTCGATAAGCCGATGGCCGGCTCGTTAGCCGATGTGATCGAGATCTTCAGGCTCGGCGAAGAGCACGGCGTGCCGGTCTTTTCCGCGTCTTCCTTGCGTTACAGTAGCGGATTCCAAGCGATGCGAAACGACTCGCCGGTTGGAGCGATCTTGGGATGCGATGCCTACAGCCCTTGCTCGTACGAAGAGCATCACCCGGACCTGTTCTGGTACGGCGTTCACGGCGTCGAGACGCTGTTCACGATCATGGGCGCAGGCTGCGAATCGGTCCAACGTACCGTTACGCCCGACGCGGATTTCGTCGTCGGCGTGTGGGAAGACGGACGGATCGGCACGTTCCGAGGCACGCGAAAAGGCAAGCACGGATACGGGGCGTTCGTTTACGGCGAACAGGGCGATCAAACAGCCGGAACCTACGAAGGCTACGCGCCGCTCTGCGTCGAGATCTGTCGATTCTTCCAGACGGGCGTAGCGCCGGTCGAGCCGCAAGAGACGATCGAGATCTTCGCTTTCATGGAAGCGGCGGATGAGAGTAAGCGTCAAGACGGGGCGCGAGTTTCTCTAGCGGATGTGATCGAGAAAGCGAAAGCTGAGTAGATCGATTGTTAATCTAAAAGATTATGTTTGACGATGCTTTATGAGTGTAGGGGCGTCCCTTGTGGGCGCCAGGGGATCGCCCTTTCGCTCGGGCGCCCACAAGGGGTGCCCCTACAGGTGTTTTCCATGCATTTCATGTTGTTGCACTAAAATCTTTTCCCGTTGACTCGACGCCCATATCGATTCCCCGGAGTCCATGAACGATGAAAAACGCACTTTTCGCACTGTCTCTTCTCTTAATTCTATGTCCGGCGATATTCGCCCAGGCACCTGACTGGGAAAACCCTCAGGTCATTGGGATCAACAAACTTCCGGCTCGCGCTACGTTCTACACGCATCCCGACGCTGAGTCCGCATTGTCAGAATCTCGTGAGACGTCGCCTTGGTTCCAATCGCTCGACGGCACATGGGATTTTCACTGGCGTCCCACCCCAGACGGAGCGCCGGAAGCTTTTCATCTTCAGGACAACGACGTCGAATGGGATACGATCCCCGTCCCGAGCAATTGGGAGATGCAGGGCTACGGGACGCCGATCTACACGAACGCGACCTATCCATTCCCTGCCGCTCCACCGCATATTCCGCACGATGACAATCCGGTCGGTATCTATCGCCGAACGTTCGACGTCCCCGCGGATTGGACGGATAAGCAGATCGTCATCCATTTCGGGGGCGTCTCCTCAGCGTTTTATCTTTGGGTTAACGGTCAACGGGTCGGTTACAGTCAAGGCAGTCGACTCCCGGCCGAATTCAACATCACGCCGTACGTCCAAGAGGGTGAAAACTTGGTCGTCGCCGAAGTCTATCGCTGGTGCGACGGAAGCTATCTTGAAGACCAAGACCATTGGCGGATGAGCGGTATCCATCGCGAAGTGTTCGTCACGGCCCAACCGCATATCAGCTTCACGGATGTTGCTGTCCGAACGATCCCGCTCAACGACGATTTCAATCTGTGGGATCTTCAGATTCGCCCCTCTCTGCGAAACGTCAATAACTGGGAGCTGAACAACTGGAAGGTCGAAGCAACGTTGCTCGACGCTGAAAGACAACCCGTTCCGAACGACGACATGTCGGCGGATGCGCGTGCGATCGTCCGTGAAAAGTATCCGCAGCGCGATACGGTCGCTTTCCGTTTGCTTGGTGGAACTTTTGATAATCCGAACACCTGGTCCGCCGAGACGCCGTATCTGTATACGTTGCTTTTACAAATAATAGACCGCGAAGGCCGAACGATCGAAGCGACGACGGTCAAGGTCGGTTTCCGTGATGTCAGGATCGACGATGCCGGTCGACTGCTCGTCAATGGGCGTTCGGTCAAACTCTACGGCGTCAACCGTCACGACCATAGTCCGACAGGCGGAAAGACCGTTTCTCGCTCGGAGATGCTGCAAGACGTCCTGCTGATGAAACGGTTCAACTTTAACTCGGTCAGAACGTCCCACTATCCAAACGATCCGTATTTCTACGATCTCTGCGACGAGTACGGCCTCTACTGCATGGACGAGGCGAATCTCGAAACGCACGGCGTGAACGGGCTGCTCTCAAACGACTCGAATTGGGCGATCGCGTTCCTCGATCGGGGGCTCCGACTCGTGCAACGTGACCGGAATCATCCGTCGATCATTATGTGGTCGCTCGGCAACGAGTCGGGGATGGGCCCGAACCATGCGGCCATGTCCGGATGGATGAAGGATCGCGATCCGACGCGTCCGATCCATTACGAGGGCGCCGTCGGTCTGCCGTACGATCCTCGCCACGTTCCGCCCGGTACGGAGGGATACGACGACGCCATCCGCTTCCAAGGCAATCCAAACGATCCCGCTTGGGTCGACGTCATGAGCCGCATGTATCCCAACGCTCAGGAATGGGAAGACATGGCGTTGGCCGATAATGGAAACCGCCCGATTCTTGCGTGCGAGTACGCCCATGCGATGGGGAACTCGGTCGGCAACCTCAAAGAGCATTGGGACATGATCCACAAGTACGATCGCCTGGTCGGCGGGTTCATCTGGGACTGGATCGATCAAGGCGTTTGGGTTGACGAAGCGTTGATCGCCCGACGTGCGGCGCAAGGTCATGATCCGGTCGAGGCGTGGAACGGTCGCCCATTCTGGGCCTACGGCGGCGATTTTGGCGACGAACCGAACTCGTCCAACTTCTGCTTCAACGGTGTGATTACGGCGGACCGCCGCGCTAAGCCCGCGATGTGGGAATGTCGCCGCGTGTTCCAGCCGATCGAGATCGTTTGCGATGATCCCGAAACGGCGACGTTCACGATTACGAATCGTCATGAGGTGCTCAACCTATCCCACTTCGAAGGTGTTTGGACATTGTTGGAAGACGGCGTCGCGATTCATGAAGGACGACTGCCTGAACTTGATACGCGGGCGGGTGAGAGTGATACGTTCCAGATTCCAAGTGAAAGTATTCCGGAGTGGAATGTGGAGCAAAATGCGAGCTGCATGGTGCGGATCACGTATCGCCGTCGCGAAGCGACCAACTGGGCCGAAGCAGGTCACGAGGTTGCTTGGTATGAGGACTATTGGCGTGTGGGAGTAATCCGTGGCTTCAAGCACCGAGCGTTTGTGGAGAGCAAAGCAAAAATCGAAACGACCGACGCCGCTTACATCGTTACGATGTCGGACGCGGTCATTACGGTTGATCGCAACACTGGCTTGATTTCATCGCTCCAAGTCGACGGCATCGAACTGCTTGCCGCCCCAATGACGCCGAACTTTACACGACCGTTCACGGATAACGATACGCGAGGCTGGCGGGGAACCGGCAACGTGATGGCTCATTGGGCCGGCGCGCTCGGTAAACCGAAAGAAATCGTTGTTCATGACAGTGAAGAGGCGATAACAGTTTTGTTCCCGCTGAAAGAAGATGTGAAAGCCGTTTTGGAAGTCGATTATTTCTTCAGTAGTGATTTGCTTTACGTAAATTTGGATTTGACGCGTTCGGAAGACTCGCCGCTTATGGCGAAGTTCGGCATGCAGTTCGGTTTGGTCAATGCCTACGATTCGGTCGGTTACTACGGTCGCGGTCCGGAAGAAAACTATTGTGATCGCAAAACCGGCTCTCTTCTCGGATATTACGAGGCCCCGATCGACGGTCTGACGCACGATTACCACATGCCGCAAGAGAACGGCAACAGATGCGATTGTCGATTTGTTGAATTCACGGGCGAAAACGCTCCGAATCTAACAATTGAAATGCAGATTAGTGGGATGTTTGAACTAAGCGTCTGGCCTTGGACGCAAGAGAATCTCGATGCAGCGAAGCATATCAACGAATTGGAACCGGCCGGATATTCAACCGTCAACATCGATTGGGGTCAGACGGGCGTCGGCGGCGACAACAGTTGGACTCCCAAAGCGAGGCCGATGCTACAGTATCGAATGGATGACTTAACATATTGGCATAACTTCTCTATCAGTTGGGAATAACCGACTTTCCGCTAGCACAGTTTAGCGGCGGGATGTAATCCCGCGTTCAAATAACGCACAGAAAAGAGGGACAGGCACGTCGCAAGCTCCGAGCCAGTCCCTGTTTTCCTCATCAAAAGGAACAATAAAATGCACGGAGTTCTCGTCCAAGGGGCCGGTTGGGTCGCACGTCAACATGCGGCGGCCTACGCGGCGAATCCCAACGCAAAGATCGTTGCGGTCAACGACGTTTCCAAAGATCGCGCTGCGGCGTTGATCGCAGAGTTGGGGATTGAAAACGCGATCCCCTGCGACGATTTCGAAAAAGCTCTCGCGCTGGACGGCATCGACATCGTCTCCGTCTGCACGCCGCAGCACGTTCATTGCGAGAACGTGTTGGCCGCCGCTGCTGCCGGAAAGCATATCGTGATCGAGAAACCGATCGCGACGACGATGGCCGACATGAAGCGAATGCAAGACGCCGTCACAGAGGCGGGCGTCAAGACGGTCGTCAGTTTCGTGCTGCGTTGGAATCCCTTAATCGAAACGCTCAAGCGGATGTTGGTCGACGACGTGTTCGGGAAGCCGTATTACGTCGAAGTCGACTACATGAGCTACAACGGCAGTTGGTGGGGCGGCTGGAACGACGGTCGCACATTGGCGGAAGGCGTCAGCGCTTCGCTCGTGGCCGGGTGTCATGCGATCGATGCCGCCCGCTGGCTCGCGTGTGAAGAAGACGGTGTTGCGGCGAAGCCGGTTGAAGTCTTCGCGGTTGCCGGCGGAAAACGCAAAGGACAGTCGCGCGAGTACAATCCTCTAACGAACAGTTGGATCGACGACGCGCCGCCCATGGAATATGACGGGCTCGAAATCCTGCTCGTCAAGTTCGACAACGGGGCGGTCGCGAAGATCTGCGTCAACGCTGAGTGCGTGATGCCTTACGCGTTTCCGATCCGGATCTTCGGCGACAAGGGATCAGCTCGTGACGATCAAGTCTGGTCGACCGAAAAGACGCCGGGCCAAACCGATTGGATTACGCTCCCGACGATCCGACCGGACTCGAGCGACGTGTCGCATCATCCGTTCCAGGCGGAGATTGATCATTTGATTGATTGCATCGACCGGGGCGTTGAGTCGCATTGTAATTTGGAGGATGCGGTTCGTTCGCACGAGGTCGTGTTTGCGGCGTTGGAATGTTATAAGACGGGGAAGCCGGTGAGTCTGCCGATGTAGGGCGTATTGAAAAGAAAAAGAAGCGTTGCAACGCAACGCAACATCAAAAAGTTTTTGGAAGGGGGTGTGGGGGAGACCTTTCTACAGAAAGGTTTCCCCCGCAGAACGAAGCCTTGCACTTTGCGTTCTTTTGATACTCCAATATCAAACAGCAATAAAAAAACAGGGGACAGGCTCAAACGGAGCATAGCTCCGACGACGCCTGTCCCCTAATATCGTTAGTCTCGCAAGAGGGTGTTAGGAAAAGAGTTTCTGTGAGAGAATCCTCCGCTCCGTTCTGCGGGGGAGACATTTTTGGAAAATTGTCTCCCCCGAACCCCCTCTTAAA
>Ga0307987_1002100_pt1 | contig 10571 bp, 6 predicted proteins | sample EllFjometagen181_FD_203157 | JGI IMG/M metagenome (GOLD analysis project Ga0307987, IMG submission 203157) | Marine microbial communities from Ellis Fjord, Antarctic Ocean - #181 | ecosystem: Environmental > Aquatic > Marine > Unclassified | place: Southern Ocean | collected 2014-10-08 | reverse complement strand
GTTGTCGAGGGACTGCATCAGGAGCAGATCCGAGTAGTAGTCCTCGTCCTCGCGCCAGCCCCAGCTCTGGCGGCCGACCGACTGGCAGGCCTCGGTGGGCTTGGTGAAGGCCTGGCCGTCGGGGACGCGGCGCTCGGGGGTGCTGTAGTCGCCGGGGCCGAACCCGCGGTCGTTGATCATGATCCCGGGCTGGAGTTCGCGCAAGGTGGCGTTCAGTTCGGGGATGTGGATCTTCGGCGGGATGTCCCAGAAGAAGGCGGAGACTTGTCCGTAGTTCGTGCACAGTTCGGTGATCTGGGCCTTGACGAAAGCCACGTACTTGAGCAGGTCCGGCTGGTCGCCTGGATTGGGCTGCTTGAGCTGGTGGTTGCCACCAAAGTTGATCGCGTTCGGCTGGTGCCAGTCGGGGCAGGAATAGTAGAGACAGAGCCGGATGCCGCGCCGATGGCAGGCCTCGGCCAGCATGGCGAGGACGTCGCGCCCGTAGGGTGTCTGCATGATGTTGTAGTCGGTGTGGGCCGTATCCCACATGCAGAAGCCGTCGTGGTGCTTGGTGGTGAAGCAGATGTACTCCATGCCTGCGGCTTCGACCACATCCAGCCATTGGTCGGGATCGAAGGCCGCGGGGTCGAACTGGTCTACCAGCTTGACGTAGTCCGCCTTGGCCATGGTGCGTCGCCACTGGATCTGCTCGTGCCAGGCGGGCACCGCATAAAGCCCCCAGTGGACAAACAGGCCAAAACGTTTCTCGAAGAACCAGTCGCGACCGTCGTTGAAGCGTTGCATGGGGGCGTCCTGAGATCAGTCCAGTTGGGAGAGATGGGGGATGCGGTAACGCTCGCTGACGAAGCGGTTCGCCAGCTCCAGTGTGGCGGCCTTGATGGTCAGTTCCGGGAGGGAGGAGTTCTCAAAGAGAACCGTGTGGTACTGGGTTGGCCCCGCCTTCTCGACGACTTCGGCCAGTTCGCGGACGCTGTTCACGGCCTTGCCGTTGACGGTCTTGACGATCCGGAAGCTGAGGTTCTCGAAGCCGATGTTCTCTGGCGTCGGGAGCACGCGGGAGAGGATGACGACCCGCTCCCCGGGTTGGCGGCGCTCCCACTGCTCGCGGTCGATCCTGGTCAGATGCCGCGGAGCCTTGGTCCGCCAATCCTTGCCCCAGATGCCGAGGAGTTGCCGGGACAGCTCTTGGAAGACGAAGCCGCCGACGATCACAAAGCGGGGCGGGCGCCCGATCACGTAGGGGGGGACGGGGTATTCGTCGGTGGCCAAGTGCTTGAGAGTCGCCGTCAGCTCGAGCGTCTCCTCGCCTCGACGAACGGTGCACTGCAGGGGGGCACCGACTTGCCGGCGGGTCTTGATCAAGTGGGAGATCGCCATCGGGCCGTATTCGGGGTCGTCGTACTGGCCGTGCCGATTGACCGTGTAGCTGTCCAGCTTGACCAGCACATCGCCCTTGGCCATGCCTGCCTTTGCCGCCGCACTGCCGGGGATCACTTGGCTGATATAGACGCCTGGGTCTCCGTTCGCCATCCCCAGGTAGCGGCGGAGTTGAGGATCCCGGATGGCCGCCGAGCCGAAGCCCGCTTCGGGGAAGCCGTCGTACTTGCCGTCCTCCAGATCCGCTAGGAAGTGCTCGATCACGGGGCTGGGGATCAGGGTGGCGGTTCGTCCCGACTTGTCGTAGCTCACCATCAGCCCGATCAACTTGCCGCGGCGGAAGAAGGGAACGATGCCGGTGTGCCCGAGTTTGAGGTCGATGGAGACGCGGTAGACGAGGAAGCGTCCGCTGGCCCCCGCCGGCGTGGTCACCTCGGCCGTCTTGATGCGCCCCTCGCTGATGCTCGGGGTGCCATTGGGCTCGAACTGGACTGCCGTGACCCGGTCGCCACGCTTGCCCTTGGTCCGGATGCCGACCGGCTTCAGTTGCTTGGCAAAGGCATCCTCCTTGGCCCGGATAAGCCCGAGGTTCGCCACATAGTCCGCGCATTCCACGACGGCCTCGCAGCGCGTGCCGTCGCCGATGCGCTCCACCTCGACCAAGGTGGCGTTGGCCAAGAGATTGCCGGGCACGAGGATTCGGTCCGGGCCAATCACCACGCCCTTGCCCGACGCCTGTTTGGGGGGCACTTTCTGCCATGGCCGGATGAAATCGTGGCCCTGCCGAGTCACGCGGACCCGCAGAATGGATGGCTCGTACTTCCCCCCCACGGTTCCCGCAAAGAGGGTTGGGCCGGCGGCAAGGAGGGCGGCGATGGCGAGTGTTCTGGGCAGTCTCATGGGGCCTACTCCTCGTTTGGGGCCGTGCCGATGTTCTTGTCTTTCTCGATGCCGTACTGCTTGGCGATGCGGGCCTGTGCCGCCGCCACCTTGTCGGCTTCGAGAACCAGCGGCACTCCCTCGCCCTTCAGCGTGAAGACATACCGCTCTGCCGGTTGGGCCAGGGCGTTGTCAAGCTCGCGTAGCGAGCCCACCTTGCGTCCGTTCACTTCCTCGACGATGGTCATCTTGAAACGGTCCATGTGGGTGTTGACCGGGTCTGCGAGGCGGTTGCTCAGAACCACGATCTCAGGACGTTCCAGGTAGCCCCGCTCGTTGGTGTGGAACTCGTAGGCATCAAGGATGGGCGGCTGCTTGGGCTGGTACGCGCGCATGAAATCCAGGCTCAGCGGCTGGAAGACAAGCCCAGCATAGACCAGATAGCGGGGGAGCGTGTCGTACTGTCTCGCGCGCGATCTGTAGAACCATGCCCCCTTGAGCGGCACCTTCACTGTCACATCCTGGTCGCCCCGGCGCACCGTGAAGGTGACCGTGTTGCCGACGAACTTCCGCTCGACGACCTCGATCATCTGCACCATCTCGCCCTCCAGCTTGATCTGGCCATCGCTGAGGATCGGGTGCCCGTCGATCTTGAGCAGTACATCATCCCGCTTGAGCAGCCCGTCCGAGGATCCCTGGGGGAACACGTCGGTGACCAGCATGCCGTAGTTGTCCATGGGCAACCCCAAACGTTCGCGCGCCGACTTGTTGGTCAGCCTGAACGTGCCGATGGCCAGTTCGGGGTAGCCGTCGTAGCGGCCATCCTTGATATCCGCCAGGAAGCGCTGGATGACCGGGGTGGGAATCATGTAGGCGGCGTTCTGCGCGGTCGATGCGCGCAGGGTCTGGAAGGCCACGCCGACCACCTTGCCATTCTGGACCACTGGGCCGCCGCTGTTGCCGGGGTTGATTGCGGCGTCGGTCTGGATGGTCAGATGAGCGTCCAGACCCGAATGGGTGTAGGGGCGGAACTCGATCCGGGAGACAACGCCGCGCGTCACCGACATCCGTTGCCCGCCAACCGGGAAGCCCACGGTCGCCACCGTGGAGTGCAGTTGCGGCACCGTGCCGAAGGCCAGCGGTTCAAGTCCCTTGAAGAAGTCCTTGTCCTCGACTTGGAGGACGGCCAGGTCGCAGTCATGGGCGATGTACTTGACGGTGGCGGGGGTAATGCGGGGGCTGTCGGGCCGTTGCAGGCCGAGGAAGCGGGCGTTGCTGACCACATGGGCGTTGGTCATGATCAGGTTGCCGTCGATCACGAAGCCACTGCCCGTGCTGCGTTGCACTCGCCCGACGTTCCAGGGCGCGCGCAGATCGGGCTCCATGGTGGTGGCCTGGATACGGACCACGCTGCGCAGAGCATGACCCAGGGCCTTCGAGTCCGCCGCCCGGAGAGGGCTGCCAAGGAGCAGAACGGTCAGCGCCGTGATGGCGCCGCGCGGGAGGAGGTGTGTGCACATGGGAGGCATCCTCTACGAACAGAAGGAGCGGGCCGATGGGTCAACCCAATATGCCCCTAATGTAGGTCGCGGGCATGACTCCACAAGGCGTGCGATGTGCTTGCAGGCACAGCCTGCGGAGGGCCGCACGTCGCCGCCAGCCCAAACCAACTCCCAGATCAGTCGAACTCGGTCGCCAGTTCGGGCGTCTTCCGGTGACGGAACAGCATGCGGATCTGGTCCGCATTGACCCGCGGTGCGGAGAGTTCGGGCAGGCCCGCTGCCGGGAAGAAGCCCACGCCGTCGGTCTCGATGCTCTCGGTTGCCGTGCCGCCGATGAGCTCGCACAGGAAGAAGAGTTTGTAGATATGGAAGAACATCGGCGGATGTGCGTGCTTGCGTCGGTCGTGGACAGCGACGAGTTTGCGGGCGACCGCCTCGTACCCCGATTCCTCCCGGATTTCCTTGGCGATGGCTTCGCTGGGGGACTCGTTCACGTCCACCCACCCGCCGGGCAGTGTCCACTTGCCGTCGGACCGCTCGCGGACCAGGAGGATTTGGCCGTCTCGGAACACTCCTCCTCGGACCGTGACCTTGGGGGTTGCGTACCCCTTTTCCGGCGTGAGTACGGCCAGCCAGTCGGCCACGTCCCCCAGGCACAGCGACGACAGCCCCTCGGCCGCGAGTTCCTGCAACTCCCCGAATCGCTCCAGATCGAAGGGGTCTCGGCTATACGCCAGGCCGTTCTGTGCGATGGCCTGTACGCGGCGAAAGCAGTCAAGAAGCGTTTGCTGACCCATATCCATCCTTGCCTCTGCCGTTCTATCTGCGGCCGGCGCACCATGCCATGCGCCCAACCGGGGACCTCGTTGCCGACCGTACCGCACCACGCGATGGCTGTCAACGCCAGTAGATCTTCGCTCCAGCGCGCCTTGCGAAGTCGGCTCTTTGAGAATAGGATATGCCGTCCGTATCCCTAAACTCTGGAGCTTCCCCATGCCCGTCGTTTCTGCCGCCCACTCCGAACCCCTGATCCGCAATGACGAGACCATGCGTTACCGCCCCTTTGGCAAGACCGGCTGGGATGTCTCGGCCTTGTCCTTTGGCTGCATGCGGCTGAGCGACGACGAGGAACTGAACACGAAGCTCGTCTCCCAGGCCATTGACCAAGGCGTGAACTACTTCGAGAGCACACGCTACTACCTCGGCGGCACCTGTCAGCAACGGACCGCACCGGGGTTGGTCGACAAGACTGGGGGCGTGATCGTCTCGGGCAAGGAACGGATGAACCCGGACCAGACGGCCTATCTATTCCGCAAGGAGATCGAGCGGCAGTTGGAGATCCTCGGGCTCTCCCACTTCAAGTTCTTCCAAGTGGGCTGGTTCCGTTGGGCGAACATGCCCCACCTCCTCAAACGCGGCGGCGTGCTGGATGCCATTCGCCAGGCCAAGGACGACGGGCTGATCCAGTGCGTGGGCTTCACCGGTCACGACAGCCCAGAGAACTTCATCAAATGCATCGAGACCGGGGTCTTCGATTCTCTTACGGTGCCCTACAACCTGATCAACCGCAGCTACGAGCCCACCATCAAGCGGGCGGGCGAACTGGGCGTCGGCGTGGTCGCCATGTGCCCGGTGGCCGGCGGGGTGTTGGCCTGCGAATCCAGCCGCCTGCAGGACGCCCTGCAGATGGACCTGCCCACCACCGAGATGGCCCTGCGCTTCGTGCTCGCCAATCCCGATGTCAGCACCGCCTGTTCCGGCATGAGCACCATCGAGCAGCTCGACCAGAACGTCCGCACCGCCTACGACTTCGACCCCGCGACCGAGGGCGATTTCGGGGCCATGTGCGAGGGGCTGGATCGGTTGCGCGCGGAACTTGGCGACAAGTTCTGCACCGCCTGCCGCTACTGCATGCCCTGTCCCGAGGGCGTGGACATTCCCCGCTATATGGATATGTACCGCCAGTGGCGGACGTTTGGTCTGGAAGACGCCGTGCGAAGCTCAGTCCGGCGCATGCCGGAGAAGAAGAGCCTGGCCAACTGCACCCGCTGCGGCGCCTGCACTGATGCCTGCCCCAACGACCTTGATGTGCCTGCCATGCTCGATGAACTCGGTCGCCTCGCCGAGGGCTGATCGCGTCCCCGGGCGTTGCGCTTGCGCAGCGGGAGTGCCGAGGGTAGGGTCTCCCTAGAAGCGGATCAGGATGTGGTCCGTCGCACGTCGGGAAGCACACCGGGAGGCAACTGCGCATGGACGAGCGAAGCACAGGTGAAGCGCGGAATGGTCGGCACGGACGCGTCTGGCTGGCGGTGGCCCTGGTCGCCGCACTTGGCGCGGGGATGTCGCATGGTCAGGAGGCCGCAGCCGAAGGCCCGCCGCACGAGATCTCCGCTCTGTTCAGCGGGCGCACGGCTAGTGGCCGGAAGGCGGCCCTCGGCAAATACGGCGGTGACAGGGAGACCGAGGCGGCCGTGCTGCGCGCTCTGCGTTGGCTGAAGACGACGCAGAACGTGGACGGCTCGTGGTCCAAGACCCAGCCCGAGGCGATGACCGGTCTGTGCCTACTGACGTTCCTGGCGCGCGGGAAGACCCCGCGCTCAAAGAGCTACGGCAGCACGGTCCAGAAAGCAATCCAGTATCTGGTCGACAGGATGACAGCCCACGCAGGCGGTAGGCGGGATAATCTGTCCCGGGTGTATGCGAACGGCATCGTGACCTACGCCTTGGCCGAGACCTACGGCATGACTGGGCTCGGGTATGTGAAGCCGGCCATGGAGAAGGGGCTGGACCGGATCGTGCAAGGGCAACAGCCGGGCGGCGGCTTCGATTACTACTACAACAAGGCCGCCCGTTGGGATCTCTCCGCGACCGGTTGGCAAGTGCAGGCGCTGCGGGTTGGCTACGTCGCCGGCACGGAGAACAAGGGGGTGATGCCGGCCCTGCGGAAGGCGCAGAGCTTCATCCAGGACACCACATTCAAGGATGGCAAGTTTGGGTACGGCACGCCAGGAGTGGGCAGCGCCGGCATGCAGGGCGCCGGCGCGCTCTGTCTTCAGCTCATCGGGGCGGGGCACTCCAAGGAAGCCCGCGCCGGAGTCACCTGGATCAGGAAAAACGATGAAGTGACGTGGGATCGGGGCAAGAAGTACTCGGCTCACAGCAACCCGGTCTACAATTGGTACTACGAGACCCAGGCCATGTTCCATGCGGGCAAGACCAACTGGCGCAGTTGGAACAAGCAGATGAAGGAGGAACTGGTGAGTAGCCAGAAGCTGGGCGAACAGACAGAGGATGGCAAGGATACGGGCTACTGGGAAGCTCCCGGAGCCTGGAAGAGGCCGGAGTACGACCGCTGGTACACCACGGCGCTCTGCGCGCTCAACCTCGAGGTCTACTACCGCTATCTGCCAACCTACAGGATGCCCAGACGCCCATGACGGCCGCGCAGCCCGTTCCCGACCTCACTGTACCTCAAGTCCGACGCACACGGGCACGGTGTAGGTGTCCCCGGCATGGATGAGGAACGTGTGGCCAGCCGTGTAGTTGGTGTGGTCCTTAAGTCCTCGGACGATGGTCACGTCCCCGGTCGAGATGCCCGTCGGGGTTACCTCGCGGATCACGTAGCTTGTGTCCAGGGGCAGGGCATTGCCGAACTGGATCGTCTGGCCGACAAGGCCCGATGCCTGGGGCAGAGGCGGGTCGAGATGCACCCGGTTGGCAGCCGAGTTGGTTGCGTCCGTAGCGGTGACCACGCCCTGGTAGGCGGCCCGTTCCGCGACCAGCTCGTGGGCCCCATAGGCCAGGCGAGTGGCCATGCACATGCGCATGAGCACCACCCCGGAACCGGTGCGTCGAATCAGCGCCAGCACGCCGTCGAACTCGATGCTTCCCTCGACCTGGACGGCGGTGGGGACCTCGCAGCTGATCAGGACGTCAACCGTGCCGTCAGCCAAGGTGACCTCGACGGCAGCTACCGCATCGCGGTCGGCCTGGTGGACCACAGCCAGGCGCCGGACCCGCCGGATAAAGGGCGTGGTGTCGTAGGGCTCGAGGATGTTGACGAACTGGCTGTGTACCTCCTTGCCGAGCCGACTCTGGATCAGCTTGCGGAGGCTCTTCGGGTTGCCCGGCTTGTTGGGCGGTGGCTGCCCACTTGCCAAGGCCACCTCGTCACAGGGCGTGAGGGCATGAATCCGCAGGTGGGGCTCGGTTCCCGCCTTGACCCGGCCGCGCCGATCCTCCCCCTGCCAGTCAACGGTGTAGGGATCGGCAACCGGGCCGGGGCTGCGCTCGACATCCCAGAGGAAACTGAAGCCACTGGCATAGAGGCCGCGATCCCGTTTGCCATTCGTCTCGACGCGATCCAGCTCGATCGCCGGCCCGGCGAATGTCCCGCTTGGCTGGGACACGGTGGGCAGACCATGCCGTGTCGCCACTTGCGCCGGTCCCTGGTAGAGCAGCCGATGGTTGCTGCCTCCCCGGGCCCGGAAGATGTCCAGGACATAGCTGGCATCCCCCGCCACATCGACCATTGCCACGGTGCGCCGGTAGGTCTTGCACGCGGGATAAGCGCCCGGTGACGCGACGTCCAGCGCGCGCAGGGGGGCGATGTCGGCGAAGAGTTTGATCTTCCCGCCGGGACTGTAGGCCTGTGGTTTGTCCCCCACGAGCAGCGTGTTGTGGCTGATCGTGTTGGCGGTCCAGGCGTATTGCTTGGGTCGGCCCTCGCAGTATTCGGGGTAGCCGAAGTCGGGCAACATGCTGATGTTGTGGGCATGGAGCCCCAGGTTCAGGCTGTCCCGGTGGGAATGTCCGAGGCGGTAGCCATGGTGCAGCGAGACGGCTCGCCCCCGCGTTGGATCAGGGCCTGGAGACTGCAACACGGCTTGACCGTACCGGCCGAGATGGGTGGACCGGACCTGGAATGGACGTCGGGCGGCAATTGCGGCCACTTCGGCCGCGATCCCCTCAGGGTCGGCCTCGAAGATCGAGCCGGCCGTCCGCAGTCTCTGCGGATCTCCCCCGGCGAAGTGGTGGGCCAGGGACGCCAGGCGTTCATCGCCATAGAGCCGGTAGCCCCGCAGGAAGATATCCGTGCTTCCGGCCCGTCTCATGTACCCGGTTCGGCCGCTGTCGCCGGTGTTTGGCATGGCTGCATCAAGGCAATTGAGGCGGGCCTGGACCAGGAAGCACTGCTTGAGCTTGGGGAACTCCCGCAGGAGGTCGTGGCTCGTGTAGGCCGGATAGCGCGCCAGTTGCTCCGCCAAACGGATGAAGCTGTTGGTCCAGATCAGGCCATACCCCCCGACTTCGCCCCCCATCCCGTCGCGGTCGAAGCCTTCGGTGAGCACCCATGGGATGGAGTCGTGCTTCTTGGTGAAATCTCCGGGGTAGCCGGGATCAAAGAGCCAATCGAGCCACTGCTGGGTCAAGCCAGGTCGGTCCAGGGCGATGGCGGCACTCACCACCGTGGTCTGCTGCATGCCTGTATTGCCATAGATGTCTCCGGCGCGGGTGCCCTCCAGGATCTCGATCAGGAGATGGTCCTCGATATGGCGGCACAAGGCTGCGGCCGACTCCCTGCGCGGCAGCTTATGCGCCACCGCCATGGCGTCGCAGAACTGCGCGAGCTCCGTGTCGCTCTGGATGCCGTCGTAGATCCGGTCATAGGCCAAAGCCATACCGGTGGTCAGGCCGCATTCCCAGATGCGCCCCTCGATCCGGCCCCGCTTGCTGCTGCCGTCGGAGTGCTTGAATCCGATCTTCGCCAACGGATTCCAGGCCATCTCCGGGTAGACATCGGCGATCCGGTTGAGCAGGATCGCCGCCTTGTGGGCATAGCGTTGATCGTTCGTCAGGCAGTAGGCCATGGACAACGCCTTCAGCCCGCGCCCGATCCCCCGCCACAGCCCCCACTGGCAGTAGTAGGCGATCGGCAGGCGGCGGTTGCCGGCCTCATCTACCATGCCATACCCGTCATCCACGTAGACCGTCCGCAAGGGATCGTCTGCCCCCGGGTGCTCCGCATTGAACAGCAACGACCGGTCCCCAAGCTCCCGCCGAAAGAACCCGTGTTCGTCAAGCGCCGAGGCGTAGAACGCGCCGAAGTCGTTCTTCGGGAACTCCGCCTTGCAGTTGGGGCAGATCATCTTCCAAGGCCGCCCGAAGATATCCGTCTTGAATCCCCACCTGCCATATGGTCGGTAGCCTTCGCCGCAGGCTGCGCAGCCGATGGACTTGCTCGCATCCACATTGTTGCTGTAGATATCGCGCGGCAGCTCCTGGGATGGCACCAGCCGCCAGAGGAACTCGTCGCTCTGCTTCACCCACGTTGCTGCCGCCCGAACTGCCGCGCGCTTCTGCCTGCCAGCCCAGTCATGCCGCCCGGCATTGGCCACTGCATGTTCGCGCATCGCCGCCGTGATCGTGCGGCTGCACTCCTTCGCCCCCGCTCCTGGCAACCAAGCAACCATAGACGCCGCCATGCAGACGGGAATGACAAGGCCGGAACCTACTCTGCCCATGATAGCCAACCTATCTTTGTTTCTTCGATCCGGAGTCCCTACGGCTACCCAAACGGGCAGGCGGACCCCGCCTGCAACCTACCCCTCCCCAGGCACGGAAACCACCGCCCCCTCCCGGGAAGACCCAGGACATACGTCCCCAGGTTCCGCTAACCGCCGGCCAGCCGAATCAGGTGGGGTCGCCGGTGGTGCCCTCTTCCTGGGTGAGCGCTGCTGCCTCCGTAGCGAAGTCACGGTCGCGGAACTGGAGGGTGCCGATTCCGCTTCGTGTCAGGCGCACCCCGCG
>Ga0307987_1002099_pt1 | contig 10574 bp, 7 predicted proteins | sample EllFjometagen181_FD_203157 | JGI IMG/M metagenome (GOLD analysis project Ga0307987, IMG submission 203157) | Marine microbial communities from Ellis Fjord, Antarctic Ocean - #181 | ecosystem: Environmental > Aquatic > Marine > Unclassified | place: Southern Ocean | collected 2014-10-08 | reverse complement strand
TGCAAAGCAGTATTGTACATATTACAATAAAGAATACATCCCCAGTTACAATTTTAGCTGGAAGTCCACTCAGAAAATAGAACTCTTTTGGGAAGATTTCAACATTAAATACAATCGAGAGAGCATTGAGAATACCCATTCTCCAATATATAACAACACCACCGAGAACTAAGCCAAAGCATGTGCCTATGAAACCTACAAAAAATCCTTGTAATATAAAGATTTTCATAATTGTTGAAGAGCTTGCTCCCAGTGCTCTTAATAAACCTATTTCTCTTGTCTTTTGCACAACGACAGTAATTAAAGTATTGGTAATGCTTGATGCAGCTACAAGAACAATAAAAATTAATACAAAAAACATCATATTTTTCTCAACTGCCAGAACATTTAAAAATTGCTTATTCATTTGCATCCAGGTAAGTATTCTGTACCCTGATATCTTATTTGTGATTTTTATAAGCATTGGAGTTAAATTAAAAGGATCTTTTGTTTTAACAGAAATTAATGTAGCAGAGCCCCATGGATAACCAAATAACTCATCTGCATCATCAAGGTTAGTAATTATTGATTTTGAATCAAAGTTATATTCTCCCATATTGAAAATTCCTGTAATTGTGAATTCTGCTGGAAGATAAACTTTCCTGCTTTTGTTTTGAGAAATTTCGCCATTTTTCTCAATAGATATCATATCCTTAAGTTTTCCCGGTGAATGGATAAGAATTTTTGATCCTGGACGAACACCAAGTCTTCTTGCCAGGACATAGCTTAAAAGTATATCACCCGGTGCCGATAATGACGGATTACCCTGAATTATTTTTTCTGATATGAAATTTTTATGAGATTGATTATCTTCTTCAATACCAATTAATGTAACTGGTAGCATTTTATCACCCTTTTGAATAAGTACTTCCCCATAAGTCATTGGAGTTGCAATAGCTCCTAACTTATTAATTTTATTTATTACTGTGGTTGGATTTTTTATATATTCACCATATGGATTAGTAATTGTAATATGTGGATTTGTGTCCAATAGTTTAGTTTTAATTTCATCAGTAAAACCTGTCATAATTGCAAGAACAACCATTAATACACAAACACCCAAGCCTACTCCTATTACAGAGATAAGGGTGATAACTGAAACAGCATTTCGTTTAGGTTTGAAGTAGCGCCATGCTAAAAATAATTCAGTAAAAATCTTCATAAGTAAAGCCCGTTATAATTAATTTATCCAATACAAGTATTTAACAACTAGGTTTAATAAGTTCAAAAATATAGAATGTAAAAATACCCTTTGTATAAAACCAGTTAAATTATTAAATAGAAAAGTTAATACGAAAGGTATAAGTATTACTGTAATTAGTTATATTAATGATTATATTAAAAGTGTCAAAGTTTGAAATATATATAATTTTATTGAAATAACAATAAAACTTTTTTAAAGAATATATCTATTTCCTAAAATTAAAATCAGTTAGCCAAAGAAATTCTCATTTAAGTTACATTTTAAATATCAATTTATAAATATACGTAAGGAAGGTTAATAAAGTATGTCCAAAAGAGTTAATCATTATTCTACATTAGTTTATTTTATAAATAAAAGTTATAGTACTATAAATATTATATTATTTGCTTCTATTGGTTCTTTATTCATAGTTTACGGGAATAGTGTTAAAGCTGCATCTGGAACCACAAGTTCTAATTCAAATATTGGCATGAGTGTATCTTCCAGTAAATCCAAGAATGCATCTTCTTCTATTCTGGCAAAAAAGAAGATTACCAAGCGGGTAAATTATTTTAAGGATACAACAGATTCTGAAAGTTCTCAGGAAAATCCTAATGATTATTTAATTGTCCCTGTCAAGCATATCTCACAGGGAGTAACGTTTGAGGAAAATCTTACTGTCAATGAATATCAGATTTTAGTGGAAGATCTCCTTGTAAAAGAATACCCAAATATGGACCCATACTCTGTTACTTCACTTTATTTCTTCAGAGCTCTTGCCGAAAATGTTTACAGCCTAAATGGCTATATGCCTCCTAATATTTTTAACTCTATTGTTGATGATCGTGAAACTTTTAGAGAAATTAACATTTTTATTACTAATTTGGATATCAAACCTGCTATTAAAACTGCTCTTAAAAGGTTATATGTTATATTATGTATTTATCTGCATGACGTAAGATCTGACAAATATCCCGTAAAAGATCTTAGTAAAATCCCATCCAATGCAATTTTGTATGAACTTGAAAATCAGCCCGTTTCTATGCTGGGTGACTTTGTAGGTGGTGAATATGGTGAGAATTTATACTATATTTGCGGTAGTTTTTATAAGGGATTTACTGAACTTCCAAAGAATATACAACTTAAAGTGATTGAGTATATCTATAGCTTTAATCCAACACTTACAATAGCTGAACCTATTGCTAAAAAATATTATTTTTATAATTATGTCAAGGATTTTATTATTCCTCCTAAACGTTATGAATTATTAAAATATCAAGTTAGAGGAGAAGCAACGTGGATAATTTTACCTCAGAATATTGATATGAGTTTATTAGAAAAGAGTAATGATAAGGTCAAGAAAGCTAACAAGAGCACGGATAAAAACAAGAATGAGAACAAGAACAATTAACTGTTTCTGTTGAAGTTTTTAAAATAAAGATTGCGATACTGTTATGAAAATTGGTATTATCGGTGGACATGGAATGCTTGGAAGGGATCTCACAATAATTGCTGAGAGCAGAGGTTTCGAAGTAACTCTCTTCGATCACCCTATTTATGATATTACACGTAGTTCTGATATTGAACATATTGTTGAAGCTTCAGATGTTATAATAAACTGTGCAGCTTATACTGCTGTTGATCAAGCTGAAATAGATATTGAAAATGCTTATACTGTTAATGCTTATGCAGTTAGAAGTCTAGGAGAGTGTGCTGCTAAATCTGATAAATACATTCTTCATGTAAGTACTGATTTTGTGTTTGGTGACAGTTCTTCTAAGCCTCATAATGAAAGCAGTAACACAAACCCTTTGAATATTTATGGAAAAAGCAAACTGAAGGGTGAGATATTACTTGAAGGTTCAGGTGCAAAACATGCAGTTATAAGAATACAGTGGACTTATGGGATTAATGGCAACAACTTTATTGCCAAACTTATTGAACTAGCTTCAAAGCTTGATGAACTGAAAGTTGTAGATGATCAGATTGGAGCACCAACTCCAACGGTTGAAGTTTCCAAAGCTATTTTATGTCTTGTTGATAAAAGAGCTGAGGGCTTATATCATTTTGCATCAAGGGATTATGCAAGCCGTTATGAGGTTGCATGTGAAATATCTGGAATATTAAATTTGAAGAATAAATTAATCCCATGTTCGTCGGATCTATTTCCAGCTCCCGCTAGACGTCCAGAAAATTCAAGATTCGACTGTTCTAAAATAGATAAAATTCTGGACTTTGAACGTAGAGATTGGAAAGCATTATTGAAAGAGTATTTGTTGAAGTATAGTGATGTTTTTATTAGTTCTTAGCTAAAGGCCAACAGGCATGGTCGTTTCATTCAATGATGTAACTCATTAATAATAAATATATAACCTTGTAAAAAAATAAGAAAACAACAAATTGTAGTATGAAGTAAATTTTTTTTGAAATAGCCCTTGCTAAGAGCTAAGAGCCAACAGCCTCCCGACTCTTAGGGTTGTTGTCTGGAAAATAAAAATTTAATAATTGAAAATATATGTAAATATATATAAATATAAGGAATCATAATGAAATTACCAAAATTAAAAATTAGAAATTTTGAGACAGATTATCCTGTCATACAGGCCGGTATGGGTGTTAGAGTTGGTGATTCAACTTTAGCTTCAGCTACTATTAACCTTGGAGGTTGGGGAACTATTGCCAGTGTAGGTTTAGGTGATATCGAGAAATCAAAAGTTGATTTTGTTAATGAATCCAATCGTGTATTAATTGAAGAAATTAAAAGAGCAAGAAAGATGACAAACGGGAAAGGTCCGTTGGGTATAAATGTTATGGTGGCTCTTTCAAACTATGGATCTATAATTAAGGCTGCAGTTGAAGAAGGAATTGATTTTATTCTATCTGGAGCCGGATTACCAATAGCACTTCCCTCGCATGTAGGTGATGCTGATGTCGCTCTTATACCTATTATTTCAGGAGGTAGAGCTTTAAAGATTGTCCTGTCATCTTGGAAAAGAAAATTCAATAGACAACCTGATGCTATTATAGTAGAAGGACCTCTATGCGGCGGTCATTTAGGATTTTCCTATGATCAGCTTGATGATCCTGATTCATGTTCTCTGGAAATTTTATATAAAGAAGTTAAAGAAGTAATGGTGCAGTTTGATTGTGATGTTCCAATTCTTGCAGCTGGAGAAGTTTGTTCCAGAGCAGATGTTGAGAAATTTATAAAAATGGGATATGACGGAGTTCAGGTAGGAACATATTTTATTGCAACAGAAGAAGCAGGCATGGATACCAAGAGTAAACAGGTTTATGTTGATGCCACTCCAGAAGATGTTGTTGTAGTACATAGCCCTGTCGGTCTGCCTGTCAGAGTTTTGAACTCAGCTCTTGTAAAAAGGGTTATGGCTGGAAACAGAGAGAAATTCGGATGTCCTTATAGGTGTTTAAGAACCTGTAATCCTGCCAAAGTTCCGTTTTGCATTGCAAAAGCATTATTGTCTGCCTGGGCTGGAGATGTTGATAATGCGATTTACATGACTGGATGCAATGTTGGACCTATAGATAAGATTATTCCTATTAAAGAGTTTTTTGATACTCTGGCTGACTGATATTTATTTTTAATATTTCTTGATTACAATACTTTTTATAAACTTCCGTTAGTCCTGGCGGAAGTTTTTCTGTTTTATAGAATGCTCTTATTAGAAAAAGAGAGGTTAACTGTTTGGAAAATTCTACGTTACTCTTATGTTCAAATTTAAACATGTCTGAAAATACATTCAGTATAACTTCATTTTATTTTTGATTTTTCCTAAGTATACTGTAACTTACCATAATTTGTAATATTTTAGATTAAACAGGAAAAGAAAAAAAGGAACGAAAATGTCTCAGGAACTTGCATATATTCTTATAACTCCATATACGATACAAAAATCCCGTACAGGGGGTGTAATTGCTAGATTATTATCCAGAACTAAATTAGATCTTGTGGGGGCTAGAATGCTGGCTCCTGATGAGAAGTTTGCAAACGATTATGCCGACTGTATTCGTGAATCTGCTTCAAACGATAAAAAAAATATTGACGGAGTATTGGCAGATTACATTAAAGATAACTTTACGCCTTTTGACGGCAAATATCAAAGAATAATGATGCTGCTTTTTAAAGGAGAAAATGCTAGGCAGAAAATTTATGAGGTAGTTGGAAAATTAAAACCCGGCATCAGAACTGGTGAGACAATTAGAGATACTTTTTCAGACTATGTATTAAATCATGATGGAAGTGTAAAATATTTTGAACCTGCAGTAATCGTATCACCTGTAAGTGATGGATGGGAAAAGAAATTAACTCTATTTTCAGAACTTATGAATTCACAGCCTAATGTTATTACCAAGCCTCTTCAAAGTGGGGATGTAGCTGATAAACTTTCTCTAGTTATAATTAAACCTGATAATTGGCGTTATCCAAGCTCAAGACCTGGTAATATAATTGATATGTTAAGTAAAACTGGTCTTAGAATTGTAGGTTGTAAACTATATCGTATGTCAGTAGAAGAAGCTTTAGAATTTTATGGTCCTGTAAAAAATGTTTTAAGAAGTAAATTAGCCCCAATATTTGGAAGCAAAGCTAAAAAAATCTTGGAAAAAGAGTTGGGGATTGTTTTGAATGAAAATACAAGTTCAGCTTTAAGTGATACAGTTGGAGTTGAATTTGCAGATGATCAGTTTTCTCAAATCATCGAATTCATGTCCGGAGTAAGACCTGAAGACTGTTCAAAAGATCAGTTAAGTGCTCCTGGTAAAGTAAAATGTCTTATCCTTATTTATCAGGGAGAAGATGCTATTGATAAAATCCGCGATGTTCTTGGACCAACCGACCCTAGTAAAGCACCAGGTGGAACTATCCGGAGAGAGTTTGGAACTGATGTAATGGTTAATACTGCTCATGCTTCAGATTCATATGAAAATGCTAAACGGGAAATGGGCATTGTTAAAATAGAAAATAATAATATTTATGATATTATTCAGAAATTTTATCATTTATAATCAATAGTTGCGATAAAGGTATTGCTCTATATTTATATTAGAGTAATACTTTTTTTGTTTGAAATATTGCCTTTACCTTTTATCTTCTAATAAGGGCTTATGTGAAAAGTATTAGTTTTAGTTTTCTTGTTTTAGGAGAGCGCCGATCTTCGTTATTTTAGAAGTTTCATCAGTAATGAAACTGAGTAAAACATGAACAGTCATTATGTAATATTGACAGCTAGCGTCAGAGTATTTATCCCGGCGAATAGTGTGGTCGCGACGATTAGTCGTGTTTTGAAAAGGAGGACATGACTATCGTCGCGAACTCTCACACTACGAAATAATGTTTTAAATTATTATTTTTAGTTTCAGAGGAGCGAAACTCTTATTGTAATAAGTTCTATCGTTGTGAAACTGAAGTAGGTCTGACATTCCTGTCCGACAGGGTTAACGGACAGGAATGTCCGTCTTACTTAACAACCAGCAACTGTCAACCAACAACTTAGTTTCAGAGGAGCCCCGATCTTCGAGCTTTTGAAGTTTTATCATTAAAGAAACTTTATTTTAAATATGATGTCATCTCTAAAGAGGCGAGACGCCTCTTTTACATTTGTTAAAACTGCATCCCGCTGTTTTAAAGATGATGTTAGTTATAATTCTGTTTCAGAGGAGCCCGATGACTAATCGTGGCTAAATTGAAAAATAAAGATAGGTCAAAACTTATCTAGTGTCACGATGACTTACATTCACCTTAAGAAAGTTTTCAATCAATGCTTAAAAAGCAGGGAAAATCAGAGAGTAACGCTAAGAAAGCAACACCGGTTAACAAGGTTGGAATAACTTTTTGGCGATCGGTCTTTTTGATTTTTTTTATATTATTATTTTTGTCTCTTGTGTCATACTCTTCCAATGACCTGACAATTCTTGCAGGTGGAAAAGAAGGCCACCTGCATAATTGGATTGGTTTAGTTGGTGCTTTTTCATCGAGAATAATGCTTCTTGTTTTTGGTTTAGGTGCTTATCTTTTTTCGCTTCTATTTTTGATCTGTGTATTCCAGTCTTTTTTTCCTAAACCCTACTATAAACGAAAAGGTTTTATATTTGTTGTTTTGTTAATAATTGTTGGAGTTTCAATGCTATTTGGAATGTGGCCAGAGTTCTTTATTGACATAACAGATTATTTGGGGATTGGCAGCATAAAATCTCCTTATTTTGCATTGTCAGGAGGAGTACTTGGTCAGTTTCTTGCAGCACCTAAGGTTCTTCTGTTCGATTATAATACTGGAATTATTAGGCAGTATATCGGTACAGTAGGTACTGCTATTGTTGCTATTTCATTTATTATTGCTGGTTCTGTATTTTTATGGAGAACTGAAATTACCTGTTTATATAGAGCATTATTTATTGATAACTTAAAAAAAGAACTTATTAAAGAAAAAATAAAAGATGATAAGAAGGACTCAATTGATAATAAAATAGATCAACAAATTATCAAAGATAAAATTAAAGATCGGCGGAGAAAAGAACGAGAGGAATTGAAACAAGCAAAAATTGATAAAAAAAATGAGAAAAATCATGAATCCAGTCATGATGCAAAACCTGTTTCCAACCCAAAAAAAGATATTATCTCACTGACTTCTCCAAGAAGTACAGTATCAAGAAAATCAACTTATAAACTTCCAACGTATAAACAGCTTAAAGATCTTAATGAAAGTAGAGGAGATTCTAAAGCGACTATGGATGCTGCTAAAGAAACTTTACAGGATACATTAACAAGTTTTGGTGTAGATGCTAAGGTTATGGATGCCGTAACAGGACCAAGGGTCACTAGGCTTGAAATAGTGCCTTCTCCAGGAGTGAGAGTGCAGAGAATAAGTTCACTTGAACCAAACATTAAATTAGATTTGAAAGCAGAAAGTATTAGAATCCTGGCTCCAATACCAGGACGTGATGCTGTGGGAATTGAGATTCCTAATAGGTCATCTTCGATGGTTGCTCTTAAAAGTATACTTGCATCCAAACAGTGGACTCAGAGTTCTGCCGAAATACCTGTTGTGTTAGGGCGTAATGTGGAAGGTAAGCCGGTAATCATGGATTTAGCCAGAGCACCACACTTACTTATTGCGGGCTCAACAGGCAGTGGTAAAAGTGTTTGTGTTAATACTTTGATTATGAGTCTGTTATTTTGTTTTTCTCCTTCTGAGCTTAGACTCATAATGGTTGATCCCAAAGTTGTAGAATTTGAAATGTATAGAAAACTTCCTCATCTTATAACTCCAATTGTCAATGAACCTAAAAAAGTTCCTCTTGCATTGCGTTGGAGTATTAATGAAATGGAGAAAAGATACAAACTTTTAGCTAAGGTTAGAGTCAAAAATCTCGAGGGGTTTAATGCGAGACCTATATCGTCTGAACCGATAATGGATGATGATGGTGATCCGGTTCCTGCAAAACTTCCATATATCGTAATTATTATAGACGAATTGGCTGATATCATGATGGTTGCAAAAGCTGATGTTGAAACATCTATTGCCAGGATTGCTCAAAAAGCAAGAGCTGTTGGAATACATTTGGTACTTGCTACTCAGAGACCGAGTGTGCAGATCATTACAGGTATTATTAAGGCTAATTTACCTACAAGGATTGCCTTTAGAGTTTCATCAGTAATGGATAGTCGTGTTATTTTAGATCATAAAGGTGCTGAAACGCTGCTTGGGAAAGGTGATATGCTGTTCATTCCTCCTAACAGTTCTAAATTGGACAGAATTCAGGGAGCCATGGTATCAGACGATGAAATAGAAAATATTGTTTCACATTGTTCTTCACAGGTGGAACAGAATTTTGATGGAAAAGTGGTGGTGGCAGAGACAGAAAATAAAGATGTTGGTGAAAAATACTCTCCAAAATCAGTTAAAAATGGAGATGATGATGATATTGTGCAGAAGGCTATTGATATAATTCTTAATGAAAGAAAAGCGAGTACCAGCTATTTACAGAGGCGTTTAAAAATAGGTTATAATAGAGCTGCAGAAATTATTGATATTATTGAAGACAGAGGTATTATAGGACCTCAGATAGGCAGTGCTAGACGGGAAATATTTTTAGAAAAGGAATAGTAAGGATTTTCTTTTTACATATTAATGTGGTATGTTATACATAATTGTATGAAAATTTTGTTATTATTTCCTGTTTCTTATTATTAAATTAAAAACAGAATGCAATTGTTCAATGACTCAGAATAGAAGAAAAAAAGTTACTCCGCAAAGTCCAAACAATGACAATCTCCCATTGTTTGATGATGTTAAAAATGGAAAAAGTAAAATTAAAACTCCAGAGACAAAACAACATTTATCGAATGATGCAACTGCTGAGAAACAAGCTTTAGTAAAGAAAAGTCTTGCAAATATTTTAAATAAAAATAATAAATTAGAAGAAAAAGAAGTGGAAAAGACATTTACAAGGAAAAAAGGAGCTACGATTCAAACTGTTACTCGAGATGAAACATCAGGATATACACTTGGGGTATTTCTACAGGAAGCAAGAGTTAAGGCTGGTTACAGCCTCAGTCAGGTAGCTATGATGACTAAGCTTAGTATACATTATATTGAGGCGATAGAACGGGATGACTTTAAAAATACTCCTCCTCATATTTATGTGAAAGCTTATGTAAAAAAACTTAGTTCACTTTATGAAGTTGATGAACAAAAAGCTGTAGGTCTATTAACACCATTTGGTGATTATGAATCAAATATTTCCAATACAATAATGCATGATCTTCAGGAAACTAAACAAGTCAACCAGCAGGATGAAAAAAGAATACAGCTGTTTATGAAAATTATTTATATCGTAATAGGCTTGGTGGCAGCTGTCGTAATTATCCTAGGATTGTATTTTTGGATTTCAAGTGATGATTCAAAAACACCAAATAAACCTTTGACACCTGCTCAAAATGCAGCTATAACTAAAAAAATGGAGAAGCTTATCATTCCTGAATCTATATCATTAACTGAACTCAAGGTTAAAAAGAAATAATAAATTGGGACTAAATTATGAAAATTCTAGTTATTAATGGACCTAATTTACAATTACTTGGAAAGAGAGAAGTAAATATTTATGGAAAAGTTACCTTAAATGATATAGGTACCAATTTGAAGCAAGTTGTTTATGATCAGTATAATAATGAGATAATATTAGATTTCTACCAAAGTAACCACGAAGGTGCAATCCTTGATAAAATAGCTGACACAATTAATAATAAAACTGATGGTATTATTATAAACCCTGCTGCCTATACACATACAAGTGTTGCAATACTTGATGCTATTAAGGCTGTATGTATACCTGT
>Ga0307987_1002097_pt1 | contig 10579 bp, 6 predicted proteins | sample EllFjometagen181_FD_203157 | JGI IMG/M metagenome (GOLD analysis project Ga0307987, IMG submission 203157) | Marine microbial communities from Ellis Fjord, Antarctic Ocean - #181 | ecosystem: Environmental > Aquatic > Marine > Unclassified | place: Southern Ocean | collected 2014-10-08 | reverse complement strand
CGGCGTCATCCGCGTGGTCTGTGTCCTGGTCGAGTGAGATTTACAGCGTTCGAGGCTTTTCCACTACCAGTTCTTCCTGGCGACCAACGTCGCTCGGCCAATGGCCACCTCGCGACAACTGCTCGACGGCTACCGTCAGCGCGGAACCGCAGAGCCCCATATCGGCAAGTTCATCGGCGTGGTAGCTCCTACGATGTCCAGCGTGCAGCGCCACCGCCAGGGCGCCCCCCCACCGCGAGCGCGAGGTCGGCATGGCGGAGAACGAGGTCTGCCTGCTGCTGGCAGCCATCGCCTACCAGTTGATGCACGCCGTCCGCTGCATACTGGCGCTGGTCACCGGCAAGGGCTGGTCGCCCCGGCGCGTTCGGGAGTGCTTCCTCGAGGGCGCCTGCACCATCGTGCGACCCGCGCGCCAAGTCGTCTACCGCATCGCGCCCTCCAAGACGGCGCTCTGGAGACTGGTCGCCGAAGCCCTGCGACAACCCATGGCCACGGTGGAGGTGGCTGCCTGAACACTGGCCTGGCCGGCTGCGATTCTGGACCATGACCACTTCATCCGGTGACCGCCAGCCTGGGACGGGTTTGTCCAATGTTGCCACGGATGCCGTGTGGGGCGTCCGAGTTGGTCAGCACAGGCCGACGCTGGCCGCCCCTCCCCCCTCCACGAATACTCTGGGCTCACCCGCCTGGTCCGGAGGCGCGTGGGACGCTGTTCGCTCGAGGGCCTTCACCGCGCGCAACGTGGCGGTTGTGTTGATGGCGACGTTGGTGATGGCACTGCGATGACGGTTGGCTGGTTGTGGCCGACCGCGCGCCAAGTACGTTTGTGGCTGACGGGCGCCGCCTTGGGTGCTTGACGACGGTTGGGACTCGCATGGGCTTCCCACAGCGTGGACTTGAAACTCGATCTTCCTGGAGAGATCACCATCGAGGACGCCAGCTTCGCCGATGTGCTGGCTGGCCAGACCTCTCTTCCCTACAGCCTGCTGACCCCCGCCGATGTGGTCCCCTTCCTGTGGGCCTACACCGACCAAGACGCCGACGGCATCAGCAACGAACCTCCGGGAGCTAACGACAGGCCTGCTCGGGCGCCCACACCGTCTGGGGTGCGGGGTATGGGGTCACAGGGACGGCCCGCGGTTCACCCGCATCGCGACACACCCGAAGGTTGCTCAAGGCGCCTGTGGCCGCCAGGCTGGTGGGAATGGGCCCCAGGCTGCCGAGGTCCCACAGCGCGACGTGCCCGTCGGAGTCTCCGGCGAGCAAGAGGGGCCTGTGGGGGTGGAACACCAGGGTCCGGATGGACCCGGTCAGGGCCTCGAACAGCTGCAGCAGCGCCCCGGTGCGGGGGTCCCAGAGGCACACACGCCCGCCCGCGTGGGCCGTGGCGATCCAGTCCCCTTGGGGGGAGAAGGCGATGGCGTCGGCGTCGGCCTGGGAGGGGTCGCCCAGGACGGGGACCAGGTGGTGGAGCCGCTGGCCTCGGTCCACCGACCATAGGCTGGCGGTCCCATCGAAGGATCCCGCGGCCAACAGGCCGCCGTCGGGGGAGAACGCGAGGTCATGGACGAGGTCGTCATGGGCGGGCCTGCGCCAGAGGGTCTCGCCGCTGCCCGCGTCGATCAGCTCGATGTCCATGGCTATGGAAGACAGCGCGATCTTCAGGCCGGTCGCGTCGATGTCCACTGGCATCAAGTGACGGGTGGAGGGGATGGCTCGCACCCAGCGCGTCTGGCACTCGGGCAGGTCGACCATCGACAGGGTGGCGGCCCCTCCCACCATCCGGAGCACCAACATCCCCCGCTCGTCGGGCGTGAACGCCGGGCCACCTGGCCAGACCGCGAGCCCCTCGATCTCGCAGTGGGGCTCCCCGCGGTGCAGATCGACCAGCACCAGCCGGTCGGGGAGCTCGAGCCGCGCCCAGCGACCGCTGGCCGACACGGACGCTCGCTCGGGTAGCAGGGGGCTCTCCCAGGTCCGAACACCGCTGGCCTCTTCCTCCACCCAGACACCCTGGCCGTTCCACCCCAAGAGGTGACCCCCGGTGCGGTCCACGAAGCGGAACTGCTCCAGGGTCCGGCTGGTGCGGGAGGAACGCAGCGCACCGTCCCCGAGGGTGCGCACCTGCACGCCGCTACGGGTCGCAATGAAGAGCCGGTCATCCTCCGCTCCGTCGGACACCTGGAGCCCCACCACGCCCTCCCCCACGGAGCGCACCCACACCGGCTCGAGCCCGGTCTCCGGGCCGATGAACCAGCCCCGCAGGGACCCGTCCATGGAGTGGCTCCACAGCCTCGGCTCGGTGTTGGCGGTCCACAGCGTGGAGATCTCGGCGCGATGCCCCGTGAGCCTCCGCGACAGCCGGCCATCCTCGAGGGAGAACAGCCGGACCACCTGCTCACCGCCACCCGTGGCCACCCAGGGTTGGTGGGGCAGGAAGACAGGTTGCCCCTGGAGGAACTGGCCGTCCTGCAGCTCCGCGATCTGCTGGAGGTCTGCGACGCGCCAGATCCCCACCCGGCCCAGCCCCATGGAGACAGCCAGGCGGTGCCCGCTGCTGGTGAAGGCGAGCTGGTGAGGCCGCTCCTCGAGCGGCCGGGGAGGCGTCACCAGCATCCCGGTGGCCGCGTCCCACACCCAGAGCTGCTGGCTCACGACGCTCGAGCCAGCGATGCGATCGCCACCGGGAGACCAGAGCAGCCCTTCTGCCCTGGCGGTGGACGCGAAGCCCGGCGTCGGTTGGGCCAGCCGGCTGACGATCTCGCCCTGCGCGATGTCGTAGATCACCCCGAGGTAGGGCCGATCCGAGACCGCGCCGCAGATGACCGCCAGGCGGGAACCGTGCGCTTGCAGCGACGCGAAGGTGGCATCACTGCACCCGAAGACCCCCTCGAGGGGCTGGGTCTCCGGAGACCTCTGGGCCAAGTCCACCAGGTTCAACACCGCCCGCTGATCGCTGTACGCGATGATCTCGAGGTCTGGCAGCAGCGCGACATCTTGCACGGCACCGTCGCTGGTGAACCACGGCCGGCCACGGTTCGAGACGTGGAGGCGGTGCTCTGGATCCCGATACCAGGCCCACGGATCCTGCTCCAAGCACGGCAGCGACCCGCCGCGCTCGGACACGAGGAAGCTGTCGCCCGAGGACGGATCCCAGATCCTGACCTGCCCCTCTGCCCCGAGTGTCACGGCGCAGCCACCTTCACGCCCGCTCACCGGGACGTCCCGAGAGGCGGGCTGCTGCGAGGCTCCCACGACCAGGGACGCCGCCCCCTGTCGCAGCAAGGGCGCCACCGACAGCGGCTCCAGCGCGCTCCCATCCACAGCCGCCACCGCGCGCAGCATCGCCAGGGCCTCTCCCGGGGCCCCCTCTCGCTGGTACTCCGAGGCCTTGGCCTGCAGCTCCGCCGCGAGCAGCCGGCGTCGATCCGCCCGCCACCGGGAGCCGATGGCGACCACAGCGACCAGCGCGACGGCGAGGGCCACCAGGGCAAACCAGAGGGGCCGGGCCGAGGGAGGCGGGCGAGGCTGGACAGGAGGTCCGGGGAGCTCCTGGCGCTGGTCTGCCCGGAGCAGATCCAGGTCGCGTACCAGGACCAACAGCTCGTGAGGCCGGGCGCCCGGCTCCGGGAAGGGGTCGGGATCGAGCGCCATGGCGCCACGCCCTGCCCGCAGTGCCCGTCCCAGCGCGTCTCCTCGCAGCCAGGCCGGGAGGAAGCCGTCCAGGAACCGGCAAGCGGCCGCCGCGGGCAGGACGCTGCGCGGGGCGACACATAGGGGCACCCGGTAGCGCGTGAAGAGGTCGGCGGGGCGCCCGAGGACATCCCCTTCGGGCTCCGCGCCGTGGCAGATCAACAGCAACAGCGCCTGGACCCCCTCGGTGGGCGCGCGGTCGAGCAGGACCTCCGGCGTCACCCACTGCTCGCCGAGCTGGATCCTGACGCCGTCTGGGCCCACCTCCCCGTGGCAGATCGCGGTCAGCACCGCCACGGGCTCCAGGGGACCAGGCTGATCGCCCGCTGCACGCCAGCGTGGCGCGGCGTCGCCGCGGGTCAGCAGATCCTCGACCCGCTTGGCGACGGAGTGGACCACGGGATCGTCGGGTTGGGGACACCACAGGCCCAGCCCCTCAGCCACCGGCGCCGCCTGCGCAGGGGGTCCCCCCACCCGCCGGACCACCAGGCTCGGCTGGACATGTTCCAGGCTGAGATCGGAGGTGGTCGGCGCGATCAGCTCCCAGGGCAGGGCCGTAGGCGACCTCTCGCCGGGTTCCTCCTCACACTCCACCGCCAACACCAGCTGCCTCCCCGCCGACGAGGCGTGCCCAAGGGCCTCCCCCAAGGCGAAGGCCAGCGCCGGGCGCTCCAGCACCGGCGCCAGGGCGCGAGCCATCTCCCGCTCCAAGGCCACGATCCGCTCAGCGCCGGTGGGGTGGCAGTGGTCCCCACCATCCCGCTCCTCGACGATACGGTCCATCGCCGCGAAGACACGTTCCACTCCCGACGCGGGGAGCTCGTCCTCGACGAACCGAGCCTCGGGGTGCCCCAACAGCAGCCGCCAGCCCCCCCCGGACAGGGACGAGATGCGGAGCAGCAGAGGCAGCGAACGGCTCGGGTTCTCCATCAGCGCAGGGGAGCTCCACGGGAGGTCACTCTTGATATGGTGCCCACGGCGCGGTCGCTATGAGCCCGGGGAGACCACCTGCAGTTCCAGGCTCAGCGCGGGGACGAGCCCGTGGAAGAGATCGTCCTGGAGCCCCCGCCAACGGTCCGCCTCGGGCAGCGACCAGTCCGGCCGCGGGAGCCAGGGTTGGAAGGCGAAGGCCCACCGCTGCCGGCCCATGTCCGAGCGGGCTTTCAGGCGAAACAGGAAGCCGTCGTCCCTGTCCCGGTTGTCGCAGAGGGGGCGGTCGTGGACCTCGGCCCGGGGGTGGATCACCTCCCACCCCTCGCCGCGCTGCGTCAGGATCACGGGGCGCCGCTGCTCCGGATCGACGACCCCCTGCACGCGCACCCTGAAGACCTGGCCAGGCCGCACGCTGTCGGTGCCGAGGGCGGCCGCATGGGCGAGGTGGACCGCGGCGTGCGCGGGCCCCAGGACCAGCCCCGGCGGGGGGAGCCGCCAACCCAGGGGCTGAGGCTCCTGCGGGGCATCCAGCCGCTGACTGAGCACCGCCAGCCGTTCCCGGAGCTCGAAGGATCGGCGCAGCCCCTGCTCGACACGCTCGGCCTGCCATGGGCTAGCGGCCTCGACCAGGTAGGCGAGGAGGGTGGCATCCGAGATGTCCGCGCTGTGATCAGGGCCGCTCATCGCGTCTCCTTTCGCCTTCTATCCAGTCCGAGAGGCCACGAAACCGCCGCACCCCTCGAGGAAGGCCGCCCCGCGGCAAACCAATGGCTGGATGCCAGCTGCCCGCCACCGCGGCCGCCAGCTTGCCGGGGAGGCCCCGGGCGGTGGGGTCCAGATCGGCCACGGGCTGGAACACCTCGGCGACCTCCACCCAGGGCCGGGGCCCGAGCCAGGCCAGCAGCGCGCGAAGCCGATGGTAGCTGCGTCGCTTCATGGGGCCCGACGCGTCTACCAGCTGCGCGGGCAGCTCGAGCAGCAGGCGGTTGAGGGTGGAGTCCTGCCGGTGGCTGTCGTGATCCTCGACCCAGCGATCGAGGATCCGAGGCTCCATCCGCAGGGCAACCTTGCACAGCCAGGTCCGCAACAGCGCGCCATGTTCGCCCCATTCCAGGGGGCCAGGGGTTGGATCGTCCCCCAGGCAGGGGGCCGTGGTGGTGTGCAGCAGCTCGACGTCTCCGCCGCGGTGACACACCTCCCAGCACCAGCTCCAGGTCTGTCGGGCGACGGCGACGCGGGTGCGCGCAGCGAGGGCCGGCAGCGCCAGCACCGCCCCGAGGACCCGCTCGAAGAGCACGTCGTCGGAAGCCGCCAGCCGGATGGCGACGGCCCGCAGGCGGCCGGTCAGGGCGGACAGGTTGCGGCCCTCGATCTTGCCCATCTTCCAGCCCGTACCCCGCTTCCACGCGTACAACAGCTGGCGCGCCAGCTGCAGATCGCAGAACGGGACCAGCCGGTCCGGTTCGGCCAACAGCTGGCTCCAGAGCAGGTAGCGCTGGGCCTCCGCGCCAGCCGGATGTCCCAGGTAGAGCCGCAGCGTACGCCGGCTGGCGGGCCGCAGCACCGCCCCCCGGCACAGGTGCCCCATCGAAGTGGGCGGCAGCAGGCCGACATAGCAGGCGATCGGCCCGTCGCCCCCCGTCTCGAGCGTGCGGAACGCCAGATCGAGGCGCTCCTCTCGGCCACTGTTCCCCCCCACGGCCAGGCGGGGGAAGAACGACTCTCGCACGTCGTCGAGGAAGAACGCCCCCAGCCCCTCCCCGGGGGCCGACATGGCCACCGCCCGGGCGACACGGAGCACCGCCGCCAGTTGATCCCGCTCCCACCGCGCCCGACCCGCCCAAGGCATAGGAGAGAGCAGCTCCCCCCACGCCGCCGCGGCGTCGAGGTCCGGGCCAGCCTGACCACGGAACCGGGAGGCCTGCCACTGCCGCCGCTCCATCTGCCGTACCCACCGCCCGCGGTCGGCCAGGTGCAGGCAAGCCCAGGCCAGCCGGTTGTCTTCCACCGTGGCTCCCGGGGCCAGCAGCGGCGCATCGACCTGCGGCTGAGCCGGCAAGGGATGGCGCTCCAGCAGCTCCAGCAGCCGGGAGAGCAGCGCTCGATCGCCGTGGAAGCGCCAGGCCGAGAGCAGCTCGGACAAGGCCTCGACCCGCTCCCCCGCGGGACCGTGCCCCGCCACGATCGATGCCAGCGCGAACCCGGGCCCGGACTCGGGTGAGTTCGCCACCAACGCGCTGGGAACTGCGGACAGGATCGTCGAACTCCCGGACAGGGGGCGAGGCCTCGAGTCCGGGAGTATGGCCCGCCACGGGACAGGCCACAACCAGCTGACAGGCTTGTGTCACCGTATCAGAGCGATGCCACCGAATCCCAGCCCGGTGGCGACCTGGAAGAACGTGCCGCCGGTGCTGTCGACCTTCCAGAAGCCGAGATCCGAGCCGAGCACGTAGGTGTCTCCCGTGAGCGGGTCGGCGGCGAGGGCCCTGCAGTACGCGCCGTCGGGGATGGTGTACAGCTCCACCACGCTGTGGTCCTCCAGATCCATCCGGAAGATGGCGTACTCGCTGCCCGAGCCGTCGGAGAAGTACAGGTACTGGTTGTCCTGGTCCAGATCCAGACAGTCCGAGTTGTCGAGATCGTACAAGGCGTTCAGCCCCGTGCCATCGTAGTTCACCGACCACAGCCAGCGGCCCGCGGCGGAGCTGTTGTCCCGGGTGAAGAAGTAGATCAGCTCGGCGTCGGTGTCCAGCTCGACCCCGTTGCCCACACCACTGAGCGAGCTGACCCCCAGGGCCGTGCGCATGTCGGAGCTGGAGACCAGGGTGCTCTCGGCGACGGTGCCGTCGGTGGAGCCAGCGTACAGGCCACTGTAATACTCGCCCCAGAACAGCTCGCCGGTGCTCGTGTCCACCCCAACGCCCTGGCCGCCGTAGGAGCGGTTGTAGAGCGTGACGTCGCTGGAGCCGTCCAGGTTCATGCGGCTCACAATGGGCGCGGTCCAGCCGGTGACGTAGATCTCCCCGTTCACCGAATCGTACTCGATGTCCACGGGGATGTTGTGGCTGGTGACCACCGTGTAGTTGGTGCCGTCGCTGTCGATCGTGGACAGGACGTCGGCATCGGTCTCGGCCAGCATGAGCGTCACGACATCAGGGGCGTCGCCGTCCACGCAGTCGTTGTCAATCCCGTCGCCAGGGATCTCCACCGCGCCGGGGTTGACCCAGGCATCGGTGTCATCGCAGTCGGTGTCGTCGGCCACGAAGCCCGTGGGGGGCTCGCAGGCCCAGTCCTCGATGGCCAGGTCGCCGTAGCCATCGGCGTCGGCGTCGGCGTACCAGGGCTCGACGTCGATGGCGTCTGGGCCGTCGATCACACCGTCGCAGTCGTTGTCGATGGCGTCGCCGCAGATCTCGGGCTCGACCAGGTTGTCACCGTGGGCGAGGTGGGCGCGTGCCGCGGGCAGCGGGAGCAAGAGGATGTGGCTCGCACCCGAGCCGGTGTGGTGACAGATCTCGACCTTGGGTTGCCTGGCGAAGGCTCCACCGGGGAACAGAAGGAGCAGGATGGGCGCGATGTACATGGGTGCCTCATGGGCGAAGGTTCACCCTGTAGGCACCTCTGGGCTGAGTCCCAGAAACAGCAGCAGCCCCCGCATCGTCCCCCCGCTTGTACGACCTATCCCCGTGTTGGGGCGACCCCGGGGATGGAACGAGGTCGACGCGGTGCAGGACCGGCTGCATGGCATCGCTCTGCTCGTGGCGACCCTGTTCTACGGATCCAAGCGGCGGCTCATGGCCTGTTGCCGGTTGCGGGTCATGGGCATCGACTTCGAGACCAACCAGGGCTTCGGTCATCGTCTCGGCCAGAGGCCGCGCCGCAGCCCTGGCCCCCATCTTCGCCGCCTGAGCAGCGGCGGGCGCCTCTGGCACCTGCCCGAAACGATGACCATGGCCCCAACCAGACCACCGCTCGGCGCGGCAATGGCAACAAAAGACCGCGTACCCTTCGCACCTACCTACGCGAACCCACGGGCCAGCGCCGTCGTCACCACCTGCACCAGACAACCATGCAGAGAGCGATGGGCAGGGCTGTGCGCGAAGCTGGCATCACCAAGCGCGCTGGATGTCACACGCGGCGGTACCCCGCATCATCCAGAAGCTCATGGGCCACAAGAACATCGCCACGACGATGATCCACACCCACGTGGTCAACCGAGGAGCTCTGTGTGTACTCATCCCTCTCGAATGCAGGCAGCCGTGACGTTTTGATTGCGTCATAGACAGACCCGTCGAGCACCAGTTCCGTTTGCCAGCGGCGTGGCTATTCGCGTCTTGTAGAGGCGATATCCCTGCGATGGCGCCTGTGCCATAGATGGTGGTGGGGCTATCGCGGTGGTGATCCGACAGATCTATGGAATACATGTTGTGTGATGACCAAACCTCCAGATGGTTGCATCGTAGGCGCTGCAGAGGGCGAAGCTGCCACGATCGTTCTGCTACTCGTGCTCGAGAAGCGGCCAAAGGGCATCAGGGTCTTGTCGGCAGTCCCGAAGCCGGAAGACGACCACAGCATCTGTGTCGAAACGGTAGATGAGACGGTGGTTCCGGATCACCACGCTCCTGAAATCGCCTTCGAGCGGACTTGGGTCGAATCTCGCACCCATCTCCGGCAGATCTCCGAGCCGATCGATGGCCTCCCGTACGGCCTTGAAGTAGCGCCGAGCCGCAGCTGGATCGCCTAGACGCAAGTACTCATGTAGTTCTACGAGGTCTCTCCGGGCCGGGCCTGTCCACTTCACCGTCATCGTGTTCACCAAGTCCCTTCGTGCATCGGTGCCGCCTGCTAGAGCAGATGAGAAGTCCTACCGCTCTTCTTCGAGATGCTCGAACAACTCGCTCATTGCCGGCTGGTCGTAGACGTCCCCTTCGTCAACAGCCCTCTCCGCCTCACGAAGCGCCGCGATCAACCGAAGTCTCGCGGCGGAGACCTGCAGCTCCTCGTAGGACTCCACCGACAGCAGCACGGCAACACCCTTCCCGTACCTCGTCAACACGACGGGCCTGCCGCTGTCCCGGGCCTGGGTCACCACGTCGTTGGGTCTGGCCTTCATGTCGCTAAGAGGGCGAAGGTCTTCGCTGATCTTGATGGCTCTCATCTTGGCCTCCGTATCGCTCTAAAGATAGCACGGTCTTTCGTGCTGCATTCCGCTTTCTCGCCTAACACGGCGATCCTGACGGACCGGCTGTGCCGGCCACAGAGCATCGAGACGTTCGGCGGACAGCTTGAGCATCGTCGAATAGCTGAGCGGCATGCAAACCATGAGCCACATCTTCCCATTCGGATCACCCCTTCGGAAGGTTCGCCAGGAGGATCGCCGCCCAAAGCGGGTCTTCGTTCTAGGCGTCTATGCTAGCGCGGTCCACGCTCGCTGGCTCGATCCAGATGGCCGGGAACGGGTGAAGGCACTTGCTGTTGCCAGTGAACCAGAGATATTTTGGCGTGGAGACGGGACTCGAACGGTGCTTGATTCCATCAAAGTGCCGCCTGGAGTGGGGAATCTCCTGCCCGCTGATCCGAAATTCAATGGACCTTCTGGCAGAGCGCTCGACGAACATTTCCTGCAGCCACTTGGGCTGTCCCGGGACGACGTGTGGCTCTCTGACCTGGTCCCACACTCATGTCTCAACCCCGGGCAGAGGACGGCCATCAAGCGTGCCTACATGCCTCTTGTAGAAAGCCGTGACCTACCAACGCCGTCTATTCCGCCACCGCCGTCGGTACTGGCCACCGCCGAGCGGCAGGAGGAGATAGCCGAGGAGCTCGTCGGTTCTGGCGCCGAAACACTGGTACTACTTGGCGACCAGCCTATTCGTTGGTTCTTGCGTCGATGGCAACCGAGCTACTCGAGGCTTGCCCAGTTTGGAGAGAGCCGCCGCAGCTACGGTCGTCC
>Ga0307987_1002096_pt1 | contig 10580 bp, 3 predicted proteins | sample EllFjometagen181_FD_203157 | JGI IMG/M metagenome (GOLD analysis project Ga0307987, IMG submission 203157) | Marine microbial communities from Ellis Fjord, Antarctic Ocean - #181 | ecosystem: Environmental > Aquatic > Marine > Unclassified | place: Southern Ocean | collected 2014-10-08 | reverse complement strand
TCAGCAATTCCTAATAGATTTGTTTCTTCTGTTAAATCATGGCTTTGTCATGCCGGTGTAAATAGAAAAGGAAAAATGCTTCCCTGGGGAAGTCAATTAGAAAATATACTGAAATCTCCTGTTGAAATAACTTCTTATTATTTAGACCATATCAGAAAATCATGGGATCATAAATTCTCCAAAATTAAAGATATTGATGGTAATTCATGTAATCTCATAGATCAACAAGTGGTAATAACCGTTCCTGCAAGTTTTGATGAAACAGCTAGAGAACTGACCATAGAGAGTGCAAATAAAGCCGGATATAAAAATATATGCCTTCTTGAAGAACCTCTTGCCGCTTTCTATAGCTGGTTGGATAATAATGGTGCAGACTGGGAAAAAATTATTCATCCTGGTGAAAATATTTTGATTATAGATGTGGGTGGTGGAACTTGTGACTTTTCTATGATTGAGATGAATAATGATGGTGTATTGTCAAGAACTGCAACAGGGAGTCATTTACTTCTTGGTGGTGATAATATTGATATAGCAATTGCTAGAAAAATAGAACAGAGATGGAATATAAAGTTAAGTTCCGGTGAATGGCTGACTCTTTGCCAAAAAACCAGAGAAGCTAAGGAGAAAATACTAAGTTCTGATATCGATGAAATTGATGTAGTTTTACTCTCACAAGGCAGCTCTATTGTGGGTAATATCAAAAAACATATATTAAAGCGTTCATTCCTTGAGGAATTAATTATTGATGGATTTTTCTCTAAGATACCAAAAAATTCTGACGCACCTGTAAAGAAAAGCGGTATTCAGACAATGGGTTTGCCTTATGAACCAGATCCCATTTTAACTAAACATTTACTTCATTTTTTGAAATATGCTTTGAAGGTTTCTCAGATCAACAGCACTGAAATTTCATCAGATTCACTATTGAAACCTGATAAGATCCTTTTTAATGGTGGAACAATGATTCCTGAAATTGTCAGGAAGCAAATTATAGATGTTGTAACAGACTGGTTTTTAGATGGCAAAGTGATCCAGGAATTACAATCAAAAGATTTTAGCCTGGCTGTAGCATATGGTGCTTCATATTATGCTAGGACTAAACGAGGCGAGGGTGTTAAGGTTAAGAGTGGTACTGCTCTATCTTATTTTTTAAAGGTCTCATCAGGTTCTGAAAACAGTGATAATTATGTTTGTGTAATGCCTCGTGGAACTGATGAAAATGCAAGAATAGTTACCCCGAAAAATTTTAAGCTTGGAGCTAACAAAAAAGTTCAGTTTCCTCTTTTTAGTACAGCTACCAGATTAAACGATACAACAGGCAGCATGCTTAATACAGATGAGGAATTGTCGTTTGTGTCCAGCCTGCAATGTGTTTTGAGGTTTGGCAAAACTGTCGAAAAAGAGATCAAAGCTAAAATTGTATCAGAATTGACCGAAACCGGCATTTTGAAAATATGGCTTGAATCTAAAGAATCAAATCATAAGTGGCCTCTCAATTTTGATATAAGACTATTGTCAGTAGAAGACAGTATAGATTCTTCAGATAACTCAATTGTTTTAGATGCAGGTCAGGTTTCAGATGTATGTAAAATGATTACTGACACCTTTAATTCAAACAGTGATGATTATGTTTCAATAATTAAACGAATGGAAAAATCTCTGGAATTATCAAAAAATAAATGGCCGTTACATGTCCTTAGAAGCTTCGCAGATTCCTTGCTTAGTATTCCATATGAAACTTTGATTATACCTAAAAAAGAAGCCAAATGGTTAAATCTGTGCGGGTTTTGTCTAAGACCTGGATTTGGTGATCCTGAAGATGAACTTCGTTTACGTAAAATATGGAAACTATGGTTTAAAGGAATGAATAACCCTAATAATAGTCAGGTTGTTGCTGATAGATGGGTTTTTTGGAGAAGAGTAGTTGCAGGCTTAAAATCAGGTCATCAAAAAAGTATATACCAGGCATTGTATAAGGTGATTTCACCAAAAGGTGTTTATGCAAATAAAATAAAGTCAGGAATTCAGCCTAAAACAGAGATGTGGAGATGTATGGGGTCACTGGAACTTTTACCTTCTGCTCAGAAAACTACTTTGGGTAAACTTTTAACCTCAAGGAAAACTAGACTTGAATCATTTGAGTACTGGGTTTTAGCTCGTTTAGGTGCAAGACACCTCTTTAAGGCACCTACTAATCATGTATTACCTGCTAAAACTGTTATAAACTGGCTTGAGTCGCTAATTGATACAAATACGCCTAAGGGTGTACTTCAGGATAAACTGTTTACCGTTTTCAGACTTGCAGCATTAACAGGTGATAGATCTATTGATATTGAACCCCAAATTCTTACAAAATCTTTAGAGTTCCTTAAAAATAATAATGCACCGGCTCAATGGTCCAATCATTTACAGAATGTCAAAAAAGAGTCAATACTTGAACAAAGCAGAATTCTAGGTGATTCAATGCCACTTGGATTGAAGATTGAAGAAATAGATTAACTTTTCATTTTTCAGGAATAGTACAGGCTAAATCTATAAAATAATAAAGGAATTAAATATGCATAAAATACTAAAGCCGGAATTAGTTAAAAGAATTGAAAAATTTATTATATATTTAAAGGATGAAGTCTACGAAGAAACTATAGATTTATCTGCAGAGTACTCTGAATTTGAAGAGTGGGTTCCTTATGCAAACAAAGATGATTTAAAATACACTCCTATTAAGCACGGAGATAAATGGGGACATCCCTGGAACAGCGCTTGGTTTCACATAATGGGAAAGGTTCCTGCTAGTTGGAACAAAAGACATATTGTGGCAAGACTGCAGTTTAACTGTGAACTGTTAATTTTTGACGAAAATGGCAACCCTACTTTTGCATTGACTAATGCTTCTGTATGGGATGATCAATATATTAAAGATAGAGTTACAGTTACTGAAAATGCAAAAGGTGGAGAACAAATTTCAATATGGATTGAAGCAGCATGCAACGGCATATTTGGGCTTTCTACATTTGCTGATCCTTCACGGAATGATCCCAATAGACATGGAATATTTGAAGGGGAAATTAAAACTCTAAAACTATCTGTTTTTGATGATAATGTGTATAAATTATTAAATGATTTTGAGGTTTTATATTCAATTGTAGAGGCACTTGAAAGTGGAGTTCCTCGAAGAGAAAAGATAATTACTAGTCTAAATGATGCAATTGATTTATATCAGTACAAAAGATCAAATGTACAGAAATCTCTAACCATTACTAATAAACTACTATCTTGTAAGAATGGAGATTCAGCAATGACTACTTACTGTGTTGGTCATGCTCATCTCGATACCGGTTGGTTATGGCCTGTAAAGGAAAGTATTAGAAAAGCTGCTAGAACATTTGCCCATCAAATTAAATTGATAGAAAAATACCCGGACTACATATTCGGGGCATCTCAACCTCAACACTTTCAGTTTCTAAAAGATTACTATCCTGGTTTATATAAAGAAGTCAAAAAACAGGTAGAAGCCGGCCGTATTGAACTTCAGGGTGGAATGTGGGTAGAAGCTGACTGTAATCTTATCAGTGGTGAATCTATGATTAGGCAAATCCTATATGGCAAAAACTTTTTCAAAGATGAATTTGGTATAGATGTCGATAATCTATGGCTGCCGGATGTATTCGGCTATTCGGCTGCTATGCCGCAAATTCTTCAAAAATCTGGGATTACTACTTTTATGACACAGAAAATATCCTGGAACCAATTCAATAAATTTCCTCACCATACATTTATGTGGGAAGGTATTGACGGCACTGATATCTTAACACATTTTCTGCCTACTGATACTTACAACTCATATTTAACACCCAAAGAACTTATTGATGGAGAGAAACGTTTTGTAGAAAATGATGTTTTAGATGAATTTCTTACCGCCTTTGGGATAGGTGATGGTGGTGGTGGCCCTAGAGAGGAACAACTCGAAAGAGCTATAAGAATGAAAAACCTTGAAGGAGTGCCAAAAGTAAAACTCAGCGCAGCAGCTGAGCTGTTCAGTAAACTGCATAAAGCAAAGAATAAACTCAACAGATGGTCCGGTGAACTTTATCTTGAGCTTCATAGAGGAACATTGACAACTCAGGCTGACGTTAAGAAGAATAACCGAAGACTCGAAAGGAGTCTTTTAAATATAGAGCAGATTGCCTCCCTTCTACCATATGACAATTATCCTAAAACTAAACTGGATACTCTTTATAAAAAACTATTAATTAACCAATTTCATGACATACTTCCAGGATCAAGTATTAATAAAGTTTATCAAAATACCAGAAAAGAGTACAATGAATGTAACCTTAAGGTAAATGAACTGCTCGCTAACGTAGCAAAGAAGATATTTAAAGAAGATAATGAATCTATTGTGGTATATAATCCTTTATCATTTGAGTTTAATAATGAATTTATAATTGATCACAACATTCTGAAAAGCTATGACTTATTTGATGGAAATACACTTATAGAAACCCAGGAGTGCAAATCTGGTGTAGCTTGTTCCTTAAATCTCAAACCTTTTGAATTCAAAACACTAACCAAAAAAGAAAAAACAAACACAACAAATTCAAAAGACAGTGATTCATTTATACTTGAAAACAACTTAGTAAAATACACCTTTAATAATAATGGAGTAATAGTAGCAGCTTTTGATAAAGAGTTAAATAAAAACTTCATGGTTTTAGGAAATGAATTTTCCTTGTACTCAGATATGCCGAATAACTGGGATGCATGGGATATCGATTTTACATATGAAAACTGTCTTCTAGAGCATGCCAATTGTACAAACAAAGAGAATCATATTTCCGGTAATATACTCAGTAGCCTTAAATTTAACTATACCATTAGTTCATCAAAAATATCCCAATATATTTCTCTAAATAATAACTCAAAAGCACTAAAAATACATACAAATGTCCAATGGAATGAACGACATAAAATGCTAAGACTTGCTTTTGAAACATCGATAAGATCAGACAATGCATCTTATGATATCCAATCTGGATACGTTAAAAGACCTACACATAGAAATAGTAATTTAGATGTAGCGAAATTTGAATGTGTTGCTCATAAATATACTGATATTTCAGACTTTGATTATGGTGTTGCTTTACTGAACGACTGTAAGTATGGCCACAAAGTATTTGGCTCAACTCTAGATATTAATTTGTTACGTTCTACCACATCTCCAGATGCAGATGCAGATATAGGTGTACACGATATTGTAACTACTATATATCCTCATCACGGACAGTTGCAGGAATCGAAAGTTTATGAACAGAGTGCCATGCTAAATTGTCCTCCGTTGATATTCAATAATAAAAATGCTATTCATGCCATCAAGCACCCATTCGAAATAAAGAGTGCAAAAGGTATAAACTTAGAAGTTATAAAGCATGCAGAAAAAGAAAATATGCATATTATACGACTAGTAGAAACAAAAGGTCGAGTTGGTAATATTGTCCTAAAGTTCAATAAACAGACGAAGATTATTGAATCAGATCTAATGGAATGGAATGATATTTCAGTTCAAACTACTGAGCTCTTAGATCTCAATTTTAAACCATTTGAAATCAAAACTTTTAAATTTAAGGTTTAAAGTAGGGCCAGTCCCAAAAACAAGTTTTTGAGACTTTGCTCCTAATGTTAATAACTTTTAAATTAACATTTGCAGAATAAAACTCTATATTCTTAAAAAAGTCATCATATTTTGATACTGAACAAAATATTTCATAAAAAATGGATAGAAAGATTACGTCAGTAAATACAGGTAAGATGTTCTAATTTCAATTTCAGGCAGCTTTTGGCAGGCTTTCTGCAGGACATGTTTCAAGCCTTGCAAGTAGCCATAAGTTATGAGTAAGAACAGCCCATGCAACGGATATCTCTTTGTATTCAAATTTTTTATTTTTAATTGGGCTTCCTATAAAGTTATTTTTAATGATTCCAATTCTTCCTTCAGTCTGACTTCTTCTGTTTTGGTGAAATCTAAAATCTTCCGATTTGAGTTTTTCTATCAGCTCATGAGGATTTCTTGGACATATATTGTTTTCAATTTTATTCTTATACATTAATTTTCTACAGTTTTTACTATCGCAGCCTCTATCTCCTGCAGCACTTTTTATTTCAATACCGTCAGCTTCAATTCTTCGAAGGCTTTCTATTGTCATTGTAGGATCAGCAGGTGCTGAAGGTCTGTAAAGTTTCCAGTCAATAATAAAGCCGTCTGACTGCTCAGCAAGAAAAAGAGTGTTGCCGAATTCAACTTCTGCACCTGCCTTGCCTCTTTTTACTACACGTGCACTGTCATCGAAAAGACTCAGTATCTTATCTTTACTTTTTACCTGTAGACCAGTTATTATTCTACTGTGAGCCTGTTTTACAGCTTCAGGAAGTTTTGTTAAAATATTATCTATTCTTTCAAGTACAAGATTTACTGCTCCTTCTGTTAAATCTGTTCTGCTATTCCATTCCTCATTAAGCAGTTTATAATATCTTCGAGCATGTGACCTAATAATTTTAGTCATGGACTTTAGTTCTCTGAATATTTTTTTACGAGCTTTTTTACTATCCTTCTTCCTTCTAGAATTCGTCATTTCAATACAAAGTTTATTTATTCTGTTTATAAATATTCCCGGAACCTGTATTCTATGCTTCAAGCCATGTTTACGAATTACGAGGATTGAACTCAACAGTGACAGCATTCCATCTTTTAAAAGAAGCCAGTCAACAGGAAAATGAATATTAGCCTTCAGACATGTTGCATCAAGGTAAATGTCTTCTACACTGAACACTGACTTAAGGTTAAGAATGTTTGTTTCACCTGTAACTTTACTGAGCAGGTCACTAACAAATTCACGAAGATAATTTTCAGGTACACAGACTGAATATCTCTGGAGCTGTGATTTTGACGGTACCTGGATTTTCTCAACTCCTCCGATTTGACAAAACCATTGAAGAAGGCTGCTTTCCGCTAGTCTTACACTCAACTCTCTGAAACCTGGTCCTTTGAGGTGCTTTATTATCATACAGCGTAAACCTGTTATAGCATATTTACTGTATTTGGATATCTGTTTTGCACTTAACTCAGTATTGGGACCTTTAAGCTGTTCATTGAGATAATGATTTGCAAAATCAAAATCCATGCCTGTTAATCGAAGTACTTCATCTATTCTTTTTAAAAGATTTTTGTATTCACTGTAATCTTTATTGTTTATTATCCTCGGAATATTCTGTGAAAGTTTGTTCTGTAGTGATATATTGTAGTACATAGAAGATATGCCTTATGTTATTATAATGGTAGTTATTTTAACTTTCTTATGAAATTTGCCTTTTATAAGAATATATAATATAGCATATCTTCTTTTTATTTAAATACATAGATCAATAGGGACAAGCCCTAAAGTAGTTCGAAGCTTTGGTGAAAGAGGGACCATCAATTAACAACTGATCTTTGATAATTCCTCGACAGTCATAGCTGAAGCTTCAGCTATCTCACTGTTTGGAATATTGTTTTTCAGTAGGAGTTTTACAAGTTTAAGTTTATCTTCTTTGTGTTTAATGTCTTCTTCATTAATAATATCTGTAATATCAGTATCAACTGAGAAGTCATACTCTGTGTTTCCTGGATAGAACTTAGACTCTATCCATCGCTCTTCTCCTTCTGATGTGAAAACTTTATAACGTCTTTTATCAGGCCAGCTTCCATCACTCCAGTATTTGATTTCCTGTTTCCTATAATCTGGATGTATGTGATCAAACCAGTATTCGAGTTTAATGAATTTTTTACCATCTTTTATTCCTAATTCATTATCCGGTATTTTTAGTATAGTAATCATTGCATCATTGAGCTGCAGCATATTCTGAACAGTATCGCGTTTCTGTAAAATATTCAGTTCATTATTTTCAAGTATAAAGTGGTTTCTGTTTATTGCACAGAGATGTATTGCTGCAGATTCAGTTACAGAGACAACATACTTGCTCCTAAGTTCGTCTCTATGGCGTTCAGTCATATCACTATGTCTTAGAATATAGAACTCATCATATTCAAACTTATCAATTTTAATAACTCTATCCTGATAGGTCGCAATTGATATCCTCGCTTTTAAAGTAGAAGGCCATGTATTTGTATCTAGATATTTTAAGAATATCTCTCTATCATTAGGTTGAATATAATCATTGATCCATATTGATAGAGATTTTTTAAGATATTTTTCAGGTTTAAAATTGAAAAGTTGCTCACTATTGTTACTAATAAACATTATTTTTTTTGAAGATTTTTTGAGAAGAAATATGACACTGTTTTCAGCACTAACTACTGAGCTTAACAATGTATTAATTTTTTCCTGCTCTTTCCTTGTTGTAATATCAACAAACACGCCAATAATACCGGCTAATTTATCATTTGTGTCAAATATAGGATGCTTAAAAACAAGGCCCCATTTTTTATTTCTTGAACCTGGTAGAAATCTCTCAGCAGAATCAATAGAAATCCCTTTTAATAAAACTTCTCGATCTTCTGTGTAGTTCTGCTTAGCATCATGTTTATTAAAAAAACTGTAATCATCAAGTCCGGCAACGTTGCTGTTGGGCTTAAATGATACCATGTTTAAAAATGCTTCATTTACAAGGATGTATTTTGAGTTTAGATCTTTAATATAAAATATGGCTTTGGTTGAATCAGTGAATGCTCTTACAAGTATTGATGCCTGCTGCAGCTTTTTTTGGAGTGTCTTTATGAGATCATTGAGTTGTTTTTCTTCCTGTTCCTGTGAGCCTTTAGTTTTACCGGCTAACTGAAGCCAGGATGTCAAATTCTCCGATAAGTCCTTTTCTGATTTCCTTTTTCCAGGCTTTAGATCTGATATGGTATTGACCGGTACATTGATAGTTAGAGCTATTTCTCTTATTTTAGTTTCTGTAGGAGTGTTAATGCCATTTTCCCAGTTCCAGAATGTCATTCTTGATATACCGAATTCTCGACAGAATTTAGATCTGGATATCGATTTATTCTTTAGTATTTCTTTTAATTTATCAAAATAAATTTTCATCTCTATGAATTCTTTTTATGTATTATTTACAATAATTAATAATTACTTTACATTGTTTTGTAAAATAATACAATATTTTAGTATGTTTCATTGAATAAACAGTATTGATAGTTGATATTTGTAACTTTGTATGTGCCTTGATTATATTAAAAAAATCTTTGTTTATTTTTATATATACTATTAAAAAAGTGGTATTATTTGTATTTTTCTTTATAATTATTATTAGTATCGCAAACAATAAATATAATACAATGAGTATTTATTAAATAATTACTTGGAGTAGTCGAGTCGCACTTGTCGAGGCATAGATCGCAGAGCGAAGACTGAACTAAAAAAATTGACACCACGAAACACCATGCCTCTGGCTTGGTAAACACGAAAATTGCCACGCTGAAAGCGTGGATCACGAAGTTATTTAGGTCTTGGTCCAATAGCTGGATAAAAAACTTCGTGCTCTTCTTATCTTCGTGGTAAAAAAACTTCTATTTATTAATGCTGTTATTGATTTAATCAAAGGAACAATATGAAAAAGTATGTTTTCACTTTCACAATCCTAGCTGTCTCATTATTAATGACAAGTAAAGTACTGGCCTGTACCGGAGCTCTGGCCATAGGCTTGCCATGTGCTGAAGGTAATCTTATTTTAGGAAATTTTGATTCAGAAGTTCCAGTCCAAATTAATTACATGACAATGCATTTAATTATTCCAGAAGATAAGAATGCCTTTAGATACCTCAAAATGAACCAGGGAAACCCTAACTTTATGGGTGGTGGACATTTAAATGAGAAGGGGGTTGGATTTAAATCCTATCAGAGAGATAGTAAAAATCTCATTAAACTGGAAAAAGATCAGATACCGACTACTGATGATGTATTTGCTACGTGTACAAGTGCAAAGCAACTGTTAGATAGAGTTTCAAAAGTTTATTCTAAAATCGGCACAACTCTTGCTGCAGGTGGTAATGCGTTATTAATGGTTGATACAAAAGAAGGTTATATGCTCGAAGGTGCAAATTATATAAGTGAAACAGAGCACAATCACGCTTCTTATGGTCCTATGAAGGATGTTGTGTTTGTTCATGCAAATTTCTATCTTGATAGTATCTTGAGAGAACATCAGTTAGGAAGTGGAGCAGGGTATAGCAGGGCAAAAGCCCTGTGGAAGCATCTTATAGAATATCAATATAACGATTTTGATTTAAATCCTCCGGCCGGATCGGGTCTTGTGCTCCCATATATAATGGATGTACTGAAGTATCATGATAAAAATAATAGTATGCTTAATAACGAAAGACATGCAATGTATACTGTCAATGACAACACCTCGATAAATGTTCAGGGCAGCTATGTTCAGACATACCACTCATTGATTATCAATCCTTCCTCTGAAAATACTAAATATTTAAGCACATTCTGGGCAACTTTCGGGCAACCGGATATTTGTCCTTTCCTGCCTTTCTTTGTGGGAGTTAATGAAATACCCAAAGAATTCTCTACAAC
>Ga0307987_1002095_pt1 | contig 10583 bp, 11 predicted proteins | sample EllFjometagen181_FD_203157 | JGI IMG/M metagenome (GOLD analysis project Ga0307987, IMG submission 203157) | Marine microbial communities from Ellis Fjord, Antarctic Ocean - #181 | ecosystem: Environmental > Aquatic > Marine > Unclassified | place: Southern Ocean | collected 2014-10-08 | reverse complement strand
CCCCCCAGCTAAAAAGAGCGTAATTCCGGGGACACAATACTAAATTATTAACAATTGCCGCCAATCATTACATGATGCACCTATGGCACGCATAGCACGAATCGTCGTCCCCGGATATCCGCATCATATAACGCAACGCGGGAACCGTAGACAGAAAACATTTTTTTCTGCCGATGACTACAGACAATACATCTGTAAAATTCGGGGGACACAATACTAAAATAGGTGTGACCCCTTTTCCCGTTTATGAGAATTGTCAACAAGTGAACCCAGACGTTCCACCAGGTACAGAGGAAGAGAAAGTAATTGGTATTTCAAATTATGACGTTTTTTATTTACGCTGATCACGGTGTCGATCTGCTGAACAGTTGGGAGGTTTGAATCGAACCGAACGGCAAGGGGCGCCTGCTTAGTACCCATAAACTGATGCAGGGATTTCAGGGTTCCGGTGGTGCCGGATTTAACTTCTATGGGGATTATGCTTCCTCTTAGGCCGACAACAAAATCGAGTTCAGCATTTGACGAACTTCCTTCACGTAACCAGTAATTCAATTCACGATTCGGTTTATCTGCAAGCATGGCTTGTAAATGTTGTCCGACAAATTGTTCAGCAATGGCGCCCTGGTTAATGAGTTTTTTCTCATCCATCTGTGAAAGGTTACGCCAATCCAAACCACAAATAGCATTCATCAATCCAATGTCAAGGAAGAGCAATTTGTAGACCCTATTCTTAATATCAGCTTGCAGCGGCATACCAGAGCAATTACTATGGATAACCTTGCTGATCACCCTTGCCATTGCCAGCAATTCAATATCTTTTTTGATGGTAACACTCTGATCCTGAGATGAAATATTTGAGTATTTGATTTTCACACCGACATTTCTGGCGGCAAAATTAAATACATTCAACATCCGATTTAAATTTCTTGTACCCGCATATTTTGGAAAATCATCCCGATAGGTTTCTATTATGGAACCATGTACTTCGCTTACAGCCTTATAACTGTGACTATCTGCAAAAACAGCAACAGCTTCGGGCATACCACCGACAAAATAATACGAGCGAAGTAACTGTAGTAGCCGTTGATGGATAATCTCTCCAATTTTCCGGCCTGTTTCATACTGACTAATAAAATCATAAAGCTGCTCTTCACCCATTGCCAGCAGAAACTCACAAAATGTCATGGGTCCCATGTGTAAATACTGGATTCTTCCAACAGGCATGGAAAAAGTATGGTCTGCCAGAGCGAATTCCAACAATGATCCTGCACTAACAACCGGGAAATCCGGCATGTCCTCATAAAAATATCGCAAAGCAGGAATGGCTTCTGGAACAGCTTGAATTTCATCAAGAAACAAAAGAGTATCATCAGCTATGGCCGATATATTCGGTAAAAACTCTATTTGCTGAAGTATCTGTTCGGGATCTTTGCCGGAGAAAATGAGCGACAACTCAGGGTAACGTTCCAGGTTGACATTACATAACGTTTGGTGATTCTTTCGGGCAAATAACGCTACCAATGTCGATTTACCAACCTGCCTGGCGCCACGAATAATCAGAGGTTTACGGCTTTTACCGTTGAACCAGTTATGTAGAAATTGTAATTGTTTCCGTTCCATTTATAGGCGCCTCCCATTTGCCTTAGCTTCAAAACACACCGATTATATCATACAGTGATTATTGTTTCAATGGTGTGTTTTACAATCAGGGCAGTTGTCAATATCACCAAAGTTTGGGATGGCGCCGAAACGGGTTCCGTCGTAAAGTTTCCTTTTCTTTTGATCAGGATGAGTGGTGTGGCGTGGGAGAGCAAACCTTGATCAGTGATAAAAGACCGGTTTTAATCACCAATCAAGGCTTTATATGGTTTAGATTATGCTACCGGAAACCCGGCATTCACCCATGCCTTCATGCCGCCCGCGAGGCTGTGCACATGTTCGAAACCTTCACCCTGCAAAAAACTTGCGGCGATATTGCCCCGATACCCCATACCGCAGGTTACGACAATCTCTTCATCCTTTGGAATATCAGGCGCCCCTTTGAGCAGTTCCGTCAGGGGCAGATATTTCGCGTCTTGGATGCCGCCCATGGCACATTCAGCCGGGGTCCTCACATCTAAAAGGTGTTTATAATCTTTCAATTTAAGCTTCTCTTTCAGGTCAGCAGCGGAGATCTGCCACAACTGGGCAATGGGAAGCCCCATCTCCTGCCAGCTTGCAATCCCCCCGTAGAGATACCCGATGATATTGTCATACCCTATCCGGTGAAGCTGGGTACACATGTCATTGTACGCCTTTTCATCGGTCACCACCAAGATCAGTTCAGATCCAGGCTCAATCACCATCCCGATCCAGTTTGCGGTCTGTTTGGCAAAACCGATGTTGGTGCTTCCGGGGATATGGACGCCCCCGAACGCGGCCGTATCCCTTGTATCCAGGATGACGGCCCCCCGATCAATCTCTTCCTTTACCTGTGAAGGGGACATATCCCTTACAACCGGACAACGTTCCAGCAGGGGCGGCCCGTTAACATTCGTGGAGATAATATGGGAAAAGCTCTTCGGCCTTTCCGGAAAACCGTGTGTAAACTCTTCCTGGAATTCCTTTTTTGAGAGGCTGAGAATGGGATTGCTTCGTATTTCATACCCGATGGTCGAGCTGGACTTTGGGCTCATCCCCTTTCCGCAGAGAGACCCCTCTCCATGGGAGGGAAATACCTCGATACTATCACTGAGATTCCCTATTTTGTCATGAAGCGAGTCATAGAGGTTATTGACCTGTTCTTCCACCAGCTCAGCGCCCGCAAGATCGGGCCGGCCCACATCGCCGATAAAAAGGCAGTCTCCGGTGAGGACCATCCACGGCTCATCGCTTCTGGCCGTGTCTGAAATTAGAATGGAAAGAGAGTTTGGCGTGTGGCCGGGGGTTTTGAGAATCTCCATCTCGACTTTCCCGAACGCAAATTTGTCTCCGTCCTTGACCGGTTTGAAATCAAACTGAGCCGGGGAGCCATCCAACAGATAAATGTCGGCCCCTGTTCTGGATTGCAGTTCCATATTGCCGCTCACATGGTCGGCATGGAGATGCGTCTCGAAAATATGCGTGATCGTCATCTCCTGCTCCCTGGCAATATCGATATAATCCTGCACATCTCTTTTGGGATCCACAACACAGGCGACCTTTGTCTGAGGGCAGCCGATGACATATGACAGGCAACCCATCCCTTCCACAACAATCTGCTTAAAATACATGGCAATATCCTCCTTTCAATCTGTTTCTAAAATCGGGGGGAACGCATTTCTGCCGTTCCCCCCTCACCCTCACGCTGAAACACTCAAAAAGCTCAAAGCTCACCGGCCTTTTTTAAAATAATGAGCGCGCCTTTATAGGACATCGCAACAAGGACTACCCACGAAACGAGCATTAATGCAACCATTCTAAAAACCTCCTTAACGTCATCATCAAAATGGAAAAGGGGCGCGTATACAATTGAGAAATTGCGCCCTAATACATCTCATCCGCCTGCTTTCCGGTGACCTCTGCTGCGGTGATCTTCTTGGCATCCATGAGATACCAAACATAGACGACATAGGCTAGCACCACGGGGATCATCAATGCCACATAGCTCATGGCTGTCAACGTGTAGTGGCTGCTTGATGCATTGTAGATCGTCAGGCTTGACTGAAGAGCAGCCTTGGACGGATAAAAGGCCGTGTTGTTAAACCCCGCAGTGAAAAAGACCGCGAGTCCCACCAGGACCGTCCCCAGACCACCAAACCAGATACCGTTGTTTTTGCCTCTGAGGCTGGTCGTCACAACCCCCCAGATGACCAAGACAAGACCCAGCAACAAAAAGATCAGAACCAGGGGCATGGACAGTAAATTGCCCAGGTACTTTCCACTCACCATGGATACAACCCCGGTCTTTGGATCAAACCCGAAACCATCCATCACCACCAGGCTGATGAGGAAGTAAAGGAGGAAAGGGAGCGCCCAGAGAAGATTCACCAGAACTGCCCTGCGGGTGCGCGCCTCGAAGTCCTTATAGCCGGTGCAATCGATGTTGTTGAGCAGGTACATGGCACCCAGAACCCTGGCGTTAAAGACCAGAAAAAGCCCCAAGGAGAGGTTGAACAGGCTGAAAGCGGCCTCAAGTCCCCGCAGGGGGTTCGTCCATGTGACCAGGTTATACTCATTCAATACAAAATTGGAGCCCGTAAAAAATGTGCCCACGGCCGCGCCGATCAGCAGGACACCCACGCTCCCGTTAATAAAGAGGAAGAGCTCATAGACCTTCTCACCCAAAAAATTATTAGGCTTTTTCCGGTATTCATAGCTCACGGCCTGAACAATAAAGGTAAAAAGGATCAGCATCCACACCCAGTAGGCCCCGCCAAAACTGGTGGCGTAGAATTTGGGAAACGCGGCAAAAAGCGCCCCGCCGAAAAGAACCAAGGTGGTAAACGTCATTTCCCATTTCCGACCCAGGGAGTTAATGATCAGGGATTTCTCCACATGGGATTTGCCCAACTGCCAGAGCAGGGTCTGGCCCCCCTGTACAAAGAGCAAGAAGAGGAACAGGGAACCCACCAAGGAATCAATCATCCACCAGAGCTGCTGCAACGTTGTTGTATCTAAATTCCCAAACATTTTATTTGCCCTCCGGTCCGATTTGAATTTGTTTCAGCATAATCTTTATTTCTGCAATGAGGAGAAGTGTAAAAATGACTAAAAACATGAAGAACGTTGTCTGTACGGTGCCGGCCGTCAGGTTGGTGCGCGCAATGGTGACGGGGAGCAAATCCTGAATCGCCCACGGTTGACGACCCACCTCGGCAACAATCCACCCGCATTGCCCTGCCAGAAGGCCCAAAAACATAGAGGACACCCCAATGGCCAACAGCCATTTCTGATGTATAATCGTGCCTTTCAAGGTAAAGATAAGATATGCGAGAAAAAGGATCGGGAAAAAACTGCCCAAGGCAACCATGATGTGAAAGGCGTAATAAACGAGGGAAACAGGCGGCACTGCCTCTTCCGGGGAATTGAGATAACCATAGCCCAGGTAGTCCTTGTTCTGATTGAAGACGGTCAGGGCGGCTTCCGCTCCTGCGCTATCTCCGGCCTTTTTGGCCTTCTTATAAAGGGCGAGTTGTTCAACGGCGACCTTCCCTTTTTGGATCTTTTCGTTGGCGCCCATGATATTTTCTTTTTCATTGCCGTAGACCAGGTCCTTGATCCCGGGCACAAAACTATCCAGCTCCCGGTTGGCGAGGAGAGACAAGACACCGGGAATACGGATCTCAAAGAGAAACGCATCCTGATCATCATCTACCTTTTTGGAACTGTTTATGATCCCCGCAGCCACCAGGCCGGCATTTCTTTCACCCTCATAGAGCCCTTCAAAGGCCGCCAATTTCATGGGTTGTTTTTGGGCGTCGTTATAGGCGGCCTCATCACCTGTAAAGGCCACATAACCGGAAGAAAGGAGTCCGAAGACCGAGGCCACCAGGATACTTTTTTTGGCCATCTGTGTGTGACGACCTTTCAGGAGATACCAGGAAGAGATGGCAATCACAAAGAGTGAGGCAAAGAGAAAACCGGAGCTGGTGGTGTGGGTAAACTTGCTGATGGCAACCGGTGAAAAGGTGATGGCCCAGAAATCCTGCATCTCAAAACGGGCCGTATCGGGATTAAATGCCATGCCTACGGGATATTGCATCCAGCCGTTGGCCACCAGGATCCAGAGGGCGGAAAGGTTGGAACCTATGGCCACCATCCAGGTGGAAAACAGGTGAAACTTTTTGGATACGCGATCCCAGCCGAAAAACATGACCGCAAAAAAGGTGGCCTCCAGAAAAAAAGCCGCAATCCCTTCCACTGCCAGAGGCGCACCAAAGATGTCGCCCACCATCCACGAGTAATTGGACCAGTTGGTCCCGAATTCAAACTCGAGGATGATCCCGGTTGCCACGCCGATGGCAAAATTGATGCCGAACAGGGTCATCCAGAATTTGGCGATTTTCTTCCATTCCTCATTTCCGGTCTTGATATAGATGCTCTCGAAAAAGGCGATGATAAAAGAGAGCCCCAAGGTGAGCGGAACAAAGATCCAGTGGTACATGGCGGTCAGGGCGAATTGGGCCCTCGCCCAGTTTACCATCGTCAGATCAATCTGTTCTACCATGACAATCTGCCTCCTTCCTTTATTGTTTGTGGTTTTGGGCCGACTGGGTCATCATGTCCAACACATGATCGGCCCGTTCTGCATCTGTTGTAAAATGGGTATTGAGGTAATTGGGAAAGAAAAAAAGTTTGAGTATGGCAAACATGATAAAGAGCTTTATAAAGATGATTTTCCACAGGGTCCGACCCACCGTCATGGAACGAAAACCATCCACATAAAAACTGATAATCCGTTTTGGGTACAATCTGGTCATTTTTTCCCTCCCGCCGACTACCCATTCGCCGTTTTGAATACAATCGGGTCATTCGGAAATACAAACGGGTTGTTGGATGAGCTGAGCAAAGGTGACGCTTCGAAGGGTGTTCCGCAACTGATCCCGGGCCGCTATCCACACATTGTGAACCGCACAGTCGGGGCTCACTTCACAGGATTCCGGGCGAACCACGCAATCGTTTAGAATAATCTCCCCGATCATGGTTTCAACCGCCATGAGCAGGGTGATCTCGTCCGGATCCATCAAAAGCCGAAATCCTCCCTTTGGACCCTGTCTGATCTCGATCATACCCGCTCTGGCCAACTCCTGGGCGATCTTGGCCAGGAAATGCCCGGGAATAACCGCATGCTCCGCGATCTCCTTTCGGCTCACCAACACCCCACTCCCTTTCTTGGCCAGATAAAGGATGCATCGCACCGCGTATTCCGCCGCTCTGGTCAGTCTCATGATTCACCCGACAGCACATATAAGATATAAAAGATATTTAAGATGTTTTTTATCTTGTATTATGACAAAAAAAAGTTGTCAAGTAAAAAATTAAATCCTCAACAATTCTCATTAAACCCACGTAATTCCGGGGACACAATACTAAATTATTAACAATTGCCGCCAATCATTACATGATGCACCTATGGCACGCATAGCACGAATCGTCGTCCCCGGATATCCGCATCATATAACGCAACGCGGGAACCGTAGACAGGAAACATTTTTTTCTGTCGATGACTACAGACAATACATCGATTTGATGGCAGAATGGTGCAGTCGTTGTAACGTTGATGTTTGGGCCTATTGTTCGATGCCCAACCACATACATCTCATCGCCGTTCCCCAGACAAAGGAGGGTTTGCGTAAAGCTATCGGTGAAGTGCATCGCCGATATGCCCGGATGATTAATTTTCGGGAGGGGTGGCGAGAGCACATATGGAAACCCGAGATGACGCGCTTGTAAAAGTGTCACCCCTGTTGGAGCTGATTTCCGATTGGAATGAATTTTTAAATGACGGACTTCGTGATAAAGAATATGAGGAACTCCGTAAGCATGAACGAACAGGCAGACCTCTTGGGAATGATTTGCTCATTGATAAGCTTGAGGTGTTGTTGGGGAAACAACTTCGGAAGAAAAAAACCGGACCTAAAGGTCCATGGTAATCACACTCAGCATCCTCCATGTTTTTCTTGGAATGATACTGCCGTTTATACCTTTTTAATCGTCATCTAAATGGGGAAGTGTAATTGTTGTCAGGGAACCCTGACCCTGTAAGGCGGTTTTCAACTTAAGACACGCCTGAAAACCACCCAATTGACCCACTGTTCAACATTGTTTTCCCGTTCCATCTTTTTTATCTAAAAAGGTTTGCGGAACCCATGACATGATTTCTTTGGACGCAGGCTCAGTCAACTTGTAAAGAGGAAAATTTTGAGGCGGGAAATGAGTTGTAAAATTTCAGGAGGTGGCTTATTATAAAAAGTTAGCCGAATATGGCTTTAGGAAATATCAGGGGTACCTTGGATCTGAATGGAAAATCAACACGGGAAAGGAAGTTCGAAACATTAATAATGAATGCAGAAATACCAAATCTTGCACTTTTTGAAGACTATTTTGAAAAAATAAACCTGGAGTTGAACAAGGTTTTTAGTTCCCGAGTGCCTCTGGTTGAAGAAATCGGAAAATATGCCCTTTTGGGGCAGGGAAAAAGGCTCAGACCCCTCATTTTTATCCTTTCCTGTCAATTGTGTGGTTATCAGGGTGAGGATTTATATCCCCTTTCAACGGTTTTTGAATATATTCACACCTCTTCCCTTCTTCATGACGATGTTCTGGATAACGCCGAGATCAGAAGGCGAAAACCCTCCTCTAATCAGATATGGGGCAACCAGGCAGCAGTTTTAGAGGGGGATTTCCTGTTTTCCAAATCCTTGTCCATTGCTGTTTCAGCCAACAGTATTCCATTTATTTCAAGACTCACCGAAGCCACCATGCACATGTCGGAAGGTCAAATACTGGAACTTGTTCACACGGAAGATCTGGAAACCGGCAGGGACAGTTATATGCAGATCATCACCGCTAAAACCGCCGTTCTCATTTCGGCGGCCTGTGGGGGGGGGGCCATTATTTCCGGGGCCAATGAAGAAATGGAGCGCGATTTAACGCGATTCGGCCAGTCCGTGGGAATCGCCTTTCAACTGGTGGACGACTTGCTGGACTATACTTCTTCGGAAGAAGTATTCGGGAAACCGGTGGGAAAAGACCTTTTAGAAGGAAAAATAACACTTCCGTTTATCTATACTCTGGCCGAACTTGAACAGGGTGAGAAACAAAGATTTGAGGAATTGTTTAATAAACGCACAGCGGATGATACGGCCTATCAGGAGCTCCTGGAGCGGGTAAGGCATGGTGGGGTTTTGGAAAAAATCAGAGAAGAAGCTCAGCGTTATGTGGACGATGCGGCAATGTGTTTGAAACGCTTTCCAGATTCCGCTGTTAAAACAAACCTGCTCACACTTATTCAATATATTATCCGCCGGACCTACTGATAAATCGGTTTGCCATTACCATTCAGATTTGAGGGTCTCGTAAAAAGTTACGAATCTAGCGATAGATGGCGTTGTAAAAGGTCCTATCTACGGCGCCATCAGATTTGGATTTGTAGGAGATCTTCAGCAAGGGTGAGTTCACCCTGCCAGGTCTTTCGGCATTGGGCGGCAATGTCTGTTTTCAGGCACTCCGGGTAGAAATGGGTCAAAACGAGGCGTTTGACCCCCGCAAGGTGGGCTATGCGGCCGGCCACCGACGGGGTTAGGTGCCCTTCCACCAGGTTGTTGTCAGGAAAAGCCGCTTCCAGGATTAAAATGTCCGCATTTTCTGCCAGTCGAATAATACCTTCACAAAAACCCGTGTCCCCGGAGATGACAGCGGCTTTCCCAGCGTTGTCTTCAATTCGGTAGGCCAGGCTTTGGGGCGTATGGTGGGTGGGGGCGGTCTTGATGCGGTAATGACCATGGTTCCGTTCTGTGTTTTCAGTGCATGATAATTCGTCAATCCGCATGATTTCGGTCGGGAGGTTGAGCCAGTCCGGGTAAGCGGATTGAAGGGCTTCCATGAATTTGTGAAGACCCGAAGGACCGGAAACCAGAAAAGGGGATCTTCTTTTAAAAATATCCGGATTTCGGCAGGCAAAGAGAAAATGGATTATATCCGCGGTGTGGTCCGGATGAAAGTGGGTGAGAAAAATTTTTTTAATTTTTCCAGGCCCTATGCCCAAACGGGCCAATCGGCCCAGAGTTCCCGGACCCATGTCGAACAGGATGGGGTGATCTTCAACGAAGACGGCCAGAGAGGGTGATCCCCGATCTGTCATGGGAATGGCGGTACCTGAACCTAAAATGATTATTCGCATGGTTTAATTCCCCGTATGTTTGCTAAGGTATCTTGGCATCAAGAAATCCAGAGGAGAAGATTAAAATCAATGTTTTCCATGTCAGATTTTCACCAGAAGTATGAAACCGATATTTCGCCCCTTTCCATCGGGGACCGTCGGTTTAAGTTTTTTGTTCCCAAATCCCTTGATCCATTCCTTGATAAAGGGGATGTTTTCAGTGATTTTCCCCTGTGGAGTAAAATATGGGAAGCATCCATTGTCCTGGCCAATCACCTGGCGGCCATGCCGGTTGATCCCCAAAAGCACTTGCTGGAAATCGGTTGTGGCATCGGTCTGGTGGGGACCGTCGCCGCCCGCTGCGGGCATCAGATTACCATGACCGAGTATAACCGGGATTCCCTTAATTTCGCACGGGCCAACGCGCGTGTCAACCACACGACTGAATCATCGGAGCCTGGAATCGTTGAGTTGGACTGGACAAAGCCTGTCCTTGAGGGCCGTTTCGACATGATCCTGGGTTCAGAGGTGGTTTATAAGGAAGAATACTTCGAGCCTCTTTTAGGCCTTTTCAGGCGTTATCTGAAACCGGAAGGTGAAATTATCCTCGCTGAAGGTCTCAGAAAGACCAGTATCGAATTTTTCAAAAGGATGTCTGATATCTGTGACGTTAAAGCTCGAAAGAGGATACTTCGGTCTAAGGGCGAGGAAAAGAGGGTTATTCTGGCCAGTATGCGGTTCA
>Ga0307987_1002092_pt1 | contig 10587 bp, 7 predicted proteins | sample EllFjometagen181_FD_203157 | JGI IMG/M metagenome (GOLD analysis project Ga0307987, IMG submission 203157) | Marine microbial communities from Ellis Fjord, Antarctic Ocean - #181 | ecosystem: Environmental > Aquatic > Marine > Unclassified | place: Southern Ocean | collected 2014-10-08 | reverse complement strand
CTGAAACAAAAACTTTTGGTGACAACAAAACCATGGTAAAATTCTCATTTGCTACTTCTAGTTATTACAAAGATAAAGATGGCGAACGTGTAGAAGAAACACAATGGCACAATATTGTTGCCTGGGGAGGTACAGCTACAATCGCAGAAAAGTATTTGAAAAAAGGACAAGAAGTTGCCATCTCAGGAAAAATTACTTATCGCTCATGGGACGACAAAGATGGAAACAAAAAGTACATGACAGAAATTGTTGCAAATGAAATTGTGATGTTTAATAATAAAAAATAAGATTAACACACATATTTTTAAGCCGGGCTACAATGAAATATTTTGTAGGTCGGTTTTTTTGTATAAACTCACAAATCAAGCAACAAAAAGTCACCTAAATGAAGCTGCGTAATACCCTTGTAATCAGATCCGGCATTATATTCATCCATGGTGACTACATATTTTGGATAATTATCTACAATTTTTAATAGGTTTCCAAATTCACGTTCTATTGTGCTGTTATTTATGAGTAAATATGATACTTGTACATATACTTTTTTGCCCTTACGCTTAGCAACAAAATCTATTTCATATACTCCATATTGTCCAACAAATACGTTAAACCCTTGCCGGTTAAGATGAAGAAAAACGATATTTTCCATAACTTTTTGAATGTCTTTGCGCCTATCAAAACCACGTATTGCGTTACGAAGACCTATATCTTCAAAATAATACTTTTCTCCTGTCTCAAAAATTTTGAGTCCATTAATATCATAGCGTGGTACTTTATGGATAAAATATGCATTAACAAGAGGTTTTAGATAGTTTAAAACTGCTTGTGGTGTTACCGTTGCTCGCTGCGATTTTAAGTATTTACTTATATTGTTGGCAGAAAATAAGCTACCAATATTATCAGCTAAAAATTCAATTAAACTTTCTAAAAAGCTAACGTTTCTAATATTCTCGCGCGCAACAACATCTTTAAGTAAAATGGAAGCATATACATTACGTAAATATTCAAAAACCGTAACTTCATCTAAACCAATATGTTTTATATATGGCATTCCTCCCAAATTCAAATAATTATTTAGGGCATCATTATTTGGCTCTAGTTTCATAAAATGCAAAAACTCATCATACCCCAAACTATGTATAATAAATTCAATGTACCTACCAGCTAATGTTGTTGCTAATTCTCCGGAAAGTAACTTTGCATTGCTGCCTGTACAAAATAAATCGCAAGTGTTTTCGGCAAGCAAGCTTCTAAATGCAAGTTCAAAATTTTCAATTTCTTGTATTTCATCAACAAAAACATAATTGGATTTTCCTTTTATTAAAGATTTCTGAATATAATTATAAAGATCATCTTCAGTTTTAATCGAGTCAAAAGCTTTTAGTTCTTTACTTATGTAGATGATATTAGCCTCTGAATCTTTTTTTCGGATGTCATCAATTAATTGAAATAGTATATAACTTTTGCCCACTCTACGCTGGCCACTGAGTACTTTAATAATTTGTTTACCAATGTATGGATTTATTCTATCGCTATATATCTTACGTCTAATATAAGGTCTTGATTTTATTATTTCATCTATCATAATAATATTTTTTACAAATATAGCATTTTCATCTATTATAATAGACAGGGATTGCAAATAACTTCTTGATTTTTGAATGGATCATAACATGCACATATTTAGTGTATTTATGGTTTATAAATGTTTATATCCGTATATTAACGTAAGTAAATGCTTATTATACGACTTAGGAAAAACCGCCGCCGTATGTTTGCATCAGATTTAGTTCATACAATTATTGAAACCAGCTACATAAAACAATTAAAAGAGTAGCACAACGCATGACTAAATTAAATTAACATATTTTTTAACTAATTAAAACTACTATTATGACTACATTAAGAAATTCAGTACAGCTGATCGGACGCTTAGGAAATGAGCCTGAAACAAAAACTTTTGGTGACAACAAAACCATGGTAAAATTCTCATTTGCCACTTCTAGTAATTACAAAGATAAAGCAGGCGAGCGTGTAGAAGAAACACAATGGCACAATATTGTTGCCTGGGGAGGTACAGCCACAATCGCAGAAAAGTATTTGAAAAAAGGACAGGAAATTGCCATATCAGGAAAAATCATCTATCATTCTTGGGATGATAAAGATGGAAACAAAAAGTACATGACAGAAATTGTTGCAAATGAATTTGTGATGTTTAACAATAAAAACTAAGATTAATACACGTATTTTTAAGCCGGACTACAAAGAAATATTTTGTAGTCTGGTTTTTATATATTGTTGAATAATTTTTATTGTCTAATATTATTTAATTGATTGCTTGTGATGAGGGTAATATTCAGAATTTATACCATCCTCATTACAAGTATTATTCAGGCAAAACGCAAAAGTAATTGCGCCAATACCAAATAATAACCAAACAATATTACTGTAAAAAAGAGTAGTAATTCCTGTGCAACATCCAAAAAATGAAGCAACTAGAATTAGTAAGTACACCACAAAAAAAATAATTGCAAATAGTAGCGGTGCGGTCAAAAAGGTTTTTTTATCCGTTTTCATATCACCATAGGTTTTTGTTAGTTACTGTAAAGGTACTATAAACCATAGGTTTTGTCAAGGATTATTATATTTAATTGAATAAAATATTATATAATTACATAAAAGTATTAATAATTTCTCACCTTTGTGGTTAATAATTAAAATCAAAATTTAATATGAAACAGAAGGTAAAAGATTTACTATATATTTTGGTTATTTATACAATTGCATTGGCTGCAGCCATATTAACTTTAAAATATACACCCATTGATAATATATTATGGAAAACAGCTTTAGCTGATGGAGTTGCAATGATTATAGTATTTCTGTTTAGTATGCGAAATAATAATTCTAGTATTTACGATCCTTATTGGAGCGCAGCACCAATATTTATTGTTATTTACTGGTTATTTAATTCAGGGCAAATTGACTTTTATTATAAAATAATTTGGGGTCTTATTACTATTTGGGGAATACGACTAACATGGAATTGGATATTAAGGTGGGATGGATTGTTTGATGAGGATTGGCGTTATGTTAATATTAGAAAAAAGACAGGTAAATTCTATTGGCCTGTAAGTTTTATAGCAATTCATCTACTACCAACAATACTGGTGTTTGCGGGTTTAGTTCCAATATATTATTTGTTTAATTCTAATTATAGTACGCCTACATCATGGTTTACAGTAATTGCTGTGCTATTTACATTGGGCGGTATTTATCTCGAAAAAACTTCTGATGATGCTCTCAGAGATCACATTAAATCAGGGCGCAGTAAAACGGAATTAATACAAAAAGGTTTTTGGCTATTTTTTAAATACCCCAATTATATGGGAGAAGTAGGTTTTTGGTGGGGATTATACTTTACCGCAATTGCAGTAGACCAGTTGTTATATTGGACAATATTTGGCCCAGTTTCAATAACTCTCCTTTTCTATTTTATTAGTATTCCAATGATGAAAAAAAGACTATCTAAAAAAATATATAAATAAAACCCCCTGGACTGAATAATTAATGCATTTAGTTTGATGCAGATGCGGCGTCTTAGACTGACGATATAGTAGTCTATTTCAAAGAATTAGCAATGAATAAGATGCTTTAAAATAAATGCACCTTAGTAAAAAGTGACAAAATTGAATAATGATACTGCCTTTTCCAAAATGCTGATATTAATAAGTATTTTGTCATTCTTTATGAATTAAGTAAGGAGCTGTAAGAAAATAAGTAAGTTAGAATAGACGAAGTTATTTTTCATGGTAACAAGGCAAAAAACACAGACATAGCATAGCTATGGCGAGTATTTTTAACGTAGTTAGCATGAAAAACAACAAGACTAAATGACTTACTTATTTATTTACAGCTCCTAAGCTAGGCTTCCTCACTTTTTTTTGTACGATAGAAACTTTTTTTGATAAAAAAGTTTCTTAAGTTTATTTTTATATCTTTGGCGCTTTATTTTTAAAACAAATGAATATGCATAAATTCATAATATTGTTTATTGCGGTTACTATTTCGGCAAACGTTATGGCGCAGCAAATCAAACAACTATCAATAAAGCAGGCAGTTGATTATGCCATGGAAAACAACTATGATATAATTAATGCCGGTAAAGATATTGAGTCGGCTAAATATCAGGTAAAGGAATCAACATCAACTGGATTACCACAAGTAAATGCTTCTGTAAATTATAATGATAACATTGCCCGTCCGGTAATGATTATACCTGATTTTACAGATCCTACGAAAACCATGGAATTGCAGTTTGGAACAAAATATGATGCAAGCTTAGGAGCATCAGTTTCTCAATTATTATTTAGCGGTGAATATATTGTTGGTTTGCAAGCTGCTAAAAAATATTTGGAAAAAACAAACACCGATTTTTTCAAAAGTAAAGTTAATGTTAAGCAACAAGTTGCTAATTCATACTATGCTGCTTTATCGGCTGAAGAAGGTCTTCGTATAATTGACTCAACACTTAGAATTACAAGCAATCTGGCAAACGAAACCCGAGAGGTATACAATGTAGGGCTAGCCGAAGAAACAGATGTTGATCAATTGGATTTATTGGTAAGTGATCTCGAATCATCAGCATTATATTTAGAAAATCAGCTTATTATTTCACATGCTTTTTTAAAATTCTATCTTGGTTTATCTGATTCCGATAGTATTGTACTTACTGATGATATGGAAAGTATAATTTCCACACGTCATAATTCAACACTATTTGCAAATCCATTTAATGTGAATCAAAATGTTGAATTCAGGTCGATGGTAAATCAAAAAGAATTAGGGTGGTTGCAATTAAAACGTGAGAAAGCTGCATATATGCCCTCACTTTCCGCTAATTTATATTATCAAACTCAAGCACAACGAGATGAGTGGGATTTTTTCAATTCGGGATCATGGTATTCGAGTTCAGCTTTGGGAGTTTCAATGAATATACCAATATTTTCAAGTGGGCAACGTAGGTCTAAAGTTAAGATGGCTCAAATTGCTTATGATCAAATTGGTGTAATGGAAAAACAGCTTTCTTCTTCTTTAAATCTTCAATATGATGCTGCAAAAAATGAATATATGAATGCATATCGGGTGTATGAAAATAAACAGGCAAGTAGAAAAACTGCAGAAAAAATTTATAGAAAAACTACTCAAAAATATATTGAGGGCATGGCCACAAGTTTAGATATTTTGAATACCCATAATCAATTTCTAACTACCGAAAATGATTATATAAATTCTGCACTTTTATTATTGAAAACTGGTGAAGAGCTGGAAAAGATATTAACCAAATTTGAATAGTTATGGATGAAAAAGCCAAAAATATAGTAGAAAAGGTTTCTGACTTGTACCTTCAATTTGGTATTAAAGGTGTTACCATGGATGATGTTGCACACCATATAACTATCTCAAAAAAAACACTTTATCAGTATTTTAAAGACAAGAAAGAGTTGGTTTGGGCAGTACTTGAGCATAATGATTGTGAAAAAAAAATAGATTTGTCTATTTTTGAGCAAAGCAGCTCCAATGCAATTGATGACCTTTTCAGTTTTTATAATGTACAGGTTGAGATGATTAAAAGTAATAAGCCTGCTTTTGTTTATGATTTAAAAAAATACTACCCGGAAATATTTCTACATTTCCAAAAAATTAAACACAAACGAGTATTAGAAAGTATAACTAATAACCTTTTAAAAGGAAAAAAAGAAGGCCTTTATCGTAGTGATATAAATGAAGATATTCTTTCTCGACTTAGTCTTATGCGAATTGAGGGAATAATGAATACTGATTTTTTTAGTGCGGAAGAAATAGTCTCGACTGATTTTTTTTCTGAAATATTTAAATACAATGTTTTCGGAATAGTTAGTGATAAAGGCAGAAAAATGCTTGATAGTAAATTGGATCAAATTAATTTATAAATAGTATAATTTATAATAGTATTGAAACAGCAAAATCTAATTAGTCTTTGCAAGAAAACTCCAAATACTGCGTTATTCTCGTTTTGAAAACAAAAGTGAACTCCTTGGTTTTCATTCGCCTTAGTCGTACGAAAGCCTTGTTTTTGAAGCTTTCTTAACAAAGACAGAAAAAAGAGTAGTTTGCTTGCGGACACTAATTATGTAAACATTGAATGTTGAATGTTGAAAATTGAGTATTGAATATTAAGTGTTGAATATTGAATGTTAAAAGTTAAGTGTTGAATATTAAATATTAAGCTTTGAAAATTAATATTTTACAACTAATAAATATAGATAACAAAGAATATATAGTATAAAAATAAAAACAAAATAGTATGAACCGTTTAATAATAATATCCATAATTAGCATCTTTATTATCTCATGTTCTTCTGGTGATGAAGGTAAAACTGATGCTGAAAAACTTATTTCATATAAGCATCAGGTTAAAGAGCTTAACACTAAGATATCTAAAATTGAAAAAGAAGCTACCAAAGGCGAATATGCTGGAATCGCAATTCCAGTAAAAGTTGAATCCTTGCAAAAACAATCGTTTTCGCACAGTTTTACTGCCACTGGTGAACTTGAGAGTATCAACGAAGCATATATCAGTCCGGAAGTTAGCGGACAAATAGTATCAATAAGTGTAAAAGAGGGGGAGCATGTTAAAAAAGGGCAACTACTTGCTAAAATTAATACTTCAATTATCGAAAATACAATTAGTGAAGTTAAAACACAATTAGCCCTCGCTAAAACAATTTATGATAAACAAAGTATATTGTGGAATAAAAACATTGGTTCGGAAAGACAATTTTTGGAAGCAAAAAACAACTACGAAAATCTCAATAATAAAATAAATACTTTAAAGGCTCAATATGAAATGGCAATTCTTGAATCACCAATTGATGGTATTGTTGAGCAAATATTTCTTAAAAAGGGTGAATTGGCAAGTCCTGGTATGCAGCTGATGCAGATTGTTAATATTAATGAATTATATGTAACATTAAAACTATCTGAAGCATATCTTCCAATAATAAAAAAAGGTGATATTATTGATATATCATTTCCTTCATTTCCAGGTTTAAATATTAGCGAACCGGTTTACAGAACAGGAAATGTAATTAACAAGCAAGATAGAACTTTTATTGTTCAGATAAAAATAAACAATAAAGATGGGAAGTTAAAACCATATCTATTGGCCAATGTTACAATAAATGATTACAATGATAATAACGCTATAGTTATTTCTTCAATTTTTATTAAAGAAGATGGGAAAGGGTCCTTTATTTATGAAATTAAAAACCATGATGGAAATAAAGAAGCTTCTAAAAAATATATTACAACAGGCATTTCTTATAAAGATAAAACAGAAGTTATTGATGGGTTAAGTACTGGTGATATTATCATTACCGATGGATATAATAATGTTTCTAATGGTTCGGTTGTAACTGTTGTAAAATAGTGATTGTAGTTATTATTGCATTCAATCAGTATTACATTTAATCATTTTATAATATGAATAAAACAGAAAATAATAATCAAGATAAAGTAGTAAGAGACTTTTGGCTTTCAACCTGGGCACTAAATAATAAAAATACGGTTTACCTAATTACAGTGGTAACAATATTGTTTGGTTTTTACTCCTATGTTTCGCTGCCAAAGGAACTTTTCCCCGAAATTAGTATCCCAACCGTTATGGTGCAAACTGTATATCCTGGAAATCCACCTGTTGATATCGAAAATTTAATTACCAGACCTCTTGAAAAGGAAATAGAATCGGTGAAAGGTATTAAAGATATGACATCTGTTTCAAGCCAGGATGCATCAAGTGTTTTTATTGAGTTTCGTACTGATGTTGATATAAAGGTAGCACTTCAAGATGTAAAAGATGCTGTTGATAAAGCAAAAAGTGAGCTTCCTGACGATCTTCCTTACGACCCCATAGTTGAAGATATTGATTTTTCAGAATTCCCTGTTGTAAATGTAAATTTATCAGGAAATTTTAGTGTTGTTGAACTCAAGGAGTTTGCTGAAGATATGAAGGACGAGTTTGAAGTTATTTCTGAAGTATCAAAAGTTAACCTTACTGGAATAACAGACAAGGAAGTTAGAATTATACTTGACCCTTTTAAAATGAGTTCGATGCAGGTTAGCTATACTGACATTGAAAATGCCGTAAATGCTGAAAATGTTTCATTGTCTGGAGGCGATATGCGGTTGGGTAATATAAAGCGTACCATACGTATTATTGGTGAGTTTACAAACCCCGAAGAAATTGAAAATATTATTGTAAAAAGTGAAAAAGGAAATATTGTTTATCTGCGCGATGTAGGTCATGTTGATTATGGACTTAAAGATCGTGATAGCTATGCATACCTTAATAGTCAACCAGTTGTTTCTCTTCAGGTTGTGAAAAAAAGTGGTGAAAATCTTCTGTCTACTATTTCACAAGTGATGGAAATGATTGATGTGGCAAAAGCTAATGGTACCATTCCTAGCGACTTAGTTGTTACAATTACTAACGATCAATCGGATCAAGTTAAAATGCAATTGAGCAATCTCGAAAACAGTATTATTATGGGAGTAATTTTTGTTGTTTTTGTTTTGTTCTTGTTTTTAGGTACTCGTAACTCATTATTTGTTGGTTTTGCAATTCCAATGTCAATGTTCCTTTCGTTTATGATTATGGGAGTAATGGATTATCGAATTAATATGATAGTTTTATTCTCGTTAATACTTGCTTTGGGTATGCTAGTTGATAATGCCATAGTTGTTACCGAAAATATTTATCGATTTGTTCATAAAGGATACTCATTAGTAGAAGCGGCAAAACAAGCTACAGGTGAAGTAGCAATGCCAATTATTTCATCAACTGCTACAACCCTAGCTGCTTTTTTTCCTCTATTATTTTGGAAAAGTATTATGGGTGAGTTTATGTCATATATGCCCTTAACATTAATAATTGTGCTTTCATCTTCCCTGTTTGTTGCACTTGTTATAATACCTGTTGTATTTACTGATTTTTTTAAAAAAGGAGAAAATGTAAGTCTGCCTAAATTTAAAAGAAGTATTATTATAATGTCTATTTTGATAATGGCAGCAGTAATATTTTTTGTTCTTAATATTAATTGGGTAGGTACATTATTATTAATATTTGCTTTTGTTGGTTTGATGAATCTACTATTCCTTTCTCGATTAGCTCTTTGGTTTCAGAAAGTTGCTTTGGTTTGGCTCGAAAACACATATGTTAAGTTTATTGAATTTGCATTGAAAGGCAAAACACCTATCTTCATGTTGGTTGGCACAATTGTTTTGATGTTTCTTACCATCGGATTTTATTTTGGAAATAATCCAAAAATTGAATTTTTCCCTTCATCTGACCCCAAATTAATCAATGTAATTGCCGAAATGCCAATTAGTACCGATGTGGAAGTAAGTGATTCTGTTATGCAGGTTTTTGAAAAAAAGGTTTTTGAAATACTTAAGCCGGATATGGATATTGTTGAATCAGTTTTAACTGTTACTGGAAAAGGTGCCGTTGGACAAGATGATGGTTTTACAGGCAGAGGTGGCGCACCAAATAAGGGGATAATTACAATTAATTTTATTGATTTTAAAGATAGGGGTGGAAAAAGCACATCTGAAACTCTTAAGCATTTGTCAGATGCATTGGTAGGATTATATCCTGGTATTACCCTTTCTGTTGAAAAACAAAAAGAAGGACCTCCAACTGGAAAACCAATAAATCTAGAGGTTAGCGGAAGTGATTTTGATGAACTATTATTACTTACTGATGACATAAGAGCAGAAATAAACAAAGCCAATATCCCCGGTATTGAGGGCTTAAAAATAGATCTTGATGTAGGTAAACCAGAGCTTATTGTAAATATTGATCGCGAAAAGGCCCGTAGGTATGGTCTGTCAACCGGTCAGGTTGGTGATGCAATTCGCACTTCTTTATTTGGTAAAGAAATATCGGATTTTAAAGATGGTGAAGATGAATATAAAATAGTGATGAGACTTGATGATAAATTCAGATATAATATCTCGGATATCATTAATCAGCGAATAACATTCAGAAGTCAAGCTTCGGGTAAAATAATTCAAGTTCCTATTTCTGCCGTTGCTGATTTTAATTATAGCTCAACGTATGGTGCCATCACCCGTAAGGATCGTAACAGATTAATAACTGTTTATTCCAATGTGTTGGAAGGTTATAATGCCAATGAAATTAATACTGAACTCAAGGAAATTATGGCAGATTACGAAATGCCTGCCGGAAGTAAGTACACATTCACAGGCGAGCAGGAAGAGCAAGATGAATCGATGGCATTTTTATCAACGGCGTTAATTATAGCCTTGGCGTTAATTATGATAATCTTAGTTTCTCAGTTTAATTCATTTGTGAAGCCTGCAATTATAATGTTTAGCGTAGTTTTGAGTACAATTGGTGTATTTGGAGGCTTAGCTACATTCAAAATGGATTTTGTGGTAATAATGACGGGTATTGGTATAGTTTCGCTGGCTGGAGTTGTTGTAAATAATGCCATTGTGCTTATTGATTATATTGGTCTGTTA
>Ga0307987_1002090_pt1 | contig 10589 bp, 15 predicted proteins | sample EllFjometagen181_FD_203157 | JGI IMG/M metagenome (GOLD analysis project Ga0307987, IMG submission 203157) | Marine microbial communities from Ellis Fjord, Antarctic Ocean - #181 | ecosystem: Environmental > Aquatic > Marine > Unclassified | place: Southern Ocean | collected 2014-10-08 | reverse complement strand
GATTTTTTAATAACCTCCTGTTCTCGAATTCGTTTTTGTATCTGTCCCGTCCCGAGAAGAAGGCCGGCAAGGCCGATTGACCAAACAATTCCCAGCCCGAGACCGTTCTGGACGATTCTGCGCCGGCCCGCAGCCAGATAAGGTTTCATGGGTATGGACAAACTGTTACCTCCGCTAATGTCACCGATTTTATAACCCTGATCGGCGTGACACTTGAGGCACCCTTCTTCCACCATAAATGGCCGCATGAAACGGAAATATGGCTGGCCGTCCACAAGTTCAAACGACACCACCTCATCTTTGCCGGACTCGAATGCGTTTAAGGCTTCCAATTCCCAAGGGTCAGGGGAATTTTGAGGATTGAGAGGCTTCAGGCTGGTGAGATGCCCCAGAAAGCCGTACTGCTCCCGACCGATCTCATGGGCCTGTCGGGTCATATAAGACGGGTTCAACAGGGTTAGTTTTTTTCCTGAAGGAGTTGAAATGTCACGCTCAGGGATGTTTTTTAGATAGGGGCTTGGCAGTGTCTTTCCCGTGATCGGCACGTAAACTCCGCCGTGCTGGGTGGCCCAGCGGCGATAGACCAAACTCTTGTTGAAACCGGCTAAGGTCTCCTGGCGGGCCAGGGCCAAAAATTCTTTTCGGATATTTGTAAAATTGAAGAAGAACAATATTAAAATCAAAGCGGTCCATACCAGGACTATTATCCAAGTATACATACTAAATCGGGAAGATAGTTTTTTTCCGCTGGTTGATTCCTGCATATCCAAATCTCCTGTTAAATGTGAATTTTTCATTTAAAGAGTTGAGACCTGAGCCTTTTATAAAGCCATTCCAGCTCATCAGGGCTTTCAGTTTCATTCATAAGTTGCCATTTTCTATCATGTTCATCCAAAACAAAAAACCCCCATCAATTCCCGCAAGGGGACTAATGGGGTTAGCCTTATTTGTAAAACAATAGTGATTTATATATATATGTGTGTGTGTGCAAAGACTGTGCCGGGACAGCCACTATAAGGTCTTTTATTTATAATAGAATTCAAAATTTCTTGCGCCTTGCATTTGAGCAACTTTTCATCCAAACACGGGTTTTCGGTCAAGCACTAAGTAAAAATTTAGTAGAAAGCTTTACATATTAAAAATATATGTTATCTGGCAGTATATTGTCAAGGGAAACGTAGTGCTGACGCACGAATTATTTTAACGTGCAAGACTTGGCTCTTTTTACCGTTCGGGCCAAAATCATAACCGATATCGTTGACCCATCCTTCAATACGATCATGAATTGCCAATGATTTTGATCATCCGGCAACCCTCCCAGGCGTGTCTGATGATAAAACTTGCTGAAAATGATCCACAGCCAATACAATCGGTGTCGGAAATGGATACCCATCCCCGCATGGGCATAGTACCTTTCGCCAGATTCATGTTGGTATTTTTCTTGACAGCACCGGCCCGAGAATCACCATTTCCCTGCTCACTTTGGTTGCCGTCGCAGGAGCGCTGCTCTTTTCCATGGCGGAACGAGTCAAATCAAACAAATTACTGAGCGCTTCTTTCACCAGTCAAATGGCTTTTCAACATTGACACAATCTTTCTTCTCCAGTATAATTTGTTTGTGTAATACAAGTATGATAAAAATTAAATTTATGAGGTACCACTATGTTGTCAGTGAGATTGCCGGAAGGCCTGGAAAAACGACTAAGCTTTTTAGCAAGCGAAACAAACCGGACCAAATCCTTTTATGTAATGGAGGCTTTAAGCCGTCACCTGGAGGAAATAGAGGATTTTTATCTTGCTCAAAAAGCCCATGAAGAGTTTGTTATTAGTGGAGAAAAAGCACTTACAACCCAAGAGGTGAAAGATTCTCTTGGTTTATAAAATCAAATACACCCCCGGCGCATGTAAACAGCTTTCTAAACTGGACAAACCAACCGCTTTGCGCATATTGGAGTATATGGAAACAAAGACCCACCACCCAACAGGAACAGGGAAGCCTTTACGGAAAAACTTAAAAGGTTATTGGCGGCATCGAGTGGGTGATTACCGGATTATTTCTTCCATTGAAGATGAGGCACTTCTTGTTCTGGTCGTTATGGTCGGGCATCGGAAAATAATATATCAGAACATGAAAAAGTAAATTACCAATACCTCACTTTTTCCCGGAAAGCACTTGCAACCCCCAAATAATATCTGTCATGTCTGTTTCTTTAACACCGTTAAAAGGCTTTTGCCTCCAACGGAAATACGGTTGCTGTTGGGGGCGGATGTACCAGCCAGCATGCCACATGCAAGGACAAAAACACTATCGGCAGACAACAACAGCCGCTGCATGGCTCCAGCCTATGGCGCTCCGGAAGTGGTCATGGCTGACCATCAGCGAAGGCCGCCCTGTAATCCCATTAAATTCATTGTACTCTCCTTGATGATTGGTAAAAAGTCTGGTTCTGTGGTCTATTAGGATCTAAAATTATATAGAGGATTTTATTTGCCTTCCTAGTCTTTTGTTTCCAATTTTGATTCTGTTTGATCAACTTCCGAGCGCGGGTCGATCTCTATGGCCATTTGCGTGGTGTGCTTCATGATCATGAAATAAGATATCTGGGAAACACTTAAATTTATTTGATGGCAAAATACAGGGTTTGATCCTTTACCTCTCCCAGGTTGAGAAGCTGTTGTCCAACGCTGCTCCCCAGATAGCACATGACCATGTATATGGAAAAAACCCTTCCCCTTGTATGGGATTCAGCTCTTTCGTTGAACCAGCTTTCTATGACCATGAACAGTCCAATTGTGGCGATGCCGGTAAAAAATCTAAAAATTGCCCAGGCCAAACCCGAAATATAAGCGCCATGAAGCATGATCATGGCTGTAGCAAGGGCAGCAAATGCCGCAAAGGCTCTAATATGCCCGACGCTTCTAATAATCCGGCGGCCATAAATGGCGCCTACTACAGAGCCGATAAAATAAGAGGTTAGGATTAATCCCGTCATCTGGGTTGAAAACCCCTCAATGGTTAATCTCAAACTCAGAAAGGTTGCCAGAAGCCCCAGACTCATCGCCAGAAGCAGCATTGAAGTGTATAGTGCAATAAATGATTTTAATATTGATGTCATTTTAGATTTTCCAATAATTGTTCTGTAAAGAACATGATATTTTTTTTATCTGAACCGGCTGATGCCAAAGGGTGTTATATTGATTTGCGGTGTATTGCCATAAACCATGTCGCACACAATTTTTCCTGTTCCCGTGGCCAGGGTCAGCCCCAGCATACCGTGGCCCGTCGTTATAATAAGATTTTCATGGGAAGGCGCACGATCTATTATGGGTAAATCATCATAAGTCATGGGCCGAAGACTGGTCCACTCTTCAATGACAGGGTGGCCCACAGGTTCCTTAAAAAAGACCTCTGCTCCTGAAATAAGCTTTGACAGGCGTTTGGGGTTTAAACTGTCACTATACCCTGAAAATTCCATGGTTCCGCCCAGGCGGTAACCGCTTTTCCAAGGGGTGGCAACCATATTTTTTTCATGGAGATAACATGGATAGGTGGGACATGTGCCAGGTCTTTCCATTGTGATGCTATACCCTTTCCCGGGCTGAACCGGCAGATCAAGCTTTAATTGCCGCAGCGTCCGGGGTGCCCATGCACCGGTTGCCAGTACAAATTCATCTGCCTTAAAATTGCCTTTGACGGTATCTACTCCGACAATTTGTTGTGCCATCTATTGAAACCTTTATATTTCCAATTTTTGCAAGACCAAGCTTTATCCCTATCAGAATGATTTCTTGAAATAATTCTGATATTTCAGATAAATTTTCTCTTCTAAATTCACTGATTGTTTTATAACTGGGACAAAGCTTTCCTGTCAGGTACATGAAATCTATTCTCTCCTCACAAGCCTTTGCTAGTTTGCGAGAGCTTCTAATCCCAACGGAATATCCATAGAAAAGGATTAATAGTAATGTCCTGGGAGGAAATGCATTTTGACCGATATCGCTAAATTTAGAAATGATTATATCCATATTCAGTTTTAAAACAATTGACAACACTATCCTTGCCAAATGATTTTCAGGGATATAATCATTTAAAGTCTAATTTAAGGGTGGCTTCTATTCGCATTTCTATACACTTTTGATAAAGTTTACCAGTGATGATTCTAAATAAAATTATGAAATTTACATAAGGGCCATGAAATAAATATCTGGCAAGGAAAAGGGATCGCCGAGCAGACTATTTAGTTCCGTAACAGCCTGTCGTTTTGCTCTGAAGTCGCAGAATATTCATCAAAATGCTTGATATCATGTGTGTCTTCGGTATAATACAAATCAGCCTCTTTTTTTTTGTTTCAATGGCATTATGTTCTTGTCAAACAAATGCCAATAGCACAAAAATCGAGGCTTTTCTATACCCCCACGAAGACGCGGGGTATGCGGGGTATGCGGGGTATTTTTCTAATTGAAAAGCGGGGTAATTATTGGCGGGGTAAGCGGGTTATTCTTGGACTATCTCGTTCAATTTTTGTTGGACTTAGCACTTAAGAAAGAGCGGAAAAGCTCTAATATAACCCTATGTTGGAAATAATGGATAAGAATCTAAATTTGATCATTCACAGCAAGCAGAGATGAAGCTTTTTCAGAACAATAGAAGGACTCAAGCCTTGTTCGGATGCGTTCTTCCAGATATCCGTCCTCAAGAGCTTTTTCAACTCCCGGAGACAGCAGTTCAATAACCTCATTAATGATAAGGGATTCGGAAATACCCACATCTTCCATAATCAAATCCAGTTCATTATCTCCATATTTATCAAAAAAATAATAAACCAGTTCTTTATAAATTTCTTCAAAATATCGGGTTTTACGAAAGTGAATCCAGAAATCATATTGTATTATTATAAAATCCTCCATATCATTGGTATTAATCGTGTTGAAATACTCAGACAAAGGTGTTTTTGAAATTGAATCCCATATTTTATAACCCATCTCAAGAATGTGTTTTTCATTAAAAATGTCTATAAGAAAATTTTCGCTGTGTTGAATGTTATTATCAATATTAGTTTCAATGTATTGTTTTACCCTGTTTTCAATATCTGATCCCAACGAAGGCATGATAGAATTAAAAGAGTTTTTACCGGATTTTACCAAAGTCGAGACAACAGGTAAGTGTTCCGCAACAGCAGATGCCTTTTTTCCAATTTTTATCAGAGAAGATATAACAGGCAGTTGTTGTGCTATATTTTTTTCTGAAAGCAGATATTCTTTGATTCCTGTATACAGAATATTTGAAAGCAATTTGGAATAAGCTGAACTATGAAGAAACCGTTTGATCAGATATATTCTTGCATTTTCAAGGGCTACACCTTTATCCAGAATATCATCGAACTGTTTACGTGCAAAAATATCTTCAAGTACAGTATTTTTATTATGATCTGATTCCAGTACTTTCCGACTCATTTCTCCAACAAGTTCGGTTATCCCTCCTGCCACCGGATTTTCAACCACGGCTCGCTTAATCAATCCTATTATCTTCTCAGGAGTGATTATCTCTTTCAGTTTTATATCTTTGAGCCAGTTGAAAATTCCGGCTGCTTCAGCTTCAATTGTTTTTTTGTAACCACCATTTCTGAAAGCGTTTAATTCATGTTCAACATGTGCTTCAAAAAGATTTGCAGTCAGGTCATTCATGATCGTTCCTTTGTGTTATTTTTCCGCAGAGAGCGGCACCCAGTAAAAACAGGTTGATTTTTTTTATTAATTGTTCGGTAATCGAAGTTCTTTCAGGTTCCTGGTTCAGCAGCATCACAACGCAGGTGTGGCTTACAATGGTTATCATGGATTCTGCAATCAAAGGAATATCGTTAAATCCATCAGGAAATTTTGTGCTGATACGAGTCAAATCTTCGCTCAGAAATTCTGACATATGGCTAATTTTTTTTGAAACAGCTGTGCGTATAACTTCCGAGCTTCCTGTCTGTTCCTGAAAAAACAGATAGAACAGATCTCTGTTCTGGTAAAAAAATTCAATAAAAATTTCAACAAACGGACGTACTGCACATTCAATTGATTGAAGGAATTTTTCCATCGTGGAATTTTCTGGAACACTATATACCACCATTTTCTTTCGTGCCTGACTCATACATTTATCCAGCACTGTTTCTGCTATCTCCACAATTGCAACACCAAGTTCGTTTATGTCACGAAAGTGCCTGTAAAATGATGTCGGTGCAATTCCGGCTTTTCGGGAGAGAGACCTTATACTTAAGCTTACATATCCTTCTTCAGCACAAAGTTGAATAGCAGCCTGAATAAGGGCGGTGCTTGTTTTTTTCTTCTGTTCTTTCAGTTCTGCACGGGATGCCATTTTGAATTTACCTTTAATTCTTTAATTATCGTGATTTTAAAAAACTTCTGATTACAATTATTCTATCCGATGAGGAAACATTGTTAAGACATAAGAAACGCGTGTGCATCAGATGCACTTTGCTGAGGGATCTCTTCCATAGGCAAGTGACCGATGCCGTCATAAAGAATTGTTTTTGATAAAAACAGATCACGTTTATTAACTTAACCGTTCGGTGAAATTGCTTGACAATTAACCAATTTAACCGTACGGTGAAATTCAATAATGAATCATACTTTTTAACCATACGGTGAAATTTAGGTTTGATATGAAAGAAAATATAGAATATCCATATCGTGTTCGTTTAGTTAAATATCTTGGGAAAGCCATTCAGGACACTCGAAAAAAGAAAAATTTGCGCCGGCTATCAGTACAGCTTTTTTTGAAAACCTTCTTCCGGAAAGTAACACAAGAACAATTTTAGCTTTCCATCGCAGATTTGACAAAAAAGATACCTTTGCCTTTTTAGAAAATTTTGGAGAAGATTGTGCGGGGGCACTTTCTATCATACCTGAAGATCAAGAACCGGATTTTACTCCTGGTCAATACGAAAACATTACCCAGAAGTTGATAGAAACTCTTGATAAAATGCTGCTTGATCCACAAAAGTATAAATTATATCCGGAAATGAGACACGCTAAACTTTCTTTGGCCGGTGCACAAGACAAATTACCGGTTTATATAAAAGGAACTGAAGTTTATCTACCGAAAAATTCAGGATCCGCTACTACACATATCATCAAACCAATGAATGCCGGTTTTAATTATATTATTGGTAATCATGATGCTCATGGTAAAAATTTTTCTATTTTATATAAAAAAGAGTTTGAGTTAGCACCGTTCTATGATTTGGTTTCCACTCAGGTGTATTTTGGACAACAAATTTGCGATGTCGATTGGTCAAACTTTCAGGTATGATCGAATAAAAGAGCATTCTTTTAAAAGATTTGCCAAGGACATGAATGTGCGACCAAAATTGTTGGCATCATTAATAAATGAAGTATGTGAAACTGTAATTAATGAGTTGGATGGTCTGATAGCAGAACATGAAAAAAATTATGGTGAAGCAAAGATTTATAAAGAGCTAAGTAAAATTATAAAATCAAATATCATTCAGTTGATAGGTTTTTTTCGATAAAAGCAAAGCGGGGTCTACCTCTATTGCAAAATTAAAACCGACAAAAAAGAATGTGCTTGAATTAGCTGAAAGACTCTTAATGCTCAAGGATTTAAATGGTATAACACACAAAGCGATTGCGGATAATATTAGCCCGACTTGACGCAAGCCAAAGCCCGGAAGATATGAACTTACCGGGTCTTAGACTTCATCCATTAAAGGGAGATCTAAAAGGCTTTTGGGCGGTTGATGTTTCGGGAAATTGGCGGGTCGTTTTTCAGTTTGAAAATAGCAACGTTGTTGATGTTGATTATAACGATTATCATTAAGGAGTAAAAAAATGGTTATGCACAACCCACCACACCCAGGAGAAGCAATAAGGGATCTTTGCCTTGAACCGTTAGGGTTGACCGTTACAGACGCAGCTAAAGGGCTTGGTGTTTCTCGGAAAACATTATCCGCCCTGTTAAATGGGCGTTTTGGTATTTCTCCTGAAATGGCAATTCGTCTTTCTAAAGGCTTCGGCGGCAGTGCTGAAAGCTGGTTGATCCAACAAACTCAATATGACCTTTGGCAAGCTTTACAAAACACAAATTCTATCAAAGTAAAAGCCTTTGCGCGGTAACGGCCATGAATATAATTTAACTAAAAGCGTGTTTCTCCTGGGATGGACCCAGGAAAAAATAGCTGAAACAATGGTCATGACCCACAAGTTCAGCCTTGAGCTTGAAGGTATTGAATGCCTGGAGGCATATGATGGTGAAGAGGCGCTTTCAAAGGCAAAGAAGGAACATCCGGACCTTATTATCTTAGACATCATGCTTCCAAAGATGAATGGCTACAAGGTTGCCAGGCTCCTCAAGTTCGACGAAACGTTCAAAAACACGCCTATCATTATGCTGACAGCCAAGACACAGGAAAAGGACATAAGCCTTGGAAATGAAACCGGGGCGAATGAATATGTTAAAAAACCTTTTGATATGGACATGCTTGTCGCTATGGTTACAAAGTATCTAAGTAAAATAGGAAACGAATAGCAGGTAAGTCGGATGACGGCATACAAATACAAAGCCAGAGACAAATTTGGAAAGGCCATAAAGGATAAGCCGAAACAAAAATCCTTAATGATACCTTTAACACAATAACTGGTCTCAACTTTCCAAATACCAGCTTAGGAAATGGGATTATTACGGCTACGTTAACTTGGGGAAGTAATCCTGATTTAGATTTGCATGTTTTTGAGCCAAATGGAGCTCATGTATATTACGCGAACAGGTACGGTACTTCAGGTTATCTTGATCATGATGACACTTCAAGCTATGGGCCTGAACATTATTTTGTTTGAGTTGCAAGTCACGGGCTCAAGCGAAGAAGGGTTTGAGTTTGTAGTGCAATAAAAAGGTCCTATTTCTTTAATTACAAAAACGGATCTAAGTGGCAAGTGCAAATTGCACGTCCCAACACCCAACAAGCGCAGCTTTTCCCTGCCGGTTATGCGGGGGGTTATGCAATTAAGAAAGAACCCCATAATCTTAAAATAATCCCTTCCCATATTTGCAATTTTTTTATATACCACTTGAAATGGTGAACACAAGGGTATATTATTGTTATGAGGATTGTTAAAATAATATGAGAATATTTAAGTACAAGACTTTCGAAAAATGGGCAAAAAAGCAAGGTATGAGTAACGTCGATCTTAAGAAAGCTATCACTGAAATAGAAAAAGGGCTGATAGATGCAAATTTAGGAGGCGATGTATACAAAAAAAGAATAGGTTTGCATGGCAAAGGTAAACGGAATTCGCATCGAACAATAATTTTAATGAAAATTGAAGACAAAGCGATATTTGCACATGGATTTGGTAAAGGCGAGAAAGGTAATATTTCTAAAAATGATCTTGAAGGATTCAAGATAATGGCAAATGCATTCCTCAGTTTAAGTGAGAAGCAAATTAACATTCTAATTGATGAGAAAAATTTAATAGAGGTACTTTAAAATGAGTAAGGTGCAAGAAACATTACGAGAGATGGCAAAAGATCTTCATGATGTCGGTGCGATTGATAAAATAACTTTAAGAAAATTCGATGTAAAGTCACTATCACCCGTACCAAACTACACTGCCCATCAGATCAGTTTAATCAGGCATAAATTAGGTTTTAGCCAAGCTGTGTTTGCTGCTTATTTAAATGTCTCGGATAGAGCAGTTAAAAAGTGGGAACAGGGGGAAAGTAAACCAAGAGGTGCTACTCTTAAATTACTTTCCATAGTAGATAAAAAAGGTATCGAAATTATTGCATAACAATTTGCTAAACACCGACTAAAAAAGCTGCGCTTTTTTAACGGGTTAGCAATGCGTTCTCCTAAAGGGTAAAAATAAAAGAACGTTTTTAACGTATGAAGTACCAGCATTTATCAAAACAATTACTTATAAAAAAGGGAGATTGTTATGAAACTCATCGAATGGGAAGTTAATGAAGACAGCTACCAGGAATAGATTGTGATTCCTGAAGCCCAGAGAAAACTTGCTGAAAGCGAGGGAATTAATACTGAAAACAAGCAGAAAATTGCTGTGCGGATACAGAATTTGAACACTGGTGAGCTTTATTCTGCCCGGATAGCGATTACAGGAAATCGTCAGCTTTACCTGCCAAAAGAGATTCAAAAGATGCTGGAAGGTGCAGGGTCAATAAGAATACAATTGGTGTAATAAAATGATTAAACAACGGACAATTGAAATCCCCATCTCATCCATTATTTTCGATGAAGATATTTATCCCAGAAAAGGGATAGATCACAGGCGTGTGGGCATGTTTGCTGAAAATATCAGAGATGGTTTTAAATTTGATCCCATTGAGGTGGAGCCTGTTCCTGACAAACCCGGCTGGTATCGCCTCCTTGATGGGGCCCACAGATGGAGTGCTTACAAGTCAACGGGAAAAGCTACGGTTGAAGCCATCGTACAGGAATTGAAAGGGATAGATCCTCTTTTATATGCGGCTAAAAAAGCAATCGGCCCGAGGCAGTTAACAGAGGAAGAAGCAAGGGACACTGGGCGACGCGCATACATCAGAA
>Ga0307987_1002089_pt1 | contig 10591 bp, 14 predicted proteins | sample EllFjometagen181_FD_203157 | JGI IMG/M metagenome (GOLD analysis project Ga0307987, IMG submission 203157) | Marine microbial communities from Ellis Fjord, Antarctic Ocean - #181 | ecosystem: Environmental > Aquatic > Marine > Unclassified | place: Southern Ocean | collected 2014-10-08 | reverse complement strand
ACAATCAAAAGCCATGGTGGTTCTTGCAAGAATATACCAGGCCCAGGGGAAATTGGACCAAGCAGAAAGCTATATCAAAAGAGCGGTTAAAGTGGAGCCGGACAATATCGCTTTATACAAAACCTTGCTCGGGTTTTATCTGTCCCAAAAAAAGGTTGATTCTGCTAAAAATGTTCTTGAAGACCTTATCGCGCAAAGGCCCAATGAGGTTGAACCCCGGATTATGCTGGGCAATTTCTATGCAGCCCAGCAGAAAAACGAACAAGCGGAAACAGCTAAAGGGAAAGCTTTTTGCCTATGAAAAAAAACTGGATGAAGCCATTGCCATATTCCAATCCCTGGTTAAGGAAGAGCCGGAAGCAGCCCTTGAAAACTTTGAGATAGCATTGAAAATAAATCCCAACCTCATGGATGTATTCACCAATATCATCAGTTTGCATGCTTCCCGGAAAGACTACAAAACCGCCCTTGACAAATGTGATGCTTACCTTCAAATGGTAGAGGACAATCCTGTTGTCACCTCAATAATATTAAATCTGAAGGGCAATCTTTTGCTGGCAACAAAAGTGATAAAATCGGCAGAGAATACCTTTAAACTTGCCATTGAAAAAAATTCCCAATTTATTGCGCCCTATCTTGCCCTGGCAAAAGTTTATAATTCCGGAAAGGAAGGCGAAAAGGAACTCCAAATTTACAAGGATCTCATTAAAAACAGGCCGGACCAGGCCGGACCCCACAGTTTTATTGGCACATTGTACGAAAAAAAGGGAGAGCAATCCCTGGCAGAAGAACATTATAAAAAAGCCCTGGAACTACAAAATGATTTTGACGGGGCCGATGAAGCCAAAAAAATTCTTGAGCAGATGTAACCCCGGAAGAGATTTTGCTCAAACCCGGGCGATTAAATCAACTGGAATGGAATTTAATACAGCAGCATCCAGTTATGGGAAGCCAGATCCTGCTAACAAACAATTGGAATTACAAAATCGTGGAACTGATTTCCCCATGGCAATTGACTTTTAAATTTCCGATCCGTATATTTTGTGCAATATTTTTGATAAAAACCGCATAATCACATAAAAGGGGAATAATGAAACTTTTTGGTATTTTGATAATCGGATGTATGATGTTTTTTTCCTGTGCAGGCCAACGCCCGGAAAATATAGGGATACACAATGATCAGCTGACAGGGTGTCCGGGAAAGCCCAATTGTGTCAGCAGCCAGGATGAAGATGAAAATCATTTGCTTCCGGCCTTCAGGTACCAAGGACAAAAAGAGGCGGCCTTCAAAAGATTAAAAGAAATCATCACCTCATTGGATGGAATGACCTTCATTACGGAAAACGATACTTATCTGCATATTGAATGCAAATCAGCCGCCATGGGGTTTGTCGATGACCTGGAGTTTTATTTTTTCAAAGAAAAGGTTATCCAGGTGCGATCCGCCTCCCGGCTTGGATATTCCGATTTCGGCGTCAACCGGAAGCGGGTGGAAAAGCTGCGGGAACTGTTTGCTGCAAAATAAATTGATTTATAAAAAATTAGAGTAAAAGGATCGCCTAAGGTGAAGTCAATAGACCGTCTGTTAAGAAAAATTTATAATCTGCCCGTTGAAAACAGAATTGCTGCCATCAGGAAAATTTTGTTTGAAACTGTTCTTGCGGTTTTTTGTGTTCTTGGTTTTATCGCCGTCTTAATGGGTGGGGTTGAAGTTTATCTGCAAGGACGATGGGAAATCGTTTTCTTTTACATCGGCGCATATCTGCCGGCACCGATCTGTTTCTTTTTACGGGAAAAAATACCCTACAATTACCTTACAAATATTGTTTTCCTGGACATTTATATTCTTTCGGTATTGATTCTGGGAGGAGTTGGGCTCAGTGGCGCAGGGATTCCTCTGTTGATAACTTTTTGTGTATTAACAACAACCTTCCAGGGAATCGCACGGGGACTTGCATCCATCCTGATGAGTGTTGTTGCCATTTTGGTAATCGGAACGGCTATGAATACAGGTCTTATTCCAATAGATATTGTTGCAATGACCAACTCAACACGCATGGAAGCATGGTTTATGGCATCTGTCGTGCTGCTGTTAATTGGCAGCATCATGGTGGTTTGCCTTGGGGTACTTCAGGACTCTTTGCAGAAAACCATAAAAAGTATTCAAGAGAATGCGCTTGAACTAAAAGCTTCAAACCAACAGCTTGAAACGGCAATGAAACGCCAGAAAAAGGCAGAAGAAAAATACCGCACAATGATCGAATATTCCAATGATATGATATGGACCTTGGACAAGGCAGGTCATATTACATTTTTTGATAAGCAGACTGAAAAAATTACCGGATTAAAGCTCGATGACTGGATTGGAAAATCATTTATCCCCCTCATTCTTGAGGAAGATTTACCCATGATCGAGAAAATTTTCCAACGAGGGCTTGAGGGGGAATCTTTGGTCTATGAATTAAGATTTAAAGACCGGGATAAAAATATACTCACGATTTTAATAATATTCTTTTCCCCATTATGGGCCATACTGAGATGCTGATGGAGGATGTTGGCGGGCAGAGTCCTTTTCATTCCAGCCTCAATAAAATTTATGCCGGTGCCCTGAGAGCCAAGAACCTTGTAAATCAAATCCTTGTTTTTTCCCGTCAGGACAAGAATGAATTGAAACTGATGAAGATACAGCCGATAATAAAAGAAGTATTGCAGCTTATCCGGTCAACCATCCCTGCAATGATAAAAATCAACCCTGATATCAGTTCCGACTGTGGGGTGATAAGGGCGGACCCAACCCAACTGCATCAAGTCATCATGAACCTTAGCACCAATGCCTACCATGCCATGGAGGAGACAGGCGGAGAGCTGACGATCACACTCAAAGAAATCGAGCTGGGCAAATATGATATTCTAACACCGGATATGAAACCGGGCGTTTATGCCTGCCTTTCAGTTGCAGATACCGGCATGGGCATGAATAAAAATTTAACAAAAAAAATTTTTGAGCCGTTCTTTACCACCAAGGAAAAGGGAAAAGGGACCGGCATGGGATTGTCCGTTGTTCACGGTATTGTTATGGGTATGGGCGGCGCTGTACAGGTATATAGCGAACCTGCCAAAGGAACCCAATTCCATGTGTATTTCCCTTTGGAAAAATCTTGTGTGACTGAACAGAATATCGAGAATATAGACCCAATTAAGGGGGGCGTTGAAAAAATTTTACTGGTGGACGATGAACAAGCAATTCTTACCATGGAAACAAAGATGCTGGAGCGGATGGGGTACCATGTTACCCCCCATAGCAGCAGCATCCAAGCACTTGAAGCCTTTCGTGATAGTCCGGATAATTTTGACCTGGTCATCACAGATATGGCAATGCCAAATTTGCCCGGAGACAAGCTGGCCGTTGCTTTAAACCGGATATGCCATGATATTCCCATTTTGATGTGTACAGGCTTCAGTGAAAATATGACCGAAAAAAAGGCAGCTGCCTTAGGGGTTAAGGGATTTTTAATGAAGCCCATTGTAATGAAAGACTTTTTAAATAAAATACGGGAAGTACTGACTTAAAGTCAAAGCACATATCCAACCAAATTGCCTCCCTTAAATTTTGGTCTAACCTATTTTGCACAACTCCGGATTAAAATTTGTCTTGACACACCTTTAATCGTTTGCTAACGAACGTTTGTATGCAAACAAAAAATATACCCCCTAAATACTTTATTTGCTCCCTGGCCATCCAGGCGGTCCGAAAGATGGTCGCCTATTATAACCGCAGTCTTGAACCCCTTGGACTCACAGCCCAGCAGGTAATGGCATTGGGGGTTTTCTGGCAGGAGGAGGGCTTAAGCCTGGGCGTCTTTGCACAGCGGGCCGGCATGGGCAAAGCTGCCGCCGTCACCATGATCAAACGATTGGAACTCCTGGCGCTTATCACCAAAAAAACAGATCCCAAGGATGCCCGCCTCAATGTATTAACACTGACGGACAAAGCTGAAAAACTGGCTCCGGAGCTATTGGCTCTGGGCGCACAGCTTGAAAAAAGCATTGAAGCTGCAGTGGGAGAACAAGACATGGCCTCCCTGATCAAGGGGCTTAGTGTCATTCGTGATTTGGATCTTTAACCTCTAACAACATCACAGGTTTTTAAATGAATCCACTAAAAACTGCAATTGCAAACCAGCAGACCGCATTATCTGAATTTCAATCCAAATGCCTTTTAAGCGCTGTGGGCATCCCCGTCACCCAAGAAAAATTGGTACAAAGTGCTAAGGAGGCCGTTGCCACAGCAAAATTCATCGGTTATCCCGTGGTCCTCAAAGCCTGTTCCTGGCAATTGATGCACAAAAGCGAACAAGGTTGTATTGAACTTAAACTCACATCTGCCCGGGAAGTTCAAGAAGCCTATGACAGGATTTGTGAAAAAATCACCCTTCCCCTGGAAGGAATTCTGGTCCAGGAGATGGTGGCAGGTCAGCGGGAACTTATGGTGGGGTTGAGCAAAAATCCCCAATTTGGCGTTAGTGTCATGCTGGGATTTGGGGGCATCATGGCCGAAGTGATCAAGGACACGGTATTTCGGGTGGCCCCCTTTGATCGTGTGGAAGCCCTTGATATGATCCAGGATTTAAAATCAAATCCCATGCTCGCCGCTTTCCGGGGTCAGCAGCCTGCTGATCTTGCGGCCATCTGCCGCACCCTTATCGCCGTTGGTCAGCTGGGCCTAACAGAGGATGCAATTGCAGAAATCGATATCAATCCCCTGATTATCTCCCCCGACGGTTCCATAAAAGCCGTGGATGCCCTCATTATCTTACAGAGGAAAATTTGTCTATGATTACTTCAATTTTAAAAAGCCCGCTTTATCCCATTGCCAATCCCAAGAGCATTGCATTTTTCGGCGCTTCCAATAATTATGCTGCCATGGGCTCCGGTATCTTGAGTACCATTCTGTCCGATGGATATGAGGGGATTGTCTATCCGGTTCATCCAAAGGAAAAGACCGTTCTAAATCTGACCGCCTATTCAGCGGTCAAAGAGATCCCAACTATTGCGGATATGGCCTTTATTGTTCTGCCCACTAAAATTGTTGCCCAGACCCTTAAGGCCTGTGGAGAAAAAGGGATCCGCCATGCCGTTATCGTCTCGGCCGGTTTCAACGAAGTTGGCGGCCACGGGGTTGAGCTCCAACAAGAACTGCAGCAGATTGCCGACCAATATCAAATTCGGTTTACCGGCCCCAATTGTATTGGGGTTGCCAATTCCCATATTAAATTAAATGCCACCTTTCTCCCATCGGAAGGGAAAAAGGGGTTTATTGGCATGGCCTCCCAGAGCGGCAGTTTTATCACCCAGATGTTCAGTTACCTGGACAATCGCTTCGGCCAGGGATTCAGCACCGGGTTCAGCCTTGGCAATGAAGCCAACATCAACATGGTGGATTGTATCGAATATCTGAGTGCCTGCCCCAACACCCGGGTGATTGCACTTTATATCGAATCCATCCGCCAGGGGCAAAAATTCATTGAAATTGCCCGGAAGGTCTCCCAAAACAAACCCATTGTTGCCTTTTATGCCGGGGGGTCTGAAACCGGTAAAAGAGCCTGTCTCTCCCATACCGGTTCCCTGGCAGGACCGGATCGGCTCTATGACGGCGTTTTCAGGCAGAGCGGCATTATCCGGGCCCACACCATCGAAGAATTGTTTGATTTTTGCTATACCCTGGGATCTTCCCCCCTGCCCCAAGGCAACCGGCTCATCATTCAAACCCATTCCGGTGGTCCCGGAGCCGCTGCTGCGGATGCCTGCGAACGCGCGGGGTTAAAACTGCCCCTGCTATCTTCAAAAACCCTGGAGGATCTCGCCTCCTTCATACCCCACACAGGCAGCGCAAATAATCCCATTGACCTGACCTATACCAAAAACCCATTGGATTTTTTCCATAGCATTCCCAAGGTATTATTGGAAGAAAAAGGGGCCGACGGAATGCTGATATACTTTCTGGCCTCCGTTGAAATGGTCCGTACGGCTCTGACCGGCATGGGAGTGCCAAAAGAAGAGCTTGACACCCAGAGCGAAGATATTGTGGCCGCCCAGTGCCACTCCATAGCTTCGCTTATCAAAACCCATGGAAAACCCATTGTAGGCTTTTCATTTATGACAAGGGCGAATCATTTTGTTGCAGGGCTTCAAGATCGTGGCGTTCCTGTGCTCCCCAGTCCGGAAAGGGCTGCCAGGGCATTCGGGGCCATGGTTGACTATAAACGGCTCCGGGATAAGATTATTCAAAGCAGTGAAAAAAAACCGAGGTGAAAATAACGGGAATTTCCAGATGAACCAGGGGCTGCTTGAGTCTCTGGGCAATGATCGCGCCCAGCAAAGCGGCCACCATCATAATGACAATGTCTGCTGCAACCCCATATTTATTCCTTCACGCTAAAGAATCTCATGGCCTGACTTTTCCCACGGACGCCAGATAAATGGCAAGTTCTTCCAGGGAAAGATGCTGGTTCAGATAAACCCGGTGGCTTTTTCTGTTCCCCATGGCAAGGGTAAGATCTGCCCCTGGGATATTCTCCCAAAGGTCAGGCCCGGGAAGATCAATGAGGTGCACGCCTTCCATATACCTTTTCTCAATTGGCGGCGCAGGGATTCCCTTGTTTTTCCCTTTATCTTACCCCCAACTGTTTTAAATCAAAGCTCAATTCCATCTCGTTAAAGACTTTGCCGACCCGCCATTTCCCCTTAAATTCAAGGGTTGGCACCACCCAGTCATCCCCTCCGTTTACTTCAATAATTTTCTGAATGATATTTTCAGTTTGTTCTTCTATCTCGATATATTCAAATTCAATCTGCTTGTTTTTTAAATATTCAATGGTTTTGGTACAATGGGGACACCATTTGGCAGCATATACTTGTAACATAAAATTTCTCCCTGAATGATTCATTTTGTCTGTCTATTATAAGACGTATTTTCCGGGCATCAATGCGCTAAGGACAAATTGTTATAGATTTCAGGGCCCCTACATGGCTCTATAGACTTTTCCTTTTTTGTAAAGATCAAGCCTATTGCGAATTTTGTATTCGGATTCATCCACATATTTTTCTTCCTTGAGCAGCGCTATCGCCTGTTTTTGAGCTTTAATGGCATTTTTAAATTGCCCCAGTTCGGCATAGGCAGCGGCCAAAGTGTCATAGAGCCTTGGGTTGAATCTATTCTTTTTTTCAATTTCCATTGATTTTTCAGCAAATTTTAATGCCGCTGTTCCATCCCGGAAATCCCTTTCCGGACAAGTGGCATAAAACCAGGCCACGGCTTGATAAACAGATGAACTTTCAGGATCCATCGCAATAGCCTTTTCAAAGTCAGCCAGGGCCAGATTATAGTTACCTGTTTTTGAATAGGTGTTCCCCCGGTGGAGATATCCCTCACTTTTGTTGGGTTTTAATTTTATGGCTTTGTTCAGATCTGAAATTGCCTTGTCAAATTTTTTTATTGCTCTAAGGGACAATGCGCGATGGATATAACCAAAATCATCCTTGGGGGACAAGAGGATGTATCGGCTTAGATCTTCAATGGCATTTTCATACTCGCCAATCTTGTTATATAAAGCGCCGCGGCTCTGGAGAGCCCAGGGATTATCCTCACTTAGATAAAGGGTTTCAGTATAGCAATCAATTGCCTGGTAGATTTTGGATTCTGACCATAAAATTTTGCACAAATTATTATTGACAATAATATAGTTTTTCTTGGATAGCTCATTGGACCTAAGAGCACTTCGAAACAGGACTTTGGCTTTCTCTTTGTCTCCATTTCCATTTGCCTTTATACCTGCGTTAGCGGCGTCAACGCCGCTGGCAAGACAGGAAGGGATATCATCTATAACCGTTAAGAAGAGAATTGCGCTGATAAAAACAAAAAAATTAAATTTGCCCATGAAACGTTTCCTTTCGGGGTTGGAAAATTGTTATTTTCTATTTTAATACCATAAAATGGCGCTTCCACCTATAATTGCTGAAAAATAAATTTACAAACAGAGGTTTACACGATTAAATTTGTGTTGCACTGGAATCTATACTATTATGATTTTATTCAACAGGAATGAATATGACTTCATAAGTTTGGATTGTGTGAAAAGCATAAATGCGCTGCTCGAAAGGAATGTCCTTACACCATGATCCTATCGCAGCTTACAGCAGGATATTCCCTCGTCAACTGTCAGCCTATTTTTTCCCGGTCTGACAAGTTTCCCTAATCCGTGTTGAACCACGGATTAGGGAAAGGTTACTTCTAAAACTTCGTTGGCCAGTTGGCCAGTCGATGTTCTCCGATCATGCCCTGGCCGGAACCCTGGGTTCCCCGGGAAATTTCCAGGGCACGGATGATATAATCGCGTGTGGTTGTGGGGTCAATGACATCATGGATATCATAGGAACCGGCCGCCTCAAAGGGGGAGGTGCCATCGATAAGGGTTTCAATCAGGGAGGCTTTTTCCTCGGATCGCCCTTCCCCGGAACCAAACACCACATTGGCGGCAATGATCGGGTCCACAAAGCTCATCTCTGCCGTGGGCCAAGCCACCAGAAAGTCCGTGCCGCACCCGGAGCCGGCCATATTCCAGAAGGCCATGCCATAGCTTTTTCTCACAATCACCCCGATCTTGGGCACGGTTACCTGGCCCAGGGCATTCATGTAATTCATCACCTTGGCCGCCACTTTTTTTTGCTCGGCCTCTTGGCCGACCAAAAATCCGGGAATATCATGGAAAAACACGAGCAGAATATTATAGGTATCACAGAGACATAAAAAACTGATGACCTTGTCAATCCCCTGGGTGTCCATGGCACCGGCCATCATCTTGGGCTGGCTGGCAACGATCCCCACGGTTTGGCCGTCAATTCTGGCCAGGGTTGTGATCACGGATCGCCCAAAATCAGGCTTGATTTCAAAAAGGCTCTCCTTGTCCACGATGCAGTCAAGAATTTTGGACATATCATAGGTCCGGTTCCGTTTTTCCGGCAGGAAGGACAGAATCTGAGGCATTTGGTCGCCGGACCCCTCGGGCACATCAAGAACCGGGGGGGCTTCGTCCTTGTGGGAGGGCATATAGCTCAAATACTGCCGGATAAGATCAAAACAATGCTCCTCATTGTCTGCCACCCGATCGATGGTGCCGGTTATCTCCCCGTGAACCTGGCATCCCCCCAGCTCCTCGTCTGTAATTTTTTCCCCCAGGGCCAGTTCCAGAACCCTGGGACCGGATACGCCCATGGCCGTACCCTTTACCTGGACCACAAAATCCGACAGACAGGCCATCCAGGTGGGCATGCCATAGCATTCCCCCATGATGGCCGTGATAAACAGATTTTTTCGAACCCGGCTCATGATCTCAATAAACGACTCAAACCCGCCGCCACCAAAGGACGTCAGCCCCTTGGCCCCCATGATATCCGGCATCCTGGCACCACCCGCCTCCCCCAGATACACCAGGGGCAACCCCTTGGCAGTCCCATATTTTTTAACCTGGTGCTCTTTTTTCCCGGCCACCCGACTGGTGGTGGCGGCCATGACCGTAAAGTCATTGGCTGTAATGACCACCTGTCTGCCGTCAATTTTACCGTAACCGGCAATTTTGCTGTCCGCCGGGGTCTTGTCCGCCATCCCCGGCATATCGGAATGGGCAAACCTACCCACCTCAAAAAAAGAATCGGAGTCCAGCAATCGGTCAATCCGTTCCCGGGCGGTGTACCGCCCCTTATCATGCTGGCGGTCAATTTTAGCCTGCCCGCCCATGGCCAGAACCCGGGTTTCTCGTTTTGCCAGGGTCTCCAAGGCCGCTTTAAATTTCATTATTATCTTCTCCTCATCCCTAAATTCTTGTAAAAACTGATCCTAAAAACTGATCCTAAAAACTGATCCTAAAAACTGATCCTAAAAATTGATCCTAAGAATTGGTTCATTTAAGCATCCTGGTCTTCTTTTAGTTTTCTGCGCAGCAGTTTGCCCGTGGCAAGGGTGGGCAAAGCCTCCCTGAATTCAACATATTTCGGGCATTTATAAGAGGACATGTGCTCCTTTGCCCAGGTGATCAGCCCTTGTTCATCCAGATCAGATCCCTTTGCCCGGATAATATAGGCTTTGGCCACCTCTCCTTTTACGGGATACTTCACGCCAATCACGGCTGACTGGACCACCTGGTCATGGGTATTGAGCAGCAATTCCACTTCTTCTGGATAGACCGAAAATCCGGAAACCTTGATCATTTCCTTGACCCGGCCCCGGGATACCACAGGTATCATATTTAATATGCTGCCGGGGAACAAAGGTATCTGCCGTATGGGTTTCACTCAGGCCATAGGCACCTTCAACCAAAAGTCCGCCTTTTGTAAACTCTCCCCATTGTTCAGCGATTTCCCGGGTCAGCTGGATACCAAACGAAGATGTCAGGCACAACTTGAGACTGGACAGATCATATCCTTTACATGCCGGATCTGCCATGATGCCCACATTCATGGGAACCGCCGAGTACCAGAAATCTGCCTTGTAGTCGGAAATAGCCTGGGCCGCGGTCTTAACGTCAAACAAGGTCAA
>Ga0307987_1002088_pt1 | contig 10592 bp, 9 predicted proteins | sample EllFjometagen181_FD_203157 | JGI IMG/M metagenome (GOLD analysis project Ga0307987, IMG submission 203157) | Marine microbial communities from Ellis Fjord, Antarctic Ocean - #181 | ecosystem: Environmental > Aquatic > Marine > Unclassified | place: Southern Ocean | collected 2014-10-08 | reverse complement strand
CGTTATATGTATTAAGTAGTTTATATTGTAATTGTTAGATATTTTAGCATAATTTAATATGGGATTATATATTAAACCTTTTATGTTTTTTATATAGAGTTTTTCTTTATTTAATATGTTTTTGAGATTATGTATTGATATAAATTTGTTATAGTTATGTGTATTTTTTTTTAATTTTTTTGATATAAATTCTCCTAGTAGTATTATATTTATATAGGTTATTATATTTTTATTAAGTGATGATAAAAAAATATCACTTTTTTCATGATTAGCTTTTTTACATAGTTTAATTAATATTTCTGGATTATTTAAGTGTTCTAACACTTCTGTGCATATTAATATATCAAATTTTTTATCATTTTTTTTTATAAAGTTTTCTATATTAGAATGTTGGTAATTAATTTGTAATTTATTTTTTTGAGAATGTTGTTGTGCAATATTTATTAATTTTTTTGATATATCTATTCCTGTAACCATTCCACCGTGTAGTGAAAGTTTTTCGGATAGTATTCCAGCACCACATCCTATATCTAGGATATTTTTTTTATTTATTTTCGTATGTTTTTTTATAAAGTTAAATCTTATTGTATTTAATGTATGCAAAGGTTTACATGGACCTGTTTTTTCCCACCAGTTTTTTGATATTAGTTCGAATATATTTTTCATATTACATTTTATTTAATGTTTTTAAACCTAATAATTTTAGGCCATTTTTTAATATTTTTTGTGTTAATTGACATGTTTTTATTCTGCTATTTTCATTGTTTGAGTTTATTACTTTGCATTGATGAAAAAAAGAGTGAAATTTTTCTGATAATTCATATAGATATAATGTCAATATATTTGGATTTAGTTCGTGTGCGGTTTTTTTTATTGTGTGTTTAAATTGTAATAAATGAATAATAAGATCTAATTCTTCTTGTTTTTTTATATTTATATTATATTCTTTTATAGTTATGTTTTTTATTTTGTTTTTTATACTATTTAATCTAACATATGCATACATGAGAAATGATGCTGTATTTCCATTATATTGTAATATTTTTTGGTAATCAAAGATATAATTTTGGCTTATTTTGTTTGATAGTTCTGCATATTTTATTGTATTTATTCCTATAATTTCAGCATGTTTGCTAATATTTTTTTTATTTTTATTTTTATTTTTAATTATTTTTTTTGTGTTTGTAATAGATGTTTGTAAAAAATCTATTAATTTTTCTGATTTTCCAGATCGTGTTTTTATTTTTTTTCCGTCTGTGTTTAACATTAAACCTAATGGTATGTGTATAAGTGTAGTGTTATTAGTATTTAGTTTGAGTTTTTCTGTTAAACGAAATAACATTTCAAAATGATTGGATTGTCCTGCATCTGTTATATATATTATTTTTTGTGCTTTATTATATTTAATTCTATAGTAAATTGCTGCTAAATCTGTTGTTGTGTAGTTGAAACCACCGTCAGATTTTTGTATTATAATAGGTAGTGGCTTTCCTTCTTTATTTTTAAATCCATTTATATATATACATTTTGCATTTTGTGATTGTGTTATCATTTTTTTATTTTCAATTTTTTTTATAAGTGATGGTAACATTTCATTGTAAAATGATTCGCCTTTGTATTTAATATTTATATTTAGCAGTGAATAGATTTTCTTGTATTCATGTTTTGATATAGTTGTTATTTTTTTCCATATTTTTATTGAAGATTTATCTTTTTTTTGTAATTTAACAACTTCTTTTTTTGAGTTAATTTTGAAATGTATATCATTATTGAATTTTATTTGTGCTGTTTTATAATAATTTGATAATTGTGATAGTGTTATATTTGTTTTATTTATATTTTCATTAGTATATTTTTCTTTTAAATAATTTATTAATATTCCAAATTGTGTTCCCCAATCACCTAGGTGATTTATTTTTATAATTTTATTACCTAAATAATGTAATACATTTGATAAACATTCTCCTACTATTGTTGATCGCAGGTGTCCTACATGCATATCTTTAGCTATATTTGGGCTAGAATAATCTATTATTATATTTTTTCTATTTTTTTTTTCATTTTTATAATTGTTGTTTTTTAACATTTTTTTGAATGCTTGATTTATATAAATTTCGCTAAATGTAAAGTTTATAAATCCTGGATAACTTGTATTTGTAGTTATTTCATTGTTTTTAATATTTTTTTTTATTCTCAGTTCTATTTTTTTTGCTAATAACATGGGGTTTTGATTTGCTATTTTAGCAAGCTTCATAATGCTGTTGAGTTGAAAGTGACCAAATTTTTTATTTTTTGTTTTTGATATTTCTATATCGTTAGAATTTAAATATTTGTGTAATGTTAGATTTTCATCTATAATGGCTTTTAGGCATAATGATTTTAATGTTGTTATCATATTTATTGATTATATTTTTAAAAATTTTTTATGATGATATTAAATATTTTTTTAATATTCAATTAGTTTTTTGAGGTTTGTTGTGAATAAGTTAGATATTAAAGATGTTATCAATAAAAAGTACACTGCTGGGTTTCATACAGATATAGTTTCTGAAAAAATTTCACCAGGTATAAATGAAGATATTATTAGATTAATATCAGAAAAAAAAAATGAACCGAAGTTTTTACTTGATTTTCGTTTAAAGGCATATAGCAAATGGAAATGTATGTTTGAACCAAAATGGAGTAATTTAGTTTATGATAAGATAAATTATAATGATATTATATATCATGCTTCTCCTAAGATAAAAAAAAATATAAAGAGTTTAGACGAGTTAGATCCTGTTTTGTTGGAAACTTATAATAGATTGGGTATTCCATTGACAGAACAAAAGCGTATAGCTGGTATTGCTGTAGATGCTATTTTTGATAGCGTTTCTGTAATTACTACGTTTAAAGAGGAGTTGCAAAAATATGGTATAATTTTTTGTTCTTTATCTGAAGCTGTGCATTTGGTTCCTGATTTGATAGAAAAATATATTGGTAGTGTTGTTTCGTATTCTGATAATTTTTTTGCTTCTTTAAATTCTGCTGTTTTTAGTGATGGTTCATTTTGTTATATTCCTAAAGGTGTATCATGTCCTATGGATTTATCAACTTATTTTAGGATTAATACTGCTGGTATAGGTCAATTTGAAAGAACTTTAATTATAGCTGATAAAGATAGCAGTGTTACATATTTAGAGGGTTGTACTGCACCTATGAGAGATGAAAATCAGTTGCATGCTGCTGTTGTAGAAATAATTGCTTTAGATAATGCTAAAGTTAAATATTCAACTGTTCAAAATTGGTATCCTGGAAATGAATCTGGTAAAGGTGGAATTTATAATTTTGTTACTAAAAGAGGAATATGTTTAGGTGATTATTCTAGTATTATTTGGAATCAAATTGAGGTTGGATCGTCAATAACATGGAAATATCCATCTGTTATATTAAAAGGTGATCATAGTGTTGGTAAATTTTATTCTATTGCTGTGACAAATAATTATCAACAAGCTGATACTGGGACAAAAATGATTCATGTTGGAAAGAATACAAAAAGTGTGATAATTTCAAAAGGTATATCTGCTGGTAATAGTAAAAATACATATAGAGGTATAGTTTCTGTTTTACCTAAATCCTCGGGTTCTAGAAATTATACACGTTGTGATTCTTTATTATTTGGAAATAGATCGTCAGCTTTTACTTTTCCGATTATTAAATCTAAAAACTCATCTGTTAATATTGAGCATGAGGCTGTAACTAGTAAGATTAGTGAGGAGCAAATGTTTTATTGTCAACAAAGGGGTATAGATGAAGAAAGTGCGGTTTGTATTATAGTTAATGGTTTTTGTAAACAGGTTATAAGTGAGTTGCCTATGGAATTTTTACTTGAAGCTCAGCGTTTATTGGATATAAGTTTAGAAGGGGCTATAGGATGACATTTAAAAGTTTTTTAGATATTTCTAATTTAAGTGTACAATTGGACAAAAAATTAATTTTAAGCAAGTTAAATTTAAAAATTGGTTTAGGTGAAATTCATGTTATTATGGGGCCGAATGGTGTTGGCAAAAGTACATTGGCGAAAGTTTTAGTTGGAAATAATTCTGAATATTCTATATCTGGAAATATAATTTATGATAGTTTTGATTTATTTTCTTTAAGTCCTGATGAAATATCATTAAAAGGAATATTTTTAAGTTTTCAACATCCATTAGAAATTCCAGGTTTATCTAATTTTCAATTTTTTAAATCATTTGTGAATGCTAAAAGGAAATATCAAAAATTAGGACCGGTTGATAATAAAGAATTTTTAGATAACATAAGAAAGTTTATGAAAATTTTAAATATTCATGAGGAATTTTTATATAGATCTGTAAATGAAGGTTTTTCTGGTGGTGAAAAAAAACGAAATGAAATATTACAGATGTTATTATTAGATCCTAAATTGGTTATTTTAGATGAAATAGATTCTGGATTAGATGTTGATTCTTTAAAAGATGTGTTTAAATGTATATGTTCTTTTGTTAAAAATAATAATTCTTTATTGATAATAACTCATTATACTAGAATTTTGGATTATATTGATGTTGATTTTGTTCATATTATGAATAATGGTTGTATTGTAAAAACCGGTGATAAATCTTTAGCGTATGATATTAATGAAAAAGGTTATTCTATTGTTTAATATATTTTATTTTATATTTTAGAAAAAATTTGTTATGGATAAAAATATAGTTTTTTTGTATAAATTTTTGTCAAATTATTTTTTTTGTAAAAATTTTGATGTGTCTTTATTAAAGAGTTTTATATCATCTTATTCTGAAAATGGCTTTTTAAAAGATAAAGTTTTTTTAGATCGTGTTGATTTGTCATCTTTAAAATTATCTGATAAATGTAATAATGTTAATTATGATTATCTTAGATATTTAGATTCGAATAAGTTGAAACATTCACCAAAAATTATATTATTGAATGGATGTTATCTTTTTTCAGAGAATATAAATGTTGATATTTCTATTAATAATAGTGATAGCAATTTTTTTTATGATTTAGATTCTTTAAATTTTAAATTTCATTCTGATAATTTAAATTTTTTTTATTTATTAAATAGTGTTTTAGCTTTTAAACATTTGTTTGTAAAAATTCCGGATAATTTTGTATTAAAAGAAAATTTATATATTTTAAATTTTTATGATGAAGCTTTGTCGGAGTTTATGTTTCATCCTAGTTTGTTTCTCAATATAGGAAAAAATTCAAATATAAATATAGTTGAATCACATATTAATTTTTCAAAAAAAAATTTTATTAATGCTAGCTCTATTTTACATTTAGAATCTTCTGCAAAAGTGTCATATAATTTATTTAATTATTGTAAATTTCCATTATTAAACTCACATTCTATTTTTTCTTTTCAAAATGATTGTAGTAATTTATCTTTTAGAGATGGTTTTTTTGGTAAACACTTTTTTAAGGGTTTTTATAATTTTTATTTATATGGTCGTAATGCAATTTTTGATAAAAAATCTGGTAGAGATTTAAAGTATGATTCAAATTTTAATTTAGATTGTAATATTTTTCATTATGCTTCAAATACAAAAAGTAATACATTATTTCGTGTTGTTGGACATGATGCATCTAAATGTTTTTATAGAGGTAGTATAGTTGTTGGTATTGATATAACTGTTATTGACTCAGATTTAAAATGTGATGGTTTGTTATTATCTGAATTATCAAATATTGTTTTGATTCCAGAATTGTGTATAGATAATGATGATGTCAAATGTTCTCATGGTGCAACAATTGGTTGCTTGTATGATAGGTTTATTTTTTATATGATGTCTAGAGGAATTTCTAAAAGCGAGTGTGTTTGTATTCTTATAAATGGTTTTTTATCTAAATGTATTGATAAAAACATTTTATTTTTTAGCATTTTAAATGATGATGTTATTGAAAATTATTATATATATTAGTTATGAGTGTTGATATAGTAAAATCTGTTAGAGATTGTTTTCCAATATTTAAGAATAAAATAAATGGTAAAAGTTTATCTTATTTGGATAATGCAGCAATAACACAAGTTCCAGATGTTATGATTTCATCTTTAGATAATTTTTATCGTAATATTAATGCCAACGTTCATAGAGGTGCTTATTCTTTAAGTGAGTTGGCAACGGAAAAATATGAAGGCACAAGAATAAAAATTTCTAAATATATAGGGGCTTCTGATCCTAGTGAGTGTATATTTGTGAAAGGTACCACAGAAGGTATAAATTTGGTTTCAAATAGTTATTTAAGGCCAAGATTAATGCCGGGTGATGAGGTTTTAATTTCATATATGGAACATCATTCTAATATAGTTCCATGGTATTTATTATGTAAAGAGTTAAAGGCAAAGTTAAAAGTTATTCCTATTCTACAGTCTGGTGAGTTAGATTATTCTGTGATTCCAAGCTTATTAACGTCGAGAACGAAGTTGTTTGCTATTACACATATTTCTAATTCATTGGGGACAGTTAATGATTTAAAATATTTAATAAATATATCTCATTCAAAGAATATTCCTATTTTGATTGATGGTGCACAATCGTTATCAAATGGCTTTATTAATGTTAAAGAGCTTGATTGTGATTTTTATACTCTGTCATCACATAAAATGTTTGGTCCTAATGGGCTAGGTGTTTTATATGTAAAAAAAAAAATTTTAGAGAAGATGGTTCCATATCAGGGTGGTGGTGATATGATTAAACAGGTAAGTTTTTCAAATATTACATGGAATGATTGTCCATACAAGTTTGAGGCCGGAACACCATCTATAGCAAATGTTGTTGCTTTTGGGGAGACTATAGATTTTTTAAAAAATTTAGATTTAAAATCTTTGTTTTTGTATAAAAAGGAGTTATTTGATTATGCTTGTTCAGAATTGTTAAAGATTCCTGGTGTCAAATTTATTGGATCACCAAAACATCGCGCTGAAATTTTATCTTTTATTTTAGAAGGCATTCATCCACATGATGTAGGTACTATTGCAAATCATTATGGTGTTGCTGTTAGGACGGGTCATCATTGTTCTATGCCTGTTATGGATTTTTTTGGTGTGTCATCGACTGTGAGAATGTCTTTGAGTATTTATAATACAGAAGAGGATATTAGTAAGTTGGTTTATTCTATTAATAAAGCTAAGAAGGTTTTTTTTTAAAAATGTTATTATGATTGAGTTATATAGAGATTTAATTATTGATCATGGTGTAAATCCTAGGAATAAATATATTTTACAATGTTTTACACATTCTGCTAAAGGTTTTAATCATTTTTGTGGTGACAATTTTATTTTATATTTGAACATTATAGATGATATTATTTGTGATATATCTTTTGAAGGTCAAGGTTGTTCAATATCTATGGCATCTGCATCGTTAATGACATTATCTTTGAAAAATAAAAGTGTTGAATATGCTTTTAAAATGTTTGATTATATGAGAGATGTTATCAAGGGTAATATAAAACAAGATAGTCAGTTTTATGATATTAATGTATTATCAAATGTTAAAAACTTTCCTTCTAGGGTTAAGTGTGCTACATTAATTTGGCATACTTTGAATGATGCTTTATTATATAAAGGTAAATCTTAATTTTTTTTATTTATGAGTTATTTTTGTAGAAGAAGTTTTATAAAAAAGATTTTTAGCTATGGTTTTATAGTTTCATTAAGTGTTATGACATTGCCATTTTTTTTTCGCGAGCCTAGCATAAAATTTATTAGTGAAAAATTTTATTTAATGGGGACACATGGAAAAATACAAATTTTTGTTAAAGATATAGATTATGGTATGTTTGTAATTAGAAAGGCTATTGATAGAATAAGAGATATTGAATTATCATTAACAAAATTTTCACCTGGTTCAGATGTTGGGTTTATAAATACTTATCCTTTTGTTTATCATCAAGTATCAAGTGACACCTTATTTGTTTTAAATTTTGGTAAGCAAATGTCTTTTATGACGGATGGTTATTTTGATATGGGTTTGGGTAATGTTTTGTCTTCTTTTGGTATAGATGAAGTTGTACCTGTGGTTGGGGAGTGTACTGATTTAGATGATGTAAAGGGTGAGTTGTTTAGTGTTTTTGATAATCAAGTTAGGTTGATTAGATCTAATACTATGATAGATTTAGGTGGAATTGGTAAAGGTTATGCATTGGATGAGGCTATGAAAGTGTTTTTGAATTATGGTATCAAACATGTAGCTATAGAATTTGGTGGTGATATTAAAGTAAATGGTGGCATGCCTTCTGGACATCCATGGCTTGTATCATTTGATGAACGTTTGTCATTTTTATTTAGGTCAAAATTAAATTTTATTAAAATAAATACTGGTAGCATTGCTGTTTCTGGTGGTTATTTAAAAAAATCTGACATGTCTGGATTTTCAAATCATCATATTGTTGATCCAAAATCATTAAGTTCAAGAAATGATTATTTTTTAGTTATTGTTTCTGGAGATAAAAGTATTATTTGTGATTCTCTTGCTACAGCGTGTTATTGTATGGATTATACATCTTTATGTAAAGTTAAAACTGTATTTTCGTCTTATAATGTGGAAACTTATATTTAAATTATGTCTATTATTTGTATTCGTGACTTAACTAAGTTATATGATGGTAGTATTTTAGCATTAGATAGAGTATCTATGTCTATAAATAAAGGTGATTTTTTTGCATTATTAGGCAAAAATGGTGCTGGAAAATCTACCGCAATTGGAATTCTAACATCTCTGGTTAAAAAAGATTCTGGAAAGGTTTATATATCTGATTATGATTTGGATTTTGATATAATGAATATCAAATCTTTAATAGGTTTTGTTCCTCAAGAATATAATTTTAGTCAGTTTGAAACTGTGCATGATATAGTTTTAAATCAGGCTGGATTTTATGGCATAAAGCGTTCTTTAGCAATAGAACGAGCTAAATTTTATTTAAATTTTTTTGGTTTGTGGGAAAAAAGGTATTCTGTTAGTATGAGCTTGTCTGGTGGTATGAAAAGACGATTAATGATTGTTAGAGCTTTAATTCATGATCCAAATATTCTTATTTTAGATGAGCCAACAGCTGGTGTCGATATTTTGTCTAGACGTTTAATTTGGGATTTTTTACGAGATTTTAATAAAGAAGGTAAGACGATTATATTAACTACTCATTATTTAGAGGAAGTAGAGTATTTGTGTAATAGTGTAGCTATAATAGATTTGGGTTCAATACTTTTAAGAACTAGTGTTTATGACCTGTTAAACAGAGTTAGCAAAAGAACGATATTGTTAGAAGTAGAAAATAGTGATAATATAGATCGTTTAGATTTTATTAATTTTAAATTATTTAAAAAGGATAGAAATCTTATAGAGGTTTTATTTGTTAATGATGATAGTTTAAATTTTTTATTTGATTATTTGATAAAACGAGGTGTTATTATTAATAATGTTAAAAACAAACATAATAGATTAGAAGAATTATTTGTAGATTTAGTAACATAGTTTGTATGTTTATGAGATATATATTTTTTAAAAGTAATGTTATTTCTTTTTATACTATAGTTAGAAAAGAATTGTCTAGAGTTTTAAGAATTTGGCCGCAGACTATTTTACCACCAATTGTTACATCGGTATTATATTTTTTTATATTTGGAAATCTTGTCGGAAAGAGGATAGGTTATATGTCTGGTTATAGTTATATTCAATATATTATTCCAGGTTTAATAATGATGTCTGTTGTTACTAGTTCTTATTCTAATGTTGTATCATCATTTTTTGGATCTAAATTTCAAAAAAATATAGAAGAAATATTAATTTCTCCAACTTATAATAGTGTTATTGTGTTTGGTTTTATTTCAGGTGGAATTTTACGATCATTTATTGTATGTATTTTTATTTATATTATTTCTTCTTTTTTTTGTAATTTTTATTTATATAGTTTTTTTGTAATTTTTATTATCTACTTTTTGACAGCTATTCTTTTTTCGTTATTTGGTTTGATTAATGGTATTTTTGCTAAAAAATTTGATGATGTTAGTATAATACCTACATTTATATTAACACCGTTAATTTATTTGGGAGGGATTTTTTATTCTGTTGATCTTTTACCATCTGAGCTTAAAATTTTTGTTTTATTTAATCCTATTTTTTATATAGTAAATGTTTTTAGATTTGGTATTTTGGGTATATCTGAAATTAATATATATTTTTCATTTTTTATTATGTTTTTTTTTATTATATTTTTTTATTTTTTAGCTCTTTATTTTTTAAAAAAAAGGTTATGAGTTAAAGAGGTAATTTGTTTATTTATGAGGTGATATCTGTAAGATATCTTATGAAGTGTATTGCAATTATTTTGTTTATATAAAACATTATTTTTATTATATTTTATTTAAAAACATTATTAGGAAAAATAGTGTTTTATTGATAAAGTTAAAAATAGTTTCTATTAGTGTTATAAAATTTATAGGAAAAGTTTGTGTGTTGGATCTATTTATAGAAAAAATACTGACCGTGCATTAATTTTATAAAATTCATTAGATTACGATATATGTTTTTTTTATAATTTAATTCCTTTTAATGTTAATAGTTTTT
>Ga0307987_1002087_pt1 | contig 10596 bp, 6 predicted proteins | sample EllFjometagen181_FD_203157 | JGI IMG/M metagenome (GOLD analysis project Ga0307987, IMG submission 203157) | Marine microbial communities from Ellis Fjord, Antarctic Ocean - #181 | ecosystem: Environmental > Aquatic > Marine > Unclassified | place: Southern Ocean | collected 2014-10-08 | reverse complement strand
CTCCCCGAAGGCCGGGTGCTGAGTGGGCTCGCCCCCCAGCAGGTTCACCGTGCCCGCACTCGCTGCCAAGGGGTCACCGGGCTCGGCGGGGCCCGCCCCACGCACCAGGGCCGCGTAGTGCTCCAGCGCCGGCCACAGCGCCGAGAGATCGGGAGCGGTACCGTCGCCCTCGAGCCAGTCCCGGGCGTAGCAGAACGCACAGCCCTGATCGCAAGCTCGGGTCAGGAACAGGTTCACGGAGGACCCCCCGTGCGGATGAGCTAGCTGTTGATCATCGTGGTGGCGGCGCCGGAGACGATGGAGCCCGCCGCGGAGCCACAGTGCAGGGTGGAGTCGCCCACCCGCGCAGCCGGGCTGCCTTCGATGATGCAGGTGCCCGAGGCCGAGATGATCATGTAGGTGTTGGGCCCGCAGCAGGCCGCGTGGATGCCCATGTCATTGAGCCGGGCGGCCTGCATGTTCTCGATGAAGACCGTGCCAGCGCCGGTCTGGATGGGACCGGAGACGGGGTGGGGCACGGGGCTCCAGGGGTGGACGGAGTGGCAGTGGGGGGTTCCCACGGCGATGTCACCGACGCGTGCGGCCTGGGGCATGACGGACCTCGGAGAAGGGTCGAAGCGACCGTTCCCTCCGAGTATAGCGGCCCCTGCGAGGGGTCACAACGACCGAACGGCCTCGACGTAGTGCGACAGGAACAAGTGCCAGCTGCGCCCATGGCGCTGCAGCAGCCAGGGCAGCTCCTGCCGCTCGTGGAGGATCTCCATGCTCACGCCGGGGGCCAAGGCGGGCAGCCGCCCTACCAGCAGGTCCCGCAGGGCCTGGGCCGGATCCGGCTCATCGTCAGCGCCCACGCGGATGGAAGCCCCCAGCCTCAGGGCGATGGGCGTGCAGCGATCGGTCCAGTCGTAGGGGCTGGCCAGTACCAGCGCACCTCCCGGCGACAGCAGCGCATGGGCCTGGCGCAGTAGCACCACCGGGTCGCCCACGTTGTCCAGCAGGTTGTAGGCGGTAACCAGCGGCAGCCGCCCCCCGCGGAACGGTGGGTCGAGGGCGTCCGCGGCGATGGGCAAGACCCGCTGAGGGTCCACGTTCGCGGGAAGCTCCAGCGCCACCGACAGGAAGTCGCTGCCGCCGTGGCGCCAGCGGGGCACGGTGACCCGACCTTCCGTCAGCAGTCGGGACAGCAGCCGCAGCGGACCGAACTCCCGCTCCAAGGCAATGCTCCGGGCTCCCAGGCCCGCCATGGCCAGGGCCTGCGCCCCCACGCCCGCTCCCAGATCCACAGCCAGCGCATCGGGACCGACCGCCGCCAGCCGCTCGCGCTGGCGCTCGAGCAAGAAGCTGCGGGTGGCCCGCTGCTGGTCCTGCAAGGCCGCGGGGAACACGCCATCACCATCACTGACGGGCGCGAGATCCCGGGCATAGGTGGCCAGCAGCTCCCGCTTCCAGTTGGGGTCCTGGTGCTCGGTCCAGGACGCCCGCAGCCAGCCCTCGACACCTGCGTCCAGGTCTTGGCGCCACATCAGGCTGCGCTCCTGGTCGCGGACCCAACCCGCCACGTCCTCGAGGATCACCGGCACCCCATCGATGATGGGGTAGCGGGACCCGCAGCCCGTGCAGACCAGGAAGCCCTGCCAGGGGCGGTCGGCCCGAGCTTCGGCGACCGAGGCCAGGGCCAGGGGCGCGTCGTGGAACACACCCGCCTCCACCCGCCGGCAGGCGGGACAGGCGAGCAGACCCTGTTCGAGCAGCGAAGACAGCATGGGGCTACCATAGCAGGCGCCCAATCCGAGGGAAGCATGAAGCCCGATTCGCCCGCCATCACCGACCCCATGATCACGGGCCAGCAGGCCCTGGCCGCCCAGGACTGGGACGGCGCCGCCGCCGCCTTCGCCCAGGCCTACGCCCAGGCCATGGCTGCGGACCAGCCCGACCAGGCCGCCGCCGCCCGTGCCAACCAGGCCTCCGCAGACCGCCTGGCCGGGCGTCTGGCCCTGGCCGTAGCCGGCTACCTCGAGGCCGCAGAGCTACGCGCCCGCGCTGGCCAGCCCACCGGCGAGCCCCTCCGGCTGAACCTGGCGGCCACCCGCACTGCCCTGGGCGCCACCCACTACAGCGCCGGGGAGCTCGAGCAGGCGCGGGAGCTGTGGGAGGCAGCCCGCCCGGACTTCCTGGCCCTGGCCCCCGCCGGCGCCGCCGGCCTGCTGCTGAACCTCTGTGCGCTGCACTACCTACTGGGGGACCCCTCCCTGGCCCTCGAGCGTGCTGACCAAGCCGACGAAGCACTGACCGACGACGCCCCGCCGCAGCTACGGGCCCAACTGAACGCCAACCGGGGCCTGGCCCTGCTGGCCCTGGACCGGGCCGAACAAGCCCGGGAAGACCTCGAACGAGCGGCCGCACGCTTCGCCGCGCTGGACATGCCCGAGCACGAGGCGCGGCAGTTCGCAGCCCTGTCGGACCTCCACCGCTACCGGGCCGAGCTGGACCAAGCCATCGACCACCACGCCCGAGTGCTGGAGCTCGAGCAAGCCCACGGCTTCCGGGTGACCGAGCCCGGGGGGCTGCTCTACGCCCCCATCCACGACCAGTCCCAGCCCCTGCCGCCCCCCTACCACAAGGACCCCTGCGGCACGCAACAGCCCCCCGAGCCCCTATGGCAACGGACCCATAAAGAGCGCCCCTTCCTGCTCATCGTGCCCCCTGCCCACGGCAGCCACGGGCCCGTGTTCCCCCGTGGCGCCACCAGCATCGCCAGCTTCCTACAGGCCCACGGCATGCCCGCTGAGGTCCTGCCCCTGGGCCACCTGGTGGACGACTTCTCCGGGCGCAGTGCTGCCCTGTCCGCCACCCGCACCGCCGTGGCCGACGCCCTCGAGACCCTACGCCCACGGGCGGTGGGCCTGTCCATCCCCTTCTCCTACCTCTACCCCCGGGCCCTCGAGCTGGCGGCCATGGTGCGCGAGCTCGCCCCGGAGCTGCCCATCGTGGCCGGCGGGGCCCACGTCACCTTCGAGGACAAACAGACCCTCGAGCAGAGCCCCCACATCGACATCGTGGTGCGAGGCGAAGGCGAGTGGACGGCCCTGGAGCTGCTGCAACGCCTGGACCGAGGCGAGGATCTCGCCCAACAGCCCGGCATCACCTGGCGCGCCCCCGACGGCAGCACGGTGCGCAACCCCAACCGGCCCCTGGGGGACCTCGACACCCTGCCCCCGGTGGACTTCGGGTTGCTGCCCCGCAGCTTCTGCGAGCGCATGGAGGTGGCCGCCATCACCAGCCGCGGCTGCGCCTACCGCTGCCGCTTCTGCCACGAGCGGGGCTTCTGGCGGGGCCAGGTGCGGGCCCACAGCCCCCAGCGCATCATCGCCGAGGGCGACCTCCTGGCCGCCGAGTACGACAACGCCTTCCGAGGCGTGGACGACTCCATGCTCGACATGCGCACCCCCTACTTCCACGAGCTGGTGGAGCTGTTGGGCCAACGGGACTGGCTGCGACCCAGCTTCGGCTTCCTGACCCGCCTGGACACCATCGTGCCCGAGGGGCTCGAGGCCATGGTGCGCAACCGCATCCGGGTGATGTCCGTGGGTGCCGAGAGCGGCTCTCAGGCGGTGCTGGACGCCATGGGCAAGGACCTGAAGGTCGAGACCATGCTGAACGCCCTGGCCATGACCCGAGACGCGGGGGTGGGGGTGAACGGCTTCTTCATCGTGGGCCACCCCGGCGACAGCCCAGAGCTGGCGGCGGAGTCCCGGACCTTCATCGATGGGCTCTTCGAGCAGCGCATGGTCCAGTGGATCGACCTGAGCATCTTCACGCCCTACCCGGGCACGCCGTTCTTCACGAACCCCGCCCACTACGGGGTGGAGATCCTGTCCCAGGACTGGAGCCTGTGGCGGCGCTCGAACCGCCCCATCGCCCAGCTCGAGGGCTACAGCGCCAGCGCCATCTACCTGGACTACCTGCGCCTGCTGCGCTTGCAAAAGTCTTGGATCGCCCGGCGCTGAGGGTCAGATCCCAGGCACCGGGATGATCGCCCCCGCGGGGGCCTCCGACGCCAAAACGTTCCAGCGTGCGGCCCGCTGGGGGAGATCGCAGCCGGGCACGGCGTAGCCCAGGGCGCGGGGGCTCAGGGGGTGGATGGATCCGTCGGCCAGCCCCTGCCCTCGGGCCAGCCGGGCGGCCAGATCTCCAGCATCGGTGGGCTCGAGGCCCCAGGCCTCCGGTGACAGGCCCATGGGAGCGCAGGGGTCCAGGGCCAGGGGCAGAGCCGCCAGCCGCAGCAGCCCACGACGATCCCGGTCCAGCACGCGCTGAGCCAGACCCAATGTGGCCTCGAATGCCGCACCAGACTCCCCGGGCAGGCCCACGGAGAAGAACAACGACGCGCTCAGGCCTCGCTCCAAGAGCGCATCCAAGGCCGCCAGCAGCGCGGGGTCGTCGAAGCCCTTGCCGTGACGACCACGCAGCGCTGGGTCACCGGACAAGGCCGTGATGGCCAGCTCGCTGTGGTCCAGGTCGCAGCCAGAGGTCAAGCGGTCCAGCAGCCCGGTAGAGGGGAGCTGGAAGCTCTCGAGGTACAGGCCCAGACCCTGTGTGTCCCCCAGGCAGACATCCCTGTGGGCTGCGCCCGCCATGTCCGGATCCAGGCCCAGGGCCACCTGCCGCACCCCGAGCCCGCGAAGCCTGGCCAGATCCTCCGCCACCGCCGCAGGATCACGCCACACGGGACCCCGCCGGCCCGCGAGCACCCGGTGGGCCCCCCGGCCCCCCCCACAGCTCCCGCAGGCGTGCTCGCAGCCCCGGCCATTGGACAGCCAATGACCCTCGGCGCCAAGCACCGACACCCCACCGGGGCGCCGGGGGTGGCTGTGCAGCAGCCGGCGATAGGCGGATGCGTGGGCCAAGAAGCCCAGATCCACCCCATCCTGCGCATCCATGTCGGCAGGCCCAGCCACCCAGCGGGGTGGGTCCGGCGCCCGCCGAGTCACCAGATTGGGGAGGCCCGAGGGGGCCTCGCGCGCACCGGCGCCCAAGGCGTGGGCCAGCGCCACCAGAGGCCGCTCGGCATCGCCCCACAGCACAGCATCCACAGCCGGGCACAGAGCCAGCAGCTCCACGGCGAAGGCCGAGGCGGTCAGTCCACCCAACAGGACAAAGGCATCGGGCCAGAGGCATCGGGCCATCGCCGCCAGCTCCACGGCCCCCAGGGCGTGCTCGTGCCAGTGCAGATCCATCAACACCAGCCCCGGGACCGGACCCGACGCCAGCCGCTCCCGAAGCGCCGCCCCCGGCGCCATCATGTGCTCCACCGGCAGGTTCAGGCCCCGCACCCGATGGCCCTGGTCCCGCAGCAGGTTGCACAGCCCCACCACCCCCATGGGTACCAGAGGGAACAGGGGCTGATCCGCCGCAGCGCCCGCGCAAGCCTGGGCCTGTCCCAAGGGGAAGGGGTGCAGGTAGAGCACGTCCACGGCGCTGGAGTTCGCTGTGTACATGGACCGTTTCTAGCCGCTCCACACCCGATAGGCGCGGGGGCATTGGATTCTCTGTATACTCGATGCCTCCGTTGGAGCGGACCCATCCATGGTCAGCACGACGCACAGAATCCGGGATCGAACGCTGGCCGTCGGGCTGGGCCTGCTGCTGCTGTGGGTGGCCCTCGAGCTGGGCCTGAGGCTGGCGGGCGTGTTCTACGACGAGCCCAGGGCCACGGCGCCCCCCGCCCAAGGCACCGCCTCCGCCAAACACACGATCCTCGTCGTGGGTGACTCCATGACCTGGGGCATCGGCGCCACTCAGGGGATGACCTGGCCCGAGCAGCTCGAGCGCAAGCTCGACGAACGGGCCCACGAGTCCGACTTCACGGTCATCAACGGCGCCATGGCCGGCGCCAACTCCACCATGGTGCGCACCCTGCTGGACGAGTATCTGCTCACCACTCGGCCAGAGATCGTGGTGATCCTCGCCGGCGGCTCGAACAACACCAACTACTACGGCTTCCACCGCTGGCTCGGCGATCACTCCCTGTTCGCCCGCATGGACGACCGGCTCTATGGGCTGCGAACCTACCGCCTGGTCCGTTACCTCGGCCGCACGGGGCTGAACCCCGCGGTGGGCGGCCAGGACCCCGTCCTCGACGGCTTCGGCGGCGGCCTCGAGGCCTACCAGCGCTGGCTCGACGAGACGGATCACCCGGCCCTGCCAGCCTTCGACAGTGGCGCAGCGGTGCTGCGCTCCGGGCGCTTCGAGCAGGCCCGCGAGCACTTCGAGGCGGCGGTCCACGCGCACCCCGACAGCCCCCGTCTACACTGGGGGCTGGGGATGGCCCACAGAGGCCTGCGGGACAATCCCGCCGCCCACCATGCCTTCGAGCGCTGCGTCCAGCTCGAGCCCACCAACCCCGCCTGCCCCTTCGGCCTGGGGGAGATGTATATGGAAGGCCTCCCCCAGGATGCCGCCGGCCAGCCCAACCTGCTGACCGCCGAGCACTGGTTCTACCGAGGGGTCGAGGCCTCACCCGCCTTCGCCGCCAACCACGGTGGCCAGGGCATGGTCTTCGCCCGCTCCCAACGCCAGTCCCAGGCCTTGGACGCCTTCATGCGCTGCGCCGAGCGTTCACCGGACGACACCCGCTGCTACCCGTCCATGGCCGTCACCGCGGAGCAGGCGGGCCGGGGCGCCGAGCTGCGCCCCTTCCTGAAGGGCTTGGCCAAGCGCAGCTCGGTGGCCGCCGACCAGCTCGACGCGCTCGAGCACGACGTCGCCGAAGAGCAGGTGCTCGCATGGGTGCGCACCGACCTCGAGGCCATGATCGACAGCGCCCAGGCCGCCGGGGCCCAGGTGGTGCTGGCCGGCTACCCCTACCACAACAACACCAACGCCCTGGCCGCCGCCCTGGCCACCGAGCGAGCCCTGCCCTTCGCCGATACCCACAGCCTGTTCCAGGGTGATCTGGCCACCGGCACCACACGGCGGGAGCTGTTCATCGCCGACGACGCTCACTGCACCGACAGGGGCTACGGGCTCATGGCCCAAGCCGTACACCAAGCCCTGCTCACGAGCACCATCGTTCCGCGATAGGATGCTGGGCCTGGAGGTCTCATGCGTCCCGTCATCGCCCTGCTGCCCCTGTTCGTCCTCGGCTGCTTCGAAGAGCCCAAGACCGACGACACCGCCCCCCCCGACATCCCGCGCATCGACAACGATGGCGACGGCTTCTCCATGAACGAGGGCGACTGCTCCGACGCGGACGCCTCGGTCTACCCAGGGGCCACCGAGTACTGCGACGGGGTGGACAACAACTGCAACGGCTCCATCGACGAAGGCGCCGCCGACGCACTCACCTGGTACCGGGACGACGACGACGACTCCTACGGTGATGCGGAGTCCACCCAGGCCTCCTGCACCCAGCCCGCCGGGTACGTCGAGGACAACACCGACTGCAACGACGAGGCCTTCGAGGCCAACCCCAACCACGAAGAGGTCTGCGACGACATCGACAACGACTGCGACGATGTCATCGACGAAGACGACGCCACCGACGCACCCACCTGGTACCGAGACGAAGACGCCGATGGCTACGGCCAGGCCGCCGTCAGCGCCATCGCCTGCACAGCCCCCAGCGGCTACGTCGCTGACGATACCGACTGCGACGACGGCGAGGCCCTGTCCAACCCGGGCTACGACGAGATCTGCGACGACATCGACAACGACTGCGACACCGACATCGACGAGGACGACGCCACCGACGCGCCCACCTGGTACCGCGACGACGACGGCGACGGCTACGGCACGGCCAAGTCCACCATGATCCAGTGCGACGAGCCCAGCGGCTTCGGCCCCGACGCCGGCGAGTGCGACGACACCGACGCGGCCATCAACCCCGGCGCCGACGAGCTCTGCGACGCCATCGACAACGACTGCGACGGCGACATCGACGAGGACTCCGCCACCGACGCACCCACCTGGTACATGGACGCCGACAGCGACGGCTACGGCGACGCCAGCATCTCCGCCCCCGCCTGCGACCAGATCAGCGGCTACGTGGCCGGTGGCACCGACGGGGTCGCCTTCGACTGCGACGACGCCGACGCCAGCGCCGCCCCCGACCTGGACGAGGTCTGCGACGGCGTGGACAACGACTGCGACACCGACGTGGACGAAGACTCATCCACCGACGCACCCACCTGGTACCGCGACGACGACGCCGACAAGTACGGCATCGACGCCGACACCATGGTGCAGTGCTACGCACCCAGCGGCTACGCCGCCATGGGCGGTGAGTGCGACGACACCGACAGCGCCGTCAACCCCGCAGCCACCGAAGTCTGCGATGGCATCGACAACGACTGCGAAGGCAACGTCGATGGCGCCGACGCCACCGACGCCTCCACCTACTACGCGGACCTCGACCACGACGCAACCGGCGACCCCACCAACACCCAGGCCGCCTGCACCCAGCCAAGCGGCTACGTGGTGGACGACACCGACTGCGATGACGACAACGCGGCGGTCTACCTGGGCGCCACCGAGATCTGCGGCGACGGCGAGATCAACGACTGCGGCTCCACCGCCGAAGACGCCCTGACGGCCTGCGGCCTGGGCCCCTCCATGGACCTGGCGGACGCCGACGCCATGCTGCTTGGCACCACAGGGGGCGACGAAGCCGGCTACGCCGTGGCCGGCCCCGGCGACGTCGATGGCGACGGAACCCCCGACCTGCTGGTAGGCGCGGCCTACCAGGACGGCGCCGATAGTGACGCGGGCGTCGCCTACCTGGTCACCGCCACCCCGTCGGGCAGCCAGTCCTTGGGCTCCGTAGCCACAGCCCTGTGGGGCGTCGCCGCCCAGGACTACGCCGGCGAAGCCGTGGCGGGCGCCGGAGACGTGAACGCCGACGGCTACGACGACTTCCTGGTGGGTGCCCGGGGCACCGACGGCGCGGGCAGCTCCGCGGGCTCGGCCTACCTGGTGCTCGGCCCGGTGGCTGCCGACGCGTCCCTGGCCGCCGCAGGTCTCGAGCTCACTGGTGTGAACCGAGGCGACTACGCTGGCTGGGCCGTGGGTTCCGCGGGCGACGTCGATGGCGACGGCTTCGACGACATCCTGGTGGGCGCGGTCTCCGAAGACAGCGGCGGCACCTCCGCCGGCGCGGCCTACCTGATGCTGGGCCCGGTCACCGCTGGCGCCCTGTCCACCGCCGACCTCACCCTCACCGGCGCATCGTCGGGCGACAAGGCCGGCTGGGCCGTGGCCTCCGCCGGCGACACCGACGCCGATGGCATCAGCGACATCATCGTAGGCGCCCCCTACGTCGATGGCGTGGACACCGACACCGGCGCTGCCTACCTGCTGCTGGGCTCGAGCCTGACCCTCAGCGGTGGCTCTGTGTCCCTCTCCACCGCCGATGCCGCCCTCGAGGGCCAGAGCTGGGACGAGCACGCCGGCTGGTCCGTGTCCAGCGCGGGCGACGTGGACGCCGACGGCTACGACGACGTCATCGTCGGTGCTCCGGGCGAGTCCACCATCGGCAGCGAGGCCGGCGCCGCCTACCTCGTCTACGGTCCCATCAGCAGCGGCGCCCTCACCGCCGCCGACGTGGTCTTCGAGGCCGAAGGCGGCCCCGCCTGCGTGGGCTCATCGGTGGCCGCGGCCGGCGACATGGACAACAACGGCTACGACGACGTGATCATCGGCGCCAGCTGCGAGACCACCTCCGGCAGCGAAGCCGGCGCCGCGTACCTCGTCCTCACCGCCAGCACCGGCACCTTCGTGCTGGCCGATGCAGAGCTCAAGCTGCTGGGTACCAACTCATCCGACTACGCGGGCACGTCGGTGGCCGGCCCCGGCGACGTGGACGGCGACGGCATGGACGATCTGCTGGTGGGCGCCTACGGCGACGACCAAGGTGACCCCGACGACGGCAACTCCGGCGCGGCCTTCCTGGTCTTCGGACAGGGCTACTAGCGACCATGGGGCAGCGCGGTCAGCACCTGCTGCTGCTGCTGTTGACCGCCTGCGGGCCAGCGGATCCGCAGCCTGCCAGCCCTGCGCCAGGCACCCCGACCGCCCAGGGGGGCGACCTGCTGGGGGATCCCGGCCTGTACGCCGCCAAGGGCGCGCCCACCCTGACCGAGCAGTGGAGCGGGCCGTGGGTCACCTGGGTCCACCCGCCCGCAGAACACGCCGAGGGCGCCCTGGCCCTGGCCGCCGCTCTGGGCGTGCCCACCCACCCCTGGACCGGTGCGCTCCCCAGCCCCGGGCGGGGTGAGCTGGCGGTGATCTGGCTCGAGCCCGGGGCCCCGGCCCCCGCCGCCATGGACAAGAACACGCACGGTGCCGGTGCCATCGTCGCGGTGCTGGCGCCGGGAGATCCCGCCTGGACCGCCCAGCTGTCCTCCCAGCTCCCCTGGCTGGGCATCGACGTGGTAGACGTCGCCGCGAGCACATCGCTGTGGGCGGACCCAGCCCTCGCCGAGCAGCTCCCCGCGGTGGCCGGCGGCGTGGCGGCCATGGTGCTGGCCAAGCACTTCGCCCTGCCCTACTCGCCCCCCCAGCCCCCACCCACCGACGTACCCGGCCTGGCCCAGCACC
>Ga0307987_1002086_pt1 | contig 10598 bp, 9 predicted proteins | sample EllFjometagen181_FD_203157 | JGI IMG/M metagenome (GOLD analysis project Ga0307987, IMG submission 203157) | Marine microbial communities from Ellis Fjord, Antarctic Ocean - #181 | ecosystem: Environmental > Aquatic > Marine > Unclassified | place: Southern Ocean | collected 2014-10-08 | reverse complement strand
TCGTCGTTCCGCTGTGCCTGGCCCTGTTCCGCCCGAGCGCGCTCGAGCCAGGTCAGCGCCGGGAGGCCGGAGTGCTGGTCGAGCTCCGCGGGGGTGAGCAGCGCACCAGAGCAGGCCGGGTCCAGCGCCTCGAGCAGGGTGAGCTGTTCGTCGAGGGGGATGTAGTCGCCGTGGGGCGCCAGCGCCTCGAGCCCGGCCCGGAAGGCCCGTAGGTAGGGCCCGACACGGCCGTCGGGGAGCAACATCAGGCGTCCTCTTCGAGCCAGTCGTCCACCTCGGCGAGGGCTGCCTCGCGCAGCGCTCGGTCCGCCGAGGCACGGGCGCGCTCGCGGCTGACGTCTTCGAGCTCGTCGGTCAGGATCTCGCCGCTGGCACCAGCCTGGGCCTCGAGGCGGGCCGACAGCTCTGGGAGCACCGTCACCAGTAGGTGCTGAGTCTGGGCGACATAGGCCTCGGTCGCCTGCATGGCCGTGCCCAGCTCGTTCAGCGAGGCCTGCAGCTCGGCGACCACGATGGGGGCGTCGGCGGCCAGGCCCAGCGCCTGGATGCGTCGCCCCGCCCTGTCGGCGTTGGAGCGGGCGGCCTGCACGAAGCCTGCCATTTCCTGGTACAGGTCGAGCATGGTGTCCCGCAGGGCTTTGGCAGGCTGTAGCTCGGCGCGAAGCAGGCGCGCTTGGGCTTCGTATAGTTCGACCAAGAGGGTCTCGTGGCGCAGCTCGAAGCGCAGCTTGTCGTCCAGGGCCGCGCGGCCGGCCACAGGCTCGAAGGCCTGTTCGAGCTCCCGCAGGGTGCGCTCGATAGCCATCAAGCGCTCGGCGCCTCGGCGTTGATTGCGCTCGGCGACGGCGATCTCGTCGTGCATGGCTTCGACGGCGCTCTGCAGCTCGAGGGCGCAGAGCTGGAGATCGTCGGTGAAGGCGGCGGCACGACCGAGCTGCCGAGTGACGGCTTGGTAGCGCTCCAGGAGTCCTTCGGTGGCGGAGCGGCGCTCGAGCAGGCGCTGGCGCCTGTTGATGCTGCGCACCAGGGACGCCAGCAGACCTGTCTCTCGGTCGCGTTGCTCGAGTTCCTGGAGCCCTTCCCCTTGGGTCTGCAGGGCGCCCAGATCATCGCCGAGCTCGCGGCTGAGGCTCTGCTGGGAGCGCACGAGCTCGTCTACACGCTCGAGAGACCGCTTGTTGCTGTCTCGGAGTCGCTCGCGCTTGTGCTGCAGCGCGGCCTGGGTGGGACGCTCACCCTGGTAGGCCACGGACGGGGGAACTGCGAAGGCCTGAGGCATAGGTCACTCTTATCAAGAAACGGTAGTAGAAGCGGCTGAGGAGCGCGTCGGGTCCGTGATAGGACGCGGGTGCGACCCGAGGAGACGCCATGCTCAAAGACATCGATCTGTCCAGGAAGCTCGCCAAGGCTGGCTACAAGGCCGAAAAGAACCAGCTCGAGCTGGAACTCACCCGTCTCGAGCGGCGCGCCCGCGAGCTGGGCGTCCCGGTCCTGATCGTCTTCGAGGGGTGGAACGCCGCGGGCAAGGGCACCCTCATCAACAAGCTCATCCTCCCCATGGACCCCCGGGGGTTCACGGTCCATGCCATGCGCGAGCCCACCCCGGAAGAGCAGCTCCGGCCGTTCTTGTGGCGCTACTGGACCCGGCTCCCCCAGCGCGGGCGCGTGGGCATCTTCGATCGTAGCTGGTACCGGCGCGTGCTGGATGATCGGGTCTCGGGCCAGGCCGCCCGCCTCGAGGTGGAGCAAGCCTACGACGAGATCGCCTCGTTCGAGCGCCTGCTGGCCACCGACGGCACCCTGATCCTCAAGTTCTTCCTGCACATCTCCAAGAAAGAACAGTCCCGCCGCTTCGACGAGCTTGCCAGCAACCCCGCCAGCGCCTGGCGGGTCACCGACAGCGACCTGTCCGCCCACGATCTGTATGAGGACACCGTGCACGCCGTGGACGAGATGCTCGCACGCTCGGACTCGGACTTCGCCCCATGGGTGGTGGTCGAAGCCCACGATCGTCGCTTCGCCGCCATCAAGATACTCACCTCGGTGGTCAACGCCCTGACGCGACACATCGCGGCCAAGGAACACCAGGCCGAGCGGGAGCGCCTGGTGGTGCCCATTCAGTCACTGCCAGGCAGCATCACCACCTCTATGCTCGACAAGGTGGACCTCTCCCTCACCCTCGAGCGCGAGGTCTACAAGAAGCGCCTCCACGCCGCCCAGGATCGTATCCAGCAGCTCCACCACGAGATCTACACCCGGCGCATCCCTGTGGTGCTGGTCTACGAAGGCTGGGACGCGGCGGGCAAGGGTGGCAACATCCGTCGGCTCACCCAGAGCCTGGACCCCCGGGGCTACGAGGTGATCCCCATCGCCGCCCCCAACGATCTCGAGAAGGCCCACCACTACCTGTGGCGCTTTTGGACCAACGTCCCCAAGGCGGGCCACTTCGCCATCTTCGATCGCTCCTGGTATGGCCGCGTGATGGTCGAACGCATCGAAGGCTTCTGCTCCCAAGCCGAGTGGCGTCGGGCCTACCGCGAGATCAACGAGATGGAGCGCAACCTGACCAACTTCGGCACCATCCTGCTGAAGTTCTGGATCCACATCGACCAGGAGACCCAGCTCCAGCGCTTCGAGGACCGCCAGGCCAATCCCCACAAGTCCTGGAAGATCACCGAGGAAGACTGGCGCAACCGCGACAAGTGGGACGACTACCGCGTGGCGGTGGACGAACTACTGCTGCGCACCAGCACCCCCAAGGCGCCGTGGCATGTCATCGAGTCCAACTGCAAGCTCCATGCCCGGGTCAAGGGCATCGAGACGGTGATCGCCGCCATCGAAGAGCGGCTGGAGCGAGCCTGATGTCCTGCTCGAAGAAAAAGAACACCAAGCCCAAGATCGGTGGCTTCGCGTGCAAGAGCTGCGGCGTGGGCGCCAATAAGAAGAAGAAGCTCTGCAAGCCCAAGAGGGTCACGTGACCGTCCCCGCCCCCCCCACCGGTCAAGGCATCACCGCGTCCCAACTGTTGGCGCGCTTCGTTGGCCGTCACCACCGGCGCATCGACACCATGTTCGAGGGCACCCGGGCAGGGGACGACCCCGAGTGTCTGCACAAGATGCGCACCTCCACCCGTCGCCTACGGGCTGCCCTGCGCCTGTGCAGAGGGGCGATCCCCAAAGCCGAAAACAGAGCGCTCCAGGCCGAGCTGGCCTGGCTGGCCCGGGCCTTGGGTGAGGTGCGGGATCTCGATGTGATGATCCTCGAGCTCCCACGCTTGCTGGCACCGACCAGCGGCGAGCCGTCCCCCGGGCAGGCAGATCTGCTGGCCTGGCTTCGACCCCAGCGAGACGCTGCGTGCGAAGCGCTGCGCCCAGTATTGGACAGCGCCCGCTGCGACGCGCTCATTCAGCGTCTGGCCGAACACGCTCAGGCCCATCATCCCGGGCGCAAGGCCCAGCGTCCCGCGGCCGTTCTGCTGCGGCCCCGCCTGCTGGGTCAGCTCGAGCTGCTCTACACGCTGGCGGCTGAGATCGACCGCGACAGCCCCGACGAGCAGCTCCACCGTCTCCGGGTCTTCAACAAGAAGCTGCGCTACGGCTGCGAACTGGCCGAGCCTGCGCTGCCCGTGGCGGTCTTTGCGCCCGCCCTGCGGATCACCCACGATCTGCTCGGTGAGCACCAGGATGCTTCGGTGGCCTCCGAGTGGGTCCAGCGCTTCGCGTCGGCCCACCCTGGCCTGCCCGCCTCCCGATGCGCGTCCTGGGAGGCGACCCTGGGGGCGGAACGTCAGCGGCTTCGGGCAGCGTTCCTGGATCGTCTGCCCGACATCATCTCGGCGCTGGGACAGCCCCAGGCGCCAGCCGCGGGCACCCTGGCTGAGCTGTTGGTGGACAAACAGACCTGATCAGGCCTCGTCTTCGGCCTTGCGTGGCCGGAACTCCCGCGCCCGGCGTTCTTCGGCTTCCCTCGCACGCTGCCGGGCCCGCCGGTACAGCCAGTCCTGAGCCTCGAAGGGCTCATCGTCGCCTGGCTGGAGCCGGCGCCAGGACCCGTCGGACTCGAGCTGACGAGCCTTGACGTTGTCGTTGAAGTAGGCGTCGAGGGTCTTCTCGATCTCGGACCTGAGGCGCGGGTCCTCGACGGGGAACACCACCTCGACCCGGCGCTCCAGGTTGCGGGGCATCCAGTCGGCGCTGCCCATGTAGACCTGGGGCCGGCCAGCGTTGTCGAACCAGAAGATACGGGCGTGCTCGAGGTAGCGACCCACGATGCTGACCACCCGTATGTTCTCGCTCACGCCGGGAATCCCTGGCTGCAGGCAGCAGATGCCGCGGATGTTGAGGTCGACCCGAACACCGGCACATGAGGCCTTGTACAGGGCTTTGATGACGTCGCGGTCGATGAGCGCGTTCATCTTGGCCCGGATGCGGCCGGGGTTGTCCGGGGTGGACTTCTGGGTCTCGCGCTGGATGAACGCCAGGATGCGCGGCTTGAGGTCGGTGGGCCCCACCAGCAGCTTGCGCCAGCCCGCAGGCTCGGACCAACCGGACAGCGCGTTGAACACGGAGCTCAGGTCGGCGGCCAGGCCGTCATCGCAGGTCATCAGGCCCAGGTCGCTGTAGATGCGGGCGGTCTTCTCGTTGTAGTTGCCCGTGCCAAGGTGCACATAGCGACGGATACGATCGGGGTCTCGGCGCACCACCATGGCGGTCTTGCAGTGGGTCTTGAGGTTGGCCACCCCGTACACCACCTGCACCCCAGCGCGCTCGAGGCGTTTGGCCCAGTGGATGTTGTTGGACTCGTCGAAGCGGGCCTTGAGCTCTACCAGGGCGGTGACCTGCTTGCCGTTGAGGGCGGCCCGCTCGAGTGCGCTCGCCACCGGAGAGTCCGACGTGCCCCGGTAGATCGTCTGCTTGATAGCCAGCACCCGGGGGTCGTCCGCGGCCTCTCGCAGGAAGCGGGAGACGGGAGCGAACTCCTGGTAGGGGTGCATCAGCAGGACGTCCTGGGCGCGGATGACGTCGAAGACGGACTCGGCGGCTGAGAGCTCGGGGACGGGCTGCTGGGGCTGGGGGCGGTAGCGCAGCTCGTCGAAGCCAGGCAGGTCGGCCAGGCCGAAGAAGGCCTTGAGACCCAGGGGCACGTCCCGTACGAACAGAGCGCCGGGCACCGGGGCGAGCCAGTCCGTGAGCAGCTTTCGCAGCGCTTCGGGGGCCTGGTGGTTGATCTCCAAGCGCACGGTGCGACCTTCGTTGCGATCCAGGAGCATCTCCTGCATGGCCTCGAGGAAGCCTGCGTCGAGCTCTTCGTCCACGGCCACGTCCGCGCCCCGGGTCAGACGGAACAGGGCGCTATCCACCACGGTGTGGCCCTCGAACAGGGCACCCAGGTTGGCACGCACGACCTCTTCGACCAGGGCGCAGCTCCAGCCGCCGCCGCCAGCGAGGGGAATGAAGCGGGGTAGGCTGCCGGGGATATGCACCAGCCCGTGGCGGGTGGCACCGTCGCTGTTCGAGCGCAGGGACACCAGCAGGGCGATGGTGGCGTGCCGAACCCGGGGACGCTCATCTTGGGGAACTTCCGGGAGGGCAAGGGGGGTCAGCAGGGGCGCAAGCTCAGCGTCGAAGCGCTCGGTGAGCTGGTCGCGCTGGTCTTCGTTCCAGGCGTCGGGGGCCAGGAAGTGGACTCCCTGTTCGGCCAGTGCGGGCATGATCTCGTCCCGCCAAGCCACGGCTTGTTGTTCGACATGCCGATGGATGAGGCTGTGGATCCGGGCGGATCGCTCCACCGCCTTACTGGCGGGCGGGGCGCCGTCCTGGGGCAGGCTCTCACGCTGGGCGCGGTCAAGACGCACCATGCAGAACTCGTCCAGGTTGCTGCCGGTGATGGCCAGGAAGCGCACCCGCTCGAGCAAGGGGTTGCTGGGGTCCTGTGCTTCTTCGAGCACCCGCTCATTGAAGGCGAGCCAGGAGATCTCGCGGTCGAAGAGGTAGTCTTTGGTCTTGAAGCCCATGTGTCAGTGTCTCCCTGGTGCCTGAAAAAGCTCGACGGGTACGCCGAAGATGTCCTCGAACAGTGCCGCTTTGTCGGGGAACGCGGCCCGCTCGTAGTAGAGGTCCACCGCGGGCTCCACCACCAGCCGGAGGCGCTTGGCGCTGCGCTCGACGCGCACCGTCTCGACCGCGGCCTGAGCGCGCCGGTCCAGTACGTCGCCGATGCGCAGCAGACCCACGAGCCGCAGGGTCAGCAGCCGCTCCTCACGGCTCAAGCCGCCGAAGCCGGGGTCGTCCGAACCGGGAAAGCCATGGCGGTGATGGCGGACGATGGTGGCCAGCACCGCGTGCTCCCGGCGACCCAGGCCGAAGATCTCGGAGGCCTGGAGCAGGTACTCGCCGTGGCGGTCGTGGTCCTTGTGGTGAATGAAGGTACCGACGTCGTGCAGGATGGCGGCACACTCGAGCAGCAGCCGCGCCCGGCCATCGAGCCCGTGCAGGTCCTGCAGCTGGTCGAAGAGGGACAAACACAGGCGCGTGACCTGTTGTGCGTGTAGCTCGTCGAACTGGAAGCGGCGGCCGATGTGCAAGGCGGAGGTGGCGGCCAGCCGACCCAGCTCACCCTGGCCCTGACCGGCAGCCTCGGCGGCGAGCTGTCGCAGGATGCCAGTGCGCACATTCGCCATGGGCACCACCACCCGCTGGGCGGAGGTGCTGCGCAGCAGGTAGTCGTAGACCAGCAACGCGGGCACGAAGGACTCGGCCTTAGGCCAGGTCATGCCCAGCTTGCGGGCGATGCGGTCCGGGGAGCGGCCCCGCACCTTGCGCACAAAGGTCGTCAGATCGTCAGCGGCGATGACCCGGGGACCCGAAGGGCGGTCGGGCTGCTCGAGCTCGGCCACGGTGCGCACCTCACCGCCCACGGCCACCACCAGGTCCACCTCGTCCAAAGGCAGGATCTGGGCGACGCGGGTGACCGCCTGACGCACGTGGCGTCGACGGAGTCGCAGAACCTCGGCGGGTGAACCCGCGGAGTCGGGCACCATCTCTCGCAGGCGCAAGGAGCCCAGGGGCAGGGTCTCGCTGGCGGCGATGGCGCCCTGGCGCAGCAGGGTGAGCTCGGTGGAGCCACCACCCACTTCTACGATCAGCGGGCAGCCGCCGCTCAAGTCGAATGTATCGCCGAGCTCTTCGCGCACACCCAGGAACAGCAGGTGCTTCTCGAAGGCCGAGCCGATGACCTCCACGTCGAAGCCATGCCGCAGGTGGAGCTGGTCGAGCACCACCTCGCGGTTGCTGGCTTCGCGCAGGGCAGAGGTGGCCACGGCGCGCACCTGCTGGACGTCGTAGGGCTCGAGCACACGGCGGAAGTCCCCGAGCACCGAGAGCAGCTTGGTGAGGGTCTTGCGCCGAACGCGGCCCCGGCTGAACACGTCGCGACCGAGCTCGAGGGGCTGCTCGAGGTTCTCGAGCTCGCGGATGACGCCGCTGTCTTCGATCTCGGCCACCACCATGCGCACCGCGCTGGAGCCGATGTCGAGGACCGCGACGATCTGGGATGGGCTGCTTTCGGGCATGGGGTCTCACCTCTACGACCAGGGCGCGTGCACATTCGCACGCTATCCCCCGATGACATCCCATGCATGCATCGGTATACGCGGATCAGCGAGCCCGTAGCACCCGTGACAGTCGCCAGGAATGCTGCATCGACAGCCCCGGACGCCAGCCACTGGCGTGGGACTCGAGCAGCGCCACGGCAGCGGTCTTCATGACCACAGGCTCACCGCAGAGCCACTGCACCAATCGCTCGCAGCAGGGGTTGTGCCCCAAAGCCAGCGTGGTGGTCAGCCCGTCATCGGTCCCGCCCAGCTCGTCGAGTACGGCCCGGAGATCCGCCATGTAGAGCCGGGAGGTGAAGCGCACCATGCAGGGCTGCTCGAGCTGGGTGGCAGCGCAGGCCCAGGTCTCACGGGTGCGCTGCGCGTCGGAGGAGATGACCTGCTGGGGGTCCCACCCCATGGCATGGATACGCTGGGCCATGGCCGGGGCCGCGGCTCGACCCCTCTTGTTCAGGGGACGGGCGTGATCAGTGGGGGCATCGCTCTTCCACGAGCTCTTGCCGTGCCGCATCACCAGCAGGCGGAGCAGCATGCGCTAATCCTCCGTCGGGAAGCTCATCCCGTGGGCTTCGGTCAGCAGCATGATGGCGGGGCCGTAGCCCAGCATCATGTCGTCCACCTGTTGGATCCCCACGTAGTCTTCGTAGGTCTCCATGGGGTTGGTGCCGAAGCTGGTGCCCTCGATGATCAGCTTGCCGTCACTGCGCTCGTCGAGGCGATGCATGGTGCCCACCGCTGCCCGCACCACCGCGTCGTTCCACTCCTGGCCGTCCAGGGCCCCCGCCTCGAGCCCCCGGGCGAGCCCGTAGCCGATGAGCGCGGAAGCCGAGGTCTCGGTGTAGTTGTCGGGGTCATCGCCCATGGGAGCGTTGAGCACGGTGTGCCACAGGCCGTCCTCTGGGTCCTGCAGGGCCAGGAAGGCCTCGGCCTGGGCGAGGTACAGCGGCTGAATGCTCTGCCAGGCATCGCTACCGGGCTCCACCGTGTTCAGCAGCTCGGCAGCGGAGACCAACACCCAGGCGTTGCCACGAGCCCAGTAGACCTCTCCCGCGGGGATGTTGATCTGCTCGGAGTCGTCCCAGGCGTGGCGATACAGCTGGGCCGCAGGGTCGCGACACAGATCCGCGAAGGCCAGGTATTGGTCGAGGTAGAGGTCCAAGTAGGCGTCGTCTCCGGTGTGGGCGTACATGCGCACCAGGTAGGCGCCGAACATGAACAGGCTGTCGATCCACACCTGGTCTGTCTCGAAGCCGTAGGGGTTGTCCATGCCCCAGTGGGCGATAGCGCCGTTGGCCAGCCGGGGGGCTTCGGCCAGGTAACGATCCGCGGCGTCGGTGATGGCCTGGTAGTCACTGGAGCCGTCCTCGAGCATCAGGGTGGCCGCGAGGGTGCTGGGTGACAGGGAGTCCGATGAGTGGAAGCTCAATGGCTCGTCGCCCTCGAAGTCGACCGAAGCGTCGTCCATCCAGCTTCGGTAGCAGTCCTGCCACTGGGCATCGCCAGTGGCAGCGTACAAACGATGGATTCCGAAGGCCCACACGCTCTGGGTCCAGTCGAACATCAAGCTACCGCAGCTGTAGCTGGCGACGCCTTGCTCACCCAGGGCCTGGGCGGTGGGCAGGCTGTCGAGCTGCAGGTCGATGGGGTTGAGGTCGGGGCCGCAGCCGGCCATCAGCAACAGGGGGATCAGGAAGGACATGCCCGAGAGTATAAAGGAAAGCACGGCGGAGATCGCCTCCGCCGTGCCAGGGGTGTCAGGGTCGTTCAGGGGCTGTCGGGGGGCTCCTCGTCCATGATCTCCACAGTGATCTCGGCGCGCATGGTGACGGTCTCCGACGCGCTGGGGAGGTCCTCGGGGCTGAGCTCATCGCTCAGATCTGCGGGGGGCAGCGCTTCGTCCACCGTGCTGCCGGACTCACCCCACACATCTTCGGTCTCCACGGTAGGGACAGAGGTCTCCACCTCGGCCACGGTGTCCGACAGCACCGGCACCACCAGGCGCTCGCCGATGCTGAGGCGATCGAGGTCGGTGTCGGGGTTGTAGGCGCTGAGGACCCAGGTGGGGATGCCGAGCTGGTTGCGGGCGATGCCCCATGCGGTCTCGCCGGTGCGCACCCGGTGCTCGTCCACGGCCATCAGGCCACCGCGACGGTCCAGGTAGCGCTCGAGGCGTGCCTGGGCGAAGCTCTCCCGGGACTCGACCAGGCCGGCGTCGGCGGCTTCGTCCTCGGTGGGCAGCAGCAGGCTCTGGCCGGGGTAGAGCGGTTCGCTCACGTCCAGCCCGTTGAGCTCGGCCACCGCTTCAACGCTGCTGTCGGCCCAGCTGGCCAGCAGCACCAGGTTCTCGCCGGCCCGCACCTCTACGGCCAAGTTGCGGGGCAGGGGGATGTCCTCGAAGGCCGCGCCCTCACCGCGCACCGCCGCGAAGCCATCGGCTTCCACGGTGGTCTCCTGCCCATCGAACACCGAGACGAGGGGGGGAGGGGAGTCCACCCTCTCCACCGGCTCGGTCTCCATGATGGCGATGGTGGTCGCGGTGGGTCCGCGGGTCGTGGCCTCGGTCTGGCAGGCGACGATGGGGAGCAGGAGCAGGAACAGGTTGCGGTGCATCAGGACCTCCTGGGTCGAAAGCCCGGGACTGGGCAACCATGGCTATTGCACAGCCCGTGCCACGCCCCCACTGTCCTGTAGTTACAGCGAGTTACGGCCCTGCACACCCACACGGCCATGGGTGATCAAGGGGCCTCTCAGCTACGATTCATGTATCAAATGATGTCTGCGCTACCATCACTAACAGCCGTAGCAACCCCTGCAGCCCACATCCAGACAGGGGGTTGAGGTGTAGTCGTCGCAGTCGGTGGCGCTGGGGTAGCCGTTGCCGTCGTAGTCGCCCAGTCCGCTGCCTTCGAAGCTGTTGCTGTCCAGGTTGTCGACCGTGGAGTCCCAGCAGTAGTAGCCGGCGCCGCCCCACTGGCTGTAGTTGTCC